>WNFO01002254.1_pt1 | contig 15806 bp, 16 predicted proteins | sample 5400251 | NCBI WGS metagenome assembly WNFO01 (sample SAMN13153354, study PRJNA577476) | soil metagenome | isolation source: 100 cm saprolite under Madrone tree | place: USA:California | collected 2016-06-14 | reverse complement strand
CGGTCTGCCGCAGGCAGTTCAAGGAAGCGTTCGAAGCCATCAACACGGGTTTCACGCAGGCATTCGTTCACCTGTTCGGCGGCGGGCACGGCGAACTCCGGCTGCTTGAAGGCGCCGGGGAAACCGATGCGGGCGTGGAAATCGTGGCACAGCCGCCGGGCAAAAAATTGCAGAACGTGCTGCTGCTGTCGGGCGGAGAGAAGGCGCTGGCTGCGCTGGCGCTGCTGATCGCACTGTTCCGCTACAGGCCCAGTCCGTTTTGTGTGCTCGACGAAGTCGATGCGCCATTGGACGACGCGAACGTCGACCGCTTTGCAAACATGGTGCGCGACATGAGCTCGAATACGCAGTTTATCGTCATTACTCACAGCAAGCGCACCATGGAAACGGCGACGACTCTGTACGGCGTTACTATGGAAGAACCCGGTATCTCCAAAATCGTTTCAGTAAGGTTGAATTAGGTCATGAATTCGCAGAGAACAGCCGCGGAGCGGCGAAACTGTAGCGGCGGTCTATGACCGCCGAAAAACCGGCGCTCATAGAGCGCCGCTACAGTTTCGCCGCTCCGCGGCAGAATGCAGGTGACAGACTGATGGCACTCATGAAAACCGACCTTCCCGGAGTGAAGCTCCACGGTCGAGGGAAGGTTCGCGACATTTACGACCTCGGTGAACACTTCCTCATCATTGCCACGGACCGCCTCTCCGCTTTCGATGTGGTGCTGCCCACACCGATCCCGAACAAAGGGAAGGTTCTGACGCAGATGTCGGCCTTCTGGTTCGATTTCTTCAAGGAATTTGTTCCCAATCACGTCGTATCGACAAAGGTGGATCAGTATCCGAAAGACCTGCATCGGTTCCGTGACCAGCTCGAAGGACGGTCCATGCTCGTGAAGAAAGCCAGAGTGTTTCCAATCGAATGCGTGGCTCGAGGATTCCTCACGGGTTCCGGCTTGAAGGATTACAACAGGACGGGCGAGGTTTGCGGTATCCGGCTGCCTGCAGGCTTGAGGGATTCCGATCGCCTGCCTCAACCCATCTTCAGTCCGGCCACGAAAGCAGAGACGGGACACGACGAAAATATTTCCGAAGAGCAGGCGACAAAGATCGTCGGAGTGGAAAACATACGGCGTTTGAAAGAGCTCACGCTTTCCATCTATAACCGCGCTGTCGAGTTCGCGGCCAAACGCGGGATCATCATATGCGACACGAAATTCGAATTCGGTACGATCGATGGCGTGATCGCCATCGTTGATGAAATGTTGACACCGGATTCCTCCCGGTTCTGGCCGGCCGACCGGTATTCGCCCGGCAAGCCGCAACCGTCATTCGACAAGCAATTCGTGCGGGACTATCTCGAACGAATCGGCTGGAACAAACAGCCGCCTGCGCCGGAGCTTCCCGAGGACATCGTCCGGGCAACGAGCGCAAAATACGTTGAGGCGCTCCGGATCCTGACCGGTCGGGAACTGGAGTGATCCTGTGAACTTGATCGACCTCGTTATCCTTGTCATCCTCGTTCTCTCCATCGTCACCAGTGCGATTAAAGGTTTCGTGCGCGTCGTTTTTGGATTGATCACGGTCCTGATCGCCATCCTCCTTGCATCATGGTTATATCGTCCGGCTTCGGGCCTGTTTAAAGATGTTGTCAGGACCGAAAATTTTGCTCTATTCTTGGGCTTCTCCCTGATCTTCCTGGGAATCCTCGTTGTCGGGTATACGGGCATCTGGCTGACCACCAGGTTCATGAAGTTCGCAAAGCTTCAATGGGCAGATCGAATGCTGGGAGCCGCATTCGGTTTCATTCGCGGATGGTTGATCGGCTCGGTGCTGCTGCTCGGCTTGACGGCCTTCGAAGTTCAAACGGAGAGACTGAAAGGCTCGGGGCTGGCGCCGTATTTCCTTCCCGGCTCACGAGTGATTGCTATACTGACACCCTACGAACTGAAAGCAAAATTTCTGGTCGGCTACCGTGCAATGGAGCGCTGGTGGCGCGAGCACTGAGATCCACTCCAAGGACAAAGTTGTGAAAGAGAAGTTGGAATCACTTGTGACCGAGATGATCGACCGTCGTATCTATCTGGAAGAAGCACTGAATGAATTTGAAAAGCGATTCATCCAGAGCGCGCTCACGAAAACCGGTGGAAATCAAACCAAGGCCGCCCGCGTTCTTGGCATCCACCGAAATACCCTGAATCGAAAAGTCGTCCACCACAAATTAAACGGGCATCGGTAAGTTCGCCTGTTTCCGCTTCCGCTTGCGCTGCTGAAGGTGTTCCACGACCAGTGTCGGCAGATTCTCGATGTCGCGTACCGGCAGAAGGTCCACACTCTGTAGGGGATCGACGATGAAATTCGAGACCAGACAGAATTCATCGTAGTGGCTGCCGGTGGAATCGCGCTCCGGCGGACCGTCGAACAATCGATGCAGATCCGAATTCAGTTTCTCCGCCAGGAGATCGACTTCGTATTCTTCGAAACCGATGACGCGGCCCTCGCGAATGAACGCGATCTTGCATCGCGAGACAGAGTCCGAAGCCAGCAGCACAACGTAATTGAAATTCCAGACGGAAAAGAAAGTGTCTTTGTATTCCTGCCTTGCGCGATGGATCTTGTCTAGTCTCCGCCGGACTATCTCGGCTTCTTCGAACTTCGTGTCCATGGACAGGTTGTTCATTTTCTGAACAAGCGCTTGCGCCATTTCTTCGTCGCGGCCCTCAATGAACCTGATGGAATATTCCACATCTTCAAGGTACTTGCCTCGATCGATGTCGTTGTTGCACGGCCGCGAGCACGTGTGCATCTGGAAGTAGAGACAGTCCGGATGAGGATCATTGCCGCGGATGTTGTAGAGGCAGGGCCGCAGCTTGAACGTTCGCTCCAGCGTGGTCTTCAAACGCGAGAACTGGCTGCGCGATGTGAATGGGCCGAAATAATCGACCCCGCGTTTGATCTGGCGGCTCGCGTAGATGCGAGGGAAGCGCTGCTTCCGATTGATCTTCATGAGGTTGAACAAACGGAAGGTACGCATCTTCCTGTATGTCTTTGGAAAAAATTTCTTTCTTTCGCGATAGAGCACGTACAGGGTTTCGAATGTCGAGTCCGTGCGGAGGTACTCGATACGGCCCGTGATTTCCCGCAGATCCAGATCGCGCACCATCTCCGACCGCGGGCCGTAATAGCGTTCGAACCGCTGGAACAGGTTGCTGGTCTTGTCGAGGACGATCAGTTTTCCATGGATATCGAAGATCTTGTAAACGCCTGAATGTTTCGGGAGTAGAGGCGAGTTTCCTTTGTCATAAGAAACAAGCTCGAACTCGAAATTCATGACTTATTATCACGCAAACGCGCCCTGTAGCGGCGGTCTATGACCGCCGGTATTTCGTTGATTCCAGGAAAAACCGGCGCTCATAGAGCGCCGCTACAGTTATTTTCCGCTAAACGCTTTCCAGTGGAACAGCATTGATTCGCCGGTGTGCTTTGCGGCGAAGTCCCAGCCGTGGGGGCCGGGATAGAGGTGTGCTTCGTGGGGATAGGATGCTTTTGTGAGCATCTCGTCGAGCAGCTTGGCGCCGGCATCGAAACCGTAGTTGTCCTCGGTACCGCAGTCGAAATAGATCTTCAGCCCGTTCAGCTTCTTCGTGTCTTTCGCGAGGGTCATGGGATTGTTGGCGTCCCAGTAGGCCAGGTCCTGGTTGATGCCATAGATCCTGTCGAAGAGTGACTGGAACAACTGGAGCCTGCGATCGGACACGCGCGCAGCGGAAAGATCCGCGAGGAGTACGGCACTGTGGGCGCTCACCGATCCGAACATATCCGGATGTTTCATCGCCAGCTTGAGGGCTCCGTAACCGCCCATCGATGTACCGCTGATTCCGCGAGCGGCCCTTGATGCGTCCACGCGGTAGCTGGATTCGATCATTGGAACGAATTCGGAGACGATCATGTCTTCCCACTTCTCACTGCCGTCGCGTGTATTTGTGTAAAAGCTGGTGCCGCCATTTGGAATTGCCACTATGAACTCGCCGATCTTTCCGTCGGCGATCATGCGGTCCAGCATCAGGTCCGTTCCGCCCCGCGTGCTCCACCGCATTTCGTTCTCGAACATTCCATGAAGGAAGTACACAATCGGATACCGCCTCGTGGATGTCTTGTAGGAAGGAGGCAGATAGATGCCGTATCCGAGCTCCCGGGCGAGCACCTTGCTCTGGAAAGTCTTGTACTCGACGCGCGATCCGGCGGGAACGACGTCACGCTGACCGAATTGAATCGAGAAAATAACGAGAAGGATCAGGCTGCGGAGCATCGCTTATTCCTCCGGAGACACTTCGCGAGGTTCCTCCGGAGCACGTGTACCATCGAAATGCCGGATCCGCAGGTTCTCTGCCGCAATGTCGGTGAGATCGACCATGGCCGCTGCGTTCACGCCCATGGTGATGGCAATGGTTTCGCTGAGCTCTTCTTTGGTAGCGCCGTATTTCAGCGCCTTCTTGATGTGTCCTTCAAGGCATCCCTTGCAGTGGCTTGCAAGTGATGCGGCGATGGCAATCAGCTCCTTGGTCTTTCGATCAAGATGAGAAGCCTTGTAGGTTTCCTGGTAAAACTGAAAATAGATCTTCCGCATGCGCGGATCGACCATGGTGTATGAAGGCCATTTCGCCGTTTTCGACTTCTCGTCATCTGCCATCTATAATGCCCCGCACAGTTATTAAAATCCACGGGAATGGTACGTGTTAGACTGTGACTCCGTCAAGCACGTCTCTGACGGTGGACGCGAGTTTCCCGAGTTCGTAGGGTTTCTGGACGAACCCTTCGATACCAATTCTTTCCAGCATCGGCACCTTCTCTGGAGAGGTATATCCGCTGGAAATCAACACTTTTACATCGGGTGTTTTCTGGCGGATGAAACGAAGGGCGGTCATGCCGTCCATTTCGGGCATGATCATGTCGAGGATGACGAGCTTGATATCCTCGGCTGCCTGCTCGACGGCTTCCATGCCGTTCTTGGCGCACACCACGGTATAGCCGAGATCCTTCATGGCAGTCTCGAGCAGATTCAGCATCTCCGGCTCGTCGTCCACAACCATGATCTTTTCGGCGCCACCTGCTCGCCTGGTCTCCTTCTGCGCGGTGTCCTTACGGGGTTCGCTTGACGCCGGGAAGGTAATGATGAACTCAGTTCCAAGGTCCAGTTCGCTCTTCACGTCGATGGTACCGCCCGTCTGTTTCACGATTCCGTACACGACACTGAGGCCGAGGCCCGTTCCCTTGGTTTTTTCCTTGGTAGTGAAGAAAGGATCAAAGATCCTCGATAGGTTTTCGGGATCGATCCCGGTCCCGGTATCGGTTACTCGAACTGTCACCTTGTCGTCTTCGGTTCGACTCGTGAACCGGAGCGTTCCGCCTTCGGGCATCGCGTCGCGTGCATTGATCGCGAGGTTCAGCAGCACCTGGCCAAGCTGCGTTTCGTCGGCTTTGATATTCGTATTCTCCGGCGTCAGGTCGAACTCCAGACGAATCTTTCGATCCAGCGTCTCGCTCAGCAGTTTGCCCGTCGTGCGGACGGCTTCATTTAAATTTACAACTCGACGAGTGACTGCGTCCTTTCGCGACAACGACAGCAACTGCCTTGTCAACTGACCGGCGCGTTTTGCCGCCTTAACGATGACGTCGGCAAACTTGAGGGCGGGATGGCCGGCCTCGGTTCGAAGTTTGATCAGTTCGGCATTGGGCAGGATGATTCCCAGAATGTTGTTGAAGTCGTGAGCAACGCCGCTTGCCAGCGTGCCGATCGATTCCATCTTCTGGGCTCGCGCAATATGCTCAACCAGATGCGTGCGTTCGGTCACGTCCTTGATAATGCCGGAGTAACGATCACCGTCGGCAACGCAGCTCAACAAGGTCACAATTCTCTCATTCGCGGCGTTCAGGAGCTCAGTTTCGAAGTTTTGAACGCTGCCTGAGATTCGTACGACCTCGACAAACTCGCATGCAGTGCTGGGTTTCGTGAAGAGTTCGGTCAGCGTCCTTCCGACGATGCTTCCCCCAAACATCGCTTCGGCCGCGGGATTCGCATCGACGATGTGCCAGTTCTTATCGCAGATGTAAACCACGTCCTGGATCCGGGCCACCAGTGTCCGGTATTTCAGCTCCGATTCGCGGAGGTGGTTGTAAAGACCGATGTTCGCAAACGCGCTCGAGATCTGGGGCACAACGATCATCAGCGTTCGCACGGTCTTTTCGTCAAACGCGCCCGGCGCGTCGTCTGCCAGGCAGAGGACGCCGCGAACTTGAGTTCGCGCCAGCAGCGGTACGCAGAGCCATGAGGCCAGAGTCTTCGGGAGAGGCCATCCGGGAGACCATGTTGCATTCCCACTGAGGTCTTCCACGTGAACCGGGCTGTTGTTCTCTTCGAGATATCGAACGAGGCGTGTGCCGTCGATATTTGAACGAAATTGTTCGACGCCTGAGTAGATGTTCGAAACTGCCTGGAGGTCGAAAGGCCTTGAACCGGAACCGGCATAGATCAGGGCATATTTGCAGGCGACGGTTTCCGCGATGGCGTTGACGAGCTCCGACGACAGGCTCCAGATCGACGTATGCTGGCTGATGGCATCGCCTACACGCCGGACCATGGATAGCTCATCCATCTTGCTCCGCATGTTGGTATTCGCCTTATCCAGAGCGGAGGCGAGAGAGGCAATGCGGCGTTCGGCAATGCGGCGTTCGGCAATGCGGCGTTCGGCAACGGGGCGTTCGGTATCGTTCGGCATAGTTATCTAAGTAAGAAACCTGTCGATTTCCATTCTTCGGTTCTTGAGGTCCGCAACTGCCTCCAGAAACTTGGCCTGATTCAAACCCACTGCACGCAACACTTCAGGCGCCACTTCGGTTGTCTTATGGTCCAGGGCGAGCTTGGCACATACATTCGCGGCATGAACGCAGGAAACGATTCGCTCGGAAAGATGTTCGGGAGCCAATGAATGGTGATGCGCGATGGCCATCACGAGCTTCGGGGGCAATTGCCATCGTTCCGCCATCCAGGCGCCGATCTCGGTGTGATCCATTTCCGGGTCTTCCGGGAAATAGGCATCGATGATCATCCTTCCGACATCGTGAAGTAGACCGGCCATGAAGCAGACGTCGGTTTCAGCCATCATGGTTTTCTGCGCAATCATCGATGAAGCCATCGCTGTCCCGAAGGAATGTTTCCAGAACTCCGTGCGATTCCTGCCACGCTTGCCGAGCGTCCCACAGACGATCACGCCGAGTGAGAGCTGCTTCAGCATGTTCACGCCGATCACAATGACGGCATGGCGGATTGTGCCGATTTTCGCGCGATGCCCGTAATACGCTGAATTCGCCAGACTTAAAACTTTGACCGCCAGGGCCTGATCGCTGGAAATGATCTCGGCCAGCTTTTCGGCGCCCGATTCGTCATCGTCGGCCAGACTCAACACCTTCTGCGCAATGACCGGCAGGGTGGGTAAGTCTGTAACGCAATGTAACTTCCGTCTGTAATCGACTATTGTGCTCATATACTTCGCCCAACCATGTATCGGAGGCGGGACCGGCAAACTTTAGGCTCGGCGCGGGTTTGGCCGGCTGTGCTAGGATAAGGAGTTCAATTTCATGGTACAGACCTTACTGCCGGACCGCTTTACGCGGCTGAATGACAACGAAACCGATGCCCGAATCCGTGAGGCCCGCGCGAAGCTGGGCCCCCGCCTGGTTATTTTAGGCCATCATTATCAACGAGATGAGGTCATCAAGTTCGCCGACGTTCGCGGGGACTCCTTCAAGCTTGCCGAGTGGGCCGCCAATCGCAAGGACGCCGAGTACATCGTCTTTTGCGGCGTACACTTCATGGCCGAAAGCGCCGACATTCTGAGCGCGGACTATCAAAAAGTGGTCCTGCCGGATCTCAGCGCCGGCTGTTCGATGGCCGACATGGCTGCTGCCGACCAGGTCGAGACGTGCTGGGAGGAACTGGAACGCCTCACTCCGGGGAAAATCATCCCGATCACCTATATGAACTCGGCCGCGACCATCAAGGCATTTTGCGGCCGTCAAGGCGGCGCGGTCTGCACTTCGTCGAATGCAGCCCAGGTCATGCGTTGGGCCCTGGAACGATCCGACAAGATTCTTTTCCTTCCCGATCAGCATCTGGGAAGAAACACGGCCCACAGCCTGGGATTCCGCCTGGAAGAAATGGCGGTTTGGGACCCTTACGAAGAGCTTGGCGGAAATTCGGCCGAAACTTTGGGCAACAGCCGGATCGTTCTGTGGAAAGGGCACTGTTCGGTGCACCAGCGTTTCCTGCCTCAGCATGTTGCCCAGGTGAGAGAACGGCATCCTGGAATTCGAGTCATTTCTCATCCAGAGTGCCGGTTCGAAGTAGTTCAGCTTTCCGATGATGTCGGTTCCACTGAACACATCATCAAGCGTCTGACCCAATCACCGGCCGGAACGAAGTGGGCCGTGGGTACGGAAATCCACCTCGTGAACCGGCTCAGGAACGAAAATCCTGACCGCTTCATTATTCCGCTCGACGATTGCGGCTGCCTGTGCTCCACCATGTTCCGCATCGATCCGGCGCACTTGCTCTGGTCGCTGGAGAATCTGCTCGAAGGCCGCGTCGTGAACCAGATCACTGTTCCTCCCGAGGTTGCAGCTGACGCACGTATTGCTCTCAACCGGATGCTGGAAATCGCGCGGTAATTCGGCTTGACGGCAAAGAAGATTTTAGCCGCGGATTACGCGAATTACACGGATGGGCGCGCGACAGCACAATATATCGCCGGTCGTATGAAGACATTTGCGCGCCCATCCGCGTAATTCGCGTAATCCGCGGCTAATTACACTAGAATTTTCGGATGCAGCTCACAGTCCAATGCTCAAGGCGAAACATTATCTTGTGCGCGGGCGCGTTCAGGGCGTAGGTTATCGCTACTTCGCGCTTGAAGCTGCGGAGCGCCGGGGTATTCGAGGATATGTGCGCAACTTGCCCGGAGGAGAAGTCGAAGTACGCGCGGAGGCCGATGAGTCTGCTCTCGAGTTGTTCAAACAAGAACTTGAACGTGGTCCGGGCATGGCGCGAGTCACCGAAATCGTAGAGAATGACCTACCGGTGTCAGGGTCATATTCATCATTTTTGATACGAGGTTGACATGGACGAATTGAAGAAACTGATCCGCGAGGTCCCTGATTTTCCAAAGAAGGGCATCCTCTTCTACGACATCACAACGCTGCTCAAAGACAAGGCAGGCTTCAAGAAAGTGGTTGAGTACCTCACGGAAAAGATTCGCCCATTTCAGCCCGATGTAGTTCTCGGTATCGAGGCCCGCGGATTCATCTTTGCGCCCGCTCTCGCCTACAACCTGGGCGCCGGTTTTGTTCCCGTTCGCAAGCCGAAGAAGCTCCCGGCCGAGACAGAGCGGATAAGCTATGAGCTCGAGTACGGCATGGATACGCTCGAGATCCACAAGGACGCGGTGAAGCCCGGCATGAGCGTGGTCGTCGCGGATGATCTGCTCGCCACGGGAGGAACCAGTCTCGCCACGGTACGTCTGGTCGAGAAGCTTGGCGGCAAAGTCGCTGCTGTGAGTTTCGTGATCGAGCTGGTGGCGTTGAAAGGGCGCGATCGCCTCAGCGGCTACGAAGTGGTTTCCCTTCTACAGTACTAAGGCTAAACCGTAAGCGGAACCAGGATCCGGCGCCCAGGCGTAAAGATTTCGATTCCCACTTCGCCTGCAAGACCTGGCCACCTGAATTCACCCAGATCGTCGGTGATTGTTGTGTTCGCGATTTCGTTTTGAACCAGCACCGTGACCAGCGCTTTCGCCACGGGTTGAGTGCCTGCCAGAACCTGACCGATGATCGTCCTGTGCGGTGTCGTCATAATCTTCAGGTGAATATCCACATCGCGGCCCAGAAGCCGTATATGCCGTTCCGGCACAGAACCACGGTGCCCTTTAGACTTCGGCGTATCTGCGCTGTCGAAAATGACGCGTGCAATTATTTGAGAAAGAGACTCGAGTTGAAAATCGAAGAAGGTACCTTCGACTTCATCCGCGAGGCGAACTCTGTACTGGTTCAGGACCGACGCAGGATAGTTGACGCCGTCGATGATGACTCCAACGGTACAGTGGTAGAAACGGGCGATGTCACCAACCAACTGCACACGATCGCCGATATTGAAGCGTGGCACTGCCAGAACCCCAATCATCTTCAATGACACCGCATCCTGCACGATGCCTCGAGAATGCGAGAGCATTCCGAATCGTTGAGATTCTACGCAGCCGTATCGGAATGGGGCTTGGCGATGGACATTTTCCGGATTTCGGTATTGACGGGTTTCCAGATCGTAGTCAGCCTTGGATGGTTCGGGCAGTCAGGAAACTCGATGCCTTCGGCGATGACTACTTCGCAACCGCAGCATAGGTTTTTATATACTCCGAACCGGTCATTTCTTTCGCCATTTTCCGGCATACTGCCTCCACCCTCTCTCTTTTTTTCTGTACGCTAGCATACTTTGCACGGCCTTGTTCAACAACGCATTTTCATCGCATTTCGTCGGCTTAATGGTGGTAACCGGTTGCCACCTCAAACTACAATAAACGCCCATCGGACACAGGAGACGCATTTTGTATACACATGTCACCATCGGGTTCGTTCAGGCTTACTTTCACTGGTTCAATTACCTTCGGCCTGCTCCCGGCCCGGAAGATCAGCTCAAGGCTGAAGTGGAAGCCAGGGCCGCCGGCGCGACGTCAGATATCCAGACGGAATACCTCCGCGTTCAACGCGATCCCGCGAACATTCACGGCATGTGCGAGGACTATCGCGCCGCCTCCATCGATCTGGATCACGACAAGGCGGATCTGGACCACAAGATCACTTGCCCGCTGCTTGCCTTGTGGGCTGAACGTGGAGCGATGGCAGGGCTGTACGACGTTATCAGCATCTGGAAGGAGCGCGCCTCGAAGGTAACCGGCAAGGGTTTGCCGGGCGGCCACAACTTGCAGGAGGACGTGCCGGACCATGTGTATGCGGAGCTGCGCGCGTTCCTGCGATCGTCTTAGGAGCTGCTGAGAATGAAAACGCTGGTCGCGCTTGTGGCTGTTGGACTCGTCCTGGCGGCTCCGGCCTGGTCCCAGACCGCCGATATCGTCCTCGTGAATGGAAAGATCGTGACTGTCGACGAGCGCTCCTCGATTCAACAGGCTCTCGCTATTGGCGACGGCAAAATCCTCGCTGTTGGAAGCACGGCGGACGTCCGAAAGCTTGCCGGTCCGGAGACGCGCGTCATCGATCTCCTGGGACGCACCGTCATTCCGGGCCTGATCGACTCCCATCTTCATGGTATCCGCGCCGCCTTGAGCTTCAGTACTGAAGTGAACTGGATTGGCACTTCTTCTCTTGTCGAAGCTGTCGGTCGAATCCGTGAAGCGGCGCGCACAATGAGGCCGGGAGCCTGGCTGATCGTGGCCGGCGGCTGGAATGTCCAGCAGTTCAAGGAGCGGCGGCGCCCCACGCAGGCCGAACTCGTGGAAGCCGCGCCGGACAATCCGGTGTACGTGCAGCTTGGCTATAGCTGGGCCATGTTGACGCCCCTGGCTTACAAAACACTGAATGTCGCTGCCGAAGCGGACCTGCCGCGAAGCGGCAGATTTGAAACAGACGCAGAAGGAAAGCGCACCGGCGCCGTCACCGGACCTCAGGAAGCCATCATCGCGATGTTCGACAGGCTTCCCAAGCCAACCTTCGACGAACAGGTGGAAGGCACGAAGAAATTTTTCCGCGAGCTCAATCGGCTGGCATTGACGGGTTTTGTGGATCCCGGAGGCAACAACCTCTTTTTTCCCGATTATCAGGCCGTGTTGAAAGTCTGGCGCCAGAGCTTGATGACGGTGCGGGTTGCCTACAGCTTGAATGGGCAAACTCCAGGCTCGGAGTTTGAGGAGCTCAACGACCTGACGCAGTTGTTGCCGATGGGATTCGGTGACGACATGCTGCGCTTCAACGGCATCGGGGAACGAATCACGTGGGCGATGAACAACAACGACAAACCCTCCGAAGCCGAGAAAGCGAAGTATTACGAAATCATCAAATGGGCCGCGGAGCGCGGGATGACGCTGACCATGCACTGGCCTCGCGACGGATCCGTGAACGAGCTGCTTACGTTGTTTGAGAAGTTGAACACGGAAGTACCGATTACAAGTTTGCGCTGGTCGATTGCCCATCTGGGTGACGCCTCGGAGACGAGTCTCGCGCGAATGAAAGCCCTGGGGATGGGCTGGACGGTGCAGGGAACTCCGCCGGTGGAAATGGGAAGGCGAATGGAAGTTCCCATCGGGGCCGGCACCGACGCGCATCGAGTGGCCTCTTATAATCCATTTACCACATTGCAGACGTCTCTCGGTGCCGTTCGGGAGCCGCCGAGCCGCGCGGACGCTCTGCGCTTCTACACGATTGGAAGCGCATGGTTCTCACGCGACGAGAAGAAGCGGGGTTCGCTCGAAGTGGGGAAGTTCGCCGACCTCGCGGTTTTGTCGAAGGACTATATGACCGTTCCGCTCGAAGAAATCGGAACTATCGAATCCCTGCTCACCATGGTCGGCGGGAAAGTCGTCTATGCGGCAGGGCCGTTTAAGTAAAGCAGCCGCGCAGCGGCGAAGAATGTAGCCCACGGCGTCAGCCGTGGGTTCGAATAGAAAAGCGACAACAGCCCCGTAGGCGCGGAAGATTCTTTCGCCCCTACGGGGCTGTTCATGTCATTAAACTTTTACCCACGGCTTGCGCCGTGGGCTACATTCTTTCGCCGCTACGCGGCTACCTCATCCCCACACCTTGCGCGCGGTTTCGACGACCAGTTCCAGCTTGCGCCATTGGTCGTCCATTGAAAGCAGATTGCCGGCCGCAACCGACGCAAAGCCGCACTGTGGGCTGAGCGCCAGGTTTTCCGGCGGAACGTAGCGGGCCGCTTCGTCGATGCGTCGCCGCAGTTCATCCTGAGATTCGAGCTGGGGCTCCTTCGTGGTGATCAATCCCAGGACAATGGTCTTGCCTCGCGGAACCAGCCGCAAAGGCTCGAAACCGCCGGAGCGCTCCGTGTCGTACTCGAGCAGGAACCTGTCGACATTCAGCCTGCCGAAAAGCTTTTCGGCGATCGCGTCGTAACCACCTTCCGTGTACCAGCGGCTGCGGCTGTTCCCGCGGCAAATGTGAAGAGCCAGGGTGACGCCGTCTCGCGGTATTTCCTTGAAGCAGGCGTCATCGCCTTCGACGCTCCTGTCAAACTCCACGTCCGGATCGCGGCCCGCCTGCCGCATGCGCTCGCGTTGGGTCGGATCCAGGTAGTGCGAGTAATAAGGAGCATCAAACTGGATGTAAGTCACGCCTTCGGAAACCAGCCATTGAACGTCATCGCGGACGATCTCAACGAGATCGTGCAAGAATTCCGCTTGTGCCGGATAGAACTTGTCCGTGATGCCGGCTTTGTAGCTCGCAACCATGAAGTTGGACGGAGCCGGAAGTGTAATTTTGAACGCTCCCGGCGCGGCTTTCTGAAGGAGAGGCTGTTCGTGGCCCGCCAGCTTTCGAACTTTCCGCAGTTTCGCGCCTGCAGCGAGTGCGGTGCTGCCTTCGGTTCCCCCGCCCGGCCCCTTCCATTCGAGCATCACTCGATTCGGAACGAATCCCTCGACCGCATCCGCCATGTCCGTCAGCCAGGAGCCGCGACGCATCTCGCCGTCTGACAGGATTTCCAATCCCAATTGCCGCTGTTTGTCCAATGCCTGCATGATGGCACGGTCTTCGATCGACCGGAGTTCTTCCAGTTTCAATTGGCCCTCGGCATGAGCCGCTCGCGCCTGAAGCAATTCCGGCGGACGCAGCAAACTGCCCACCTGGTCAGCTCGGTAAAGTGAAGTCATGCGGACATTCTAAGCCCGGCGATTTGTTTGTGAAAGCTCGTCGAGAAACTGAACGGCGCGGGTGAGGTCGTAGCCGTAAAGAAGCCTGATGACCTTTATGGCGCCAATGCGGTCGCCCGTCGCAATCAGCTCGAGCAGGACCTTTTCCTGCTCTTGAGGCGATGCTGTCCCCAGTGAGCGGAAGTCCTGGCGGCTGCCCGCTGCCGCGTTAACCTGAATCTGCGGGGAAATTTCTTCGAGGAATCTTTTTAGTCTCGGCCAGACGTTCCATTCGATTCTGACCAGGCCTTCAGGCGAGACGGAAAGCGGATAGTGATTGCTCTTGGTTCTGCAGCGGATCCAGCGGCCCTGATAAGGAGCCAAACGATCTCGCTCTGCCGCGAGTTGTGTCTCCAATTCCTTCAGCAGGGCCGGATCGCGCATCTTGAGCTCCACAAATCGTGTGACCTTGACGGTGTCCTCATCCGTCCCGCCAGGAAAGTCTTGCCGGACGCGGTGGGAACGCGCAAATTCGATATCGCCGTAGTCGAAATACGCAACCACGAGATCACTCGAATCGAAGTGATAATTGAGATACGAGCGAGACTTGACGAGGATCCCGTTCGTCTGGGTGCGCACGAGCCAATTCGTCGGCTGCAGCCGGGCTCGCAGAATGCTTCGTGCAAACATCGCGAAAAACGCAAACCAGAGAGTCAACCACCCCGCGAGGAACATTCCAACTTTTGTGCCTTCGGCCCAGGCCCGATACGTGAAGAAAGCCGCCCCAATGCTGATTGCCGCCGTTACCAGAAACGCCAGGAGAGTGGTTAGGACCGAATAGCGATACTCAGTCTTGAAAGGCTCTGTCTCCACCTGCTGGAGCGTCAGAAACCGCATAAATCGATGGTACTGTAGCGGCGCTCTATGAGCGCCCGACAATCTTGGGGCCTTTGGCTGTGGTCGGCGGCGATAGAAAGTGAATGACTTACAGGGTCAGGCCGCATTCCCCTCCTAAGTTAGGAGGGGTGGCTGCGCCATTAAGAAAAAGATCCCGTTCCGAAACGGCGCAGACGGGGTGGTTCCAGCGGGATAGAAAGGTTTTTGGGGAACCACCCCGGCCGCGCTAACACGGTCGCTTCGCGATATTTTCTTGATGCGCGTCCACCCCTCCTAACTTAGGAGGGGAGCTGCGTACTTGAAGCTTTCTTCCATTAATGTGGAAGGCTCACACAGTGAGGACTCACATAGTGAAGTAAAGTCAGCCGCCGTCAACAAATTTGCAGATGCCGTCAACAATTGTGCTACTGCCTCCAAAATCGAACCTAAGTCCTGACACGAGAATAACGAACGCGCATCCCTCTTTCGCAGTTCCCGACACCCGTCAACAAAACTGTTGACGGAGAACGTTCCTTGATAGTCATAAGTCATTGAAAAACGCGAAAGTGCGAATTTGGCACGGAGCGTGCCTTATACGCCTGGCATGAAAGGGAAGATGAAATTGGCCAGGGGTTTATACATTGATGAGCGCGTTACGTCTCATAAACTCGTCGATTCTGCGGGCCTCTTTCCTTTGGACGAAAGTGTTGCCGTCGCGATCCTACTTGAGTCCCCGTCGATCGAAGTTTTATTCGTGACAAATAGAGTTTTGTTCGTAACAAACAGAGTTTACTTCGTGGCAAACAAAGTTTGCTTCGTGACAAACAGAGTTTGCTTCGTAACAAACAAAGTTTACTTCGTGACAAACAAAGTTTGCTTCGTGACAAACAGAGTTTGCTTCGTGACAAACAAAGTTTGCTTCGTGACAAACAAAGTTTGCTTCGTGACAAACAAAGTTTGCTTCGTGACAAACAAAGTTTGCTTCGTGACAAACAAAGTTTACTTCGTCACAAAC
>WNFO01005848.1_pt1 | contig 15807 bp, 17 predicted proteins | sample 5400251 | NCBI WGS metagenome assembly WNFO01 (sample SAMN13153354, study PRJNA577476) | soil metagenome | isolation source: 100 cm saprolite under Madrone tree | place: USA:California | collected 2016-06-14 | reverse complement strand
GCCGACGGCCGAGCGCTCGAGCCGGAGATCTTTCCCCGGCCCGACGGAGAGACCTACGTCTGCGGGATGGCTGACCCGGCGCCACTGCCCGAGTCGGCAGAGGGCGTCGAGGTGAACGACGCGTCGTGCGAGGTTCTCGCCCGCGCGGCGGGCCGAGTGTCCACCGCTCTGGCCGCGGCGAAGATCATCCGGCGCCAGGCGTGCTATCGGCCCGTCACCGACGACGGCCTGCCGCTGATCGGCCGCATTCCCGGTGTCGCCGGCGCGTATGTCGCGACCGGCCACGGCCCCTGGGGAATGCTCAACGCGCCAGCCACGGGGTTGGCGCTGAGCGAGCTGATTGCCGACGGCGCTGCCTCGCTGGTCGATCTCCGTCCCTTCGACCCGGCGCGCCGCCGCTGACCGCGGGCCGGCGCGGGTCACCGCGCGATACCCCGGGTGGCCGCGCTATACTCGAAACTCGACTCGAACCCTGGGAGAGCGAGAGATGGCCTATAAGCCCATGGCACTCGACCACGTCAACGTCTTCGTGCGCAACGCCGAGCGGTCGCATCGCTGGTACACGGAAGTCCTCGGGCTCCACACGCAGGACACGATGAAGCACGCCGGCACCGATCGGCTGCGCGCCGCGTTCCTCGCCTGCGACCCAGGCCACGCCCACGACATCGCGCTCTTCGAGGTCGGCGACGATGCCGCCGGGCCGCAGAAGGGCCAGGTCGGTCTGAACCACGTCGCCTGGAGGATGGAGACGCTCGACGACCTCGCGGAGATCTATCGACGCCTGAGCGACAAGGGCATCCCCGTTCGCGTCGCCGATCACACGGTGTCCATCGGCGTCTACTTCTCGGACCCCGACGGCAACGGCCTCGAGGTCTACTACGAATTGCCGCGCAGCCAGTGGCACCAGGACCGCCCGTTCTCGGGAGGCGGCAACAAGGGACGGTTCCCCGGGCCCTGGGACGAAGCGCTTCGCCAGTCGGCGCCGGCTCTCACCACCGTCTGATCGACGTCGGCCGGCCGCGCCATTCGTGAGCGGGCGGCGGAGCATCTGATGCGCGTCATCGACGTGGAGTGCAGCGTCCCGAAGCTCGCCACCGGCGACGACGACACTCCGGCCGCGAGCGCGACGTCACCCGCCGCATCGGCAGCGCAACGTCCGGCCGGCTACGGCATGGCCAACTACGAGCGGATCTTTCGCTCGCGCCGTGACGGTGGCGACACGCGGCCGGACACGAAGCTCTCCGCGTGGGTGGATCTGCTCGAGCGCGCCGGCATCGTGCGAGCGCTGCCGTTCGGCGCCTCCAACGACGAGGTGGCCGAGCTCCTCCGCGACTACCCTGACCGCTTCATCGGCCTCGCCCGCATCAGCGCGCTCCACGGCATGCGCGGGGTCCGCGAGCTGGAGTTTCGCGTGCGCGAGCAGAAGTTCGTCGCGCTCGGCGTCTCCGCCCTGGTGGACGGCATCCCGGCCAGCGATCGCCGCTTCTATCCGCTCTACGCGAAGGCGGTTGAGCTCGGCATCCCGGCGCGCATCTACTCCTCCATGAACTACGCGACCGACCGGCCGTACGACCTCGGCCACCCCCGGCACCTCGACCAGGTGGCGATCGATTTTCCGGAGCTGACGATCATCGGTGGGCTCGGCGGCTGGCCCTGGGTGAACGAGATGGTCGCGCTCGTCCGCCGCCATCCCCGGCTCTATCTCGACACCTCGGCGCATCGCGCGAAGTACCTCGGCCAGCGCGGCTCGGGATGGGAGATGCTCATGCAGTTCGGCAACACGCTCATCCAGGACAAGGTCCTGGTGGGGCTCTCGGCCGGCCTCGTCGGCCAGCCTCACGAAACGCTGATCGAGGAGTACCTGGCCCTGCCGCTGAAGGACAGCGTCAAGGAGAAGTGGCTCTACCTGAACGCCGCGCGCGTCTTCGCGCTCGAGTAGGGATCCCGATGCTGACGCCCCAGACGATCGACGCCACCGCCCGCGCCTCCTTCGAGATGCACCGCACACGCGCCCGCTATCGCCCGCTCGACGCCGACGTCCGCAAGGCGCCGCTCGACGACGCCTACCGCATCCAGGACGCGCTGCATCGGCTGATGACCGACGCCGGCCGCGGCGAGATCGCCGGCTGGAAGATCGCGCTCACGTCGAAGGCGATGCAGCAGATGACCGGCGTGGACCAGCCCGCCGCCGGCGCGATCTTCTCGAAGGTCGTGCATCCCTCGCCGGCGCGGCTCGACGTCGCGGCCTATCACCACCTCGGCGTGGAGTTCGAGGTGGCGGTGCGCGTCGGCGCGGATCTGCCCGCGAGCGGCGGGCCCTGGACCCGAGCCTCCGTGGCCGATCGGGTCGCCGCGTGCCTGCCCGCCTTCGAGCTGGTCGAGGACGGCAACGCCGACTACAAGACGCTCGACGCCTTCACGCTGGTCGCCCAGAACACGTGGAACGCCGGCATCGTGCTCGGGGCGCCGGTGACGGCGTGGCGAGGTATCGATCTCGAGCGCGCGGTGACGCGCTGCTGGATCAACGATCAGCCGGGCGGCGAAGGCAAGACGGGCGATGCGCTCGGTCACGCGGCCGCATGCTCGAGCGCGGCATGGTCGTGATGATCGGCAGTAGCATCACCACCAAGTTCCCGGCGCCGGGCGACCGCGTGCGCTTCGCCATCGACGGCCTCGGCGAGGTGGCGCTCGAAGCCACACGTTAGACGCTGACGCGCGCCGGCCGTGAGCGCCGCGGCCCGAGCACGATCAGGCTGGCCGCCACCGCCTGGAGCACCGTGCACGCCGCGAGCGCCGGCCCGTAGCTGCCCGCCCAGTCGCGGATCAGGCCGACGAGCGACGGCCCGAACGCGAACGTGAACTGATTGATCCCGACCACCAGGCCGACGAGCGCGCTGAAGCTCGCGCGTGGCCACTCGACGGCGAGGATCAGGCCGGGCAGCGTCGTCAAGTTGCCGACGCCGAGGCCGAACAGCGCGCAGCCGGCGTAGACGCCCGCCGGCGACCCCGCCCTCGCGAGCAGGGTGACGCCGACGATCTGGACGATCAGCGTCGCGCTGGCGACGAGGCGTCGATTCAGGCGATCGACGACGAAGCCCGTCACCAGACGCCCGATCAGCGCGGCCGCCGTCGCCGCGCTCACGGCGCGCGCTGCCGCTGCACCACCGAGCGTGGGCGTCACGAGCGCGACCAGGTGCGTGAGCACGCCGACCTGAGCGGCAAGGCCGAGGGCGAATGGCGCTGACACGCTCCAGAAGCGCCACGTGCGGAGCGCCTCGCCACGACCCCGCTGCGACACTTTGGCGGCGGCAGGGTCTTCGGCGTGGACGACCGGAGCGGTGCCGCCGTCGGGGCCAAGGCCGAGCTCGCGCGGATCACGCCGCATGAGCGCCGCGGTGACGAGCAGCGCCATCAGCGACACGACGGCGGCGACGGCCAGCGCACGGGTGAAGCCGAGCGCGTCGATGAGACCGATGAGCACGGGCGCCACGAACACGCCGCCCAGCGTCGCCCCGTTGAACGCGATGCTGACGGCGAGGCCGCGGCGCCGCTGCCACCAGGGCGCGAGGATGACGTTGATGGCCGCGCCGCTCATCGCCCCCCAGCCCACCGACATCACGAGGAAGACCGGATAGAGCTGCCACGGCCGCGCGACGATGCCGAGCGCCGCGACGCCGGAGACCATCGCGATGCTCCCGCCGATCACGACGGCGCGCGGACCGAGCCGCTCGTACAGGCCGCTGGTCGCCGCCGTCAAGAGCGCACCCGCGACGTAGTACACCGTGACCGGCGCCGACACCGTGGAGGCCGACCATCCGTGCAGCCGCTGCAGGCTCGCGAGGTAGACCGTCAGGCCGTAGAAGCCGAGGCCGAAGCTGAACATCGCCATCACGAAGGTCGCGCCCACAACGGTCCAGCCATAGAAGTATCGAGGCCTCATGCGTGCCGACCACACTACGCGGCGGTACCGAACGCGTCTCGCCGCTTTCGGACGTCATCGTCCGAGGGGCCGGGCGGGCGACCGCTCGCGTGCTACGCTCGCGTGCCGTGAGGAGAGGCGTTGCCCTCGACCGGCGCACCTGCGATCGCGCACGTCGGGCGCGCGACCGTCGGTTCGACGGGTGGTTCTTCACCGGCGTGCTGACCACCCGGATCTACTGCCGGCCCACCTGTCCCGTGAAGCCGGCCAGGTCGCGCAACGTCGTGTTCTTCCCCACGGCGGCCGCCGCCGAGCGAGCGGGCTTCCGCCCCTGCCTGCGGTGCCGGCCCGAGACGGCGCCGGGAACGCCGGCGTGGCAGGGTGCGGCGGCAACCGTCTCGCGTGCGATGCGGCTCATCGCGCGCGGCTTCCTCGACGAAGGCCAGACCGTCGACGATCTCGCCGACACGCTGGGCATGACGGCCCGGCATCTGCGCCGGCTGTTCGTGCGCCACGCCGGGGCGTCGCCCGCCGCCGTCGCGACGACCCGACGCGTGCAGCGCGCCAAGGTCCTGGTCGACGAGACCACGCTGCCGATGGGCACGATCGCGTTCGCCGCCGGGTTCGCCAGCGTCCGGCGCTTCAACGCCGCGTTTCGCTCGGCGTATCGGAGGCCGCCGAGCGCCGTGCGTGGAGCGCGCCGGCCGCGCGCCGCCCGCTTGGGATAGAATCGCGCTCTCGAATTTCGCTGCGCACACGACACACCGGGAGGGCACGCGATGGACCTCGGGCTTCAAGGCAAACGTGCGATCGTGACCGGAGGCAGCCTCGGCATCGGAAAGGCCATTGCCCGAGAGCTGGCCCGCGAGGGCGCGGACGTGGCGATCGCGGCCCGCACGAAGGATCAGCTCGAAGCCACCGCGCGCGAGCTGGCGACCGAGACGGGCCGCCGCGTGATCCCGCTGGTCGCCGACGTCACCAGCAAGGCGCAGGTGGACGCGATGGTGGCCCAGGCGGCTCGGCAGCTCGGCGGGCTGCACATCCTGGTCAACAGCGGGTCGCCGCGACGGCCACCGGCCCCATCGAGTCCGTCGTCGACGAGGACCTGCTCCACGACTTCAACGTGAAGTACGTGGGCGCCCTGCGCTGCGCCCGCGCCGCAATCCCCTACATGAAGGAGCAGAAGTGGGGCCGCATCATCAACATCAGCGGGACCAACGCGCGTAACGCCGGCAACCTGAGCGGCGGCGCTCGAAATACATCGCTCGTCCACATGACCAAGACCCTGGCCGTCCAGCTCGGACGCTTCGGGATCACCGTCAACTGCGTCCACCCTGGGACGACGCGCACCGAGCGCACGCCGCGCCTGCTGGCCGCGCGAGCCAAGGAGCTGGGCGTCACGCCCGAGGAAGCCGAGCGCCGCGACTTCGCCGAGGATTCGCCGCGCGGCAACGCCATCTGCCGCATGGTGGACGCCGCCGAGATCGCCTACGTCACGGCGTTCCTCGCGTCGGACAAGGCGTGGGCCGTCACCGGTGAGCTGGTCGTGGCGACGGGCGGCGCCGGACGCTCGGTCTACTACTGAGACGCGATGGAGAACGCGACGGGCTAGGACGCGATGGATGGCGGCGCCGTCGGCAACGCCGGCTTCCGCTGCCACATGCTGTCGCGCCACCTGATGCCGATGATGAGCGTGAAGACCAGGCCGACCGTGCAGAAGGCGCTGATGGTGAGCGAATAGCCGACGCGCTCGATCAGGGCGCCGGAGCCGATCAGCCCCACGGTCATGCCGTAGACGGCGAGCATGCGCACGCCCATCACGCGCGCGCGGAACCGGTCGCCCGCCACCGCGAGCAGCGTGCCCGTCATCGAGATCATCGCCATGCTCTGGACGAGGCCGGCCAGCAGGAGCGTGGGCACCGCCGCCGTCATGCCCGGCACGTGGCCGAAGCCGAACAGCAGCGCGTACCAGATGACGGTGTTCACGAGCATCGAGCGCTCCGGGCGGCGCGGCCCTCCCGTCATCACCGTGATCATCGAGCCCAGCAGCCCGCCCAGCGAGAAGCTCGCCGCGAGCCAGCCCAGGCCGGTGGCGTCCACCCTGTAGACGCTCCGGGCAACGTAGGGCAACAGGCCACTCGTCACCGGATACGCCGTCAGGTTGACCAGGAAGGCCAGCCACATCAGCGCGAGCAGCGTCGGCGTCGTCAGCACGTGAACGAGGCCGTCCTTGAGATCGCGCCAGCTCGAGGCCCTGAGCGCGGTGGTTCTCCGCGGTGCTGCGCCAGGATCGGGCATCGGCCGCGACCCGGAAATACCGAACGTCAGCGCGAGGCTTGCCAGGTAGACGCTCGTCACGACGACGTACGCGTAGCCGATGCCGAGGATCGTGGAGAGGCCCGCGCCGGTGAGCGCCCCCGCCACGCGAGCGGAGTCGACGCTGGCGCGGGAGAGGCCAAGCGCTCCGATCAGATCGTCGGGCGGGATCGTCTCGCCGATGAGCGAGTTCCTCAGCACCTGGTCGTTCGGCCGCACGATGCCGACCAGCCCCGCGATGACGAACACCCACATCGGCGTCAGCACGCCGGCGAGCGCCAGGACCATCAGCAGCGCGGCGAGCACGGCGTAGACCGAGCGCATCGCGCACAGCATGACTCGGCCACCGAGCGCGTCGCCCAGCACGCCGAACATGGGTGCGGCCAGCGTGCCGAGGAACTATGCAGCGACCCGAACGCGGTCAGCAGCAGCACCGAGCCCGTGTTGACCATCACGTACCAGCCCAGGATCAGCGTCTCCATCTCGAACGCACACTGCGTGAGGAGATCCGCCGGCCACTGGAAGCGGAAGCTGCGGACGCGGAACGCGGCGAGGAGCACTCAGGCGACCAGGGACTCGATCGCCTGCACCTCGTCGTTTGAGAGCGACAGGCCACGGCTGGCCAGATCCTGCGTCATGTGCTCGGCGTCGGACGTGCCGGTCAGCGGCAGCATCCCGATGAGCTGGGAGAAGCGGAACACGACCTGAGCCGGGGTGGCCTTGCGGCGCGCGGCGATGTCGGCCACGCGCGGGTGGCCGAGCACCTCGGGATTGGCGGTGAGGAGCGAGAAGCCCTGGTAGACGATCTTGCGCTCGGCGCAGAACGCGCGGACCGCGCGGTCCCAGCCGAGGCGGGCGAAGCAGCGGTTCTGGACGAACGCCGGAGGCTCGGCGCCGCTCGCTGCCATCTGGGCGAGGTGGCGCAGCGACACGTTGCTCACGCCGAGCAGGCGCGTACGTCCAGCGTCACGCTCGCGCACCATCGCGGCCCACGCCTCGGCATCGTCGTCGGTCCAGCCGTAACCCGAGGCGGGCCCGTGCAGCACGTAGCTGTCGACGTGGTCGGTCCCGAGGTGCTCGAGCGAGCTCTGCATCGACTGGGCGACCTGCGTGGAGACGTCGGCGGCGGGATCGTAGGGCAGCCGATGGTCCTGGCCCGGCTGATACGTGAACTTCGTCTGCAAGAAGAGATCGGCGCGGGTGACGACACCGGCGCGGTACGCTGCGGCCAATCCCTGACCGACGGCGGCCTCGACGTAGTGGCGCCGCTGGTTCGCGGTGTCGATGCCGCGGAAGCCCATCCTGAGCGCGAGCTCGGTGAGGGCCTGCGTGCGGTCTTCCTTCCAGGCGGTGCCGTACAGGAAATCCGGAACGGGCGCGAGTCGGGTGGGCATCGCCCGATTTTGCCACGAGACGCCTTTGACAACGACGGCGCGCGGACGTACGGTCACGACGCAACGCCCTCACCGGAGGTGGGCCATGGCGCACCGTACTTTCAAGGTCCTCGACAGCGACATCCACATCATCGAGCCTCCCGATCTCTGGCAGCGATACATCGATCCCGCCTTCAAGGACCGCGCGCCGATCGGCCTCACGGAAGACGCCGGGGACTTGCGTCTCGCCCACGACGGCAAGCCCTGGGGCCGGCTGGCCGTCAACGCCGATCGCAGCGTTCGGCGGCAGGGCCGGAACTACGCCCTCAATCAGGAGCGCTGGCGGCCCTTCGCGGAGCGGGGCTGGACGGCCAAGGTGCAGCTCGAGGCGATGGACATCGAGGGCATCGACGTGGCCGTGGTCTATCCTTCCCGCGGTCTCTTCGCCCTGACGATCAACGACATGGATAGGCATCTCGCCGCCGCCGTGGCGCGCGCGTACAACGACTGGCTCTACGAGTTCTGCCAGGAGAACCCCGAGCGTCTGATCGGCGCCGGCATGATCTCGCCGTTCGCCGTCGAGGATGCGGTGGCCGAGACCCGCCGCTGCGTGAGACAGCTCGGCTTCCGGGGCCTGTTCCTGCGGCCGAACGAGGTGAACGGGCGCAACTGGCACGATCCGTACTACGAGCCGCTCTGGGCCGCGCTCGAGGAGCTGGAAGTCCCGCTGGGCTTCCACGAGGGCTCGGGCTCCCAGCTCCGCCAGGTTGGCGAGCAGTTCGGCGCCAACACGATGCTCAAGCACATCTACTCCCATCCGGTCGAGATGATGCTGACCACCGGCGCCTTCTGCGCGGGCGGCATCCTCGAGCGCCATCCGCGGCTGCGCGTGGCTTTCCTCGAAGGCAACTGTAGCTGGGTGCCCTTCCTTCTCTGGCGCATGGACGAGCACTGGGAGTGGATCGGCGACGTCTACGCCCGCGACCTGACGATGGCGCCCAGCGAGTACTTCAAGCGCCAGTGCTTCGTGTCGGTCGAGTGCGACGAGGAGCCGGTGAAGCACGTCATCGACGCGATCGGCGACGACCGGATCGTCTTCTCCACCGACTTCCCGCACGGTGACTCGAAGTTCCCGCGCGCGGTCGAGTCGTTCCTCCAGCTGCCGATCTCGGATGAGAGCAAGCGCAAGATCCTCTGGGACAACTGCGCCGCCTACTACGGGCTGCCGGCCTGACGATGTGGGCGGTCGCCCGACGAGGAGCGAGAGCATGTCGATACTGGTGATCGGCGGTACGGGCTTCATCGGTCCCCGGCTCATCCGGCGGCTGATCGAGCGGGGCCAGTCGGTCGTCTGCATGGATGTGAACCTGACCCCAGCCTCGCCCTACGCCAGCATGCCGTCGCAGGCGACGGTGATCCGCGGTGACGTCACCCGGTTCGAAGACGTGATGCGCGCGGTGCTCGAGGTGAAGCCGGAACGGATGATCAACCTCGCCTACGGCCTCGGCGCCGGCGAAGGCAACCCGCATCAGGTCATGCTCCTCGACGTCCTCGGCATGGACAACTGCTTCGAGGCCGCGCGCCTGGGCGGCGTGCGGCGGGTCGTGTACGCGAGCTCGGTCGCGGTGAGCGGGCTGCAGAGCCGCTTCGGCGAGCGGCTGGTCAACGAGGACGATGCGACGTACGGCACGAGCCAGTACGCGGTGCACAAGACGTTCAACGAGTTCCAGGCGCGCAAGTTCATCAAGAACTACACGATGTCGATCACGGGCGTGCGCCCGGCCAACGTCACCGGCCCCGACAAGGTCCGGGGCTCGGTCGATCACGTGCAGCTCATGGTCGACGCCGCTCGCGGCAAGCCCGTGCACCTGCCGCGGAAGGGCTTCATGCGCCTGCTCATCCACGTCGAGGATACCGCCGAGGTGTTCGCGCGCGTGCTGATGGCCGACGCCCCGCAGTACGACGTCTACAACACGGGCGGCGCTTCGGTGAGCCTCGGTGAGCTCGCCGACATCGTGCGCGGGTTCCTGCCCGACGCGAAGATCACGTTCGAGAAGGAGGGCGGCCGCGAGGAGTCCGGCAACTACCTCGTGGACAACAGCCGCCTGTGCAAAGAGTTCGGGATCGAGTATCCGCCCCTGCCCACGCGCGTCCTCGAAATCCTCAACGACGTGCGACGCGTGGAGGGTCTGCCACTGATCCGACGCTGACAGGGAGGTGCGCGATGGTCATGGACAAACTTATCTCGGCCGATTCCCACATCGTCGAGCCGCCCGACCTCTACACGGGTCGCATCGAGCACAGGTTCAGAGATCGGGCGCCTCGGATGGAGCGGCTGGAAACGCCCGCGGGCCGGAAGTACGACGCGTGGTTCATCGACGGCCAGCAGGCCGGCACGCTGGGCGCCGTGATGCAGGCGGGACAGCGCTTCGAGGACCCGTCCCAGATCGATTTCCTCGGCCTGTGGGAGGACGTGCGCCCCGGTGCCTACGAGCCGCAGGCGATGATCAAAGAGAACGAGATGGACGGCGTCTGGGGCGCGTGCCTGCAGCCGAGCCAGGGCCTCTTCTGGTACCGCATCCCGGACAGCGCGCTGCTCTCCGCCATCTGCCGCGTCTACAACGACTGGATCGCGGAGTTCTGCAAGCCGTACCCCGACCGCCTCAAGGGCATCGGCATGATCAACGTGGACGACGTGGAAGACGGCTGCCAGGAGCTCGAGCGCTGCGCGAAGCTCGGGCTGGCCGGAGTCTTCATCCCCGTCTCCCCGCTGGCGGACCGGCCGTACCGTCACCCGATCTACGAGCGCTTCTGGTGGACCGCGCAGGACGTCGGGCTGCCGCTGCTCCTGCACATCGGTACGCCGCGCGGCGGCGTCCCCGGCTGCGAGTTCACGATGAACCTCAACGAGCTCACCGGGGCCGGCCGCTCGACGACCGACTACTGGGTGCGTTACTCGTTGTCGGCCATGATCTTCGCCGGCGTCTTCGATCGGTGCCCCAAGCTCAAGGTCGGCTCCGTCGAACACGAAGCGGCGTGGATCCCTCACTGGCTGAAGCAGATGGACTTCACGTACCGCGAGCGGCCGGTGTTCACGAAGGGCTGGCGGTCGAAGGAAGGCCTGCTGCCGAGCGACTACTGGCGGCGCAACATGTTCGTCGAGTTCATGGAGGACGATCTCGGGATCAAGCTGCGCGACGAGATTGGCGTCGACAACATGCTGTGGGGCAGCGACTTCCCGCACGCCGAGTCGACCTGGCCGAGATCCCAGGAGTTCCTGCATCGCATCTTCGCCGGGGTGCCGAAAGAGATCGTGCGCCAGATCACCGCGGAGAACGCCGCGAAGATGTTCGGTTTTGAGGTGAAGTGACATTGCACATGGGGGGCCCCGAGATGGCCCCCCATACCCCCCAGCGTTCGGGCGCCCCCGGCGAAGCCGGGGGCCCCCTCTATAACCGGGGTATCGGGAATGGGTTCGTGCCGGTCGCAAAAACTTCCGAGGTGGCACCGGGCGCGATGAAGTGGGTGGTCATCGATCGTGAGCGTGTGGTCGTCGCGAACGTCGACGGCGTCTTCTACGCGCTGCGGGATTCCTGCGGTCACCAGGGGGCGCCGCTGTCGACGGGAACGCTCATGGGCTATGTCATCGAGTGCCCATTGCACTTCGCGTGCTTCGACGCGCGCACGGGCGAGCTGCTGAACGGACCCGTGTCGGCGGACGTTCCTACCTATCAGGTGCTGGTCGAAGGAGACACCGTCTACGTGAAGCGATAGCGCCGTTCGTGAATGCCGTCGGCGCGCCGCTCAAACGCCTCGAAGATCCGCGTCTCCTGGTCGGTGGTGGGCGTTACGTGGACGACATCGTCCGACCCGGGATGGTCCACGCGGTCATCGTGCGAAGCACCCACGCTCATGCCCGCATCAGGCGCATCGACGTGAGCCGCGCCCTGTCGCACCCGGGCGTGCTCGCGTGCGTGACGGCCGCCGATCTCGGTGCAATGCCGACCATTCCGATCCGGCAGGGCGCGAAGCCCTCACACACGCCCTACCTGCAACCTCCCCTCGCCGGCGAGCGCGTGCGCTATGTCGGCGAGCCGATCGCGGTGGTGGTGGCGGTCGATCGCGCATGCGCCGTCGACGCGCGCGAGCTGGTGGAGATCGGCTACAACGCCCTGCCCGCCTTCCTCGACGTGGAGGATGCACGCGCACGATCGGCCGCCCTGCTCTTCGACGAGGGCAACGTGGCGGACTCGTGGACGACGTCGGTCGGTGACGTCGAGTCCGCGCTGCGCGAGGCGGCCTGCGTCGTGACCGAGCGATTGTCCATCGGGCGCCAGACCGGCGTGCCGCTCGAGACGCGCGGCCTGCTGGCCGAGTGGGACGGCGAGGCGAAGCGCCTGCTGGTGTGGGGGCCGACGAAGGTCCCCTACTTCAATCGGCGCACGCTGGCCGCGCTGCTGGGCCTGAATGAGGCACAGATCGACTTCGTGGAGTCCGACGTCGGCGGCAGCTTCGGCGTCCGCGGCGAGTTCTATCCCGAGGACTTCCTCGTGCCGTATCTGGCCCGGCGCCTGGGACGGCCGGTCAAGTGGGTCGAGGAGCGACGCGAGCACTTCCTCGCCATCAATCACTCGCGAGAGCAACGCTGGTCCGTCACGGTCGGCGTCGACTCGCGCGGGCGCCTCCTGGCGCTCGACGCCACGCTGACCAACGTGATGGGCGCCTACCTGCGCACGCACGGCGTGTGGGTTCCCGCGCTGACCGCGGCCTATTTGCCCGGTCCGTACCGCGTGCCGAACTATCGCTGCCGCGTCTCGTGCGTGATGACGAACAGGACGCCGACGGGGACCGTCCGCGGGCCGGGCTTCTTCGAGGGCAGCTTCGTGCGCGAGCGGATGCTCGACATCGTCGCTGCGCGTCTCGGTATCGACCCGGCGGAGATCCGCCGCCGCAACCTCACGTCACCCGACGATGGCTCGTACTCCGTGAACACGGTGGCCGCGGCGGCCATCGGGCGCGAGGCCGACTTCGCGGGCGAGGACTTCGGCGCGATGTTCGAGGAGGCGCTGAAGGCCGGCCAGTACGATGCAAGACTCGCCGCGTGTCGCGAGCTGAACGCGGCCGGCGGCGACATGAGATTTGGCGTCGGGCTCGCCGCTGTCGTGGAGACGTCGGGCGTCGGCCCGTTCGAGAGCGCTCGGGTGACGCTGACCCCGGAGGGGATGATCGTCCTCGCCGCGGGCGCGACGTCGGTCGGACAGGGCTTGCCCACCACACTTGCCCAGGTGTGCGCCGACGTCCTCCAGGTCCCTCCGGCAGACATCGCCGTGCATCTGGGTGATACGCGCTTCATGCCCCACGGCGTGGGCAGCTCCGCGAGCCGCTCGGCGGTGATGGCCGGCAACGCCGTGCATCACGCGTCCACGCGGCTTCGCGAGAAGATCGTGGCGCTCGCGGCCCGCCACTTCGAAGCGAGCCCGGACGATGTCGTGCTCGACGACGGCGCGGCGATGGTTCGCGGCCTCCCCGATCGGCGCTGCACCCTGCGTGAGATCGCCGCGCTGGCCGCGTCGCCGCTCGACGTGGAGTGGCGCCACGAGGCCTCCCGCAGCATCGGCTCGCTGACGGTGCACCTGGCCGTCGTGGGCGTCGACGTCACGACGGGCGAGGTCCGTCCCAAGACTCACTTCGTCCTCTGCGACGTCGGTCGCGCGATCAATCCGGCCATCGTGAAGGGACAGCTCGTGGGCGGAGTCATGCAGGGGCTCGGCCACGCGACGATGGAGGAGATCGTCTACGACGAGAGCGGTCAGCTCCTCACCGGCTCCCTGATGGACTACGCGCTGCCGACGGCCGGCCACGCGCCCTCGATCGAGGTCCTCGTGCACGAGGTCGCGGCGCCGTCGAACCCGCTCGGCGTGAAGGGCGCGGGCGAGGCCGGAACGTCCGGCGTGGGCGCCGCGATCGCGAACGCCGTGGCGCATGCGCTCGGCGATCCCGCCGCGGTCCGGCACCTTCCGGTGACCGCGGCGCGAGTGAAGGCGGCGATCACTTCGCTTTGAGCCGCACGTCCTCCAGCGGCGCCGACCACGGATACGGATCGATCAGCATCAGCGCCGGCTCGGCCACGCGCGGCCCGATCCCGCTCGGCCAGATGAACTCGTAGAGCGGGCCGAACCTCACGCGGTCGTACACGAGCTGCTGAATCTGGTGGAGCATCGCCTCGCGCTTCCGCCGATCCGTCTCCCGCGCCTGCTGCTTGAACAGCGCCTCGACGTCGGAGTCGGCGCCGCGTGCGTACGCGCCCTCGCTCTGCACCACATCGGCGATACGTGTGGCGGCGTTACCGAAGTTGGCGAGCGTGCACATGCAGACGCCCTGGAGCTTCTTGCCCACCCAGGCCGTCTGGAACGCCGCGCGCTCCATCGTGCGGAGCTTCATGCGGATGCCCACCGTCCCGAAGTAATTGACGATCGTCTCCCCTGCCGACCAGTACGGTGGGTAGGGATAGAAGTCGCCCCCATCGAAGCCGTTCGGATAACCCGCCTCGGCCAGGAGCTTCTTCGCCTTCGCCGGATCGTAGGCGTACGGCTCGAGGCGCAGCGTGAACTCGAACGTGCGCGGCGCCATGCTGCCCGTCGGGCGCGAGGCGCCGAGCGTCTCCGCCTCGCTGAGCCCCCGGCGGTCGACGGCGTGGTTGGCGGCCAGGCGCACGCGCCGGTCGTGCCACGGAGACTTCGGATCCCACTGATCGAAGAAATCCAGGTAGTGGACGCCGATCGCGCCCGAGAAGCCCAGGCGCAGCGCGGGATCGCGCTTCAGCTCGAGCGCGGCGGGCGCGTCGAGCATGTAGGCGACGTCGACCTCGCCATTTTTCAACATCGCCGCTCGCGTGGTGGGATCGGGGACTGTCTTGAACACCAGCCGCTTCACCGACGGCGCCTTGCGCCAGTGACCTTCGAAGGCTTCCATGACGAGCTCGATGCCCGGCGTGTAGCTCACGAACTTGTAGGGCCCGAGCCCGACCGGCTGCTTCTTGAACGCGTCGTCGCCGACCTTCTCGACGTAGCGCTTCGGGACGATCCAGCCGGCGCCGGTCGCCAGCGTTCCGTAGTACGCCATGAAGTCGGGAAAGGGCTCGTGGAGATGGAAGCGCACGCGCGACGGGCTGACGATCTCGACGTCCCGGACGCGATCCTTGAGCACCTTGCCGACCTTCGACCGCTGGAAGCTGAACTTCACGTCCTCCGCGGTGAACGGATCGCCGTTGTGAAACTTCAGGCCCTCGCGCAGCTTGAACTCGTACGTGCGCTGATCCGCGCTCACCGTCCACGACTCGGCCAGGCTCGGCGCCATGAGATTGCCGGGCATCGGCTTCACCAGCGCGTCGTGGAGGGCGTAGAGCACCCAGAACGGCGTCAGGAAGCCGCCCGTCACCTCGCCGGGATCGAACCAGGCGGGAGCCAGCGTCACGTAGAGCGCCCAGCGCATCTCGCCGTCGGGTTTCACGGGCGCCGGACGGGGCTGGGCCGAGACGTTGGGGGCAAGAGCAGACACGATCAGGAGCGCGATGAGGAGTCGCTTCATGGCGGGCAGTATAATCCCCGCGCCACACCGAAAGGAGCAACGCCATGAAGATGTCGCGCGTGACCAGTCCGAAGGTGAAGGAGCCGGCGCCCGGGACGTGGTCGAATTGCCGGGTCTACGGCAACCAGTTCTTCGTCGCCGGGATGACCGCAGGCGACGGCGCGGGCGGCGTGCTCGGAGACGGCTCGGTGTACAGCCAGGCCAAGGAGACCTTCACCAAGATCAAGCACCTCGTCGACGCCGCGGGCGGGACGATGAACGACGTCGTCCGCCTCGACATCTACGTGACCGACATCAAGCAGCGCGAAGAGGTGTGGCGCGCGCGGCGGGAGTTCTTCACCGGCGATTTTCCGGTCTCCACGCTCGTGGAGGTGCGCGCGCTGGCGACGCCCAAGCTCGTCGTCGAGGTCAACGCCACCGGCTTCCTCGGCGGCAGCGCCGGCTCCTGAGTCGACGTTATCGGCGAAACGCCGGCATGACCTCGCGCGCGAAGCGCGTGAGCTGCTCGATCATGTGATCCCTGGGCGTGCCGATCGCCCAGGCGATCATGATCTCCTGCAGGCCGGGATATCGCTGCTCCACTTCCTTCAAGTAGGCGACGATGTCGGACGA
>WNFO01007803.1_pt1 | contig 15808 bp, 23 predicted proteins | sample 5400251 | NCBI WGS metagenome assembly WNFO01 (sample SAMN13153354, study PRJNA577476) | soil metagenome | isolation source: 100 cm saprolite under Madrone tree | place: USA:California | collected 2016-06-14 | reverse complement strand
TGTCCTCCACCGTGGGAATTCTTGTCACAACACTCCCGTTCCTCGACCGTCCCAAAAAAAACAATGCAATGGCACCTCCTGCGCCTCACAGAAAGCGCAAGCGGGCCATAAAAGACAAGTCAGATGCTAGTGACTCGGAGCACTTTCCTGACGGAGCACTGGGCTTGCTCAGCGGAGATGAAGACGAGGACGGACCAGTGCAAGAGTCGGACGACGACGATATCGACACGTTCCCTGAGATCGACGCGGGCTCAGAGACGGATGAAGAAGACGGACAGCCCCCGGGGGGTGACGAGGATCAATCGGAAAGCGAAGACGAGAGACAAGACGATGAAGACGTGTCGTCTGATGATGACCTTCACATATTTCCAAGGGCTAAGACAGTCATCTCGGATATCACTGAGCAACCGAAGAAACTCTACCCGGAGATAGAACCAGACTACGACTCAGACTCGTCCACCGAGGATGTGCGTGCATTCCCAACGTCTGTTGTCTGTTTCTGACTCACTAACTCAGGCACAAAACCGTGTCGGAAACATACCACTTCATTGGTATGACGATCTGCCTCATATCGGGTACGATGTTGATGGTAAAAAAGTCCTTAAACCGGCTCGTGGGGATGAGCTGGACAAATTCTTGAAGACCGTGGATGACCCCTCAGCATGGTGATGCCATGTTCTCCCCGACGTCATCATTTCGCTGATAGTTCTGCAGGACTTCAGCGTTTGACAAAAACACACAGATAGACAAACCGTTGACGGCTGAGGAGCTGGACATTATTCGTCGGCTGGAGGCTCTCGAGAACCCAGATGCCAACTACGATCCCTATCAGCCCACAGTGGAATGGTTCACCGGGAAGGGTAAAGAGGAGGTTATGCCACTTTCTGCTGCACCAGAGCCCAAACGACGCTGGGTTCCAAGTAAATGGGAGAAGCAGAAGGTTTGATTCAGCATCTCTCTGTCGAGACAGACACTCAACTCGACAACTAGGTCATGAAGATTGTACGCGCCATCCGCCAAGGCCGCATACTCCCTTCAAAACCAAAAACGACTTCCTCACAACCGCAATTCTTCGCCGTCTGGAACGACGAACCTTCTTCCTCGCACACACCCCCTCTCCCAGCACCTAAGCTACGTCTTCCGACCCACTCTGAATCGTACAATCCTCCAGAAGAGTACCTACCTACGGAAGAGGAGCGAAAGGAGTGGGAAGCTACCGACAAGGAGGACCGCGAACGTGATTACCTCCCGCAAAAGTACTCTTCGCTACGACTCGTTCCCGCGTATGATCAGTTCATCCACGACCGCTTCAGTCGACAACTGGATCTTTATCTCGCGCCGCGGATTCAACGTACAAAGCTGAACATCGACCCTAATAGCCTCATTCCGAAGTTACCGAGTCCCAGCACCCTGCGGCCATTCCCTAATTACAAATCTCTCAGCTTTACACACGTGCGAGGACGAGTGCGATGCGTGTCAGTAAGCCCAGATGGCGCTTGGGTTGTGAGTGCAGACGAAGAGGGAATTGTATGCCTTTGGGAAGTTATCGTGGGCCACGAAGTGAAACGATGGTCAGTTGATGAGAAGATCAGCGCAGTGGATTGGTGTCCGCGCACCGACGTGAGCTTCTTCGTGGTTGGAACGTAGGTGTCCCTTTGCACTTACTAGCATACTCCCATAACTGAGAAAATGCCAGAGAGGAAAGGCTCCGCTTCTTCATCCCGCCTAACCTCCCTCCAGCAATTCTCACCGCTACCCTGGCACATCTCAATCCCGCGGCACTCCCGTCGAATTCGGCGACAACGTCCTTTGTGAAGTGGGTCGACCTTCCAAAGGTGCCTATCCTCGAGAGTGGCCCTCTCCTTTCCATAGAGCTTCCGCCATCTTCGGGTCAAGTCAAACAAATCGCGTGGCATCGCAAGGGTGATTATTTTGCCACGGTTTGTGAGTCATACCTTCAGTATCTCCCATGTCTCATGCTGATGGGCCCCAAAGCCAGCGGAAGTGGACAAGGTGGGGTATGGATCCATCAGGTATCGCGCCGACATTCCCAAGCTCCATTCAAGAAGATCAAGGGCTCTGTCCAGCTCGTCCTGTTCCATCCTTCTAAGCCTCACTTCTTTGTTGCAGTTCGTGCACTCGCTTTCCCCCTCATTTTAAAAAAAAAAAACTTACATCCGTCAGACGCAACGCTATGTTCGGATCTATAATCTGTCTGAGCAGAAGCTTCTGAAAATGCTTACCCCTGGCATACGCTGGATTTCATCGATGGATGTTCACCCATCTGGGGACCATTTAATCGTCGGTGGCTATGATCGAAAGCTATGCTGGTTCGACCTCGAACTCAGTGAAAAACCCTATAAAATTATGCGGTATGCCATGCACGCTCTGCATGACCGGCACATCCGGCTCATTTCACGTACACAGATACCATTCTCGTGCGATTCGGTCTTTACAATTTCATCCCTCATATCCGTTGTTCGCATCGTCATCCGACGACGGGTCGATCCAGGTCTTTCACGCACGTGTATACAGCGATCTCCTCACAGATCCACTTATCGTACCGTTGAAGATCCTGCGTGGGCATGACGTATGTGAAGGGCTAGGCGTGTTACAAGTCAAATGGGTACCGAAGCAGCCATGGTTAGTCAGCGCAGGGGCAGATAGCGCTGTTGCGGTGTGGTGTCATTGATGATATTCATTGGTGGGCCCTCTCCACGAACGAACATGCCTGATGGGTTTACAGTAAGCGCGTGTAATGTTCTACTGTTATCGCGAGGGAAAGTTTCCCTCTTTTCTCTTAGGATGCTACCCACGCGCGTCAGCGAAATCTGATACAGAATAGATGGTACCTCCATATGTGCACCTTCAATACACAGAGACGTACATCAGGCAAAAACATATGCCAACTCCATCATGCCACAAATAAGCTCCTATCGCCGCCTGTGGGCCCGACCTTGCTTGCGCCGTGCGGCGGTAGTTCCTTGTCTGTTCATTCCCCTAGACTTGGCTCGCGGCGTCATACCTTTCGAGACCCTCGAGCGTTCTCGACGCGACCCTCTTGGTCCACGAGTTGAGATGTTCCCCGTAGATTTCTCTGACGTCTTTCCTCCATCTATCCCTGTGAAACACGACACGGACAAGAATAAAAAGGATAGATTAGAACAAATGTGTAAACTTTGTTATTTGATAGGGTAAGGCGGACCTTCTGCTGTTGGTGATGACATCATCTCTAAATCTACGTCTCCGCCTGCATCTTTCACTGCCAACGTCAATGTGATATCAATGATCACCAATCAACACCAAATGGAGGAGAAGGTGGATAGTGGTGAACGAGTGAATGAGCTCATGTGGTGCGGAGGCCGACGAAAGCCAAGGCTTTGCATGAGAGCCGGGTCGATGTCCTGGTGGTCCAAGAGCCCGAAAGCGGCGAACCAACACGAACCTGGCATATCCACATCTTGCTCCTTTCCCCCCCTCTCCAGGCCGTTGTCGCCTTCTGATTTTTCGCCCTCATCGACGAGGGTGGTGGTGGTGGTGGTGGTGGTGACAGCTTGCAGCTTTGCGTTGAGTCGTTGTAAACGTGCGGCGTCAGCGGCTGCGAACACGCCTTGTGTGCGTTTCTTGGCGCGGAAAGCACGCTTTACTTTGGAACGAGTCGATTTTGCCATTGCGGACTTCTTGTTTTGAGGGGAACGACGTGTGGGTTTCTTCTGAAGTGGTGTGAGGATGGTGGTGATGGAGAAGATCCGAGAATGCAAAAATTACAGTATTTAACAGTAAAATTTCCGGTGCACTACAGCTGTCTTATCGAGTCACTCATGCAACGCACGCTCACGTTCGCACATGAGAAATGGCTATTTCAAGCCTTCTCGTACACGGAAGGACCATCATCGGTCAAAAAATATTGTGATTTTGCGATGGGCGATACAGTGTGGCGTACATTCGGGTGCAGATATACATGCCAGGGTTCCAAAGTGAAGCAAAGCTCGCACAGCAATTTGGCACGCACAAGATCGAAATTCATGCGTACCCCTCCCCCCCCACGTGAAAAATGGAACGAGAAGGGTCGCTGACCTTCTGGAAACTTCTTATACATTTCATTCCGGAGGGGCCTCTCTGTGCAATGAAATAGGTAAGGATGTATGGGCGGAAATATAAAATAAGGACACTTATTATGTACAGAACATTGTTGCACCTTGACGAGGCAAAGCATAAGTGGACTTGGGGTAAAGAGAGCCGACTTGCAACCATACCGTATGAACACCTCGCCCAACGTCCCAGTAGATTCTCCATTTTGGAACTCCTCAGTATTGGCCAGCTAAAAAGAAAAAAAAAAGTTAAGCCGTGGAAGTGGGGGAGGAAGAACCGAATTGGCAGACCTGAAGATTCATATAGCCGTCCGTGCTGACGAGGAACCCCTTGTATTCGAGACCCCACTTGAGGCGAACGAATACCGGCTTCCCGGTGAGCTCTTGTAAGAAAGGCTTTGGGTTAACCGGGGAGACCTACGGAACAAAAGTAAGGGCAGGGAGAATAGTTTGCACAGGATACATACGGTGGACATGATTGATTGGGTGAACACGCGGACTTGTAAAAATTAATAAAAAGGGCGCGACAAGGTTGTCTCGTCTGCCCTTCCCGCCATGTCAGACCGCGAGGCTCACTCTGGCCTCCCACCCACCGACGATGACCTCTCTCTCCCAAAGGCAACAGTCGCAAAAATGATCACAGGTTCGTTCTCCTTCTCTGCGCCCTCCGCCGGCCTTTAAATGTCCACGACCCTGACAAAAAGTACGCTGCTATCTCAACACGTTGCTTCAATCGCGCAACAACACGCACACACGCACACGCACGCACGCACACACATATATAATATGTCGCATATACAGAACTCCTCCCTAACGATGTCGCTTGTGCAAAAGAGACACGCGACTTGATAATCGAATGCTGTGTCGGTCCGTCCAAACTTACCTCACGTTCCAAAATCACTGTTTTCCCGACAAATTGATAATCACCTTCCCCTCCCTTTCCATCCCCCCCGCGGACGGGTTTTCTTTTCACTCGGCCTTTTTTAGAATTCATACATCTCATTTCCTCAGAGGCAAATGAGATCTGTGAACAAGATTCGAAGAAGACTATCGCCCCCGAACATATAATTGGCGCTCTCAAGGTTTGTCCTTCAATTTTTTTGTTTGGGTTCCCCCTTGGCGCCAATTTGCTGTTCGATTATTGATGACTTTGGTGATCGCCTCATACCAGAGGCTCGGCTTCGAGTCATTCACAGAGGAGGTCGAAGACGTCCTCAAGGACCATAAACAGCAACAGAAGGTGTGCACACTTCTTTCATCATTTGATACGATCTGATTTCTTGCACAGGACCGGGAGAAGAAAGTGTCAAAATTGGAACAGTCGGGTAAGACGGAAGAAGAACTCTGGGAGGAACAGCAAAAACTCTTCGCGGAGAGCAGAGCGAAGTATGAATCTCAGCAACAATGACCCCCCTTCCTCCCTTTAATTCTGACTGTGGAACGATTTGTACAATGAGTTATTATTCGTCGTGTTGCTTCCAGTGTATTTCTAGTCTTTTCGTACATCGCTTGAAACCGTTGTACTCTAATACTTCGTACTTCATCGCGTATCAATTCCGATCGTCACTTTGCATGCCGCGCTTTCAGCTCTTGCAGCCTTCTCCATGGTGAGTCACCATTCCACTCATCACTCCAGCTGTCACTTGATGGCCGAGTGATCCGGGGCAAACCATGCTGTTCGATGGTATATGAAGCCGATATTGTCGCAAAAAACACAGCTGATCGTTGGATCAATACATCAACCCGCGGAATGGTATTGTGTGTATCCATACAGTACGTGAATGCGCACGTAATTTAGACATTAACATCACGTACCCTCTAAAACATCTCCGTCTCTCAATGCGAGGCCGGCGGCAAGGCCACCTAAGAAGCTGTTGCCAGCACCTAGACATTCGTAAGCAAGCGCGGTCGCACCACAAGGAAGCCGACGGTTCCATGCTAAAAGGAGCCTATAGAGAAACTTACCTGTCACATCAACCACACGTTCATTGGACATCCAATAAGGATCTATCCATCTACCCGGCTGCGAGCGGCAAGCGATAAACGCTCCTAGCTCGCCACTGCGGATGATAACCCAGCCGGCGCCTTCAAGACCGACGCCGAGATCAAGAAACGTCTTGCATGCCTGTTCGATCAACAGTTTCGTCGGTGGTAGCGGGAGAGAGAGAAGCCTGATGAGTCAAAAAGGTGCATTTTTTTGAACAAAGGAGGACGGGATTGCCCGAGAGATTCGGCACCTCAGTACAGAAATGAATGGAAGGACTCCGCGGAGCGCGGGCAGTTCCCCCGGGACGCATCTATCCTATAAACGCTTCGTCGGCGTGAGGGCACACGTGATAACCATACTTGGTCGTACTGGGATTGGTTCGTATATGGACAGGGGGGACCAGCCTTCGACCTGGGCTACCTGAGACATGATAACGGCAGCGCGGGTAGGCGAGCAAATGAAATGCACAGTCGTCGGATGAAGAAGTGGGGTGTCCGTAAGGTCACAAGGTGTTATCTGTATCCTAGGGGTGAGGTATTGGAAGCTTGAGGAAGAAGACAAATACGCGTATCAAGAGCGATGAGAACGCGTGTACGCGGGGTTAGCATCCTGGGGACATACTCTCTGTGATCACCAGTATATGTATTGAGCGCTCGGGTCGTAGTAGCGCCTGGCTGCTCTCTAAAAAACCACATGCTCTCGCCATATGTCCTCAGAGTGGCGTCTATTTCCTGGGGAAAATCCACGCCCTTATCGATGATCATACCAATTTCGCTTGCCGGCAACCTAGAGGCAATTCTGATAAGATTAAAATAAAACGTACGCGATGTTCGTAGGCATGTAATCCTACGGGGGGAACCCCATATCAAAGGGGAGCAAGGAACGATGTATCTTACCACACGCGGGCGCCGATGGAAGCATAAGTGCCTGCGCCGCCAATCTGGAGTAGTAGAGCGACAAATAAGCCGGATGAGCGAGGATGAGCGGGTATGAACACCCTTCCTGAGGGGATAAAGAGCGACTGGTCGGCTTTCCAGCGGCATCTCCATATGCAAACTCGTCCATAATAAACAATCCAAGAGAGACGAATTTCCGGGATCGCGACATTCCAAGTGGCGATGATGGATGTGGATGGACAGCCTGCCTGAGAGCGTGTGCCGGTCATTCCCGGCCATGCCTTCGCCTACCGTCTGGCTCGTTGAACACCCCACGCTGGTGGATGAATCTGCAAGTCGTTCTTTCCGCCGACGACGAGGAGCGATCACTTAGACTACTGTCAGCTCTATCAGAATGCCCTGACTTTGCTTGACGCCTCGTCGCTCACGCGCGTCCGGCGTTTTTACTACCGGGCGGACGCTTGTCGTAAGTCGTATCACCTGTGACCCACCCCACATCTCGCCTCCCACCTCCGCCTTCTCGGTCATTCACACTGACTTCTCTCCGGAGGCTGCCTAATTGGCCGTCTCCTACCCAGAGTCCTTCTAAGCGAGCAACGAGGACTTTCCGCTGAACAGCTCCACTTTACTACCACGGAAGCGGGAAAGCCTTACCTTGCACGTATCTCCTTTTTATTTTTGTCTTTCTCCGTTTCATAATCACGCATGATCTCCTCCCTGCCCCGCTCTCTTCTTCTTTCGTCGCTTTTTAGGTTGCGAGCATCGGTCCTCCGTCAATCGGGTTCAATGTATCTCATGACAATGAATTGGTGGCGATGGCCTTCGCGCCCGGGGACTATGGCCCTCCCGCCTTCCTGATAGGAGTAGACGTGATGAAAGTGCAGGTGCCGACGCGTGGGGCAGAAGAAGGGGTCGCATCCTTTCTGCTTACGGTGGGGGAGACCACGGTTAGCGTTTGTGACCCACCTATTTCTCCGCTGATGCTTTCTTCCCCCCGCTCCCATCTTCGCTTTGCATGTTCTCTCCCCCTGAAGTTGACAGATGCAGAGAAGCGCCTTGTCTCAAGTGATGTGCCGGAGAACGTAGCACTTGACCGTTTTTACCTCATCTGGACGATCAAGGAAGCATATACAAAGGCCATCGGATTGGGTCTCGGGTTCGACCTAAGTCGTATTGAATACGACACATCGGCGAATACCGTTGCGGTGGATGGCGTGATCGCTATTGACTGGCAGTTTGAGACGTCGCAGGTTACCGTCGGCGGGGAAGCATATCGGATCACAGTGGCGCAGTTCGTGGGGGACGGGCATGGAACAGGTATTGTAGTTCCCCTTAGTCAGAGTCAGATTGTGTGCTCCGGTGCTTCTTACTTTGTTCGGAAGGCTCTCCGTCAACTGAAGGGGATAGAACTGGACGGTGCAGTTGACAAATAAGCAGAATCTATCTTTAGTGGTACTAGCCGTGTGAAAGTCAGTGATAAGATTTGCATCGCGCAGAGACGCCTAGAATTGAAAATTGAATGCCGAGAGAATGCGTGTGTGTAAATGGTCGACTTGCGGACGACGAACTAACATGTGGATATAATACGATAATAAGCATAGATGACAACTAGAACCCCGACAGGTGGTCAATAGACAAAGGCAAAATCCGAACTTAAGTCTATGCTGTCCTCGAGGTGATGATCAGGAACCAAGCTAATGGGTGCGGCTTGCCAGATTCGCTTGCCTGCCTCGTTAGTTTGACAGGAAGAGCCCCAGTGCATTCCCGAAAGTTCAAAGTCGAGCAGCTGAGGCATGGAAGTTAAAATAGTCGCGACTTGTTCATAGAAGGTCTGTATCGGAACGTGGTCAGTTCGGCAGGAAAGAATCGGAGAAGAAGACGGACATCATCGGATGGCTTTAAAGATACATGAAATGGCGCCATGAGGCGGAGGTAGGCCAGGGAGGGAAGATGCCTTGCAAGCGATTTGAGGAAGGGTACAAGGAGTGCAGATGTGATCGCTCCCAGAACGGCGATGTGGCCAGTCGATTGTGCGAGACAGGCGACCTCGTCTTCTGACAAGTCGCCATCGTGGATGTGGATACTCTCGAGGGGACGTCCTGGAACGATGACCTTGATGGCCTGGTAGGGACCCATGAAGTGGACGAGACGGGGAATCGCGGCATGCGAGAGAAAAGGCAGTGGCGCAGCGCTTGACACGGGTGCGGTGTCCAGTTCAAGTCTTTCCAATGCCGGCGTGTGTTCGAGGAAGCCGGTTACGTGAGCGTCAAATGAAAACGAAGACGTGAACGTGTGTAAACGGGGGTATGTGACGTGGTGCGTGCGGGGAGTGAGGACCCAGCTTGGGTTGACATTGGTGTCCAGAGAGAGATGAAGGGAGGTGAGCTCGGACATGGCCGAGAGCGCGTCTCTGAGTGCGCTGTAGAACGGACGGAGGGCATGAGCGGAGGAGTGGACCGTGATGGAGAGGGTGCGCACGACACGGGCGATGGACGGATTATTGGAGAGAGTGACGACGACGGAAAGATTGTGGTGCGAAGAGGAGAGAACGAGATCGCGGTAGAGGATGCGCTGCACGATGGGCTTGAAGAGGGAGTGGGTGCGACAGAGTGCGGCGAGGTCGGAGGGACAGAGGTGAGAGGAGATGATGTCGAAGAGCTCGATGGGGAGACGAGGGAGAGACATTGTGGGGAGTGGACGGGCGAGAGAGAGGAGGAGGAGGGTGTATTTAAAGAACGAGTACGCGCTTAGCCCTGCTCCATGCGCTCACTCTCACTGCCACGCATATTCTCCCGTCTGTTCCATCGTCCGTCGAATGGTGCGTCCCTTTTCATCCCCATCACCCCCTCATCCCTCACCCCCACCACCCCAGCTCCCTTTCCCAAGCGTTCTCACAACTGTGGCGCCCTCTCATCTGCAGATGTCGGCTCTCGCGTCGTCCTCGCGGGCTGGCTCCTTCCAGAACGGTAACCCTGCCCCCATCTCTCTATTCCCCTGCCAGGCGTCTGTTATCCGCTCACCCCATTTCCTATGCCCCATCTAGAAAAGTCTCCAAATCACTTTCTTTTTTTCCTTTGAGGGACTCTTACGGTACAACCCAGCTTGTCGTCCGTACCCCGACCGGCGATCCTCTCCCGGATGAACTCGGCCAACCAGATAACCTCGTGACCCAGCTGGAACGCATCCCTGTCGAGTCTACTGTGCTCATTCATGGTCGTGTCTGTTTAAGGCCAGAGAAGCAGCGCCGTCCCGTAAATCGCGCACCTTAATCCCTTTAGGCTCTCGGACCACTGATATCCCGATCGTCCTCCTGTCTAGGGTCCCGCTGGTGATGTCGAGGTTTCCGTAACAGATTTCACTCTCCTCAACCCGGCAAGTCGCCACATGCCCTTTCTCCCTTCAGACACCCAAAACTTGGTCTGATTTCTTGCGTTCAGACCCCCGTTTTCCTTCTGATTTGTGGCCTGCCCTAGGCAAATAATGACTTGAGGTCCCAATATCGCTATTTAGACCTTCGTAGGCCAGACCTATCAGATAACTTACGGAAGAGGAGCCAAGTCGCTCATATCGTGCGCACTGTGCTTAACCAACAAGGTGTCGCGGCTTCTATTCCATCTTCTCTCGTGGTCCTCCGGCACGACATACGTTCTAGATTTTCTCGAGGTTGAAACACCAATACTCCTCAAGTCGTCCCCCGAAGGCGCTCGCGAGTTCCTTGTCCCAACCAGAAATACGCCCGCCAGCCGGTCAGAAGCGCACAACGTCCATGAACCACTCTTCTTCGCACTCCCGCAATCCCCTCAGCAACCTAAGCAGCTTCTCATGTGCTCCGGTGCTGTTGACCGATATTATCAGCTCGCCCGTTGCTTCCGAGATGAAGATGGTCGTAAGGATAGGCAGCCGGAGTTCACTCAGATTGATCTCGAGATGGCATTTGTCTCTTGGGGGAGCACCAATTTGGAGGGCGACCCATGGCGGATTGGCGGCAATGAAGTTCGAGACGTTGTCGAAGATTTGATTAGAGCTATATGGATGGAGATGGAGAAGATATCTCTGCCTGATAGGTTTAATGTCATGACTTATCACGAAGCCATGTGTCGAGTAAGCAACCGACTTATTTCAACTCTACGTATGCACCTGACCATTCTTTCCCACACATTAGTATGGCTCCGACAAGCCAGACACACGTTTCGGGTTAGAGGTTTGTAGCCTTCGTTTCTGCCTTTGCTGTTCGCCGTTTCACGTTAGTCATGTAGATCGTGGATGTCACCTCATATCTATCCCCAATTCTCGTTACGGCATTACGACATTCTGAACACACTCTGTGCTGTCTTCCAGTGAGACAATCTTGTGATACTGCATTCTACCCAATTGCGCATGAATGTCCCACAGAGGATGGGCTCGTGAGTGACGTCCCTGTTTCATTCCCTGTTTGTCTGTGTTCAAACACCTTTCTCATTTGTTTGTCGACTGGATAGGATCACATCGAGATCACATCAGAGAACATGTCATCGTGGCTGAATGATAGTTCCATTCTCCAAGGATTCACGTGTCACGGCGGTGGGTGGGTCACAGGTGGCCTTGATGAAATATTGAATTTGCAACCCGGTGATGTCGTGTGGATTGGCAAGCAGCGTGATAGACCGGAGGTGAAGACCTTCGTTCATTCATTTCTGGCCGATCGGCCTCACGACCGCATTGTAGGGAGGATCGACCGCACTTGGCCGCCAGAGACTCCGTTTGGCTGAGTTGGCTCAGTCGCATAGTAAGCTGACAATAATCTATCGCTGCTTTCCCGCAAGCTGACTCGCAATGCAGGGACGTACATCCCAACTCGTACCCCACACTTCCACTGGATCACTGAGTTCCCGTTATTCACGCGCGCGGACCCAGAGAAGGACCTTATTGCGAAAGGTAGGTGGAGTAGCACGCATCACCCTTTCACCGCGCCGGCATGGCAAGACGTTCAGGCGTTATATGACGGACGTTTATCCGAGGTTAGCACTTGCATGCACGGTCGCATCCTTAATTAATTGTTGACGTTGTATGGGCATCTGCAACCCTCGGTTCACATTCCGTATTTTGTCCAGGTACGTGGCCAGCACTACGATCTGGTCCTGAATGGAGTCGAGGTTGGTGGGGGTTCCGTTCGAGTGCACGATGCCATGATGCAGGAATACATATTCTCCGAAGTATTACAAGTGAGTCATGTCAACCTTCCTCTCCCTTCCGCTCCGAGTTGCATTACTGACTCGCAACCGTGTGCCACAGCTTGATGAAAATGAAAAGGCATCATTCAACCATCTGCTTCACGCCCTGAGCTGCGGTGCTCCACCGCATGGTGGAATTGCGCTGGGTGAGTGCAGGTCTATGATTATTAGGTTTGACATAAGAATCAATTGTTTTGCTGGCTCGTATTGTCCTTAGGCTTTGACCGCCTTGTGGCCACCCTATGCAATGCGACTTCGATCCGCGATGTCATCGCCTTCCCAAAGACTAGCACAGGTACAGATGCTCTTTTACGAAGCCCGACGCCGATACACAGGAGCATACTGCATCAGTATGGCATTCAGCCTCGACGGTGATATCCTACGTAGAGATTGCTCACAGTTACCCACTACAAACGGGACAAAAAAAGAGTAATCAAGGCCTCATAACAAGTAATGCAAAAGGCGAAAGGGGCATCATCCTAATAAAATCGACGCTCAAATCATGCAACGTGTCATGAAGATATAGGGAACGTCCTCTCCGATTCGGGAGTTTGCCTCCCTTGTGCGTCGGCTCGACTTACATCCGCAGGCGGTGATGGGGGCCCGATTATAGAATGCCGTGGGGTAGTGTCCCGGCGTTCACTTCGGGGATACTCTCCAAACGGGAAGTTAGTCCAGCTCGCGCCAGAGTCGCGTGCCTCTGAGGGACCATTTGCCGCAGGGACAACTACCGCATCCTCTGCACTGGCAGCGTCAATGTGTTTCGTGTTTGATGCCTCATCTATGACGGATAAGACGCTGCGAAGCTTTGATTCAGCTCTGCAAGAGTCCGTACCGGGTGGGGACAATGACCGGTTCGAGCGTCGTGGAGAAGATGATCGTGGTTTTGTGGGACTTCTGAGAAGCGAGCTAGACGTTGATGGAATCGCGTCGGCCCATTCTGACGCATCAGAATAAAGGGTGCCGTTGCCGTGTGCCCACCCTGCACTCGTTCCTGTCGCAAATACGTCGCTCGTTACCGGTTGCGGTGTGACTGTCAAGGGACCTGGTGAGGACGATGACGATGGTGCCAGGATAGAGAGAGGTGGTAAAATGCTGAATATTTGATCCTCAGAATGAGGATGCCCATATGAATCGAATGGGTCCGGGACAGACTGGAGCATGGGCTCGATGACAGGATCGGAGCTGCGAATATTATTTTACCCCGTGGCAAAAGAAACAAGTCAGCTCCAGCTGAGTCGGATGGTATCAGAATCGAAACTTACGCTTTCGATGTGAACCTATCGAAAACGTCGAGTGTTGACCGGACCACAAGGCAGACCTAAGAAGTGGTGTGTCTTTGGTGATTTACCCATGAGAGTGATCGTGACCCACCTTTCCTTGCACGACATCCCATACCTCTTCTTCATGCTCTATGATCTCTGCGTAATGCCGGGCCTTCAACTGGTCAAGATCTTCCACCTGCCTCTGTAGCACGCTTAAGGCTTCCCTGAATGATTGTAGATCTACAAAAGAGTTGTTATGAACGCGGGAACTGAGCACACCATACCCGTGCTTCAGGCTTACTGCGTTCTTTACGATTCATATTCCGCATCTCTGTCTCACGAATAATGTGACTCTTCTCGCGGAGAGCGCGTTCATAAGACGATGAGCGCTCCTTGTGATTGTGATATCCCAGGACTTTTAGTGCGGGGCCTCGTTATACACTACAGCAAGACACTCACATGTACGATTGTACGATAGGCGTCTAGATGCTGACGCAGCGGTTTCTCAAATTGTTTATCTAGTGTTTCAGACTATCATATATAAGACAGGTAAGCGGGTGTTTCGCAACAAGGGCAGTGAGAGAATAGAATCTATCTCCTTACCAGAACGTGCCAGTGATTGGCCATCAGATGGTGCAGCCCCGCTGCGGCTTGCAGACGAGTTCCCTGTTCGTATGAGGGACCCTTCATCCTGAAATGACGGGGGGAGGGGGCGTTTGTAAGTCTCTGCGATTCCGGATATGCGAGACAGATAGATGAGTCGGTTGGGCGCAAATTTGAACGTACCCTGAGCAGGATTCCATTGCGTCTGCGAATGCGGCGGTAGCCCGGGACATTGTAAGTAGCGCAGATTGGAAATTAGAACATGAGTTCAAGAGCTAAGAGGCGTGTTGTCGTGTGTGTGTGAAAAGGAAAGAGAGAGAGAGAGGACATATGAGCCTTAATTTTTCGCCTTTTCTGAACCAAGACTACAGAGCAGACTGACGTTCTCATAAGACTGCATGCTAGCCTTGAGATCTGAACGCGTGATGATCTTTGCAGGTCCATGTTCGCCTAGATTCACAGCGGACACGTTGGTCGTTTCGGTGAATGTGGGCGAGGGTGGGCCGGCGCCCAGAGAAGCGTTGTGCTTTCCCTGGGAGTTTGTGGTGATTGTGAAAGGTCGGAGGGGCCGGGATTTTGGCATTTGAGAGCGAGGTTTTAGCTTGGAGACGACGGAGAAGGAGGGAGAGGAAAGAGGGGCTGGGCTGGGCGTACAGTGGAACTCGCGTCGCTTTGGGCGTCCTCAAGTGGTGTTCCGTGCGGTCGATCATCGTCGTACCGTACCGTACACTCCGCGCTACGCTCGCCAAGCATCATACGCTCATACGAATTCAACTAAATCGAATCCAACAAAAACATTTGCTCAATGTGAAGCCCATAAAGGACACTCACGATCGGGTGCTCCTGAATGGGGTATGCACAGTGTACTACGAGATTCGTACTGGTCGATTATTCTAATATTGACTTTGCCGTGGCCATAGTACGGTTGAAGATGTCAAACTTTGAGCATACCATGGCAATGCTGTTTGCCCTCGACATAAGGATAATATCGGCGCATCAACATGCGCCCTTCCCTTCCATTTTTACTACAGGTTCGCCTTGCTGGTCTTGCAATCTCGCAATCGGGTACTCTTTCTGGTGGCATGTTTACCTTTCGTGCATAAACTCGCCGAGGATATCCCAGTGCGTTTGTCAACGTTTCTCGCACTGTACATTCCCAACGAAACGAATGCGCGTGCGTGGGTACCACTCCCTCCACCCTATTACCCCAGGCATGCCCATGTCATCGATTGGAAAGACAACGAGTGGGGGTGGCGTGTCATCTGCCATCGTGGAAGGCTTCTGAGATCGAGGAGACGAGCTGCACTGGTTCAGCGGAAGAGTTGCAAATGTGTTCTGAGGAATTCCACAAGTACTGGACGCCTTGATTCGTGACTACCGGAAGCCCTCACAAAAGTCCGATGAATTTTCTTCTACGCAAGATAGCAGCCCTGCTAACCGTCCGTTCACTGTGTTCGTGGTGGATACAATGTCATAATGTCCCTTCGACACAGAAATTTCCGAGTCTTCGGTCTTATTCTGATTGCGAATACCCTCTTTCCTATCAACGGTTAGCGAGCAAAAATTATCGGACCGATGATATTTCAACTCCTAGAATTTGGTAAGCGTAAGTTACTCGTCGGTGGTGAGTGCATATCGCATGTCGCGCTAGCGGAGATTATCTCGTAGAAGAAGAGAAGCATGCCATTCACTTGGCTGGTGATGATAGTGTACTTTATATATAGGTCACTCCGTAGTATAAACTGTGACCTATCCC
>WNFO01002464.1_pt1 | contig 15816 bp, 13 predicted proteins | sample 5400251 | NCBI WGS metagenome assembly WNFO01 (sample SAMN13153354, study PRJNA577476) | soil metagenome | isolation source: 100 cm saprolite under Madrone tree | place: USA:California | collected 2016-06-14 | reverse complement strand
CCGTGGGATCAGAAGGCGTATTTTGCAACCGCTGTGGGGACGAACGCCGCCAGCGAGATTCCGTGGATCGGCGAGGGCCTGAAACGCATGATGCGCGGCGGGACGGAAATGGGGACTCTGACGATTTCGCGATTTTTTGTTGCCCACGTTTTTCTGATTTCCGCCTGCATCTTTGCGCTCGTGGCATCCCATATTTTTCTTTTTCGCAAAGCCGGCGCCGCCGGGCCGGCCAACGAAAATCCGTACGAGCCTAAACAGAAACCGGAGCTCTTCTACCCTCGCCAGGTCTTGATGGATCTTTCGCTGACGGCCCTGCTGATCATCGGCCTCGGCATGCTGTGCTTCTTCGTGCCGGTGCAACTGGGTCCTCCCGCCAACCCCGCTGACGCGCAATACATTCCACGGCCGGAGTGGTATTACCTGCCCATTTTTCAGTGGCTGAAATACTGGCACGGTGCAGCTTCGGTGATCGGCGTCCTGATTATTCCAACGGTTCTTGCCGTGGCTATTATCGCTCTTCCATTTCTCGATCGCAGCATCGAGCGGCGCCCCTGGAAGCGGCCCTTCGAAGCCAGTATGTGGACAAGCACGATCCGGGAGTTGCGCAACAACTGGCAAAGCAAAAAACCGAAGAAGAGGAATACACACGCAGACCATTTGAACCGGGGCTTTCTTCCGCTTCGCTTGCTGCGGCCAATGTGGCGCTTGCCGACCCACTGGCCGCGAAAGGAAAGACCATTTTCGAGGCGCAATCCTGTAACGCATGCCACGGAGATGGCGGAGTGGGCACGGCTGCGGCCCCTGCTCTCGTTGGCATCGCAGCTAAGTTCCCCCCCGCTCAGTTGGCTGAACTTCTTAAGCATCCCACCGCGAAGATGAACACGGGTGGCATGCCCCCGGTGGACCTGCCGCCACATGATTTGAAGGCGTTGATCGCATACGTTGAGAGTTTCAAATAGTCCAAATACCTCATGTCGAGCGCCGCCGTACCATCGTTGCTGCACCCCCGGCCACCCTACTGGTATAGCTCCGCCGTCGCAAGAGTTTCTGCCTCGTTGAGTCCTCCTGTAACAAGGACCGTGCCGTCTTTCAGCAACGTCGCCGTGTGTACTATGCGCGGAGTCAGCATGCCGCCTGTCCCGTTGAAAGTGCCGCTGTTCGGATCGAAGAACTCCACGGCCGTGAGGATATTTACGTTGCCGTCAAATTCAGATCCTCCCGCCATAAGTACTGTTCCATCGCTGAGCAAAGTCGCTGTGTGCCTTTGGCGCGTACTGGCCATGGCGCCGGTCGTCGAAAAACTTCCTGTCCCCGGATCGTATAACTCCGCAACGGCGTTCTTAGAGTTGCCTCCCGCTACGAGTACCTTGCCGGTGTTCGCTCCGGTAGTCAGCAAAGTTGCCGTATGGAAGCTTCGCGCCACCGTCATAGCGCCCGTCGCTGAGAAGCTTTCTGTCGTCGGATCGTATAGCTCCGCCGTTGCGAGCGCCGCTCCGGCAAGACCTCCCGTAATGAGGACTTTTCCGTTGGTAAGCAAAGTCGCCGTGTCCTCGGAACGCGCGGTTACCATTTTGCCCGTCGTGGGCGTGAACATTCCCGTGCTTGGATCGAAGAGGTCCGCCGTCAAGGTATTTCCACCGGTAATGAGGACTTTTCCATCGGCCAGCAGAGTCGCGTTATGTCCAGTCCGGGCAACGCTCATGGTGCCCGTCGTCATCGTGAATTTTTCGGTGCCCGGATCGAACAGTTCAGCCGTCGCATACGCTGCGGCCGTCAGGTCCGCTTGTCCTCCGGCTATCAGGATTTTTCCGGTCTTCAATAACGTCGCCGTATGACCATCGCGGGCCACGCTCATGCTACCCGTCGTCATCGTGAATTTTCCGGTGGACGGATCGTATTTCTCGGCAGTGGCAAGTCCAGCCCCTCCGGCAACCAACACGGTGCTATCCGTTAACAAAGTGGCAGTGTGACTGATACGCGGAGCCGCCATGCTGCCGTCAGCCTTGAAACCATGCTGGTAAACCACCAAGCTGAACGCTTGTGCGGCGGAGAGCTGGCTGAGGGAGTCGTCCACGGTCACAGTGATGGGGAACGATCCCGTCATCGTCGGTGTGCCGGCGAGTACGCCGCCACTCGTAAGCGGCGTCATGCCCGGAGCCAGCGCGCCTTTCTCGGTCCAGTTCTGATAGGGCGGAAGCCCGGCGGTTGCCGAGAACGTGTAGCTAAACGGCTGGTTTATTGTGGCGCCGGGAAACAAAGGAGCGGTGCTGACGACTGGAGGCGGAGGATTGTTGATTTTGATGGGGTAGATAACGGATTTCGGCGCGGGAGGCGTTCCGGAGTCATTCAGGGTCACCATCGTGTTGTAAGTTGCGGCCGAACCGGGAGTCGGTGTGCCGTTGATAAAGGGTTTTCCGCCGTACTCCAAACTTAGGGCGAGCCCTGGCGGCAGCGAGGACGCCGTCCATGTATAAGGGAGCACTCCTCCTGTACCTGTCAACTCGAACCCGGAGTACTCCACTGTCAGGATACAGACAGGTGCGTTCGAGGGCGCATGCGCGCAACTCGGATATGACCCGCCACATGTTGAAACGTTCGGGACACATGGAGTGCAGCGCCGGTAACCCTGTAGAGCACATTTTTCATATACCGTGCTTGTCGAGCCATAGCTCGAGGCGACAGTCCCATTCGGGGGGGCGCCGGAAGTGATCGTAGGCGCGGGCGTTGCGGTAACGGCGATCGAATTCGTAGTTCCGGTAACGGAAGGCGTAACCGTGTCGGTGGCGGTGACGGTTTGGGGACCGGGGGTTTCAAGACTGACTTGGAAGTTCCCTGATCCAATTTGCAGCGTTGTGTTGGCTGGCAGGATGGCTATGGGATCCGTGCTGCTTGTAATGTGGACCGTCCCGGAATAGCTGCTGGCCTGATTGTTCGAGGCGTCAAGCGCAGTGATACCAATGGAGAAGGACCTCCGCGTAGCGGCAGTAGTCGAAACGCTGAAAGAAAAATGAGTGGCGGGACCACTAGCGCTGATTGCAAATGAAGCGCCGGTGAGAGAGGCGGTGACTGTGTCTGTCGCCATGATGGTTTGGCTGCCGGAGGTTTTCAGGGTAGCCGAGAAGGTTCCCGTCCCATTTGTGAGTGTCGAGTTGGCTGGCAGTACGGCACTGCCATCCGTGCTCGAAAAGTGGACGGTGCCCGCGTACGTCGTGGCAGCATTGCCGAAGGAATCGAGCGCGGTCACCGTGAAGTTGAATGGCGTCCCGGTGCTCGCAGTTGCGGTGGCCGGGGAGACAGCAAGCTTAGACGCGACAGCGGAGCCGACGGGGATTGCGCTCAAAGTACCGGTGAGCAAATCCGCACCGGTAGCCGTGATACTTTGGGGGCCGGCGGTTTTCAGCGTGATGGATCCGGTTCCCGTCCCGTTCGTTATCGCTGAGCTAGCCGGCAACAATGCCTGGACATCGGAACTCGTGAAATGCACTGTCCCGGAGTAGCTGGTTACCGCGACGCCCGAGTCACTGAGCGCGGTAATCGTGATGTTGAAGGCCGTCCCGGCGGTCGGCGAGGGGGTGGCCGACGTGACGGAAAAATGAGTGGCCACGGGGGGAAGCGGAGCACTTGTGCCACACCCATTGAGGAGCCCCAAACTACAGATCAAGATCAACCACAGCAATGATTTTTTCAATGACGCCTTCCCAAGCCTTGGAGGCATTTTTCGTAATTCGTTCCTACCTACACATGCGGAAACCACAGCCGAAAGCGATCATAGCCATCAGCTTTTTCTTCGGGCGAACGTCAAGCGAAGTTGAAGCGGGGAGGCGAAGGGGGTGTATAATCCGCCCACGACGCAAGGGCTTCATATCGACGCGGGAGCTATGTCTGATACCCACGAGGTAACTCTACTGCTGGCAAAATGGGCCAAGGGGAATCAGCAAGCCCTTGATGACCTCACGCCTCTGGTTTACCGCGAACTCCGCCAACTTGCCGCCAGCTACCTGCGCAAAGGACGCCAAGGTCACACGTTGCAGCCAACCGCGCTGGTCCACGAGGCTTACGTGCGACTCGTGGATCAGTCCAATCCCGTCTGGCAGAGCCGCTCGCATTTCTTTGGCGTGGCCGCGCGCCTGATGCGCCAGATCCTGGTGGACCACGCGCGCCGCAAGCAAGCCGGCAAGCGCGCCGGGCTCAACGTGCCCCTGGATGAAGCCGTCAGCTTTCAGCAAGAGCAGAGCCTGGACCTTATAGCCCTCGACAGTGTTCTCACGGCTCTTGAGAAGCTCGATCCGCGAAAATGCAAAGCCGTCGAACTCCGCTATTTCGGCGGCCTCTCCATGGATGAGATCGCCCAGACCTTGGACGTCTCCGCGATTACCGTCCGCCGCGACTTGCGGATGGCGGAAGCCTGGCTTCACCAGGAAATGCAAGATGCATAGCTGCAATTTGACTCCGAGACGCTGGACGCAGATCGAGGAGCTGTTCCATCGCGCTGCGGAGTGCGCCCCAGAACACCGCACCGAACTTCTTAGCGAAGCTTGCGGCAGCGATGCGGAGTTGCGGCGGGAAGTAGAAGCACTGCTTTCCGGCGATGAGAACGCCGGCGGTTCCGTTCAGGCTGCCGTGCTCGGCGGGCTGGATAACGTCAGGTTCCCCCTTACCGGCGAGACCATATCTCATTACCGAATTCTGGACGGACTCGGTGGCGGTGGCATGGGCTTGGTGTACCGGGCGGAAGACATCAAGCTGGGACGCCGCGTGGCGCTCAAGTTTCTGCCGGAAGAGTCCGTCAAGGATCCTGCGGCGCTCGGGCGCTTCGAACGCGAAGCACGCTCCGCTTCTGCGCTGGAGCATCCCAACATCTGCCCCATCTACGAATTCGGCGAGCACGAGGGACAGCCATTCCTGGTGATGCAGTTGCTCGAAGGACAAACGCTACGGGAATTAATCGCTGGAGTAGGTCCTGGAAAACAACCGCTGGACCTCAGTAAACTGCTCGATCTCGCCGTTCAGATTGTGGATGGGTTGGATGCAGCACATCAGAAAGGCATCATCCATCGCGATATCAAGCCGGCAAATATCTTTGTAACGCGCGAAGGCCAAGCCAAATTCCTGGATTTCGGTTTGGCGAAACTTGCCAGCATTCTATCCGGCGAGGGGCATGACTCGGAACGCGTCCCCGCCGGCGACGTCGGCGCAGAGCCGATACCTCGCGAGTCCGTGCCGTTCTCAACCCCCGATCCCTTCCTCAGCCGAACCGGCGCGGCCATTGGAACCGCGGGTTACATGTCCCCGGAGCAAGTGGGCGGCAAAAAATTGGATGCGCGAACGGATCTATTTTCCTTTGGCTTGGTGCTTTATGAGATGGCCACCGGGAAGCGCGCATTCGCGGGCGATACCGGGCCTGAGCTGCAGGAAGCCATCCTCACGCAGATGCCCAGCCCGGCGCGGGAAGTGAATCCCAAGCTTCCCGCAAAGCTCGAAGAAATCATAGGCAAAGCGCTCGAAAAAGATCGCGACGCAAGATACCAATCCGCCTCGGCGATGCTCACTGATTTGGAAACTTTGCAACGGGAATTGGTGCCGAGGCGCCACGCTCGCTCGAAAGAAATCGCGGCAGCGGGCGTCGCCGTTCTATTCATTGCCGGTGCGGCTCTCTGGTTCGCCAGACACCAGTCCGCTTCCGGGATTCTTCCGCCGGACTTGAAGCTGCGGCAACTCACCACCAATCCAACTGAGAACTCCGTGACCAGCGGGGCGATTTCTCCCGATGGCAAATACCTGGCCTACGCCGACACGAAAGGGATGCATGTCAGACTCATTGAAACCGGAGAGACTCGCGCCGTTCCTCCGCCGGAAGAACTCGGCGGCAAGAACGTGGAATGGGGAATTATCCCGCAGTGGTTTCCCGACAGCACCAGGTTCATCGCCGATGCTTATCCGTCCGGGCAAAGTCCCGCGTTCTCGAGCTCCCGGGGCTCGAATATCTGGATTGTTTCGGTGCTTGGCGGACCACCGCACAAACTCCGCGACGAGGCCACCGCATATTCCGTTTCTCCGGATGGCTCCGCAATCTCTTTTGGAACAAACAAAGGCAGGCGTGGCGATCGCGAAATATGGCTAATGGGATCTGACGGAAAAGACGCGCGGAAACTTTATGAGATCGACGAGAATGGAGCGCTTTGTTGTCTCCATTGGTTCCCCCATGGGCAACGCGTCTGGTACGGTACGACCGATAAAGTCCCAGGCGGCATCCTTACCCGCGAGCTCAGCGGAGGTCCCGTCGCTCCGATTTATCCCCCTTCGGAGGTCAAGACATCCTGGCAATATACGGTTTTGCCCGATAACCGGCTGCTCTTCCCGATCGGCGAATCTGGAGCCGTTGGCACCACTTGTAACTATTGGGTGATGCCCCTCGATGAACGAACCGGTGCCCCAACCGACAAGCCGAAGCGCCTGACGAACTGGGGTGGATTCTGTCCGCTTGGCGCCAGTGTGACAGCGGACGGCAGGAAACTGACATTCCTCAAATGGATAGGTCATTCCTCCGTTTATGTAGCCGATCTTGAACCGGACGGGAAGCGCATTGCCAACCCGCGGGGCTTTGCGCCGAGCGAGGGTCAAAACAATCCATTGGATTGGACAGCCGATGGCAAGGACCTTATTTTCGCGTCGAATCGCAATGGTCATATCGGAATTTTCAGGCAGTCGCTGGATGGAGACACCGCGGAACCCCTCGTCACTGGAACGTTCGATGGGGCAGACGCTCGCGTAAGTCCAGATGGCACTTCGCTTCTCTACACCGCAGAGACTGACGAAGGCTCCAAAGTTTCCATGCAAGTCATGCGCATGCCTGTCGCCGGGGGAACATCCCTATTGGTTTTGACCGCTCTCCCTTACAGCGAGTTTCGTTGCGCCAGGTCACCATCCTCCGCGTGTGTGCTCAGCGAGCGGACCGAAGATCGCAAGCAAATGGTTATGACCGCATTCGATCCGCTGCAAGGCCGCGGAGCGGAGCTTGCCAGAATTGATCTCGACAGCGAAGCTAAGAAGTTCCACTGGGATCTTTCTCCAGACGGCACACGCATTTCCTACTTCAGGACTCCGCAAGAGCCGATTGAGATTCTTTCCCTGCAAAGCCACGCGACGCAGACCATCCATGTGAAGGACTGGGATAACTTGGAGTCACTGGATTGGGACGCCGATGGGCAAGGGTTTTTTGTTGCCGACGGCGTCCATGGCGGAATGCTTCTCCTGCATGTCGATTTACAGGGCAACGCATGCGTCCTGCAGAAAAATCAGGGAACTGCCGCGGCTTTCGCTAGGCCATCCCCTGACGGCCGGCACCTGGCGATCCAGGACTTTAGAATCGACGGCAACATCTGGACACTGGAAAACTTTTGAAAGCCACTCCTTCGTTCTCCGTTTGTTAAGTGGGTTCTCCCATTCTCTAAGTCGCCAACTTCCTGTCCTGTGCTTTCCGGTGAGCAGCTGAAATATCCATCCGCGCCCCTGATCTCATTTTCCTTCTTCATTCGCTTGTGCACGGGCCTCGGGCAGCCCTAAAATAGAATGAGCGAGTACGGCAGGTCATTCGCGGCTCCGCATTTATTCCGCGCCGCAAACATTCGCATCAAGTTTTGCGTATCCATACTGGAAAGGACCCATGTCTCCCGAGGGCCTCTTATGAATCTTGCTGAGTTTGTTGATGGTCACCGCGACCAGCATCTGGCGGAGCTGTACGAATTTCTGCGCATTCCCAGCGTCAGCGCCAAGAGCGAGCACAAACCGGATATCGAGCGCGGTGCGAACTGGGTTGCCGGCAATCTCCGCGCCGCCGGATTCTCAAAAATTGAGATCGTCCCGACGGGTCTCCACCCGCTCGTCTACGCGGAATCTTTGGAAGCTCCCGGCAAGCCAACCATCCTCTTCTACGGGCACTACGATGTGCAGCCGCCCGAACCGCTCAATCTCTGGACCTCGCCGCCGTTCGAACCCACCGTGCGCAACGGCAATCTCTTTGGACGCGGCACCGCTGACGACAAAGGCCAGGTCCACATCCACCTGAAAGCGCTCGAATCCCTGCAGAAAGTAGACGGCAAACTTCCCATCAACGTAAAGGTCTTGATCGAAGGGGAAGAGGAAGTCGGAAGCGTCAGCCTCTGGAACTACGTACAGAAAAACAAGGAAAAGCTGAAGGCCGACGCGCTCGTCGTCTCCGATACTTCTATGCTTGGCAAGGGCGTTCCCTCCATCACTTATGGTTTGCGCGGATTGAACTATTATCAGATCGAATTGACGGGCCCGGAGCGCGACCTGCATTCCGGCGTATATGGTGGCGCCGTCCCCAATCCGCTCACCATCTTGACGGAGCTGTTCGCGAAACTTCACGACAAGAATTTCCGCGTCGCCGTGCCCGCCTTTTATGACCAGGTAGCAATGGTTTCGAAAGCCGAGCGCAAATCCCTGAATGCGCTGCCCTGGAAGAAAAAGGATTTTGAGAAAGCGGTCGGCGCGCCAGGTTATTTCGGAGAGAAGGGATTCACCACCGTCGAACGGCTCTGGACTCGGCCAACGTTCGAATTGAACGGCATCTGGGGTGGCTATCAGGGAGAGGGCGCCAAGACCGTCATCCCGTCAAAAGCCTTTGCTAAATTCTCCACGCGCCTGGTACCCAACCAGGATCCGCACAAGATCGCCAAACTCGTGGAGAACCACGTTCGAAAGCTCCTTCCCAAAACGGCCCATTGCAAGTTTGAAGTCTTGAGCACCGGAAAACCGTGGGTAGCCTCGTATCACGATCCGATTTTCAAAAAAGCACAAAACGCTCTCGAGAAGGGCTTCGGAAAGAAGGCCGTTTTCATCCGCGAAGGCGGTTCCATTCCTTTCGTAACGCAAATGCACGACACCTTCAAAGTGCCGTGCGTTTTGATCGGCTTCGGTCTGCCCGACGAAAACGCCCACGCCCCCGATGAGCACATCGCGCTGGAGAATTATTTCGGCGGCATCAGGGCCATCGCCCATTTCTACACGGATCTCGCCACTGTCTAAGCGGATTCTCGTTGTGGGGTGCAGCGCTTGTGGTGAGCGAAGCCGAACCATGCGGCGCCCTTTTTTTTCGCCTCAGACAGCCTTTTATTCTTTGAACTTTTTTCTCTAAATCGTCGCTAGTTGCTGCCCTTACCCCTTGCGGATTCGCCGCGTGCCGCCTCCGGGGGCCTTTGCAAATTTGTCATTGCCGCGTCGGTCGGCCTGATATGGGCATTCGAAAGGCCTTTCGAACGGCCAGGGGAGGCCCGGGAACCGCATTTTTGGCGGCGATTTCCACACGCCACCGAAAAATTCGCATTTTTTCGGCCTTTTTTGCGATTTTTCCTTGCGTTCCGCGATTCCCTTGGCTATAGTTCTTCGCGGCCCGAGTTTTTCCGCAGGAAAACATGGGGTAGTCAGCTCGCGGCCTGCTTCGATCGTATCGGAGTGAAAAGAAAAATCAGGAGGATAAGCAGACTAGATGGCAGCCAAGCCACTGAGCAAGACCAAGGTTGTGGGACACATCGCCGAGAAAGTCGGCACAGCGAAGAAAACCGCCGCTCTCTTCTTTGAAGAGCTGTTCAAGCTCGCCGTGAAGGAAGCCAAGGGCGCAGCGGGCAAATTCGTGATACCGGGGATCGGCCGCGTTGTGAAGGCGCACCGCAAGGCGCGCATGGGCCGCAACCCACAGACCGGCGAGGCGATCAAGATCAAGGCGAAGACCGTAGTTCGCCTGCGTCCGTCGAAGGCGTTTAAAGACGCCGTCCTGAAGTAGGCCCAGTTTCGTTTGAGTTTAGGCCCCCGGCAGCTTGAGCGATCAGGCTTTCGGGGGCTATTCTCTTTCCAGTGTTGCGTTTTCCGCGGCTGGTGTTCGGTGAAATAAAACGAAGATTCCCAATCAAAAAATTCTCTCGCCGAAACGTTCCCGCCAAGAACTGTCCCCGGAAAATCAACAACTAAGAACTGAGAACGGAATACTGAAAACTGAGAACTAAGAAAACACCGGGCTGCGAGCCATCAAAATAAAGATCAGAGTGTTTTAACATAGGCGACGACGTCTTTGATTTGCGCGGGCTCGAGCGCCTCCTTCATGGGGGGCATCAGGGTGTCGCCGTTCTCGATCCACGTTGTCAGGGATTCCGTAGTGACTTTGTTGCCGTTCACGGTGAAAGTTTTGCGCTTGGAAATTCCCTTGAGTCCCGGTCCGATTTTCTTCGCGTCGCTGTCCGCGAAATGGCACATGGCGCATTTCTTTTCGAACACTTCCTTGCCCCGCACCGCGGAGCCAGCGGCTCCGGGACTCGCCGCGTATTTTAACGATGCTTTTCTTGGCTGCTCCTGCGCCAGAACTGCTCCGGCGACAGCCAGTGTTACGATCCCAAGAACCACGTAATCCCGCTTCACGATGCCCCCTCGTCTAATTCGTCGTTATCGCTCATTGATGAAGCCAAGCTGGAACCTAACTATTCTCTCCATTTGCGGTCCCAATTTCCACTCCTTACCCGTCACAAGGGACAGGTGGCTCTCCTGCACGCCCGGGACTATCGTACTTTTGACCCTCGCAAAACCGTGTGCTAACTATGTGTCCATGAGCATGGAGACCCTTACGAGGGCGTGGGAAGTCCTACAAGACGCTTATCAGGCTCAAATGGAAGGCGATTACGACCGCGCCGTCGAGCTGTATCAATCGTCATTGGAGCTGCATCCCACGGCCGAGGCGCATACGTTTTTGGGCTGGACTTATCATTTTCAGGGGCGCGTAGAAGAAGCCATTGCGGAATGCAAGCGCGCCATCGAGCTCGATCCGGAATTCGGCAATCCCTATAACGATATCGGCGCGTATCTGATCGAATTGGGCCGCTTCGATGAAGCCATTCCGTGGCTCGAACGCGCCACGGAAGCGCTGCGCTACGAGCCGCGCCACTTTCCGCATTACAACCTGGGGCGCGCGTATCTCGGCAAAGAGATGTACAGCCACGCCACGCGCTGCTTCCAGGAAGCTTTGGAGATCGAGCCGCGCTATTCGCTGGCGCGCCAGGCTCTTGATTCGCTCCGCCGCATGGTGAATTGAATCAGTCATTAGTTCTTAGTTTTAAGTTTTCAGTTAAGAAAAAACTCCTTTCTAAATACGTGGTGGTTCTTTGTGGCCGCACGATCAACTGAGAAAAGTTTCAGTCTTCAGTTCTAAGTGTTCCGTTAAGTAAAATCCTCCTTCAATTTCAAGATCTGCCGATTTCACGATGGCGTCTCCTGCGCGGAGGGTTTGACGACGCGGTCGTAAATCCACAACAGTAGAGCGGTCAGGACACCCACTCCGGAAATTACCCACCAGATGCGTTGGGGCTGGTGCGCGACTTCGCCAAATTGGTGCATGACGCGACCGCCGAACCACCCGCCGACGAGCGAGCCGATGCCGATGGGCAGAAATGCGAAGCCCATGTAGGTGCCTTGCTGTCCGGGGGGTGCGAGGCGGGAAATGTATTCGTAGTAGCGAGGCGCCTGAATTATCTCGCCTATCGCAACAACCACCAGGGTGGCATAGACGGCGATCACGCTGGAGCGAATAGCCAGAATCGCAAACGCCGCCATCGAAATGACTGTTCCAAGAATCACGGCGCTGAAGGGCGCCATTTTCTTCGTGGCTACACTCATGGCCACGGTGAGCGCAATTACAACGAGCGGCCCCGTCGAAAGCATGCGGTCCGTGTTGGTGGCGGGATTGATGTAATCGTGGACATAGAGCGGCAGAGAGATGAATTCCTGCCAGTAGACGATCCAGTAGCCGGAAAAAATCAACAAAAATGCCATGAATTTAGGATTGCTGAGCACCTTGACGAAATTGCGCAGAGTCTCGGCGATGCTCGCGGTATTTGTTTCTCCGGAGCGCTGGGGTTCCTTGAAGAACACGAGCACCACGAAAAACATCAGAAAGACGCTCAGAGCAGCCATGCGGAACACGATGGCAGTTGGCAGGCGTTCGTTGATCAATCCGGCGAGCCAGGGTCCGATCGCGCCGCCGATGTTCACCAAAGTGTAGTAGATAGAGTAGCCGATGGACCGGACATTCTCCTTGGAGGCCCGCGCGGTCGTGCCGACAACGCAAGGCTTCACCAGGGCGACCCCCAAGGGAGGCAGAACCAGAAGAATCGTCGCGAGAACTACCAGCGGCAAAAAGCTTCGTACCGGGGCGAGCCACGAAGATCCGATCGAGCCGAGCAGGAAATACGAGCCTGCGAGGATCAGATAGGCGAGGGAGAGAGCGCGTCGAAAGCCGAGCCGGTCGGCTATGGCTCCGCCGAAGATAGCCAGAAACCATACCAGGCCGCCAAAGAGGCCGGTCAAATTCGTCGCGCGCTGCGTCGGAAAGTTGAGGACTTCGTGAAGGTAGCGGGCCAAAGAAGCAAACACCGCGTAGTAGGAGAGACGCTCGAAGAGTTCCGTGATGTTGGCGACCCAGAAGGGGCGCTCGAAGCCGGTGCGGATTTCGTCGAAGCGCTGGCTGAAACTCATTTCTCCCCCGGATGGAAGCGCAGCGATTGTACTGGAGGGAAATAAAGAAGCAACGAGAGATGGAAGTAGTGAAGTAAAGATGTAAGGAGCTGGAAGTCTTGATGGGTGCGGACGCGGTTCCTCGCACTCTCCTCGCGAGGCTCGGCGGGAGGACTGAGCCGAGAGGGGGTACACACCCAGGTACACACCCCCCCCATGAAAAATGCATGAACATCAAAACAAAGGGGTTGTGGGAAAAGCATTTTGTAAGCTATTGAATGAAAAAGAGATGGACGACGGGAGATTTCGTTACAGGTGACTTGTGAAGAGGCGGAGAGGCAGGGATTGGGAATGGGAGATAGGGGGTAAGGGGACACGAGGCGGCGCGAGGACAGGGAGAAATATCTGGCTTGAAGGATGTACCCCCTGTTTTTTGTAAGTGTTGCATCTAAAGAGCTTAGCCCTGCCGTAAGTCTTTTGTTTGCAACACTTGCGGGCGGATGCATAAGTGTTGCAGCTAAAGGACTTACGGGGGCGGACTGTGGGCGAGCAAGGAACTGGGTGGGATGGGAAGATTTTGGAGGAGTTAGAAGGACTACCTGGCGGGGGAGCATGAATCGCAGGGCACGGAAGAATCGTGCCGACTTACCAAACCATTATAGCATATTGGTACAGTATGTCAATGATTATTTTAAGTGGTTTGGATACTGTGGGATAGCAGAGCGTCTGGGCGAATGGCTGTCGTGAAAAACGAATTCAAGCCCCACCCGCCAAGGGGAAGAATGTCCCACGTTTGCAGAACCAAGACCGCAAAGGTAGGCCACCCGAACTGTCTTAGCGATTTAAGGTTGCGCCACCCGCGGTCCAAACGCCAGCATCGGTGGGGGCAATGAAGTTATGAACGAGCTTCTCCACTGTTTCTTGAATAGTTGATTCGGGACCTGGCCGACGCGGACGAAACTGGGTAATTTCAGGAGCGGGTAACATTGACATAGTAGAGAGCATACCACCTTGTTCACTCTCGGGTATCACTGGTCCGTTTGGCTGGACAAGTATTAGACGGTTTTGGCGTCTAAAGTTAACAGGCGAGCCAGGGATCGCACGACTGAAGAGCCCGCCGTGAGAAGTTACCAGAGGAGGGGCAGGGGGCGTCCGGAGTCGGGGCGGGGAAAGCAACTTCTTGCTCCTGCACTGCTTGGTATCTTCTTCGTTTGTTCGCCTGCCAGCATTGGCCCAAAGAGCGCACCGGAGCAGCCGGACATCCGCAGATCCGGCCGCGACTTCTTGGAAGTCTGTTCCAGTGTAGACGGTGAAGGGGGCATAGACAGTGAAGGGAACAGAGACCCTGCCCGCATCTATCGCGACGCGCCTGCCTGGCGTGATGCTACCTGTCTGGGCTGGGTGGAAGGCTTCGCCGATGGCTTCCTGGTGCATGTGAGGGGGCGATTTTTGATGTATGCTTGGCTGGACGGGCTAGCAATTCTCATGGCCGATCAAGAGATTATTTTTACCGTTGAAGACGCGCCCGAAGGCGGTTATACAGCGCGTGCGCTCGGATACGCCATCTTCACGCAAGGAGAGACCCTGGAAGAATTGCGCCAAATGGTGCGAGACGCGGTTAACTGTCATTTTGAAAAAGAGAACAAACCCAAACTCATCCGGCTGCATATGGTAAAGGATGAGGTCATTGTTGCCTGAGGTGAGGCGTGAAATTGCCTCGCGATCTTTCCGGCGCGGAATTGGCAAAGCTGCTTCGCCGGTATGGTTACGAGGAAATCAGGCAGTCCGGAAGCCATTTAGAGGCGCAGAACACCAGGTCACGATTCCCGCGCATAGTCCGCTGAAAGTTGGAACGCTCAGCGGAATCCTTCTGGAAATCGCCACGTATCTCGAAATCAGCAAAGATGTGCTGGCGCGCGAGCTGTTCGGCTGAAACCACAGAGAGGGCGAAAGCCGCTCCTGGTGGTTACGGCCGCGGCGGCTCATTCACTTATCCTTATCGCGGTACTCGCCGGGAACGTCATCCTGCGGCACCTCATGCGTGTGAACTTCTCCTTCGTCGGCGTCGCCGGCGTCTTGCACGCCCTTCACCGCTTCGGCCTCGAACGTGTTTCCCTCCTCGAGCAATTCGTCCACGCTTTCCGAATCCGCGCCTTCGATGCTGGACAATCCCTGTAAATCTCCCGATTGGCCGCCAGAGCGTGCGGCCAGTCCCTCCGGTGCATATGCCACGGTATCCACGGTTTGGCTTTTTCCCCGAACTCGTTTTTTAGCCGCGCGCGAAGCTTTTCCGACGGCAGTTTTCTTGGTGACGGCTTTCGTTTTCGCTCGCGCTTTTTTCCGGGCGACCTTCTTCGTTAGCTTCGCCTTCTTGCGTGCAATTTTCTTCGTCTGCTTCTTTTTGGTCTTCTTTTTGGGAGCCATACGCGCAGTGTACCACCGGTCGGCCATTCCCGGTGCCGCGGCTACAAGCGGTCGGCGCAAGGAACTGGGATGAGGGACGGGCGATGAAACGGTGTGCTAGCATCGGGAATTGCGTCGGTGAGTTGAGCGGCTGCGTTAGTGCCGAATCGCGGAATCGCGGAAGAGCGGACCGGTCTAAAGACCGGCCAGTACGAGAGAAGAGGGGCCCGCCTCAGAAGGCGGGCCCTACAAAGGTAAGATGCAAGAATGGCGGGGACGATGAAGGCGTTGCGGAAGATGCGAGCCTCTAGGGGCTTGCAGATGGATACCGTGGCGGTGCCTTTGGTTGGGCCGACGGACGTGCTGGTGCGCGTGAAGACGGCTTCGATTTGCGGGACAGATTTGCATATTTATGGGTGGGACCGTTGGTCGCAGGGGCGCATCAAGCCGCCGGTGACGCTGGGGCATGAATTTTGCGGCACGGTCGAGCGCGTGGGCGACGAGGTGCGCGCGGTCATGGCGGGGGATTTTGTCAGCGCGGAGATGCACGTAAATTGCGGGTATTGCCACCAGTGCCGACTGGGGCAAGCGCACATCTGCCAGAACCTGCGCATCATCGGGATCGATCAAGATGGAGCGTTCGCGGAGTTCGTGAAGATTCCAGCATCGAATATATGGAAGCTGGATGCGGCGATTCCCGAACATTACGGGGCGATTCTCGATCCGCTGGGCAACGCGGTGCACACGGTGCTGGCCGGGCCGGTGGCGGGGCAGACGGTCTTAGTTACCGGCTGCGGGCCGATTGGATTGATGGCCATCGCCGTGGCGAAGGCTTGCGGGAGTTCGACGGTTTTTGCGACGGAAACAAATGAGAAGCGGCGAGCGATGGCGAAGAAA
>WNFO01004204.1_pt1 | contig 15817 bp, 13 predicted proteins | sample 5400251 | NCBI WGS metagenome assembly WNFO01 (sample SAMN13153354, study PRJNA577476) | soil metagenome | isolation source: 100 cm saprolite under Madrone tree | place: USA:California | collected 2016-06-14 | reverse complement strand
GAGACCGCGACCATTGTGTCTGGCTCGATGTGCCACATGGCATAGATCAAATTGCAGGTGTCCTCGGCTTGCAGCTTCAGTCCGATTTGACGTCGCAATTCGCCTGATGCCAGGGGTTTGCTGGTTTGAGTGGGGCCAAGATAGCGGAAGTGAATTTCCGCGACCTGATCCGCGGTGTCCTTCGCGTCGGCGCGAACGACCGCTCTGGAGCTTGGCGTATCGATTGAAAGCCAGCCGCCGGACAACACCGAAACGTTGCCATTGGTCACGCAAAGATCGTTACGATCGATTCCCTGCAGGGCAGCTCCGGACTCGTTCTGCGCAAGAGCGCAGGCGGAGCAGATGACGAGTGTTAGAATTGCCAATGCGCGCTTGCACATGGGAGCGCCTTCTCCGGAAAAGATGCACCACGATGCCGGCAAAGTGGTTGCTCCCGACGCTTGAACGATCTTCCCCTTTGACAAGAGCATGTCCAGCGCGAAGCTGTGGGAACTTGCTGCCGGAAAGCGCCAACGGTGCCGCCTGTTACCGCGATGCTCAATCGCTGTGTTGGGCTGGCCGGGCAGCTTGCTGCGCTGCACTAGTTGCCGCTCCATTTATGTTGCGCATGGTTTGATCCGAATAAATGCGGGCTCTTTCGGCGGGAAAATGATAAATTGTCTCGTCCGAATTACCCCAACGTCAGAAATGGATCGAGCCGCCACCAAGGAAGCCAGGATTGGAGGGAGCCATGAGTTCGCTCGCCGTCAAGGGAAATGGGATTCAGTCAAAACTCCTTTGGGCCGCAGTGATCGCGCTCGGTGCGCTTTCTTTCGGGATCGTCGCGCTCAACCGAGGCGAGAGCGTCAACGCGGCATGGCTCGTCATCGCCGCGGTGTGCATTTACTTCATCGCCTACCGCTTTTACGCGCTGTTCATCGCCGAAAAGGTACTCGGCGTCGACCCCGGGCGGCAGACCCCCGCCTACCAACACAATGATGGCCTCGATTACGTGCCGACCAATCGCTACGTGCTGTTCGGTCACCACTTCGCGGCAATTGCCGGCGCCGGTCCCCTGGTTGGTCCGGTGCTCGCCGCCCAGATGGGCTACCTGCCTGGCACGCTATGGATTCTCGCCGGCGTCGTCTTCGCCGGCGCAGTCCAGGATCTGACCGTGCTCTTTCTCTCCACGCGGCGTGACGGCCGCTCGCTCGGTGACATGGTTCGCTCTGAAATGGGTCCGGTTGCCGGCGGCATTGCACTCGTCGGCGTGCTGCTGATCATGGTCATCCTGCTCGCCGTGCTGGCGCTGGTTGTGGTGAAGGCGCTGGTCGGCAGTCCATGGGGCACCTTCACGGTGTTCAGCACCATTCCAATTGCAATGCTGATGGGCGTCTATGCCCGCTTCATCCGGATCGGCCGCATCGCGGAGATGTCGGCGATCGGCGTCGTGTTGCTGCTGGCGTCGCTGATTTACGGCCGGACCGTGGCGGAAAACCCGGGGATCGCAACATGGTTCGATCTGCGCGGCGAGACGCTGGCGCTGATCATCATCGGGTACGGCTTCGTCGCCTCGGTGCTGCCGGTGTGGCTATTGCTGGCGCCACGGGATTATCTATCGACCTTCCTCAAGGTCGGCACAATGGCGCTGCTCGCGGTCGGCATCGTCCTCGTCCAGCCGGAGTTGAGGATGCCGGCGGTCACCAGGTTCATCGACGGCACCGGCCCGGTGTGGTCCGGCAGCCTATTCCCGTTCCTGTTCATCACCATCGCCTGCGGCTCGGTATCCGGCTTCCATGCGCTGATCGCCTCGGGCACGACCCCGAAAATGGTGGAGAATGAGAGCCAGCTCCGCTTCATCGGCTATGGCGCCATGCTAACGGAATCCTTCGTCGCCATCATGGCGATGATCGGCGCGAGCGTGATCGAGCCCGGAATCTATTTCGCCATCAACAGCCCGGGCGCGCTGATCGGCACCACGGCGGCGCAGGCGGCGCCGGTGATCTCCGGCTGGGGTTTCACCGTCACCCCCGACATGATCAGCCAGATCGCCCAGGACGTCGGCGAGAAGACGCTGCTGTCGCGCACCGGCGGCGCCCCGACACTCGCGGTCGGCATGGCGCACATCCTGTCCGGCATGTTCGGCGGCCGCGTCTGGATGGGGCTCTGGTACCACTTCGCCATCCTTTTCGAGGCGCTGTTCATCCTCACCACTGTCGATGCCGGCACCCGCGTCGCCCGCTTCATGATCCAGGATTTGATCGGCAGCGTCGTGCCGTCGTTCCGGAAGACCGAGTCGTGGGGAAACAACCTGGTCGGATCGGCGCTGGCGGTCGGCGCCTGGGGCTACTTCCTCTACCAAGGGGTCATCGATCCTATGGGCGGCATCAACACGCTCTGGCCGCTGTTCGGCATTTCCAACCAGATGCTGGCGGGGATCGCGCTCATCCTGTGCACGGTCGTGCTGTTCAAGATGAAGCGCCAGCGCTACGCCTGGGTTACGATCGTGCCTACCTCATGGCTCCTGGTATGCACGCTGACGGCGGGGTGGCAGAAGATCTTCAGCGCCGAACCGGCGATCGGCTTCGTTGCCCACGCGCAAGTATTCGGCGACGCCGCCGCGGCTGGCAAGATCCTGGCGCCGGCGAAGACGTTGGAAGAGATGCACCGCGTCATTGTTAACGATTATGTCGACGCCACATTGTCCGCGCTATTCGTCGCGGTGGTGCTGGCGATGATCGCCTACGGTGTCGTCGCCATACGCCGGGCGCTGGGCGATCCGAAGATCACCGCGATCGAGGTCGGCCTGTCCGCGACCATCCCGGGAGGGAACCTTGCCTGACATCATGACGCTGAAGGAATGGTCTGTACGCACCGCGCGTCTGATGGTCGGCATCCCCGACTATCAGACCTACGTGGAGCATCGCCGGCAGAAGCATCCGGGCGAGCCGATCATGACCTACCAAGAATTCTTCGTGGAGCGCCAGAACGCTCGCTTCGCGGTTGGCAAGGGCCGCTTCCGCGGCTGCTGTTGAGCGCAAAGTTCCTCGCTCCTCCAGCGGAGGCCGGCAAGCAACGCACTGCCGCGTAGTCAACCTTGCGGGAAGCGACTCGGACATCGTCAGACCGACGGGGATCACCCAATTCGGAAGTCGGGGCTCACCAGACAGTGTACTGCCGCGATGCAACCTGCGACTGGTTTGTCGCAAAGCGACCCAAGCCGGCTTGAGCCAGGCGTTGTTGCAATATTGTCCGTGTGCGCTGCAAAATTGATCCGTAGTACTACCCTCAGCGATATTGTTCCTTCACTTTCATCTGGGGGCTCGTATATTCCCGGCGTTTCGGACAGCGGGGTTTGACGGTAAGGGGGGATTGTCATGAGCGGGATTGATTCGAAGCAGCCCAATAATTTGATCGCGACTGCCTATCAGGGCGACGTCAAGACGGCGATAGCCCAGCTTGAGGAGGGAGCCGACGTGAATGCGCGCGACTGCGACGGCGACACGGCACTTATACTTGCCGCCGAACGAGGCCACACCGAGCTGGTGAAGGTGCTTCTCAAGAACGGAGCTGATGTCAACGCCAGGAACCTCAACCGCGAGACCGCGCTGATGCGGGCGGCGGCGAACGACCGAGTGGTAGCAGTCAAAATTCTGCTTGCCCATCAGGCTGACGGCAACGCCGGGGACATCATCAACTGTACGCCTCTGATGCGGGCCGCGTATCGCGGCCACGTTGATGTTGTGAAAGAGCTGCTTGCCTATAGCGTCGACGCGAAAGCTCGCAATGCATTTGGCAACACAGCTGCCACTCTCGCCGCGCGCAATGGTCACAGCGAGGTCGAAAGCTTGCTGCGGGAAGCCAATGACATCGGTCTTGTTGACTCGGTCCAACCCAAACTCCGCGCGGCGCGCCGCTAGACCCTCACTGGGGAGCATCGCCTAAGCGATGCGTCTCGAGCGAGGAGGGCCCAATCGTGGCCTCGTGATTCTCTCGGCGAAGCCAACGGGTCGCGCGAATGCGCACCCGACGTCCGACTTGAGTGCGCAATGCGCATCAAAACGGACGTCCGCCAAGGCCTACGCATTGATGAGTTCACGCCCCAGGCGTGGTTTATTTGTTGCAACGGCACAGCCTGCTGATTTGCCCGTCGGGCGGTTTGTTGACAGGGGTGTCCAGTCCCATTTGCAAAAATATTTCACTTCACCCGTCGGGCAAATCATCTCTACAAATTCGCGCCATCCCACCCCACCAGAGGGGCGTATCATGATCGTCACGGACGCGGGGAGGGATGCGGTGGACGCGGCAGCGTTTTGCGCGCGACGGGATTGCAGGGCAGGTCGATGAGGCCTGTGAGCGATCACCAAGCGAGCGGACGAGAGATGCTGCAGCGTACGGCGAAGTCGTGTGGTCCTGACGCCCCGACGCTGGCGTCAAGTTCGCGGAGGTTTGGTCGGCCCTACCGGGCGCAGGCAAACCATATCCGCGGATGACGGTGGCAAAAGAGCCCGGTCACCGGGGAGAGCGCGAAGGAAACCGTTAAAACCATTGCGTGCGGGAATGCCGGGCGATTCCGGTGTGCTCGTTGTTACTCGTGTGCGTTCTACCAATACAAAGTGCACACGAGGCCGCGGGTGCAGCGGGCACCCGGCATTCCCCACGCCCTCCAAGGGGGCGGAAGATAAATGCACAACTCGGGCGCATGGAGCCGCGAGATCGCGAAGGCGTGTCTGCGAAATCCGTTTTTCGCCATGACCGGGCTGAAGCGCGAAGCGCGTCTTCGCGCAAGATGTCCCGGCCATCCACGTCTTTCTGGCTGATACACTCTCGGATGCCCGGGACAAGCCGGCATGACGGGTGTCGTCAATTCCGTGGACTGCATTTACAGTCACGCGCGAAAAATAAGGGGATGGTTTGATCTACCGTTTCGTTCCGACGCCATCATCCCCCTCAGACCGGCAAAAAGCCCCGGATCGCCGGCATGAAGAAAATCCCGAGATTGATCGCGAAGCCGATGTTCCAAAGGATGGTGCGCAGCGTAGGCCGGTCGCCGAGATAGGTGAGGACATAGGCAACCCGCACGATCAGGAACAGAACCGCAAGCTCATTGACGAGATTCTGCGGGCTGGTGCGAAATTCCGCCAGCAGCACAGCGGCAGCAAAGAACGGAAAGGTTTCGATCCCGTTGATGTGCGCGCCCAGCGCCCGCGCCCGAAGGCGATCTTGGAAGAACGCGGGATCGCGCGGTTTGGAATTGTCGAAGCGCGGAAAACCGGTCACCTTGAACGGCGCAATCGTCAGCAGATAGAGCATTACCGCTCCAAAAACACACCACTCAGCGACCGTCATGGTTCCCCCCGACGCGCACGGCAATTTTCCCGGGGCATGATCTTTTCGGAAAACCGGTATCCACCCCGCATCACGTGCGGGGCAGGCCTTTTCCGGATCATGCCCCAATGCGTGACAATATCGAAAGCGCCATTATCTTGACAAGCATGGTGCAACGCGCGAAGCCCCTGATATTATGACAGCGGTTATTCCCATCGAGAGATCAACGGCGGTGGCCGAGGTGAAGCCGGGACGGATCGGCGTGCTCCTGGTCAATCTCGGCACCCCCGACAGCGCGGATGCGAGGGGCGTGCGCGTCTATCTCAAGGAATTTCTGTCCGATCCGCGGGTGATCGAAGATCAGGGGGTGTTGTGGAAGCTGGCGCTGAATGGCGTCATCCTGCGCATCCGCCCCCGCCGCAAGGCGCGCGATTACCAGAAAATCTGGAACACCGAGAACAACGAATCTCCGCTGAAAACCATTACGCGTGCGCAGTCCGAAAAACTCGCCGCTGCCATTGCCGACCATGACCACGTCGTGGTCGACTGGGCGATGCGCTACGGCAATCCATCGATCCGCTCGCGGATCGATGCGCTGACGGGAGAGGGCTGCGACCGGCTGCTGGTGGTGCCGCTCTATCCGCAATATTCGGCCGCGACATCCGCCACCGTGTGCGACGAAGTGTTTCGCGTGCTCGGCGATATGCGCGCGCAGCCGACGCTGCGGGTGACGCCGCCCTATTACGACGATCCGGATTATATCGAGGCGCTGGCGGTCTCGATCAATACGCATCTCAAAACCTTGCCGTTTCAGCCCGAATTGATCGTGGCCTCGTTCCACGGCATGCCGCAGAAATATGTCGACAAGGGCGACCCCTATTACGCGCAGTGCGTCGCGACCACGGACGCGTTGCGCAAGCGCATGGGCCTCGATGCCTCAAAACTGATCCTCACATTCCAGTCGCGCTTCGGCTTCGATGCGTGGTTGCAGCCCTATACCGACCAGACCACGGAGAGGCTGGCGAAGGAGGGCGTCCGCCGCATCGCCGTGGTGATGCCCGGCTTTTCCGCCGATTGTCTGGAAACGCTGGAAGAAATCGCGCAGGAAAACGCCGAGATCTTCAAGCATCATGGCGGCGAGCAATTCGCCGCTATTCCCTGCCTCAACGACAGCGACCCCGGCATGGACGTCATCCGCCAACTGGTGCTGCGCGAGCTTCAGGGCTGGATTTGACGGTCCAGTGACGCCATACAAATCGCCGGAGTTCGGATGCTATGGATCTGGCGGGCGGCAAACCAGGGCCTACCTATGTTCAAGACTCGGCTATATTCAACAACAGCCGGCTGAACCGTCGCGGCCGGCCTGCAGACAAAACAAGACGGCGCTCGGCGTGTCGCGCTCGGCTTTGGAGGGGTTATGACCGGTTTTGATATTTTCGCCATCGCGGTTGCGCTGCTGGTTATTTTTACGCTGTTGGCCGGCGTCAAGACGGTGCCGCAAGGCTATAACTGGACCATCGAGCGGTTCGGCAGATTCACCCGCACGCTGTCACCGGGGCTGAACATCATCGTCCCCTATTTCGACCGCGTCGGCCGCAAGATGAACGTGATGGAGCAGGTGATCAGCATTCCCGAACAGGAGGTGATCACCAAGGACAACGCCACGGTGACGGTGGACGGCGTCGCGTTCTACCAGGTGTTTGATGCCGCGAAAGCGAGCTACGAGGTGTCCGATCTCGACCGGGCGATCATCGTGCTGACGATGACCAATATCCGCTCGGTGATGGGCGCGATGGACCTCGACCAGGTGCTGTCGCATCGCGACGAGATCAACGAGCGATTGCTGCGCGTGGTCGATGCCGCGGTGTCGCCGTGGGGATTGAAAGTCAACCGCATCGAGATCAAGGACATCGTGCCGCCCGCCGACCTCGTCGAGGCGATGGGACGGCAGATGAAGGCCGAGCGCGTCAAGCGCGCCGACATTCTGCAGGCCGAGGGCCAGCGGCAATCGGAAATCCTGCGCGCCGAAGGCGCCAAGCAGGGCCAGATCCTGCAGGCCGAGGGCCGCCGCGAAGCCGCGTTCCGCGACGCCGAAGCGCGCGAACGTTCCGCGGAAGCCGAGGCCAAGGCGACGCAGATGGTCTCTGAGGCTATCGCCAAGGGCGATGTCGCCGCGCTGAACTATTTTATTGCCAACAATTACATCAAGGCGTTCGGGCAGTTTGCGGATGCGCCGAACCAGAAGGTGATCATGCTGCCGATCGAGGCGGTGAGCCTGCTCGGCTCGCTCGCCGGTATCGGCGAGATCGCCAAGGCCACCTTCGGCGAAAGTGCGGCGTCCGCGCAGGCCGCTGCGCACCGTCCGTCGGTGCCGCAAGCAGGCCCGAACCCGCAGCTGGCGGGCCCGAACCCGCCGCCGGCGACGCCGCAACCCTGAGGGTCATATCATGACCGAGATGCTTTACACGTTGGGCACCTGGAACTGGCCGATCTTCGGCCTCATCCTGATGGCGCTGGAGCTGCTGACACCCGGCGTCTTCCTGTTTTGGATCGGGCTCGCTGCGTTACTGGTCGGGTTGATATCGTTCGCGATCGATCCGCCCTGGCAGTTGCAGTTCCTGATGTTTGCGGCGTTCGCCACGGCGGCGGTGCCGCTGTGGCGGCGGCTTGCGCGTAACAATACCGCCGCGAGCACGAGCAATCCATTTCTCAACAAGCGCGCCGAGGCGCTGGTCGGCCGGGTGTTCACGCTGGAAAAGCCGATCATCGACGGGTGGGGCACCGTAAGAATCGACGATACGGTCTGGCGCGTCGCCGGCCCCGATACCCCCGCCGGCAGCCGCGTCAGGATCGTGCAGGCCGATGGCGCCAGGCTGACGGTGGTGTCGATTTGAAGATCAATTGGCCTTGAGTTTGCTCCAGCGCTCGGCAAAGCGGTGCAGAGGCAGGAAGGTTTCGTGCAATTCGCGGCCCATCGCCGTAAGGCGATATCCGCTTGCGGGCATGAGTTCGACCAGGCCCGCCTGCCGCAGATCCGACAGCCGGGCCTGCAGCACCGTGGGGGAAGCCTCGTCGCAGGCGGCGCGAAGGGCGCGCGACGTCAGCGGCTGCTCGCGAAGCTCCCAGATGATCCGCAAGGTCCAGCGCCGGCCCAGCAGGTCGAGCAGCGCCATGATCGGGCGGCCCGAGCGGGAGCCGCGCACGGCGGGCTTTTTCACGGCTGAAATCTGTTTCGGCATCGAAGTCCTTCTTGCAGTTTGCTACATATATTGTAGCATGATGCTACGTTTAATGTAGCACGGGAGTTGGCGATGTCACATATCGCGCCGCTTGAGCCGCCCTATGCGCCGGAGATTCAGCAGCAATTCGACCGCATCATGCGCGGTGCGCCGCCGCTGATGCTGTTCCGCGTGGTCGCCGGCAACGCGCGGGCCTGGGAGAAATTCCGCGCCGGCAGTCTGCTGGACCGCGGCCCGCTCTCGCCGCGGGAGCGCGAAATCGTCATCGACCGGACCTGCGCGTTGACCGGGTGCGAGTATGAATGGGGCGTGCATGTCAGCGCCTTTGCCGAGGCTGCGCATCTCACCGATGCGCAGGTCCGCGCCACCGTGCTGGAGGGCGCCGACGCGCCGTGCTGGTCGGCCGCCGAGCAGGCGCTGATCGCGGCGGTCGATGCGCTGCATCTCCGCGCCTGCCTCAGCGACAATGAATTCAAGGCGCTGTCGGCGCATTACGACGATGCGAAGATCCTTGAAATCATCCTGCTGTGCGGCTTCTATCGCACCGTGTCGTATCTGGCGAACGGGCTTGATCTGCCGCTGGAGGCGAATGCGGCGCGGTTTCCGGTGGCAAACTAACCGTCATTCCGGGTCGCATCTTCGGAATGACGGTCCGTTTACGCCACCCCGGCGCGCAGCACGTCGTGGACGTGAACGATGCCGACCGGCTTGTTGTCCTCGGCGACGATCAGCACCATCACCGCCGGCTTCGACGAATCGATGCTCTCCCGCATGACGTCGCTGGCGAGCATGCCGGGGGCGATTGTCCTTGGGTTTTTCGTCATCACCTCATCGACCAGGGCGGTCATCAGGTCGGGCCGCATGTGACGGCGCAGATCGCCGTCGGTGATGATGCCGGCGATCTCGCCCAGACCGTCGACGATACAGACGCAGCCGAATCCCTTCGACGACATCTCCACCAGCGCGTCCGACATTTTGGTGCCCAGCGGCTTCACCGGGATGGCGTCGCCGGTATGCATGAGGTCGCGGACGAATTTCAGCATCGCGCCGAGCTTGCCGCCGGGATGGAAATTGGCGAATTCCAGCGCGGTGAAGCCGCGGCCTTCGAGCAGCGCGATGGCGAGCGCATCGCCGGTCGCGGCCTGCATCAGTGACGATGTGGTCGGCGCCAGATTGTGCGGACAGGCCTCGCGCGCCTTCGGCAGTTCGAGCGCGATCCGCGCGGCCTGGCCGAGCGGAGAGGCCGCGTTCGAGGTCACGGCAATCATCGGTATAGCGAAGCGCTTGGAATAATTGACGAGGTTTTTCATTTCCGGCTGCTCGCCGGACCACGACAACGCGATGATGACGTCGTCGGCGGTGATCATGCCGAGATCGCCATGGCTGGCCTCTGCGGCGTGCACGAAGAAGGCCGGGGTGCCGGTGGAGGCCAGCGTGGCGGCGATCTTGCGTGCCACATGGCCGGATTTGCCCAAGCCCGTGACGATCACGCGGCCCTTGGCTTCCCGAATGAGATCGACCGCGGCGGTGAAGGCCGGCCCGAGCGGACCGGCAAGGGCTGCGGCAATCGCGGCGATGCCGCTGCCCCCGGCATCGAGCGTGCGCAACGCCGACGCCACGGCGGCGTTCGCGTCATCGGTGCCGGATGAATCTGCCATCAGCGGTTTCGGATTGGCCATGTCATATGTTCCAAGGGACTCTTGCGTTCCAGGGGAGTCTTGCGTTCCAGGGGAGTCCTGCGTTCCAGGGGAGGGGCGTCGGTCTCGACCCGGCACCTCCTTAGCATGGCCGGACCGGCGATGCGACGCGGACGCCCCGTTCTCAACCGCCCATTAACCATACTTGTTTTAACTCCGTTAACGACGTTTTCCCTGGAGGCGGGTCCGCGCGGGGCAGGAAATCGTCGCCTAAGTAGATGATTTGGCTGGGGTATCTTTCATCGTGATGTCGGGTCCAGCAAGGGGCCGCCGCCGGCGCGCAATCACTTTGCGCGCGTTATGGCCATGGCTCGGTGCGATCCTTGCGCTGACCGCGTTCAATACCACTTTCGCCCAGGGCCAGACCCTCACCCCGGACCTGCTGCGTCCCGTGCGCGACGGTTTTCTGTCGCCGCAGGATTCGCCGCTGCGCCGAACCGCCGACGGGGATTTGGCTGACGAATGGAGGCCGCGCGCCAGGGATACGCCTGCGCCTTCCCGCATCGGCAATATCCCGACCTACGGCCTTGCCGCCGCCAGCGGCGCCTCCGCCTCCGGCTTTGACTCGCTCAACCGCACCCGCAAGAAACCGAAATACTATCCGGGCCAAGCCAGGCCGAAACCGCCGCCGGGTCCCGGCAGCCGTGCGCCGGTGATTTCAACCGGCCCGGCCCGGCTGTCGATCCCGCCGTCCGAGACCGCCAACATGCCGCCGATTTCGCCTGCGATGGCAGGCTTAGTCGCCGGCCAGCCGCCGCGCAAGCGCTTGAGGATCGACGACGACCCGTTTGGCGCGGTCGGCGACTACGCCGGCGGCTTTCTGGTAAAATCCGCGGTCGAGCTCAGTGGCGGCTATGACAGCAATCCCGGCCGCACGGCCGTCGCCAGGGGATCGCCGTTTGTCGTGGTGGCGCCGGAATTTCTCGCGGTCTCCGACTGGGAGCGTCACGCTGTGGTCGCCGACTTGCGGGGATCGTTCACCGGCTACGGCAACAATTTTCCGCCGCCGGGCGACGGCACCATCTCATCGGTGCCGACCAAGCTCGACCGGCCGGATTTCACCGGCCATATCGACGGCCGTCTCGACGTCAGCCACGACACCCGCCTGACGGGCGAGGTGCGGTTGCGCGTTGCCACCGACAATCCCGGCAGCCCGAACATCCAGGCCGGGCTTGCCAAATATCCGGTCTATACGACGCTCGGCAGCACCGTCGGCGTCGACCAGAACCTTAATCGGCTGCAGCTTTCCGCCGGCGGCACCCTCGACCGCACCGTCTACACGGATTCAAAACTCACCGACGGCACCTCGACCAGCAATGACGACCGCAACTTCAATCAATTCGGCGGCATCGGCCGCGTCAGCTACGATCTCCTGCCCGGCGTCAAGCCGTTCGCCGAGGCCGAGGGCGACAGCCGCGTGCACGACGTCAGGCTCGACCGCTCGGGCTTTGCCCGCGATTCCTCGGGCGGCTACGTCAAGGCCGGCAGCTCTTTCGAATTTTCGCGGCTGCTGACCGGTGAACTCTCGCTCGGCTACGCCGCGCGTGACTACGTCGATCCGCGGCTCGACCGCCTGCAGGGCCTGCTCACGTCAGCCTCGCTGACCTGGACCGCGACGCCGCTGACCACGGCAAGGTTCTATTCCACCACCTCGATCGACGAGACCACGGTGCCCGGTGTCTCCGGCGTGCTGACGCACATCTATACCGTGGAGGCCGATCACGATTTCCGCCGCTGGCTCACGGCCATTGGCAAATTCACCTGGGGTTCGCTCGACTATCAGGGCGACGGCCGCCGCGACAAGATCTACACGGTCTCGGGCGATCTCATTTACAAGATGAGCCGCAGCCTCTGGGTCAAAGGCACGCTGCGCCGCGACTGGCTGGACAGCAACACTCCCGGCAACAGCACGGCATCGACCGTGGCGATGCTCGGGGTAAGGGTGCAGAACTAGGGACTCTGCCTGCGTCAAGGCCGGACCTGATCCGGCCATCCATATCCCTTCGAAAAATCCCTTCGAAAAAATGTTTCTTGTGAGGATCGATCGATGCGCGGGTCATGCCCGCGCGCATGACGCGTTGCGTGCTGTGGCGCACGGTGCTGCCCCAAAGTTGTCGTCATATCCCTCCAACGCCTCGCCTACAAAATGCGGACCGAGGTCCACCGTTGGCCTGCGGAAGTCCTGGGGGCCGCGGCGGTTCCCGCGACGCGCTTCTCTGATAGCGCGCGATTGCCGCATACGCCCACAGTGAACCTTTTTAGGCGCCGACCGTACTTATGGTCATCAAGGGACTCCCGCATGACCTCATTTCGTCCAACCAAAATTCAGCAATTCGCCATCGAAGCGAAGCTGAACCTGATGTTCGGAGCCAACGTCTATGACAGGATCTTTCTCGGGTTCGAGGTCCTTGAGGTTGTCGACGGCGAGCTGCGCGGCTGGGCTCCCACCGAGCATGGTGCGGCGGTCATCGACGTTCACTACGCCTCCAAGCTTGTCTGGATCGCCGAGACCGTATTAAAACGGCCGATTCGAAGGGTCAGCGTTCTCGTGCGCGGCTTGAAGCATAATACCAGCGAGCAGCCTCTGTGAGCACCCGGTACGCACAGAGGTATTCAAGGGAGAGCGCAGCGGCGCCGGCGCGGGCGCACGAGGCACGGCGGCTTCCCGCCAGCCGCGCTACGTCGTGAGCTCGAACAGTTTTGCCGCGGTACGGCCGAGGATGTCGGCCTTGTCGTCGTCGCTGAGCGAGGCGGAGGCAAAAATATGGTCGACCGGCTGGAGCTGCCAGGGATAGGGATAGTCGCTGCCCAAAACGATTTGCCCTGCGCCGACCTGGGCCACCAGATGGCGGATCGCCTCGGGCGAGAAGATCAGCGAATCGAAATAGATCTGCTTGAGATATTCCGTCGGCGCCTTGCCGAGTTTCACATCGGCATTGCAGCCCTTGGGGCCAACCAGGCAGGCATGGTCCGAACGATCGGCGTAGGAGGGCAGGAAGCCGCCGCCATGCGCGGCGATCACTTTCAGCCCGGGAAAGCGATCGAGCGTGCCCTCGAAGATGAGGTGCGAGAGCGCGATCGTCGTCTCCAGCGGATTGCCGATGGTGTTGCCGAGCCAGCCGTTGCCGGACAATCGCTTGGCAAGTTCAGGAACGCCCTGCGGATGGATGAACAAGGGCACGCCGAGCTGTTCCGCCTTCGCCCACACCGGATGGAATTTTGGGTCGGAGAATTCCACGCCGTTGACCACGCCGCCGATCGCAGCGCCCTTCAATCCCTGTTTCTTCACGGCGGTCTCGAGTTCCTGCACCGCGAGATCGGGCGCCTGCAAGGTGAGCGAGGCGAAGGCTGCGAACCGGTCGGGCTTTGAGGCGCAGAGTTCCGCCAGCTTTTCGTTCTGGATCTTCACGATCGCTGCGGCCAGATCGCGCTCGCGGTTGTACCAGTAGGGATTGATCGACAGTACTTCGAGGTCGATGGCCTGCGCGTCCATCGCGGCGAGCCGCTTGTCGATCTCGATGAACGCCTCGGCCGCGCCGTTGACCGGCGGAAGCTGGACCGCGGCATCGGCGCCGAGCAGCGCGCCGGCTTCGCGGAAGTGGCAATGGGCGTGCACGTCGATGGTTTTGACCCGCTTGCCGCCGACCATGACGGGTAGCTTTTGGCGCGTCGGCTGCTCGGCGTGCGCGCTCTGCTTTAGGCCGCAGCTGCAGAAGACAATGCCGGTGGTGACGGCGGCGGTGCCGGCTTTCAGAAAATCACGGCGTGTGGTCACGACAATTCCTCCCATGGCTGTTGTTGGCTGGCGCGGTCTGCCACCACCACGCCGTACCCGGTCTCGATCCACCGCAGTGCGCGGGCGGACGGCCAGACTGGAGGCTAGCGTAAGGCACGCCATGGGCCGGCGGCAAGACGGTCTGTTCGCGCCGCGCCACGTTGCGCCCGATCGGCGGCGGCCCTATAGAAAAACAAAAACCTTTTGGGAGGCTCAAATGCACGCCAGCCGGTTGCGAGGCAAGTCAGCAGCTGGCGTCATCGCGGCTCTGGTCATCGCTCTATCGGCCGCAACGCCGGCGGCCGCACAAAAAAGGGGCGGCACTCTGCGGCTCTATCACAACGACAATCCGCCCAGCACTTCATTGCTCGAAGAATCGACCATCGCTTCGGTGACGCCGTTTTCGGCCGTCTTCAACAATCTCGTGGTTTTCGATCCCGCCAAGGTCCATGAGAGCATCGATACCGTGGTCCCGGATCTGGCGGAAAGCTGGTCGTGGAACGCGACCAATACCAGGCTGACCTTCAAGCTGCGGCAGGGCGTGAAATGGCACGACGGCAAGCCCTTCACGGCGAAGGACGTGCAATGCACCTGGCGGATGCTGATCGGCAAGAGCGAGGTTTCCGAATTTCACCGCAACCCGCGCAAGGTCTGGTACGGCAAGCTGCAGGACGTCACGATCAATGGCGATTACGAGGCCACCTTTGAGCTGAGCGAGCCGCAGCCTAGCCTGCCGGTGCTGCTGGCGAGCGCTTTTTCCGTCATCTATCCGTGCCACATTCCGCAAGCGACCATGCGCACCCGCCCGGTCGGTACCGGGCCGTTCAAACTGGTCGAGTTCAACCGCGGCGCTTCGATCCGCCTGGTGCGCAATCCCGACTACTGGAAAAAGGACCGCCCCTATCTGGACGAGATCACGTTTCGGATGATCGACAGCCGCGCGACGCGGATGCTGGCATTCGCGACCGGCGAATTCGATATCACCTTTCCGGCGGATATCAGCGTTTCCCTGATGAAGGATGTCAAGGCGCGTGCGCCGAACGCGATCTGCGAGATGATCACCACTGGCACGCAATCGAACCTGATGGTCAACCGCGTCAATCCGCCGTTCGACAATCCGGAGATCCGCAAAGCCATGTCGCTGGCGATCGATCGCAAGGCCTTCAACACGATTTTGATGGACGGATTGGCGCTGATGGGCGGGGCCATGCTGCCGAAGCCGGCGGGCGAATGGGGCATGCCGCCGGAAATGGTGTCGTCGCTGACGGGGTATGGTCCCGACACCGACGAAAATATCGCGCAAGCCCGCGCGATCATGCAGAAGCTTGGCTACAGCGATGCCAAGCCGCTGGGAATCAAGATTCAGACGCGAAATCTTCCGAACTATCGCGAAGCCGCGGTGATCGTCACCGATCAGCTCAAGAAGATCTACATCGCCGGCGAGCTGGATATTCTGGAAACGCCGCAATGGTATGCGCGGCTCGCGCGGAAGGATTACACGATCGGATTGAACGTCACCGGCGTCAGCGTCGACGATCCCGACGGCAATATCGTCGAGAACTATTCCTGCAAGTCGGAGCGCAATTATACCCAGTACTGCAATGCCGAGGTGGATCAACTGCTGGCCGCGCAGTCCCGCGAACTGGACAAGGAGAAGCGTCGGAAAATCGTCTGGGATATCGAGCGTCTTCTGGTCGACGACGCGGCGCGCCCGAACATCATCTCCAATGTGGCCGCGAACTGCTGGCAACCCTATGTCAGGAATTACATCCCGCACGACAACAGCCAATACAACAGCC
>WNFO01009776.1_pt1 | contig 15819 bp, 13 predicted proteins | sample 5400251 | NCBI WGS metagenome assembly WNFO01 (sample SAMN13153354, study PRJNA577476) | soil metagenome | isolation source: 100 cm saprolite under Madrone tree | place: USA:California | collected 2016-06-14 | reverse complement strand
GAGCCGGCACGGCAGCTAATACATGGTATCTAATTGAGGCTTACATCGGCGTGGGTAGAGAGACCGAGTTCCGGTTCGGAATTGGTCCAATTGTGCCAAACTCAAGTGCTTCTCGCAATTAGGGACGGATGACGGACAACTCTGAAGTAATGTGGCGCGTTCCCCAGGCGATTGTGTACAAGTTGTGTACAAGAAGGCGGGTTTGAAGGGCCTGAAAACGGACCTAAGCAACGCAGAATCAACAACAGACTCTTAAGCTACAGGCCCTAAAAACTGGGAGCGAACCGCTCACAAGTACCTCATTGTAAGGTGGTTTAGCATATTTCGCAATTGTGGGGAAATCTCCGCTTTGGTTGATGGTGTGATGGAACGACCTGTGCTGAGGAGCGGTTTGGGGCAGCGATGCCGCAGTTCCTGGCGACAAGTTGAAAGGGGACAGTTGCTGCTCCAACAGCAACCGTCACCCTTCGTCAACGCATGTACTATTCGTTCGTTTCGTTCGCGTGATGTTTAGCGGGGCGGAAGAAGTGCCTCGTCGTAAACCTGGATACCTGCTTTCCCATGTTCGCGCCGATTCGGGTCGAGTTTCTGTAGTGCATTCCGCCATAAATCCGGGCGTCGAGCACTTCCGCCAGCGCGTCTGAGAGGTGATCATAAGTTCGGACAGGGTTGACGACCCCCGCGACGGTGCTGTCCATCGAAAAGCCGACCTCGTCGGTGCCAAACAGATAATTCAGGGTTTCAGTCGAAGCTCCGCTGAAGCAGCCGTGGGCTGCAGGGTACTCGGGATGGTTCGGGGTGATGACGAGTCCTATCCACGCCGGATCCGGTGCGGTTTCCGGGTTGCCGTCGGTATCGCCTGCTCGAATGGCGGTAACGGGTCGCCAAAAATTGTAGAAATACTTCGCGTCCCAGCAAGCAATCAGTGCATCGGCCGATGCCGTAGCGAGCATGGCGAAGTAGCGCGCGTTGTCGGCCAAACCGAGGCCTTTGGCCACGGACAACGCGCGCCAGGCCCGATTCCACTGCAAGGGCGGATTGTCGCTCCAGAACCGGGCGATGTCGGTCTGTTCCGGAGTTCGGATGCTTCCGACCGCAGGCCCGAGCGCCTTGATCTCGTTATAGTCGCGCGCCCAATCTTCGCTGGCGAGACTAAATGGGGGCTCTGGACGAAACTGGGATGCGGAGTGCAGGGCAAACGGCTGCACGAACGGGGTTTCCGGAGCCTGTGCGGCGAGAAACGCTGGCGGGGTCGTCATCCAAACGCCTGGACCCGATCCCGGCGTGTAGATCACAGTGGCATCGCGACCGTCCTCAGCACGCTTGATCAAGATGGCGCTCGCCGCCTGCTGGCCGACAACGATCCCATTTGCCTTGTCGCTGTCGTCAGGTAGTGCTGCGAGCGATGCCACGTACTTTGCGTCGAGGTCAGCCACCTGCGCGGGGAACAACGCCACCAGGACATCGTGAGCGGCGGTAGCTACGGCTGCCTGTTCTGAGGCGGGGCCGTCCACAGCCGGGACGCTGGCGTAGCCCTCAAATGGCCCTCCCTCGATCGCATTCACCGCGTCGTAGATCGCCAAGTGGACCATCGCGAGCCTGATCAAGGCACGTGGTGGCACCTGGCCGCCGACGGTCACGATCGCCTTAGCCGCGTACGCGTTCCAATCCAGCACCGCATCCGCGCACAAGGTATTCGCGGGAATCACCAAAGTCATCACACAGAGTGCTATAACGGTCAACGCCATTCTGCTCATAAAGTCCTCCTCGCCTGCCCGTTCTTTTCCTTAGAATGCGTGAACGGATACAATAGGCATCGCAAAGATCGCTCGAGAGGGCGAAAAAGTCCTGACCGCGTTCGGACGAATTGCGGAAATTTTTCGGATGTCACACAAGCGCCTCTTCGTCTTCGATCGGTACCGCCTCGATGAGCAGGAGCGCCAGCTTCTGCTCGGTACCCAGGTCGTCCCGCTTCCTCCAAAGGTGTTTGATCTACTGGCCGTGCTTGTTCAGAACGCGGGTCGTCTGCTTCCGAAGCAGGATCTGCTCGATCGGGTCTGGTCCGGCGTTGCCGTGGAAGAGGGCAGCCTGACCCGTGGCATTTCGTCGCTGCGACAGGTGCTCGGTTCGACTGAGAATGGGCAGGACTATATTCAAACGGTATCGAAGCGCGGATATCGTTTCATCTCACAAGTTCGCGAGACAACCGACGATGAACTCGATGGTCCGCGATTGGGCATCCCGCTACCGCCCTCGCTGCTTGCGACCGCCGTGGTTGATTTCATCGGACGCGAAGCCGAACTGGGGCAGATGCAGGACGTGTGGCAGCGCGCGAAAGAAGGTCGCCATCAATTGGTGCTCGTCGCGGGTGAGCCGGGCATCGGAAAGACGCGACTCTCGCTGGAGTTCGCCCGCAGTCGCGCTGCCGAAGGGACTACCGTCCTCATGGGGTACAGCGATGAGGAGAATCTCGTGCCGTACCAGCCTTTCGTCGAGTGTCTAAGCTGGTATTTTCGCCATTGCCCGGAGGCCGATCTCCGTGGCCAATTGGCTGCCATCAGCGGGGGCGAGCTCGCACCATTCGTCCCGGAACTTCGCAATCGCATTCCTGACCTTCCGAGCCCGCTGCCGATGGATGCGGAGGGACAGCGATATCGTCTGTTCGAAGCTGTGGCGGGCATGCTTGCGGTTGCGTCGCGGGCGCGACCGATGCTCCTCTTGTTCGACGACCTGCACTGGGCTGACAGGCCAACATTACTGCTACTGCGGCATGTCATGCGGTCTGCAAGCATGGCCTCCATTGCCATCGTGGCGACGTATCGAGAGAGCGAGCTCGACCGCACCCACCCGCTGGCGGAAATGCTGATCACGCTGCGGCGCGAGCGGGCTATAACGCGGCTCGCGCTCCGTGGACTCAAGATCACGCAAGTTAAGGCACTGGTCAATTCGGTCGTCGGACCGAATGCTCCGTCACAGCTATCTCAGATGGTGATGGACAGCACCGACGGCAATCCGTTCTTCGCGACCGAAATGCTCCAGCATCTGAAGGAGACGGGTGCAATCGCCAGGGTTAGCGGGATGACGGGAAGGACGATCGAGATCGGAGATCTTGGGTTGTCCGAGGGAATCAAAGAGGTCATCGGCCAACGGCTGTCTCGGCTAAGCGACGCGTGCAATCGGCTGCTCAGCATTGCGTCCGTCATCGGTCGCGAATTTGATGCCACTCTCCTCGAAGCCATAGCGGACCTGCCAGGTAGCGAGCCGTTGGACGCGATTGAGGAGGCGACCCGCGCTCAGCTCGTCAGCGAGTCGCAAGAAGTGAGCGGCCGCTTTGAGTTCATGCACGCACTGATACGGGAGACGCTGTACAGCGAGTTGAGTTCCCCCCGTCGGGTGAGACTCCATCGACGCGTCGCCGACGCCATTGAGCGTCTCACCCAGAACATGCCGAACCCGCCGCTGGCCGAACTCGCTTACCACTTCTCGCAGGCGGCATCGGCTGGCGCGGTCGACAAGGTCGTCGATTACGCGACACGGGCGGGCGATCGGGCCGCTGACGGGCTGGCGCACGAACAGGCCGTGCGCCTGTTCGACCTGGCGCTTCACTCACTCGAACTCAGGCCTACAGGACCCGAGACTGAGTTGCGGCGGGTCGACCTGCATACACGGCGCGCCTCTTCCTTCGGCGCGCTCGGGCAGTGGACGCTGGAGGTTCGCGAGCTAGAGGCAGCCCTGCATCACTTGGATCCGCAGCACATTGAGCGGCGGTGCGAGCTCGTGCTGGCTCTGGCGCGCGCATGGTTCCTCCTCCTCGATGTCCGTCCAGTGGAACAGTACGCGACCGAAGCGCTGCAGCTTGCCGAACGGTTGCAGCGCGCCGATCTCGCCGCGAACGCTATTGCCTGGCTGGCACGCTGCCGGCAGGCGACTGGAGATCTCGGCGCGGCCATCGACATGGACCGCAGGGCCATATCGCGGGCGCCCGGCGTGATGACTGCAGCTCACACGATGGGGCCGCTGACGCTGTACCTTGCCGGACGATCGACGGAGGCTCTGACATTAGCCGCTGTGGCGGCGGATTCCGCAAGGTCATCCCGCGACACCACGTTCATCATGTACTCCCTCACGCACCTCGGCTTGAACCTGGCTGCCGTGGGGCGTTACGCCGAGGCCACAAAGGTGTTCCACGAAGCCCGCACCTTTGGCCGAAAGTATGGCGCTATTCCGATGCTCGCTCGTGCAACGGCGATGGCCGCTGGCCTCCACTTGACCTTGTTTGACTTCGAAGGCGCAGAGGCGCTCCAGTCGGAAGCGTGCGAACTGGCCCGCGGCGTGGGTTTTATCCCCCCAATTATCAGCGCCGGAATTGACTCGCTATTGACGTTCGCCCGACTCCACGACCCCGGGCGAGCCGAGCGGCTGCTGGAGGAGACTGCCGCCGCTGCCGCAAGCGCCGCCGGCTGGCACCAGTGGCTGTGGCAGCTCCGTCTAACTCAGGCCAGGGCCGAGCTGGCGCTGGCGCGAGAAGCTGTCGACGAGGCCATCGTTACGGCAACCGACTGCATCGAGCAAAGTCGCGCGAGGGGGCGGCCGAAGTACGAGGCGCTCGGCCTGATCACCAGGGCACGCGGTCTGCATGCGCTCACGCGAACGCGCGACGCTATCGCCGACGCCAAGACTGCTGTAAGCGTCGCGGACAGGACGAGCGATCCGGCGGTGCTGCTCCTCGCGCTCGATGCGCTGATCGGGCTCGACGGCACCGACGAATTGGCAACCCGAGCGCGTGCTGTGACTGACTGCATCTACGATGGCCTGCCCAATGAGGTGATGCGGCGGTGTTTTACCGAGTCGGAGGTCATGCGACGCATTCGAGCGCCTCAGTAGCCGGCATCCCGGGCGCCTGATGGGTCCGGTAGTCACGCTCGTAGCACCGCCGAAGCAACTGCACAAGATTCGCTCGGGTTGCCACGGCTTCAAGACTTTGCGTGCAATCGCCAAAAAGCGATCATCGTTCCTGTGTTAAGTAATACACCGAAGAGAGGAAGCCAACTCAGCCTCCCGCCACCGGTGAGGGCGCGGCCAAGCCGGAAGAACCAACAAAGCCACACAGCAGAAAGCCACGGCAAAGAGTAACGTTGGAAACTCATCGCGGCTGTCCATGCATCATAGCTCCAGGGGAAAGGAACATGTGTCTTTCGATCGGATGGGGAAATGAAATTGGCCAGTCACCAGACCAATTACTTCGGGAGGAATCATGCGATACCGTTTGACGCTGCTGCTCCTGTTCGTGTTGTGCTTCGTCATAATTTCGCCGACGTTCGGGCAGTGGCGCGACGTTTCAAAATGGGAAGTGTCGCCGTTTGTAGGCTACGAAACCAGCGGATCTTATCCGGTCACCAATTCCTTCACCATCGATCGCCTGCGCATCGACAGCGGGCTGAGCTTCGGCACCTTCATCGATTACTCAATCACCGAAAACTCGCAGGCCGAATTCATGTGGAGCAGAAACAATACCAGTTTTAGCGAGCGGGACGCCGCCACGCAGACTTATTCCAAAGCGTTCAACTCCGACTTCGACCAATATTCGTTCGGCCTCCTCTACATGCTGCGGAACAGCGAAAGGAAGCTGCGACCGTTCATCGCGGCCGGCATTGGCGCTTCGCATGAATCAAATAGCGGAATCAACCCAAACCGCACCCTGCTGGCTTACAATCTTGGCGGCGGGGCGAAATACGAAGTGAGCCGGCACTTTGCGCTGCGCGGAGACTTGCGGTGGCTGCCGTCGCGGGCCAACAAAACGCTCCAGGTGCAATGCGATGCCTTTGGAAATTGCTTCCAGCAGAACGTCTCCAACTATCTGCAACGGGTGAATTTTACGGGCGGCATCGCCTTTCGGTTTTAGTCCGGGGCTCCCGGAGGCCGCCTTGAGCAAGTCTGCCGTTTCATTTGGTTTTGCCCTTTGCAGGCGGAAGTAAACCGTAGACGTCGATGCGATGCTTGGTGGGGACGTAGACGCGGCCGTTGGCTATGGTGGGAATGGTGAAGCGAAGACCGTAGCCGGCTCCGTCACGGGCGGGATTTTGTGTGGAATTATAGAGTTCGTGGGAGACATTGGCGGCATCGTAGGCGAAGAGAATGGCGGGCTGATCCGGGCCATTCCAGACTTTGGTGGAGAGAATCCAGACGATGCCATTTTTGGCGCCATTCGCGGAAATAGCAGGCGTGCCGGGGTCGTTGATGTTTGTAGTGCTCTTGGCAACGGGCTGCGCGGACAGGCGGCCATTCTGCAACGCGTAATCCCGCAAATAATCGTTCATGAGGAAGTAGAAGACATGGCCGTTCCAGTAAGCGGGAGCGCCGAAGGATTGCGCGCCTGCGGGAACGACTTGCACGGCGTTGCTGTCATCGGCGGCGTGGAAATGACCGAGATTGTCGCGGTCGAGTTCGTAGAGCTTCGCGGACTTCCCGGCGGCGAGCAGTAAATGCGAGTGCGGGGCGGGCTGGTCCGGGAGAAGGATGGGGCTCCCGGAGCCGAAGTCGCCGTCGGTGTCGTTTAGATGTTCTTGATCGGCGGGCGTGAAATAGTCGCGTACGGCAAGGCCGCTGGGTGTAAGCGCGATTTTCAGCACGGAGTCGCCGTAATCGCGGCCTCCGGATGCCGCTGTAAATTTCCCATTGCCGGTTATGAGGTAGATGTTGCCATTGCTGTCGGCAGCTGGCCCTGCATCAGCTTGCCAGATGCCGCTTTCCTTTGCGCCTGGAGCAACGTTGAGGACACCAGTTTGCTTCAACGTGAGCGCGTCGTAAGACATGACCCAGCCGTAGTACGGTCCTACGTCGCAAGAAGAGGCCCAGGTGATGATGACGTTGTTGTTGACCAGGAGCAGCGCGGCGCGTTGATTTTCGAGCAGCGGATCGAATTCAGTTACTCCTTTGGAGAAGAGGGATTTCTCGCCCTGGAAAGTCGCGCGAATCGTGACCGGCCCACCACGCTTTTCCGCTCCCGTAGCGAGATCGAGCGCATGCAGCCTTTGCCGGAAGACCCATTTGCCGCTCTCGGCTTCGCGCGTGCGGGCGAGGGTGTAAAGCGTCTTACTCGGCAGATCGATCACGGGCGTGGAGGTAATGCCGATATCCGGCTGAATGAACGGACAATGGACGTCGCGATCGGAAACCGGAGAGATATATTTGTTCGCGTCGACAAAACTCACTTGCCAAAGCGGGGCAGTGGAAGTGGCATCGGCATCGAAGGCGTAGACGCTGTCTTTCTCGGTGGCGACGAAGACGACGTTGTGCGTGCCCTTGCCGGGGACTTCGAGCTGGGGGATATACAGAGGCTGCGCATAAGCGTCGCCGTCGACAAGAAAGGAGACGATGCGGCCGAACTGCGCAACGTTGACGTTCTGCGGCGTGAGGATTGTTTCGAGCAAGTTTGCACCCGAGCGGGCGTTGTCGTACTGAGCCGTGGCAATCGCGGGAAGCATCGGCTTCGTGGCAGGTGCCGGCCGCCGCTGCGCCGCTGCGAGACCCGCGAGGCAGCACACGAGGAGCGGAACGAGGACACGTTTTCTCATACCTCTGAGACGCCAAAGGCCGGAGACTTGTTTCCGACTGCACGCGTAACTCAAAGCGGCGTAGCTGGCCGCCCTGAAGGATGGCCTCTACAGGTCGGTGGCATAATGGGCGGGCGCGAGCCAGGAGGAAGAATGAAGGCTGCGGTACTGCATGAGCTTGGGAAAGCGCCGCGATTTGAGCAGTTTGCGGAGCCGACGGGGGGCAAGGATGAAGCTGTCGTGCGCGTGCGGGCCGCGTCACTCAAGGCCGTCGACAGGCAACTGGCTAGTGGCTCGCACTATGCCAGCCCGCGGGAGTTGCCCGTCGTTTGCGGAACGGACGGAGTTGGGGAACTTGAGGACGGTACGCGGGTATTCTTTGGCGGGCCGAGGCGGCCTTACGGAGCGATGGCGGAGCGCACGGTGGCGCCGCGGGCGTTTTGCTTCCCAGTGCCCGCGGGGATCGATGATGACAGCGCGGCGGCGCTGCCGAATCCGGGTGTCTCTGCGTGGTTATCGCTGACGCACCGGGCGAAACTTGCGGCGGGCGAGACGGTGCTCATCTTGGGCGCGACGGGAGTTACGGGACAGCTCGCGGTGCAGATCGCGAAGCGGCTGGGAGCGAAGCGCGTGATCGGCGCAGGGCGCAATGAGCGCGTGCTTGGCAGGCTGCGCGAACTGGGCGCTGACGCCACGATCCAACTCGAGCAGCCTGGGGAGTCGCTTAAGGAGGCGTTCGCGCGCGAGGCGGGAGACGCGGGGTTCGACGCCATTATCGATTACGTGTGGGGGCGTCCTACGGAGACGCTGCTTGCGGCGATAACGAAATCGGAATTTGCGGTGGTGACGAAGGAGACGCGCCTGGTGCAAGTGGGCGAGAGCGCCGGGGCGGCGATCGCGTTGCCGGCTGCGGTATTGCGCAGCACGGCGTTGACGATCCTCGGGACGGCGGGGATACCCTCGCACGGCGGGGATACCCTCGCGCGAAGTCTTGGTGGATGCCATGCAACAGGTAATGACGAGGGCGGCGCGCGGGGAACTGCGGATCGAGACCGAGCGGGTTGCGCTCGCGGAAATCGAACGGGCGTGGCTACGCCGGGAAGAATCCGGGCGCAGGATCGTCATTATTCCATGAGCGAATCAGGACTGCGTGACTGGTCCTGAAGGACGGTCCCTACAGGCGACCCTGCGCGCAAGAATCGGGCGCAGCAAAAAAGCCGGGGCGCCTGCCTGCTGCAGGCTGGCTGCGCTGAAAATGACGGGTGTGGTGGTGCAGCGGTAGAAAAGCGCGCCCCGCAACGCTCCTTACCGCGGGCCGAGATATTGGACGTGGACGTAGGTGCCGAGCCTGGAGTTGTAGGCCAGGTACCAGCCGTCGTGGTCGGGATCTTCGTAGATGACGATGGGATCGCCGTCCCAGAGCCAGTCCGCGGTGTAGTCGTACTCGTAGGGCGCCACGCTGAAGTAGAAGCCGCCGAACCAGAAGCGTTCGCGGTCTCCTCCGCCAAGGCGGAACACATGGCCGCGGCCAAAGCCGCCCGTGAAGCGGCCGTGTTCCCAAGGGTGATCGATGTGATAGTGGGGATCGTCGCGGCCGGACTCGTGGCCAACCCATTGGTCATTGTGGTGGACGTGAGGCGCCTCAGGATGATTGGGCTTGTCCTTGAAGCGAGCGTTGTCTTGCGGGTGGCCTTCGACTGTGCGATTTTCAGGTGCGCGATTGTCCGACGCATGCGCCGGGGCGCTTCGCACGGGTGCAGGGCCGTGTGCGGGAACGTGACCGTGGCCAACATCGCGAGCAGCGCTACTGCGTCGCTGTCCTTCGCGCTGAGCACCAGCGGCACTGGCCAGCAGGAATACTGGGACGCTAAGAGCGAGCAGCACAGAGAGCAAGTTGACGACATTCTTCATGTAGTATGCCTCCGGAAAGAATTGTGGCACGCCAACGAGCAGGGCTTCCTGCTGTGAGACGAAAGAGGTGGCGGCGCGGGTACAGAGGAAATATCTTAGAACTGGTTTGGCTGGACCGGAGCTTCGGTGACAGCCGAGCCAGGCGGTGATGTTGCGGAATTCGCTCGAGACCAGAGTGGCGGCTGAATGCGGCCGGCTTTGGCGGCGCGCCACAGAAGCAGGATGGCGACCGAGAAACACAGCACCACAGCGACGATGGAGCCTTCGGGGCCAAAGGCGCCGCCGGTGAGGATCGCCGGGCCTTTTAGACTTCCTTGCGTCAATGCCTGCTTTGAAGTGAAACCGGAAACGGAAAGTCCGTAGAGGGAACCCTCGGAAAAATTCCAGCCGGCGTGCAGTCCGATGGGAAACCACAAACGTCCGGAGAGAACGTAGGCGGCGGCGAGGAGCACGCCGGCTTCGAGGGCGATGGCCACGGAACTTGTGACCGTGACGGCGGGATTGAAGGCGTGCGCGGCGCCGAAGAAGGCGGAGGAAATCAGGATGGCGATCCAAGTGCCGCCGAGCACCTGGACGATTCGGAACAGAAAAGCGCGAATCAAAGTTTCTTCTACAGTAGCGCGAAAAGAGCGGCGAGCGCACCGGTACCGAGGCCGGCAGTGGTTCCCCGGCCTTGCAACTGATACACGCGAAGGAGCGAGAGAACGGCGATCACGGCGGAGAACAAGCCGACACCGAGGGTGATACCGCCGAGCAATTCCTTGAGCGAGGACAGGCCGGCGAGTTCGGGCGGGCGGCGCTGCTCGATGAATCGATACCCAACTAAATAGGCGGCGAACACCAACACGGAAAGAATGGCGAGGCCAGCCGCGTTGTTGATGCGGCCGCGGATAACGAACTGCGTGCCGAAAAGGATGAGAAGCACGAAGAGGAGATTCAGCGCGGCTAAGCCGACCTGTTTGCCTGTGCGCTTGTTGCTGGTGTGCATTCGGAGATCCTAGGTGCACGTACTCTACCGAAAATACGCTTGGCAAGGCTAGGTCAATCGACCATAGGTTACTCGTCACGTATACGGCGGAGACGAATGAAGAGTCTCATCGGCTATGCCGCCACAAACGTAACTAGAGGGATTTGGAGGCGCGGAAGGCGCGGACTACGGCGGCAGGGTCGCGCTGGTTGGCGTCGACTTCGGAATTGAGGTGGCGCATTTCTTCGGCGGAGATTTTGCTGCCGAGGTCGGCGAGGGCTGGGCGGAGTTGAGGAAGTTTTGCGAGGGCGTCCCGGCGGACAATGGGGACGGCGTCGTAGGGCGGGAAATAATGTTTGTCGTCGACTAGCGGGATCAGGTGGAGGGCGTCGATCAGCCCGTCGGTGGAGTTGCCGGCGACGATGTCGACTTTTTTGTCGACCAGGGCGCGGTAGATCAAGCCGAGATCCATGACGCTGAGCGGGGCGGCGAAGTGCAGGCTGTAAAGCTGGCTCCAGCCGCGGTAGCCATCGGGGCGCTCGAGGAATTCGTATCCGAAGCCGGCGCGCATTTTGAAGGCGTAGGGGACGATGTCAGAGGTGTTGCGAAGGTGGAGGCGCTGGGCGTCTTCGCCGCGGACGACCATGGCGAAAGTGTTCTCGAAGCCGAGGGGCTCGGTGACTTCGAGATTGAAACGGTGGGCGTAGCCTTCTTTCACACGATTGAAGACTTCGCGTGGGTCGCGGCTGGGGGATTCGTTGAGGACGGCGGTTAGGGCGGTGCCGGTGTATTCGACGTAGAGATCGAGGTCGCCAGCGAGGAGCGCTTTGTGGCAGAGGAGCGTGCCACCCAGGTTGGATTTGCGGTCGACGTGGATGCCGGTGCGGGCTTCGATGTGCTGAGCGAGGAGTTCGGCAAGGATGACTTGCTCGGTGAAAAATTTAGAGCCGATGGTGAGGTGCGGTTGTTGAGGCTTGCAGCTGGACAGAGAAAGGAGATTAAGGACGGAAAGAAGGTAGAGGAAGCAAAGGAAGGGGCGGCGCATGGTTGCGAGAAAGAGAAAAGAATCTAACACAGAGTTCACGGAGAGCAGAACACTGAGATCTCTGAGGCGAGAGAAAACGGAAATCGAGATTGCGTTAGGAGATTTTGAGGTGGCGCTCGAGTAGGCCAAGGAGGAGATCAGCGGCGATGGCAAGGAGGGCGGCGGGGATGGCGCCGGCGAGGATTACGGCGTCGCTGACCATGGCCACGCCGCGGAAGATGAAGGTGCCAAGGCCGCCGGCTCCGATGGCGGCGGCAATAGTGGCGACGCCGATGGTGATGATGGTGGCTGTGCGAATGCCGGCGAGAATTACCGCGCGCGCGAGCGGAAGGCGGACGCGCCAGAGGATCTGCGATTGGGTCATGCCCATGGCTTCGGCGGCTTCGAGAACCGCGGGATCGATGCCGGTGAGGCCGACGTAAGTGTTGCGAAGAATGGGAAGCAGCGCGTAGAGGACGAGGGCGACAATGGCGGTGCGGCGACCGATACCGCCGATGAAGGGGATGGGAATCAAAAAGCCGAAGAGCGCGAGGCTGGGGATGGTTTGGAAAATGCTGGCGAGGCCGAGCGCGAGGTTGCGCAGCGCGGGCCGGTGAACAATGAGCATGCCGAGGGGAACGCCGATGGCGATCGCGAAGGCCATGGCGATCAGGACGAGGGTCAGATGAGTAGCGGTGGCTTCCAGGATTTCGTCGCGGTGCTCGAGGAAAAATGTCCAGGGGGTCATGCTAGCCCAACCGCGAGTGGAGTCAGAGAGGCGGTGAAGGCTCTGACTTCTGGATGATCGATGCGGGGAAATTCCTGTGGCGCGGCGTCGGCGATGATACGGCCGCTTTCGAGGAGGATGATGCGCGAGCCGAGCAGGAGCGCTTCGCGAAGGTCGTGAGTGACAAAAACGATGGTTTTGCCGAGGCGGCGCGCGAGAGCGCTGAATTCACGCTGAAGCTCGGCACGGGTGACGGGATCAAGGGCTCCAAAGGGCTCGTCCATCAGGAGAATGGGCGGGTCGGCGGCGAGGGCGCGAGCGACGCCGACGCGCTGACGCTGGCCGCCGGAGAGTTGGTGCGGGCGGCGATTGCAGTATTCTGCAGGTTCGAGACCGACCAGGGAAAGGAGCTCATCGACGCGAGCGGCGGTGCGGGCGGCATCCCATTTTTCGAGAGAAGGGACGAGCGCGATGTTCTGAGCTACCGTGAAATGCGGGAAAAGGCCTGCGTCTTGAATTACATAGCCGATGCCGCGACGCAGGCGGATGGGATCCCAGTCGGTAGTGGGGCGACCAAGAACTGTGACCTGGCCGGCAGTGGGAACGAGTAGGCGATTGATGAGTTTCAGGAGCGTGGTTTTGCCGCTGCCGCTGCGGCCGAGGAGGACCAGGGTCTGGCCAGAGGCAACGGAGAAGCGGATGTCATGAACAATCCCGCGGTGACTGAGATCGACACTATATGTAACGCTTTTAAACTCAATGGCAGGGTCAGGGTTTTCTGCGGGGGTTTTCGCATTCATTTCGATTGACACTCCGCGCTCGCCGGAGGGAACATCATAGTGCACCGGGCCTCTCCCCGTTGTATTTTCACGTATCTCTCTCGCGGAAGCCGCATCCAATTGGAGGGGAAAACGCATGGGAGCCACCGCTAGTGCTGTCCGCATCCGGCATAACCTTCACACTCGACTGATAGACGCGCGCACGCGGACCGATGAAGTATTTCGCATCGTGCGGGAAGACGCGCTTTACGATCGTCCGATTGCCGAGCGGCATCGCATTATCTTTTACATTGGACACGTAGAAGCCTTCGATTGGAACCTGCTGGCACAGCGCGCGTTCGGGCTGCGATCGTTTCATCCTACCTTTGATCAACTTTTCGCGTTTGGAATCGATCCGGTGGGTGCCGGTTTGCCGACGGATCAGCCCCGAGACTGGCCGGCGTGTGAAGAAATCGAACAATACAATCAGCAGCTGCGCAGCGAGTTGGATGAGGCCATTGCGCGGGCAATGCGGCGGCCTTCGGAGGGACATCCGCAACTGGAGAGCATGCTGGAAGTCGCCGTGGAACACCGGTTGATGCATGCGGAAACACTGGCGTACATGCTGCACCAGCTTCCGGCGGAGAAAAAAATCCCTGCGGGACACGAACCTGCATGGAAAACGCCACGCGCGAAGTCGCACCTGGTGGAAATTCCCGCAGGTCGCGCCACGCTTGGGTTGCAACGCGTGCATGGCGACGAGTTCGGCTGGGACAACGAGTTCGAAACGCACGAGGTGCGCGTGGCGGATTTTGCGATCGACAACTACAACGTGACCAACCGGGACTTCATGTTGTTCGTCGAGGCCGGCGGATATTCAGAGCCCTCGCTGTGGGACAAGGAAGGGTGGGCCTGGAAGAAGAAAGAGGGCGTGCAGCACCCGGCCTTTTGGCGGCGCGCGGGAAATCTGTGGTTGTGCCGCACGATGTTCGGGGAGATGCGGCTTCCGATGGACTGGCCGGTGTACGTTAGCCACGCGGAGGCGACGGCGTATGCGAAGTGGCTGGGACGCAAGCTGCCAACCGAGGAGCAATTTCATCGCGCGGCATACGGCACTTCAGACTCTGAAGTGGAGCGCAACTATCCATGGGGCGAGGAAGCGCCGGAAGCGCGGTACGGAAATTTTGATTTTGCGCATTGGGATCCGAGTCCGGTGGGATCGTATCCGCGCGGGGCGAGCGCTCTTGGCGTTCAGGATGTGGTGGGCAACGGCTGGGAGTGGACGAGCACAGAATTCAAGCCATTTCCCGGATTCGCTGCCATGCCGTTTTATCCAGGATACTCGGCGAATTTCTTCGATGGAAAGCACTACGTCATGAAAGGGGGCTCGCCGCGCACGGCGGCTTGCATGCTGCGGCGGTCGTTCCGCAACTGGTTCCAACCACATTATCCTTATGCGTACGCAACATTCCGTTGCGTCGAGGACTAACCCTTCTAACCCAGGCCCTTAGGAGCCATTTCATGCTGACCTACCAAACACTTCCGGCCAGACATGTGTCCGAATTTGCAGCGGCGGTGCGCGAAGGCTTGTTGAAGCCCGGGCAACGGGAGCTGCCGTCAAAATATTTGTATGACGAGGTCGGCTCCGCCTTGTTCGAGACAATTTGCCTGTTGCCGGAGTATGGACTGACGCGGGCCGACACACGCCTACTGCAAACGCATGCGCAGGAAATTGTGGACCGGCTGCCTTCACGTATTCACGTAGCGGAACTGGGGAGCGGGAGCGGAAAGAAAACGCGCTGGATTTTGGAGGCGCTGTCGCGCCGACAGCGAACCTACTATTTTCCGATCGAGATTTCACCAACGGCACTGGCCGCTTGCGAGAAGGAGCTTGGACAGATCGACCTGGTAAGCATCGTGGGCTACGAGCAGCCGTATCTGGAAGGGCTCCAGGCGGTTGCGCAGGGGCGCGATGAAGGCAATCACCTGCTGGTGCTGTTTCTCGGAAGCACGATTGGCAATTTTGACCGCGCGGCTGGGGAAGATTTCTTGCGCGAGGTGCGGGAGATTCTGCAATCGGGTGACGCTTTGCTGCTGGGGACGGATTTGGAGAAGGATGTTGCGACGCAGTTGCTGGCATACAACGATCCAGCCGGCGTTACGGCGGCGTTCAATTTGAATTTGCTGGGGCGGATCAATCGCGAGCTGGGGGCGGACTTTGATTTGGCGCGCTTCGAGCATGATGCGCGCTGGAATTACGAGGAGCGTCGGATTGAAATGCATTTGCGTTCGATGCAGCGCCAATCCGTGAAGATTCCGGCGGCGAACCTGCGCGTGATGTTCAACCAAGGGGAGACGATCTGGACGGAAAGCTCGCACAAGTACCGAGCGGAGGAAGTCGTGCGAATGGCGGAGCGGACGGGATTCCGGTGTGAGGGGCAGTGGATTGATGGCGAGTGGGCGTTTGCGCAGAATTTGCTGGTGGTAGCGTGAGGTTGGACAAGAACTGACAGCCAAAAACTAAAAGGACTCGACGCGCCAGAATAAGTGGGCGGCCCAGGGTTTGATGGGGGAGAGGGAGGGACGCCAGAGGGCGAGGATTTGCGAGCCCTGATAGACACGTTCGAAACCCTCTTCGGATTCTGAGACAGTTTCAATCGGGGAAATCCAGAATTGTTCGGCGCCCGGGGCGTGGAGAGCCACGCGAATGCGCTGCCAGCCGTCTTCGAGGCGAAGCGTTGGGCCGGGGAGGCTGCCGCTGAAGCGGAGGTTCTGCGGGCCGGAAGGCGTTTGAAAAAAGCGATCGGGCTCGGTGGGAGCAAGAAAATTTAGCACCGACTCGATGCCGACGACCACGGCGCGCTCAAGGACGGCCGGCA
>WNFO01010854.1_pt1 | contig 15823 bp, 14 predicted proteins | sample 5400251 | NCBI WGS metagenome assembly WNFO01 (sample SAMN13153354, study PRJNA577476) | soil metagenome | isolation source: 100 cm saprolite under Madrone tree | place: USA:California | collected 2016-06-14 | reverse complement strand
CCCCGAACACCTCGTCGCCTGGATGAAACTGCTTGACGTGTCCGCCGATCGCTTCCACTCGCCCTGCGATATCACAGCCCAGGACTTGACACTTTGGAGTGCGCAGCCCCGGGATCAGGCGGATCAACGGCGCGCCCCTCAGCGAGAACAAGTCCAGTGGATTTACCGACGCCGCGTAAAGCTTTATTAAGACCTCGTTGTCCTTGGGGGTAGGTTTTTCTACCTCTGTGAACTGCAGCACATCCGGCGGTCCGTATTGTGTGCGTACAATTGCTTTCATAGAAGTGCTCTCCAAGAGTGCTTCTGTCGGACGAGACGATTCAGTGCCGATAGAGTCATGGGCAGAGACTACGCCCCGCTATTCGAGTAATCCAGCGTGAGCAAAACTGTCTCCTGAACTAGTTTATGGGTCATTCTTCGGGAGCCGCAGCGAATAGGCACAAAGTCCTGACAAGCGCACTCACCGGAGAAGAACTACTGGGCCCTGGCCTATGGGGTTACCGTTACCTCTAGAAGGAGATCTCGGAGAATGGAAGAGCCTTGAGCTCTTGGGCTCTCTGCGACCGCCAGTACTCTCGGGATGCCCGTGCGGGAATTCCATTTCATATTTTGGGTAGCTTATAGGAGTACTAGGACTTAGCTTATAAGAGTACCGAAACGTTTGAACCGGATTCGCTTCCCAACCGCTTGCGAATCTTACACTTCGAATCGTTCTCTTCGGACTGCAAAACACACTTGGGCCTACTAACTTGAGTAGACGAGGGGGACAACCGAAGAGCTTGACCGGGCCCGGAATGCAGCGAAGGGTCACGAACTTGATTCGCCAAACAGCGGACGCTTCGGCGGCTAATACCCTGTATCTTAGAGACTTAGAGTCAATGAGATTAGGGGCTCAATTGTCACATGACTAATGACCTTGGGTGGGCCTTTTCTTGGAGTCACCGGGAGAATTGGCTCGCGCCGCTTAGGAGCGCTCGCTAAGCGATAGATTCATGCGAACTCGGCGTCCCTGCTGGTCACTCCACCCCTAGTCCTCGTGAGCATTGGCATCCCTTTTGCACAAAAACGGGGCAGGGGGTATGGATGTATACGCCTACCGACCATCGCGCTTGTATTCCCCGTTGCGAGCTTCCTGTACCGACGGAGCTCGATTCGGTGGGTCTGTGTGTCCACCACTTCACATGGAGCGTCGAGGAGGCTTGCGCTGAGATGCACCGCCAAGTTGCGTTGCGCAAGGCGACCGTTGAGCGCCGCGCGGAGATGGCTATCTACGTAAGGGAATGCGCCTTGCTCCTTGCCCGCGTCACCAGCAATCTGTGCTTATCGGACGACCTGAAAAGACGCATCCTCTGCACTTTCCTATCGCTGATGAATCTAAGAGAGAACTTAGAGCGTGCCCCAGGCGGCCACGCCCCCGAACTACGAGTTTTTGCACCGGGACTATTCCCGACCCCTGCCGTGATGCCCGATTGGCTCAACTCGGAATCGAATGCCAGCGTACGTTGTCAAGTGTGAAGGCTGTGGCAGAGTTGGGTCCTTCCTGATCCACGAAGGCCAACCGCCGGAAACCCGGAAGAAACAACCCATCCAGCGGCACTTTCTCATTGGCCCTGACCAACACCCCGCTTAGCCGCCTGACTCCGCGGTAATCGGAGGTTGACCTGCCACTTCATGGACTTCATGGCGGGGTTCTTTGACCCGTTTGAGAGCGCGTGTTAGTATCGATTTCTGCTTGAGCGATTGGAATGGAATCCGCCGCAACTCCTCACAAGAGCGAGCTTCGTAAGACGCCGCTGAACGCGTTGCACCGCCGCCTTGGCGCAAAGATGGTCAATTTCGGCGGCTGGGATATGCCAGTCGAATACCCATCGAGCGGCGGACTGATCGCGGAACACAAGGCGGTTCGCGCGAGTGTCGGCGTTTTCGACGTCAGCCACATGGGAGACATTCGAATCCGCAGCGGGGGGAATCCCGGCGGGGCGCTGGCCGCGGTGCAGCACATCAGCATGAACGATGCTTCGAAGCTGGCCGTCGGCCAGGCGCACTATTCGGCGATGCTCTATCCGGAAGGCACGTTTGTGGATGACGTTATCGTGCACCGGCTGGGCGAAGATGATTTTCTGCTGGTTATCAATGCCGGAACGCGGGAGAAAGACATCAACTGGGTGCGCGAGAACACCAAGAGTTTCGATTGCGTTGTCGAGAACTTGAGCGACGCTTACACGCAATTGGCGATCCAGGGACCGCAGGCGGTCGATCTCTTGCAGAAGCTGACCGACGCGCAATTGAACGGCATCAAGAATTACTGGTTCACGCATGGAATGGTCTGCGGTTTGAAAAACACGCTCATCGCGCGCACGGGATACACCGGCGAGGATGGTTTTGAGATTTATGTGCCGTCCGATGTGGCCACCAGCGAGAAGGTCTGGAACCAAGTGATGGAGGCGGGGCGCGAATTCGCAGTCATCCCCTGCGGCCTGGGATGCCGGAATACGCTGCGGCTGGAATCGAAAATGGCGCTGTACGGGCACGAGATCAGCGACACGGTCAACGTGTGGGAAGCCGGACTGGATCGCTACTGCAAGATGGAAAAGGGCGATTTCGTGGGGCGCGCGGCGCTGGAGCAGGCGAGAGCGGCGGGATTGCGGCGCACGCTGGTGGGGATTGAGATGGTGGACCGCGGGATTGCGCGCGACGAATATTGCTGCTGCGATGAAGCGGGCGATGCCATCGGCGTGGTGACGAGCGGCTCGCCTTCGCCGACGCTGGGGAAAAACATTGCCCTGGCTTATGTGCCCCCGGCGTATTCTGCGGTGGGCACGGTTTTGTACGTGGAGATTCGAGGACAGAAGTGCAAGGCGCAGGTGGCCCCGACGCCGTTTTACAAGCGGCCGAAGAAAGCAGCGGCGCCGCGCGAATCCTGATCGGACGCAAAAAGAATCGAAGGAGTGACGTGATGGCCTATCCGAAGAACTACCGCTATACCAAAGAACATGAGTGGATCAACGTGGAGGGCGGACTCGCAACGATCGGGATCACCGACTACGCACAACACGAACTGGGCGACGTGGTCTTCGTCGAACTGCCCAAGCCCGGAGCGAAAATCGAGGCCGGAAAGTCTTTTGGCACGGTGGAGTCGGTAAAGGCGGTCAGCGAGATTTACGCGCCGGTTGCGGGAGAAGTGATCGAAGCAAATAGTGAACTTCAGAATACGCCCGAGAAAATCAATAGCGATCCGCACGGCGCGGCGTGGCTGATCAAAGTGCGCCTGACGAACGCCGCTGAGATCAGCGGGCTGATGGACGCGGCCGCCTACGAGGCCTACATCGCGGCCAAGGGTAAGGAAGCTTCGGCCTGATGCGCTACCTCCCGAAGAGCCCCGCCGAGCGGCAAGAGATGCTTGCCGCCATCGGCGCGAAATCCATCGACGAACTGTTTTCCAGCATTCCCGAACGCTTTCGACTGCGCAAGGCACTAAACATTCCCGGACCTTATTCGGAAGCCGAAATCATCCAGTATTTTAAAGACCGCGCCGCGGAGAATTCGAACGGGTACACGAGTTTTCTCGGCGCGGGCGTCTACAATCATCTCCGCTCCGTGGTGACGGACGCGATCATCCAGCGCGGAGAGTTCCTCACCTCCTACACGCCTTATCAGGCGGAAATCACGCAAGGCACGCTGCAGGCAATTTTCGAGTTTCAGACGCTGATGTGCCAGCTCACGGGGCAGGAAGTGGCGAACGCCTCGATGTACGACGGATCGACGGCCACGACGGAAGCCGTGCTGATGGCGGAACGGCTGACGGGCCGCCAACGTGTGCTCGTGGCGCGATCGGTTCATCCGGAGTATCGCGAGGTGTTGAAGACGTACGCGAAGAATTCAGGTTTGCGCGTGGAGGAGATTCCGTTTACAACGAACGGAACGGTGGACGCAAAAGCGTTGCAAGCGGCGCTGAAGGACGATGTCGCCGCAGTCGTCGTGCAATCGCCGAACTTTTTCGGAGCGATCGAATCATACGCGCCGCTCGCAGATGTCACGCACGCGGCTGGTGCGATGTTTGTCGTCGCGATTGCGGAGGGCGTTTCCCTCGGCCTCCTCAAGCCGCCTGCGGAAGCAGACATCGTGGCGATGGAAGGCCAGAGTTTCGGGCTGCCGCCGAGCTACGGCGGGCCGTTCGCCGGCGTGATTGCTTCGCGGGATAAGTTTGTGCGGCAAATGCCCGGGCGGCTCGCGGGACAAACGACGGATTCCGAGGGCCAGCGCGGATTCGTGCTGACGCTCGCGACGCGCGAGCAGCACATCCGCCGCGAGAAGGCCACTTCGAATATTTGCACGAACCAGGCGCTCTGTGCGCTCGCCGCCACGGTACACCTGACGCTCCTCGGCAAAGAAGGCTTGCGCGAGATGGCGGAACAGAACCTGTCCAAGGCGCAGTTCGCGCTTTCGGAATTGCTGAAGATTCCCGGCGTCCGGCGCACGTTCGACGCGCCGTTCTTCAACGAGTTCACAGTCGAGCTGCCGCGCTCCGTAAAGATAGTCAATGCCGAACTCTTGCGCGAAAAAATCATCGGGCCGTTGGCGTTGGGTACCGCGTATCCGGAACTGACCAAGCGCGCGCTGGTGTGCGTCACGGAAACGGCGACGCGCTCGGAAATTCAACGATTTGCGGGCGCGTTGAAGCGCGTGCTCGAGCGGCCCATTTAACGCAATGTATTCTTTGCGGGAGCGCAGCATGCTACGCCCCTACGAGCAGAAAGCTGAGAATGAAGGACAGAATCAAAAAGGCTTCAAGACACACGAATCAAAACGAAGGACTCATCTTTGAGAAATCGTCGCCGGGAAAGCGCGCGTTCGAATTGCCGCCGCTCGATGTGCCCGCCGCCGATCCCGCCAAAGCTCTCGGCGCGAATCACCGCCGGGGGGGCATCGAAGGCTTTCCCGAGGTGAGCGAGATCGAAGTCCTTCGCCACTTCACGCGTCTTTCGACGTGGAACTACGCCATCGACCTGGGCATGTATCCGCTCGGCTCTTGCACGATGAAGTACAACCCGCGCGTAAATGAATTCGTGGCCCGGCTCGATGGGATTGCCACGGAGCATCCTTATCAGCCGCAAGAGCTTTCGCAAGGCTGCCTCAAGATTCTGCGGCTGCTCGAAAAGTGCCTGCTGGAAATCACCGGCATGGATGCCATCACGCTGCAGCCCGCAGCCGGGGCGCATGGCGAATTGACCGGCCTGCTGCTGATTCGCGCGTACCTGGAGAAGCAAGGGAATCCGCGGAAGAAAGTGTTGATTCCAGACTCCGCGCACGGGACAAATCCGGCAACGGCGGTGATTGCGGGCTACGAAGTCGAAAACATCAAGTCCGAGTCGCACGGGCAGATTGACGTTGATAAGCTGCGCGACCTGGTGACTGGCGACGTCGCGGCGCTGATGATCACCAATCCATCGACGCTGGGAATTTTTGAGCAGCGTATTCCGGAGATCGCGGAAATCCTGCACGCCAAGGGCGCGCTGCTTTATATGGACGGCGCGAATATGAACGCGCTTACGGGCGTAACGCGGCCGGGCGATCTTGGCGTCGACGTGATGCACTTGAACCTGCACAAGACGTTTTCGACGCCGCACGGCGGCGGAGGCCCCGGCGCGGGTCCGGTGGCGATGAAGAAAATTCTCGAGCCGTTCCGGCCGGTGCCCATCCTGGTGGAAAAAGAAGGCGGGCGGCTGGCGCTGGAACCGGTGAGGCCGGATTCCATCGGCAGAGTGAAAGCGTTCGCCGGGAATTTCGGCGTGCTGGTTCGCGCGCTGGCGTACATCCTCGCCTACGGCCCAGGAGTGCGGCAGGCCACGGAAGACGCGGTGCTGAACGCGAATTACATTCGAAAGCACCTTGAGGGCGTATACGAATTACCCTATTCCCTGCCCTCGATGCACGAAGTGGTGTTCAGCGACGCCATTCAAAAGAAAAACGGCGTGAATACCATGGACATTGCAAAACGGCTGATCGACTACGGCTTTCATCCGTACACCACGGCGTTTCCTCTCATTGTGGCGGGGGCCATGATGATCGAGCCGACGGAGTCCGAATCCAAGGAAGAATGCCACCTTTTCATCGATGCGATGAAGGCCATCGCGGAGGAAGCCGCGACGAAGCCGGAGATTGTGAAGACCGCCCCGCACACGACGCGCGTCCGGCGTCTCGACGAAGTCGGCGCAGCACGCCGGCCGGTCCTGCGTTGGAAGCCGGCTGCCCCACGCAGCGAAGCCGCGGACTAAGCGAAAAGGACGCCCGTCTAACAGGCAGCGTCCGCGCGAGATTCCCTTCAAGGCACACATCCGCTTCGTCGCTCGGCTATCTTGGCTGGCTCCTTGCTAGAATCTGCACAGGCACTTTCTTCTCTGGATCGAAAGCCGCATGACATCCGCCCTCGAAGCCTGGCTCCCGAAATCGATACTCCTGCTGCGCGGCTACGATCGCCACAAATTCCTCTCCGACCTTATCGCCGGCGTGACCGTAGGACTCGTGGCCCTGCCGCTGGCGATGGCGTTTGCCATCGCATCCGGTCTCTCGCCGCAAGCGGGACTGTATTGCGCGATTGTGACCGGCTTTCTCATCTCTGCGCTGGGCGGATCTAAGACACAGATTGGCGGACCCACGGGCGCATTCGTTGTGGTCGTGGCTGGCATTGTCGCCAAGCATGGGATCGACGGCCTGTTTATGTGTACCATGATGGCCGGAGTTCTCCTCGTGCTGCTGGGTGTGACCGGCATGGGCGCCATGGTGAAATACTTTCCCCGGCCGGTGGTCGTCGGCTTCACCAACGGCATCGCCATCCTCATCGCCAGCACACAGATTCGCGACTTCTTCGGTCTGAAGATGGATCACGTCCCCGGTGATTTTTTTCACCGCATGATGGCCTTTGGGCAAGCGTGGAATACTTTTTCAGTGCCGGGGACCGCCGTGTCCATCCTTTCGATCACTCTGATGGTTTACTGTCTGAAGTACGCCAGGAAAATCCCGGGCGCCATCCTGGTCACGTTCGGCGCTACCGCTGCCGTCCTGTTTTTGCATCTTCATGTCGAAACCATCGGCACACGGTTTGGGGGAATCCCCGGCGGCCTGCCAAAATTGGCTTTTCCGCATTTCCACTACGACATCTTTCGGCAACTCTTGTCATCGGCTTTCACCGTGGCGATGCTTGGGGCCATCGAGTCGCTCATGTCCGCGGTCGTCTCCGATCGTGTGAGCAATGACAAGCACAATCCAAACATGGAATTGATTGGCCAAGGCGTCGCGAATATCGTTTCACCGTTGTTCGGCGGACTCCCCGCCACGGGCGCCATCGCGCGCACGGCCACCAACGTCCGCGCAGGCGCGAAGACGCCTGTCGCGGGAATGATTCACGCTCTCACGCTGCTGGCGATTGTTTTGTTTGCCGCCCCGCTGGTGAAAAACGTACCTCTCGCTGCCTTGGCCGCGATTCTGATGATTGTGGCGTACAACATGGGCGATTGGGAGGAGATTCCGGAGATTTTGAAGCTGAGCAAGGCAGACATCGCTGTCTGGTGCTGGCGGCTCTGATGTTTATTCGCAAGGTTTCGAGGACGACCACGGTGAGTCCGGTCACGAAAGACTATGTCGAAGACAGCCGCGTGCACGTCCTGCAGGGAAAAGACATCCCCGACTATGCGATTGTTTACCGCATTCACGGACCGTTTCTTTTCGGAGCCACGGACAAGTTTTCCAGTATCCTCCATTCCATCGACACCTTGCCACCCATCGTTATCCTGCGCTTGCGGAATATGAGCGCGATTGACGCCACCGGGCTCGGAGCTATCCGCGACCTGGCGGACTCTCTGCACGCTTCGGGACGCTCCTTGCTTTTGTGTGGCGCCCGCGAACAACCCTCGCAACTGATGAAGCAGGCCGATTTCGAAAGGCACGTCGGCAAGGAGAATATCTGCACGAGCATTACGGAAGCCCTGCAACGCGCCGCGGAGCTCTATCGGATGCGCCAAGCCGATCAGAACGCGGGACTGCAGACGCAAAACAAGTGAACGGGGAAATCCCGATTCCCCAGATTCGGTAATGCCAGTACTTAGTCTCTGATATCTGAATTGTTTCTTTAGGTTTGCGGATTTTCTTTCTCGTTTCACGCAACCGACATCCTCCTTTCTCCTTGCAGTAACATGCCGTGCCTACTCTCTACGCCGGATGTTCGTTTCCACTCGCTTTCCAGCAAAAAGGAGATTTCCTTGAAACAAAGATTACTAGCGGTTGCCCTGTCGGCCGGGCTGATCGGCGCCACAATTCCGGCTCCGGCGCGCGCAAACGATGGGCTCGGGCAAGGACAAAAAATCAAGCATGTTCTACTGATCAGCGTGGATGGATTGCACGCGCTCGACGTAGCGCGCTATGTCGAAAGCCACCCCAACTCTGCCCTGGCCGAGTTGTCCGGTCATGGCGTCACTTATACCAACGCACGCACACCCGCAAACTCCGATTCCTTTCCGGGTCTGCTGGCGCTCGTGACCGGTGGTTCACCCATCAGCCACGGACTGTTCTATGACGTCAGCTACAATCGCGGCATTTTCGACCCGACAAACACGACTTGCTCGGGGCAACCGGGTAACATGCAAGTGTTTGATGAAAGCATTGACAAGTACACGGGCAATCCGCCGGTTTCGCTGAACGTCATTGATCCAACTGCCCTGCCCCGGCATATCAACGCACAAGGTCATTGCGCCCCGCTGTATCCTCACGATGCGATCAAGAGCAACACCATCTTCGAAGTCGTTAAGGCCCAAGGCGGCCACACCGCCTGGGCGGACAAGCACCCCGCCTATGACTTGGTGAACGGTCCTTCCGGCAAGGGCGTGGATGATTTATACACTCCGGAAGTCACCAACGTCGGCGGACTCGATAACACGGTGAGCATCGTTTGCACCGTGAACAATGACGCTTTGAAAGTTCAAGGAATCCTCAACGAAATCAAGGGACTGAAACACGATGGCACGCCCGGACCTGGTGTGCCTGCGCTATTCGGGATGAATTTCCAGGCCGTCAGCGTGGGGCAGAAGCTGGAAAAAGACAACTCCGACGGCAGTTGCACCGCCGACACAACTTTTACTGGGCAGACCGGCGGCTACACGGATGGCGCGGGCACTCCGACCGCTGTCCTCGCTTATGGGCTGCAGAAGACCGATGCGGCGCTGGGCAGCATGGTGGTAGCGCTCAAAGCTCAGCACATCTATGATTCGACCCTCTTCATCGTCAGCGCCAAACATGGCCAGTCACCGATCAATCCCGTGAAAACCAATAAGCCGGGCCACTTTGCGGACTTGGTTGCGGCTCTCGCGATTAAGCAGGGCGCCACTGGCGATCCAGGGGTCGTCGCCATCGCAAACGCCAACAACTGCAGCACCGGCCCATGCGGCTTCGTTCAGGACGACGATATCGCGCTCATCTGGCTGCAGGACCAGACCCAGGCAGCAGCGGTTGCCTCCTACTTGAACGCCAATGCCGGAGCACTCTTCATCGATGAGGTGATGGCCGGAGCCGAGATCAATCTCAAGTTCAATAGCCCTCTGTCCGACAACTCCACGCCCGACGTCCTGGTACAACCGATTTACGGCACCATCTACACCGGGTCGTCTAAGAAGAACGCCGAGCATGGCGGCTTTAGCTTCGGTGACACGAACGTCGGCCTGATTGTCTCAAATCCCGATCTACATTTCCGGGTGGTCAAGACTCCGGTGGCCACCTCTCAGGTTGCGGCGTCGATCCTGCAGGCGCTAGGCATCGACCCCAGCGAACTCCGGTCTGTTCGACAGGAAGGCACCCAAGTTCTGCCGTTCCTCTTCAACGAGGAGAGCGTTAACGGCGGGAACTAGCCACCGACTTCCAAACGAACCAAGACAAAAGGGCGTCCCGACCGGATCGGGGCGCCCTTTTCTCATTTCAGATATTTTTTGAGCGTTTCTTTTCTTCTTTCCTCCACGTCCTCAGCGTTTCCGTGTTGATTGCTCTTCTATCTTGTGAATCGCACCGTGTCCAGGATCGACGAAAACGTCTTGTCGTAATTGTCGTAGGCAGATTGCGGAGCGAGGCAGACGAAATAGACCAGACCCTCCGGGCGCAGAACGGTGACGAGCCAATCCGTTTCCTGGCCGCCCGCTGGCGAAACGTTGCTTAGATAGGTCGAAATGCCAGGCTGGCCGTTGAGGCGCAGCCGCTCGCCTTGCCGCGTGATTTTCATGCTCGGATTCGACTTTTGAAGGTCCTGAATCACCTGGCTGGTCGCACTATTCAGCGCTTTCCCATCGTTGGCATCGCCCTTGGCCTGCACCAAGCCGACGATCAACCCATACGCGAGCGTGCTGTGGCCGCTTCCGTCATCTAAGACCCCGCCTTCGGGAGCAAAGGAAACTCCGCCTCCGTTGCTATCGGGATACTTCTTCCAATTGTCCGGATACTTGAGCGCATACGAACTCGCCTGATACTCCGAGAAGCTGCGGGAAGGCGGGGCGGGGGCAGCGACGGCGCCAGAGGCCCCGGCGACCGGCTTTTTCACTACCGGCAGGGCCAGGACTTCTCGCTTGATGGCTTCGAATTCAGCGGAGTCCCGCTTGGCGTTTGCTGGAACGCCACCAAGCTTCTCGACTTCTTCATCGACGCGCCCGACGCGGTGCTCCGGGTTCGGGTGGTCGGAGAAAAACTCCGGAGGATTCTTCCCCTTCGTTTCCGCTTCGAGCTTTTCGAAAAACTGCGCCAGGGCGCGCGGGTCGTAGCCCGCATCGTAGAGGACCTGAGTGCCCATGACGTCGGCTTGCGATTCAGCCGTTCGCGAATAGCGCAGGAGCACACCGCCGGCCGTGAAACTGCCTAGTTGCGTCAGGAGCGCGCCGCCGGTGGTGTCTCCGAAAACTGCGCCGAAGATTCCCAGACCCGTCTCAGCCAGCATGGCCTTGGTTGCCTGGTTGGTGCCATGGCGCAGAGCGACATGCGACAACTCGTGCGCGATCACTCCGGCGAGCTGCGCCTCATTGTCCGCTGCTTCGATCGCGCCGCGGTTCACAAACACATATCCGCCGGGCAAAGCAAACGCGTTGATAGCTTTGTCGTTCACGCAATGAAATTCGAAGGGATACTGCACGCCACCTGTCGGCAGCTTTTGCGCCAGTCGCGTGCCAAGCTGCGTTAGGTAGGCATCAACCTTCGGCGCGTTGCAAGGCGGCAACAGCTTTTCTGCATCCGTGGCTGCTCGCTTGCCGAGGTTTATGTCGTCTTGCGGAGAAAACTTGTTCCAGCCCTGTTTGAGTAGGGTTCGCTGCGCCGGCGCGTCAGGAACTAAAAGCAAGGACAGACCCAGGAAGAAGCCAGCCGCCAAGCCGCGATGCACTCGGCGTGCCCGGAGCTCTCGACCAGCGTTTCCCCTGAGAGTATTCCATTTCAACCCGGGGATGCTCACGATGACCTCCCCAAAGCCCAGTGAGTTAGGATGGCACTCCTCTATACAAGGTTACTCTAGCACCCGGTGGGGATGAAAAGAAAAAGCCCGGGCGACTGGCCACCCGGGCGGAATCAGAGAGAAGAATATTGATTTAACGAGCCATGCGCGGTGTGGGCTCCGGCGAAAGTGTCACGCCGGGCGCATCCGCAGACTTGCCGTTCTTTGCGGGAGCGGTGCGCGCGGGAATAACGGGCTCTGCCTTGCGCGCTGGGATCGCCAGATTCTCACCCTCGCGGACGAAGCTCAGGCAGTCCTGCTCCTTGTTCCAATCGATGCAAACGAGGTCGCCGAGGTGAACCTGCTCGGTCGCCAACAAGTTCGCCAATGGATACACCACGTGGCGCTCGATGGAGCGCTTGAGGTGCCGCGCGCCGTAGCGCTGGTCCGTGCCTTCCTGCAGGAGGAAGTCACGGCCGGAATCGGTCACGCGGAATAGGAACTGCCCCTTGGCGGTTTCCAGAACGCGCTGCTGCACCTGGCCCAGTTCGATTTCGAGGACCCGCTCAAGCTGCTCGCGCCTCAGCGGATGAAACACCACCACTTTGTCGAGGCGGTTCATGAATTCCGGCGAAAACTTGCGGCGGGCTGCTTCTACGGCCGTGCGTTCGACCTTTTCATCGAACCCGGCAGCAGGGATGTCCTTGGGCTGAACGAAGCCCATGCCACCCTGCATGAGTTCGGTAATTTCTCCCCCGCCGAGGTTCGATGTCAAGAAAATGACAGTCTGGGAGAGGTCCACTCGGCGATTGTCGCCCAGCGTGAGCGTGGCCTTATCCAGCATCCCAAGGAGCAATTGCCACAGGGCGTCGCTGGCCTTTTCGATCTCGTCGAATAGCAGAAAGCTGAGCTTCAGTTTTTCGGTATGGCTGGCCGCCAAGGCTTCCTGGGTGATTAATGGATGGGTCTCGCGGTGGCCCAAATAGCCAGGAGGTGAGCCAATCAGCTTGGCAATTTCGTGCGAGTGCTGGAACTCCGCGCAATCGACCTTGATCACCGCTCGAGCATCCCCAAAAAGGATCTCCGCAGCCGCTTCCACAATGCGCGTCTTTCCCGAACCGGTTGGACCGAGGAACAACAGGTTACCCACCGGGCGGCCGGGTGAGTTCAATCCAGCGCAAAACACCTGGAACATGTCAACGAGGGACTGCACACCCTCTTCCTGTCCAACGATCTTTGCGCGCAAGGAAGAGTGAAAATCACACGTGTCATTGCTTCGTATGGTTGGGTCCAGTTGATGGCGGACGGCAGCTTTCATTTCATCAACCCTTCTCGCGTCTAACTCCCCAAACGCGTTGCGCGTCTCACTTTTGCGCCACCATGAGCTAGTGCATGGGGAATGCCAATCTTTTCCACATTTGGGCCGGTCGGAAAATAGTGCAAACTCAACAACATACAAGCCTTGCAGTTCTGGAAATTGTCTCAGGCCGTGAGACGGTGTTTCATTTGCGCAAAAAGGGAAAGAGTTGAAACAGTTTGCATCAGTTGACTGACGACTTGTGTCAACTGGCTGACGACAAAAAAGGGCGCATCTTTCGACGCGCCCAAAGCCATAATTAAAGTGCTGCTTTAAGTATTTGAACGGTCCTGCTTCTTGCGTCCTTGCGGGGACGCCGCAGGGCCCGCGGCCGGCTGCGCCGCACGCGACTTTCTCTCCTCCACCGTGGCTTCCCTCGGGGTTTCGGCGGACTTCCCATCCATCGCTTCGACGGCGGCAGCGCCAGCGCCGACGGCCCGCTGCGAGGCGGCCTGTACGAGGGCGCCCTCGCCTTCGCGCACAAACGTGAGCCCGTCGTGGCTCTCATCCCAATCGATACGCACCAGGTCGCCCAGGTTGACTTGATCGGTGGCCAGTAGATTCGCCAGCGGATAGACGACATGCCGCTCTATGGCGCGCTTCAAGTGCCGGGCGCCGTACCGCTGGTCGGTGCCTTCCCGAAGTAGGAAGTCGCGGCCAGCCTCGGTCACGCGGAAGAGAAACTGCCCCTTGGCGGTGTCCAGGACGCGCTGCTGCACTTGGCCGAGCTCGATATCCAGCACTTCCTGAAGCTGCTCCCGTTTCAGCGGGTGGAATACCACCACCTTGTCCAGGCGGTTCATGAATTCCGGCGAAAACTTCCGCCGTGCCGCTTCCACCGCCATGCGTTCCACTTTCTCGTTAAGACCAGCGACCGGCGTGTCTGTCGGCTGGATGAAACCCATACCCCCTTCCATCAGCTCGGCTATTTCACCACCACCCAGGTTTGACGTCAGGAAGATCACGGTTTGTGACAAGTCCACTTTTCGGTTGTCGCCTAGGGTCAATGTGGCCTTGTCCAGCATTCCCAGCAGCAACTGCCACAGCGCATCGCTCGCCTTTTCGATCTCGTCGAAGAGCAAGAAACTGAGCTTCAGCTTGTCTGTATGGCCGGCCGACAGCGTTTCCTGCGTAATCAGCGGATGAGTCTCGCGATGCCCCAGATACCCTGGGGGCGAGCCGATCAGCTTGGCAATTTCATGAGAATGTTGAAATTCCGCGCAATCAATCTTGATGACCGCGCGGGCCTCGCCAAAGAGAATCTCGGCAGCCGCTTCCACGATGCGCGTCTTTCCCGAGCCGGTTGGCCCGAGAAACAGCAGATTCCCTACCGGGCGGCCTGGCGAGTTCAATCCGGCACGGAAAACCTGGTACAGGTCCACCAGCGCATGGACGCCCTCTTCCTGTCCAACAATTTTTGCTCGCAATGCGGCCTGGAAATCGATCGTGTCCGTGCTGCGCTTGTTCGGGTCGAGTGCCAGGGTCTCCGCTTCATCTCGGCTGCGCATGGACATTGAATTGTCGTTCATGACCGCCTCCTAGCGAGCCCGCGAAGGCGGGTTCGCATTGCTGAATCGCCCGCGTCCACGGCCAAACTGGTCGAGCTTGACCTGAATGGTCGACTGCAAGAGCCGCAATTGCACCAGCAGCTCCCGTGACACGGCGGGCGATTCGGAAATTCGGAGGAGCGGCGGAAAGATTTCCGCCAGGTCCAGATTGAGCGCTCGAAGGGAGGAAACTAGCTTTTGGACCGCGGGGGCGTGAGGATTTGCGAGGTCCACTCGCGTACTCAACTGTTCGCGCAGGGCTCTCCAATTGAGCTCCATGAAGGGGTGCTTCTTGGAAACTTCGCGAACCACTTCGTCGGTAATTCGCGCGCGATCTCCCAGGCGAGCCAGGTGCAGTTGGCGCACTTTATCGCCGCGGCGAACGTTGTGCACCAGATAGAACAGATTACCTTTGCGGCGGACAAAAGCCATCGCGTCACCCCAAACTCGTGTCATCTCCTGTAGTGTATTTGTATTCCACTACGCTCGTCAATAGTAGGATGCATGCTCCTTCAAAAAGTTGCATCCAACCAGTAACGCGTCCAACGTAGCGGAGACGGCATGCAATTCCTCATCACTTTTTTTGCTGTGTTTCATCGATGTTTCGTATCCTCGTTCCATCAACCCATTTGTACCTCGCCGCCCGGCACTTCCATTAGATGCTTGCTGTTCCCTGCCGCTTCTTGAATTGTCCGCGGCATCCAGCTACTGCGTTAAACCCGGCCGCGGCATTTTTCTCTTGTTCTCGCGTAGAAAGACGCCTACCATGCCGCGCGAGTGGATTCCTATCTCTGCTGGGAGCTTGATTCGAAATGTCCTGGGATCCCGTGTTTCGCTTCGTGCAACAAATTCCCCGCGGCAGGGTTTTAACTTATGGGGCCCTCGCGAAAGCCTTGCGCCTGCCCGGCGGCGCACGCAGCGCCGGCCGCGCCATGGCCGCGACTCCCTCCGGAAAAGGCATTCCCTGGCATCGCGTCGTCGGTGAGCGCGGCAAGATCCTTATCCGCGAGCCGTACGCTTCCCTGCAAAGAAAACTCCTCGCAAGCGAAGGCATCGCCATTCTCGAGTCTCGCGTGGACCTGAAACGCCACCTCTGGAAACCGCCAAAAAAGTCCGCACTGAAACACCGAACTAGTGAAAAACGCATTCACAAGTGAAGCCGCAGGCGGGCTTTTCTCACGTTACAAGCCAGACTCGAATCTGCGGTATGCTATACCCTCTTTTTCTATTGCGCCCCTGAGTGGTGGGGAGCAACGAACATGGTCAATTCCATCCTCCAAGTGGAAAATCTCGTCAAGCGATACGGCGACGTGGAAGCCGTTCGTGGCGTCAGTTTTGCGGTAGAAGAAGGCGAGGTTTTCGGGCTGCTCGGGCCGAACGGCGCCGGAAAAACTAGCACCGTTGAGATTCTCGAGGGGTTGCGCACGTTAGATAGCGGCCGCGTCTCCGTTTGCGGACTGGATCCGCAGC
>WNFO01002245.1_pt1 | contig 15824 bp, 13 predicted proteins | sample 5400251 | NCBI WGS metagenome assembly WNFO01 (sample SAMN13153354, study PRJNA577476) | soil metagenome | isolation source: 100 cm saprolite under Madrone tree | place: USA:California | collected 2016-06-14 | reverse complement strand
TTCTTCTTTCGGATGTTTCATAGTTCTGTTCCCATCGCGCGGGCCTGTCCGCGGCGCTCGACAAACGGCTCCAGCGCTTTGCGCAGTTTTTGCACCGAGCGAAACACCGTATTTTTTGCAGCACTCGTGCTCGACTTCAGTGCCTCCGCGATTTCCTCGATCCCGGAGCCGCCCCAATGACGCATCACGAAGGCGGTACGCTCCGCCGGCGTAAGTTCGCGAAGGGCGCGCCGCATTTGCACGGCGAGCTGGCCGCTTTGCGCCAATCGCTCCGGGGAAGGCGCGGAGTCCGGCACGCTACTCATCAAATCGTGCTCGACGCCATCTTCGGTTTCGCGGCCGGGCATTTGGCGCTGCGATTCCTCGCTTTTTCTTTGGCGCATGCGGTCGATGGCGTAGTTCGCGGCGATGCGGTAGACCCAGGTGCCGAAATTGGCGCGTGAAGCAAACTGGCTGAGTTTTTGATAGGCGCGCAAAAAGGCCTCCTGGACCACTTCCTCGGCATCGCGCTGGTTTCCGGTCATGCGATACGCCAGACGATACACGTTGCGGCTGTGGCGCTCGACCAGAACGCGAAAGGCATCGCGATCGCCCGCGAGCGTACGCTCGACGGCGATGGCGTCGCTTTCCGCGGTGCTCTCGGCGCTCGGCCTCATCCGATTCATTAGACAGGATTTCAGGGTCGCGGTTAGGTCCCGGTAGCACGGGCTCGCCTGCGCCAACCCTGGACATGCGCCGGCCTGCCCCGCAGCCGGTTCGCTCCCTGTGTGGAAATACCGTATCATTACAAGGGTTTGCGGGGCTAAGTGGCGCCTGGAGCGCTTAGGACCTCAGTGGCTTGCTTAAGGAGCGAGTTTTGATCCCTCGGTACACGCGCGAGGAAATGGGCCGCGTCTGGAGCGATGCGAATAAGTACGCGCGCTGGCTGGACGTGGAACTGGCCGCCACGGAAACGCTCGCAGAGGCCGGGCAAGTGCCGAAGGAGTCGGCCGCAGCGATTCGCTCGGGGGCAAAGGTGGATGTGGCGCGGATTCTGGAGCTGGAATCGCGCGTGAAGCACGATGTGATTGCGTTCATCATGGCCGTCAGCGAATCGATCGGTAATCCGTCAGCGGCGCGCTGGCTGCACTATGGGTTAACTTCCAACGATGTGGTCGACACCGCGCAAGCTCTGCTCGTGCGCGATGCCTCGCACCTCATAGAACGCGGTCTCGTTCTCTTCGGTGAAGTGCTCGATTTGCGCGCTCACGAATTTCGCTACACGCCTCAAATCGGTCGCACCCACGGCATTCACGCGGAGCCCATCACCTTCGGATTGAAAATCGCCAACTGGTTCGCGGAAAATCAGCGCAACATCACTCGATTCCGAGACGCCGCCGCGCAAATGGCCGTGGGAAAGATTTCTGGCGCGGTTGGCAACGCCTCGCATCTCGGCCCGGAAGTCGAGGAGCGCATTTGCAGTAAACTCGGTTTGCAGGTTGCGCCGGTGTCCTCGCAAGTCATTCAGCGCGACCGCCACGCGCACTATATGAGCTCGCTCGCGCTGATCGCGGCGACGCTGGAGAAGATCGCGCTGGAGATTCGGCACTTGCAGCGCACGGAAGTGCGCGAGACCGAAGAGCCCTTTGGCGGCGAGCAGCGCGGGAGTTCAGCGATGCCGCACAAACGCAACCCGGTGACTAGCGAACAGATTTGCGGGCTGGCGCGGCTGGTGCGGTCAAACATGGTTGCGGCGTATGAAAATATCGCGCTGTGGCACGAGCGCGACATTTCTCACAGCTCGGTCGAGCGCGTGATTCTCCCCGACTCCACAATTTTGGTGGACTACATGCTCGCGAAAATGACCACCATCGTCGGGGACATGCGTGTGTTTCCGGAGCGCATGCTGCGCAATTTGGAGTTGACGGATGGTTTGGTGTACTCCGGCCAACTGCTGCAGGATTTGGTCGAGAAGGGCATGCCGCGCGACGACGCGTACAAAGCTGTGCAGGAAAATGCCATGGCCGCGTGGGAGACGGACACGAACTTCCGCGAGCGGGTGGGCAAGGACGCGCGCATCACCAAATATTTGGACGCCAAGGCGCTGGCGTATACGTTCGATTTGAAGCGGCAGTTGCGTCACGTGGATGCAATCTTTGCGCGCGTGTTTGCCGAGAAGACTCAGGAAAAATCAGCGGCGGGCCGCGCAGGAAAAAACTAAAGCGCCCCGGCGGTAACCGGGGCGCTTTCTTGCCTCTTCTTGCTGCCATTTGCGCGGCAGCAAGCTGCGGAGGCGGAAAACCTCAGCGGCTAAAGCCGCTGGGACGCGCTAAAGCGCGGCCCTACAACTAAAGCTCGACTACTCGACGCGCTGCACGTAGCGAGCTTCGGTGGTGTCCACCTTGATTCTGTCGCCTTCGTTGACGAACGGCGGCACCTGCACTACCAATCCCGTTTCCAATGTGGCCGGCTTGCCGACCGCGCTGGCGGTGGCTTTTTGCAGCGTGGGCTCGGTGCTGACTACTCTAAGCTCCATGGTGTCCGGCAAATCGACGCCGATGGGCTTTTCCTCGAAGTATTCCACCTTCACGATGGTGTTGGGGATCAGGTAGTAGACCGTTTCGCCGAGCTCCGCGCGGCTCAGGTGCATCTGCTCGTAGGTTTCGGTGTTCATGAAATGGAAATCGTCGCCTTCGTTGTAGAGGTACTCGAATTCCACTTCGTCCAGAATGGCACGGTCGACAAATTCCTCGGCGCGGAAGCGGTAATCGATGATGGCGCCGGTTTTGAGATTTTTCATGCGCGTCTGCATGGAGCCGCGCTTGTTACCCGGAGTGCGGTGGTCGACGCTGAAGATGGTGAAAAGCTGGCCTTCGTGCTGGATGACCATGCCGGGGCGAAGCTGTGTGGCTTTGACGCTGCTCATCGTTTTAGCGGCCGCGAATGGCCGACGACTCCCTAAGAGTGCGGATATCGGAAATTCCAGCTAGCGGCCCGCTGAAGTACGGTCGGCTGCGCGCGGAATGACCTGCCTGCCGAAGGCAGGCTCGAGGCACGCCGGAGCAATAATGCAAGTCCAGCGCGAACAAGCAGTATAGCGGCGTGTGTTCGACGGGGTCAATCGTCGCCTTTACAGGTTTCTTTGGCGCGCTGCGTGGCGGCTTGTGCCATGATTTTTTCGATTTCGGCGGGGTCGCGCGGGAGGCGTTCGCTCAGGAGCTTGTAACCGTTTTCGGTGATGAGCACGTCATCCTCGATGCGCACGCCGAGATTTTCTTCGGGGATATAGATGCCGGGCTCCATGGTGACAACCATGCCAGGCTCAAGAGGTTTGCAGTATTCGCCGGGGTCGTGGACATTGAGGCCAATGTGATGGCCGAGGCCGTGAATATAGTATTGGCCCAAAGGCTTGCCGTGCAGATCCTTGCCGTGTGAATTGATGTAGTCGCGGGAGATTTTGTTGACGCTCTTGTCGCCCTTTTGGCAAAGGTCCATGCCGGCTCTCAGGGCGGCGAGGGCGGCGTTCTGGGCGCCGAGAACGATGTTGTAGATTTCGAACTGGCGGGGCGTGAATTTACCGTTGGCGGGGATGGTGCGAGTGATGTCCGCGGAATAGCCGGCGAACTGTGCGCCTACGTCGAGCACGACGATATCGCCGTCTTCGATTTTTCGGGAGAGCCGGTCGTAGTGAAGCGCGGTGGAATTGGGACCGGCGCCGACGATGGGGGCGTAGCCTTCGGCTTCGGAGCCACCCTTGGCGTGAATCTCGACCATCTTTGCGGCGATTTGGTATTCGTAAGCGCCAGGGCGCATGCGACGCATGGCTTCGAGATGAGAGTCGAGAGTCAAGTCAATGGCGCGTTGCAGGAAGGCGATTTCGCCGGGTGACTTGACCTGGCGCATGGCGCTGATCTGCGCACGAATATCTTTTAGAGTGGCTTGCGGCGCGGCTTGCTGCAGCCAATCGACGACTTCCTTTTCGTGCGGATAGCCGCCTAATTCTTTTTCATACGGGAGGATGGGGTAGAAGGAGGGATAAATTTTCGCAAGCCTCTCGACGGTGGCGCGCATCTCCGCGAAAGGCTTGACGGTAGAGAAACCCGTGCGCGCCTCGATGCCCGGATCGGCCGGGGACATGCGCACGCCATTCCATTTTTCCTTCAGAGGATTCTTTGGCGGAAGGAACAACAGCTCGCGCGGTCCGTCCCAGCCTTCATTGCCGGGCTTGGCCTGGGGGAGAAGGACAAGGCCTGCGCCTTCTTCATTGTGGCCGGTCAGATAGTAAAAGTTTTCTTCCTGCTCGAAGATATAGGTCTGCGAGGACTCCTCACGTCCGGTGAAGCCCCAGAGAACAATGGGGGCGTCGGCTTGAGCGGCGAGCTTGGCACGGCGCTCGGCGTAGACGCTGTTGGGTTCGCGGTCTCGGCGCTCTTGTGCAGCGGCAGAGGGCGCGGCGCACCAGGCGCTGAAGCAAGTCAGAATTGATAGTGCGGCGAAAGTGGCAAACTCATACCTTCGCCTTGCCGGGCGGCTGCGCATTAAGACACCTCGCTTCGTTACTTCGGGAACCCACAGGGCTTTTGGGCTTGACCCCGCGCCAGTTGGCTGCGCTGGCAGAGCCAGCGAATTGTATCCGAAAGCTGGCGATCCTGAAATCCGGGGCGGCACAGGCGCTATTGGAATTCTAAATCGCGGGAATCACAATATCGGCTTTGACAGGCCGAGCGGCTTTGGAGTAGCATCCTCGGAATCGAGCCATTTTGGCTTCTGGCAGTTTTTCTTTCTTCGATTGTCGAGAACAGGGGCGCGGTTCACCCAAGTGCCGCGTGGTATTGCGTTCAGGGGAGTGGTTCTTATTTTTAAGCAGGGGCGTGTGGTTGGCAGAGGTTAACCTCGCAGCAACACGGCATGGTGAAGCCGGTTGGAGGCTGCTGAGCTGCTCTGAAAATCGATTAAGGGGGGTGGAAGTTATGAGGCGATTGTTCCTTGCAGTGGTAATGATTCTAAGTTTAGGTGCTGCGGCAAATGCGCAGACATTTCGCGGAGCGATTAACGGGACGGTGACCGATCCGTCCGGCGGCGTGGTTCCCAACGCGCAAGTAAAGGCGACGGAGAGCACGACGGGGATTGATCACACGACGCTCACAACCACGGAAGGGCAGTTCGCGTTCCAGGATCTTCCGCTAGGCAGCTACAAGGTGTCAGTTACGGCTCAAGGTTTCCCACCTTACGCCATTGACAAGGTCGATGTGACCGCCGGCAGCATATATACGCTGAACGTTAAGTTGAGTTTGCAGGCAACGACCACGACGGTAGAGGTTTCCGCGGCGGCAATTACCCTCGATACGACAACCCAAACGCAGACCATGACGCTCTCCAACGACATCGTGCAGAACGTTCCGCTGAACGGACGCGATTTCACGCAGTTAATATCCGTTGAACCGGGCTTTGGCGGCTACAACGTGGGCGGATTCGGGTCGCTGAACGGGACGCGCGCCAATCAGATGAACTGGCAGATCGACGGCGTGGACAACAACGATTTCTGGCACAACATTCCGGCCGTCAACCAGGGCGGGGTGTCCGGTATCGCCGGCACGGTTTTGCCGATTGACTCGATTGAAGAATTCTCGGCGCAGACACAGTCGGGCTCTGAAGCAGGACGAAACGCCGGCGGCACAGTGAACCTGGTCACCAAGTCCGGGGGCAACTCCATCCATGGTTCCGTCTATTATTACAACCGGAATGAGTTTTATGGGGCGGGTTCCCCATTCTTGCCGAAGGGCACCAAAACACCAAGGCTGCGGAATGAAAACTACGGATTCTCGGTGGGCGGCCCGATTATCAAGAACAAGACCTTCTACTTTGTCAGCTACGAGAAGCAGGACTTCATCATTGGGCTGTCAGGCTTGGCCACAGAACCTTCGGACGCCTGGATTGCCAAGGCTCAAGCGGTACTTACGGCGCATGGTGTTACACCGAGCACACTCTCTGCGAATCTCATCGGCCCCAATGGCTTCTGGCCGCGGAACATAATTGGCGGCTTGCCAGCAACTCTGGGTAACTTCTTCAGTACCATCGCTGAGACCGGCTATAGCTACAACGGTGTAGGCAGGATCGACCACCAGTTCTCCGACAAGCATCACCTTTACTTGCGGTACTTCGGCGGGCAGGGCAACCAGACCGCACCGCTGGGTGGGAGTCCGGCGCTAGGGACCGCCAGTTCAAACTTGAAAGACTACTTCGAAGTCGCTCCCATCCACGTCTTCAACTACTCGGCCGTCCTAAACTCTTCGCTCACCAACAAGCTGACGAATCAGTTGTTGTTTGGCGCCAATTACTTCAACCAGATCTTCCACGACTTCAACAACAGCTTTAATACGAAGACCATGGGACTGTTCCTGAGCCCGGACGCGACAAATAAGGGCCAATATATTCTTGGCGCTCCCAACATCGTTATCGGTCCGAAGGGCGGTGTATTTGAACAAATCGGACTCACACCGCCAGAAGGCCGCAATGACCTTACGTGGCACATTAATGACATCGTTTCCTACAGCATGGGAGCGCATCAATTGCGCTTCGGTGCGGAGGTCCGCCAGGCGCATCTGAATGAGTTCTATCACCGCCGTGGTACGGGAAAGTTCACCTTCGACGGAACGCAGGGACCGTGGGCCAACGATGCGAATGTGGACATCGGCACGAAGTCTCTAGCCGACTTCCTTGCCGGCGACGTCGCGTCCTCGACGATCGCGGTTGGGGATATTGAGCGCTTTGTCGCGGTGAACGCCTTCAATCTCTACTTCCAAGACGGCTGGCAGGTGACGCGCAAGCTGAACCTGAATTTCGGTCTGCGGTACGAATACTTCGGGCCTATGCATAGCGATAAAAAAGATATCGCCAACTTCATTCCGGGAAAGGGATTTCAGGTCCAGGGAGCAGGACTCGATTCCCTCTTCCCGCCGGATAAGAACAACTTTGCGCCGCGAATCGGCTTCGCCTATCAGCCAACCGGGAGGGCCGATCTGGTGGTGCGCGGCGGAATTGGCGTTTTCTACGATCAGATCAACCTGAACCCGTTCCTGGATTTCCGCCCGCCCATTTCCGCGCCTCAGGGAATCGAGGGCAATCCGTTCGGTGCCACGCCTGTTTCCACCTACGGCACGAACGTTTTTGGCCAAACATCCTATAATTGGCAGGCGGTTCAAGCGAACCCGCTCAATCCAACCGGTTCGATCTTTGCGGGAGTCCAACCCTGCATCGATCCAAATTGCGCCGCTGCTACCGATCCCAAGGGCCTAGGTGCCTATTCGGTCAGTCCGACCTTCCGCACTCCCTACTTCTACAATTACAACCTGCAAGTGGAGAAGGGCTTCGGGAACGTCGCGGTATTCCAGATCGGCTATGTAGGCAGCCAGGGACGCAAGCTGAACCTGGTATCCAATATTAATCAGAACAAGGCCTTTCCAAACTTTGGCAACATTCTGCAGCTCAACACCATAGGCACATCCAACTACAACTCGTTGCAGACAGTGTTTAGGATCAGGTCATGGCGGGGACTAACCTCCCAGTTTGCCTATACCTGGGCGCATTCGCTGGACGAGATTAGTCAGTACCGTGCAGCGATCGTGGATGATGCCTTCAACCGCAAGCTGGATTACGGCAACAGCGATTTCGACACGCGGCATCTATTCACGGTGAGCGCGACGTATGACATTCCCAAGGCTTCGTGGGCCACGGGGACGTGGTCAAGCCGGGCCGTGAACGGATGGCAGTTGAGCAGCGTGATGAACTTCCATACGGGGCAGCCATCCGACGAGGTCCGCTTGGGCCTAGACCTAATCGGTGATCCATACGCGGGCGCGGCCGCGTCACACAAATTCGACCCAGCTAACGGAGGGACGCAGTGGTGGAATCCCGCTGCTTTCGCCGTACCCGTAACTGGGATCGGGAACCTCGCTCGCAATAAGTTCTATGGACCCGGCTTCGCATCTGTCGATTTCTCGGTGATCAAGAACGTTCCGATTACGGAGCGAATCAAAGTGCAGCTCCGGGCGGACATGTTCAATCTCTTCAACCGGGTCAACCTGGCCTCTGGAGTTGGGGCGGTGGGCGCCACATGTGGCACAAGCACACCTGGAGCACCGTGCAACACTAGCGCGGGCTTCGGTTTGGTGAGCGATACGATTGGCGACTTCAACGGCGCGCCGGGGCTTGGTCCGGGCGAAGCCTTCAACTTGCAGCTCGTGGCGAAGATCATCTTCTAGCGAGTTTGCTTAACCTCTTCACGGTGCGCGAGGACTGCGGTCCTCGCGCATTTTTTTGCATTACATCGACCTGCGGTGCCCTCCGCGGCCGGCCCTCCCTCCTAGACGTTTGGACGGTAATTAGTTGTGCAAACGCCACTTCTGTCGAGCTTTCCTCGCTCTGGTTGTCTGCTAGGCTGAAGGTACGCAAGCACTTATGGGCGGCGGGACTGCTTTGGAACACCCGCACCGCCCGTACGCGCGCAGGTCGGTATCTGGTTCCCCAAAGGGTGGAAAGCCTTAGAGCTCAGGAGTTTCGAGCAAATGGATTGGCCGCGGCCGGTTTAGGCCGAAGAGGAGAAATAACGTGAAAAAGGCAACGTTTTGCCTGGTAGTGACGGGAATCTTAGGGTTGGGGGCCGTACCGGCAGTTGCGCAGACCGCTGGATCCAAGCCTGCGGCGGCAAGCGTGTCGCGTACAACGAAAGCGGTGAACTTCCGGCGGGCGGGCGGGTCGACGAAGCTGGAGTTTCACGGCACGGAATTAATGGAAATAGCCACGGGCGAAGCCAAGGTGGAGAGCAAGAGCAACCGCATTGAGATCGACGCGAAATTTGAGAGTTTGGAAGAGGCCACAAAGTTTGGGCTGGAATACCTGACGTATGTGTTGTGGGCGGTGTCGCCGCAGGGGCGCGCGGTGAATTTGGGGGAAGTGGTGCTGAATCACGGGAGCGGGCACGTCAAGGCCATCAGCGACATGCAGACGTTCGGGATGATCGTGACGGCGGAGCCATATTTTGCGGTGACGCAGCCGGGGAATGTCGTGGTGCTGGAAAATGTGATCCCGGCGGATACGCTGTCGAAGGTTGAAAATATCGACGCGAGATATGAGTTGCTGGGACGCGGTGTGTATTCGTCATCGAACACGAAGATTGAAAATGCCATTTTCGGGATCGACCGGAAAACGCCGCTGGAACTTTTTGAGGCGCGCAATGCGGTGAGAATCGCGCGGATCGCGCTGGCAGATAAGTACGCGGCGTCGATCATGAGCAAGGCGGACCAGCAGTTGAAGGGTGCGGAGGACGTCTATCGCTCGGGGCGCGACAAGAAATCCGTAGATGCGGCGGCGCGGGAGGTGGTGTCAACCGCAGAGGAAGCGCGCGTGATGGCAGTGAAGCAGAAGGCGGAGGAAGACGCACAGGGCGCGATGATGGCGGAAAAGAGAGCCGCACTGGAGCGTGAGGCGAGAGCGCGTGCCGATGCCGAGGCAGAAGTGAAGCGCCGGCAGGAAGCGGATCAGGCGCGCGCGGCAGCGGAGGCGGCGAAAGCGGAAGCGGAGCGCATGAAGCAGGAAGCAGAGCAGGCTTCTCAGGACGCTGTGCGGCAGAAACAGGAAGCGGAGCAAGCTCGCGCAGCGGCGCTACAGCAACAGCAAGTAGCGCAGGCAGCGGCAGAACAGGCGGCGCGGGACAGGGCGGCGGCGGTCTCGCAGCAAAGAGCGGCAGAAGCAGAGACGGAAAAGGCGCGGCAGGCTGCGGCGCGGGCAGAGGCAGAGAAAGCGCAGCTTCGCGCGCAGTTGCTATCGCAGTTGAATTCGATTTTGCAGACGCGGGATTCGGCGCGCGGATTGATTGTGAATATGTCCGACGTGCTGTTCGACACTGGGAGCTACACGTTGAAGCCGGGCGCACGCGAGAAGCTGGCAAAGATTTCCGGCATCGTGCTGGCGCACCCGGGATTGAATTTGCAGATCGAAGGCCACACCGATAGTGTTGGAGGCGACGAATTCAACCAGCAGCTTTCGGAGCGGCGCGCGGATTCGGTGCGGGATTTCCTTGCGGAGCAAGGGGTGCCGGGATCGGCAATCAGCGCGCGCGGGTTTGGGAAGACGCAGCCGGTGGCTTCAAACGACACAGCCGAAGGGCGGCAGCGGAACCGGCGAGTGGAGTTGGTGGTCAACGGCGATGCCATCGGCGGCGGGAACGCGAACGCGGCGATAACGTCGAATCAGTAGCGGGACAGCGCACAGCCGAAACCGGCCGTGCCACAGCAAAATTCTACACGCTGACTAGAAAATTCCCATCCCCGGCGACGTAGGCGTAGGCCATGCGCGGGGTGTTGAAGGCGAAGCCGGGATTTCCTTGGCGATCGAGCAAAATCAAGCCGCCGGTGGCGTGCGTGCGTTTGGCGAGAATGTGAACGGCAGCGCGCGCGGCCAGGGATGCGGGAGTCAGCGAATGTTGTTTCGGCAGGACGATGCCGGGAGGGATCCCGGCGTCAGGCGGATGGCGCAGAAAATCCGCGGTGGTCTTGGCTAAAACCACTTTCATGATCGCTTCGCCGTAGCCGGTGCACGACACCCCGCCAACTTCCGAATCGGCATAGCACCCGCAGCCAATCAGCGGCGAATCCCCAACACGGCCGGGCAATTTGCAGCAGGTGCCGCCGGTGCTGGTGGCCGCGAAAAGTCTTCCTTCAGCATCGATAGCCACGGCTCCGACAGTTCCCTGCTCGTGCCCACGATGATGCGCAGCGGCGTGTTTGCTGTTGCGGCACTTCAGCCAGGCATCGCGCTCGACGTCGGCAACCAGTTCTTCCGGCGCGCACAACGGGAGACCCTCCTCGGCTGCAAATCGTTCCGCGCCATCGGCAACGAGCATCATGTGGGGGCAATGATCGAGAACCTTGCGCGCGAGGCGGATTGGATTGCGCAGGTGCTTTAGCGCGGCCACGGAGCCGGCACGCAGTGTCGCGCCGTCCATAACGATGGCGTCGCACTCGACTTGGCCGTCGAGATTCAGGTGAGAGCCGAAGCCGGCGTCGAAAACGGGATCGTCTTCCAGGACGACAACGGCGGCCTCAACGGCGGCCAGCGCGGAGCCGCCGGCAGCCAAGATGGACCAACCTGCGGAGAGCGCACGGTGGCAGCCCGCTTTGCATGCATCGATGGCTTCATCAGGAATGTCAAATGCGCCACCATGGACGATCAGGGAAGGCTTCATGGTGAATGAGAATGGCAAAGAGCGAGGGTAATTGTCCAGGAATCTGGGCGGTAAGATGGCAAAGTGTTGAAGGAAACGGGAGCGACCGAAAGTTTAGATAAAAAAGTCGAGAAGGATCAGCAGAGGTCCGATGAAAACAAGAATCATGCCGCCGCTGATGGGGCTACGAGGAATGCGGCGCAGGGAGCGCACGAAGGTAGCGGGCACAGCCTTCAGGCGCGAATCTTCCCGCGGGCCGTAGAACGGCCCGATGACGGTATAACGCGAGAAACTGCGGCGCACGGAACCTGCTTCGTCGTGAATCCAGACGGAAACTTCGTCGCGCCCGCGCCAGACGACGGCGGCACCAAACACGAAGACTAAATAGCCCAGGAAGGTGAGAAGTCCGAGAGTTGAGCCTTCACCCCAATACATGTTCCCTCGCGAACGAGATTGCTTGTGGATAAGACGCTTGCACCAGCCGCGAAGTTACTCGTCCTCGTGAATGGTGACAAGACGCACGACTTCAAATTCCTTCGGGCCGGCCGGCGTGGAAACCTGAACTTCATCACCGACTCTGCGATTTAGCAAAGCTTTTCCGATGGGGGAGGTAGTGGAGATAAATCCCTTTTCGGCATCGGCCTCTTCGGTGCTGACCAGCTTGTATTCGATCTTGATGTCGCGCCGGGTGTCCAGGACCACGATGCGCGAACCATATCCGGCGCGGTCTTTCGGAATATTGGTGAGATTGAGCATGCCGAGATCGCCCATGCGCTTCCTGAGCTGGCCGATACGCGCGTTTACATAGCCCTGGCGTTCCTTGGCGAATTTATATTCGGCGTTTTCGGAGAGATCGCCATGTGCGCGGGCAACCGCGATTTCCTTGGGAAGATCGATGCTGAGCTCGCGTTCGAGCGCGATGATTTCGTCCTGCAGCTTCTGCCTAATCTTCTTCAATGGGTCAGACATGGGTTTGTTCGAGCGTAAAAATCAAGGCGACCGACGTTTCAGGCCTAAAGCCCGCGTACCGGTTAATTATAAATGGGCGCGAATTAAGGCCACAAGCGACCTTTTGCTTTGGCGGCGGACAGGCGGGCTGCCTTCCGAATAGCCACGAGACGTCCAGCGTCCCGCGACGACAGGCCGGCTAGCGGACCCGCACCTGTAGGGACTCGGTCTTGGTGATTCCGGACACATCGGTGACCGTGAGCGTGTAGGTCGTGGTCTTTGCGGGGGAGACGGTTACACAGCGGGCGTATGACGGCCAGACTTCATTCGGTTGTGGCTCCAGTGTCACAGTTTTTGCATTGGCCACGCCGTAGCAGAGCTGCACCGTTTCGCCTCGACCGATAGCTCCGGGACTGGCGTAGAAGCTCTGAATGGCCAGCTCCTTGCCGCCGAACTGTTCCAGAGCAATGCGATCGTCTTGAAGCTGCTTTTGCCTTGTTTCTTCGCGCGATTTCCGGTCGATGTAGCGATTTTGCTCCCAGCGAGAAAAGAAGATCCAGCCGATCACGAGAAGCGCGATACACAGCGCGGCCGAGGAATAAAGGAGAGGGCTCTTTAAGAGGCTTTGCGTCGGGAGTTGCTGATCTCCGGGGTTTTTAGGCACGCTGCTCATTTGCCTTTTGCGGCGCGAGCCAACTCGCGCCAGGTAATCAGCTGGATTCGCTGCTCTTGCAGGAGTTTTCGGAACTCCGCGCTGGTGAAATAATCGAAATCGCGTTGCCGCCAGGCGGAGCCCCAGGTTGGCCGCTCGCGGGTAGCGGCGCGCATTTCTTCGTCATCGAAAGCCAGATGAATAACGAACTCTGTTACGCCGGGTTGCAGATTGCGCAAAGCAGTTTCGTAGAAATTGACCCACTTTTCCGGCGGCACGGCGGGGTCGATCGTTACGGTATGGTCGAGAACGATGTCACCCGGGGTCAGGCTGGACTCGAGGTAAGGGTGATCGGCGAACCAATCGCGAGCAATAAAGACCGGAAATCTATATTCGTGCGCGACGCCGAGCAGGGCCTGGAAGAGGTCTTTACCGCTGGCGAACAGGCGGTACTGGTGTGAATCGACGTGCGTGGGCCGCACGCCCATGGCGAGTGCGCGTTCGATTTGGGCGCGGAGTTCGACCGCGACTTCGGCGGGATCAATGTGAGCGGCAGGGTTCCAGTCCACGAAGAAATAGCCGGCCGGGTCGAGCAAGGACGGCACCTTGTCTTTGGAGGCGACCGGGCCCCAGCGCAAGTAGACGCGCTCGCTGGTCAAGGTGAGATGAAGGCCGAGATCGGCATTGAGATGATTTTTGGCGTAGTCGGCAATTTCCGGGAACCAAGGGCAGGGGACCATCATGCTCGCAGAGGTTACAAGTCCGGATTCGAGGCCCTTTATGGAAGCGGCGTTGACTGCGTGGGTCATTCCTAGATCATCGGCGTGGACGATCAAAAGTCTCGCGTCGGGTGGATAACCCAGCTTTTCCGCGAGTGAAGCAGGCACACGTTGTGCAAGCAGAGTGCTTGCGAAGAGCAAGAGGGTAAGGAGCAAGAGACGCTGCATACGCACAAGCATGCGACCGTTCACCCGGGAAACGGCGGCGCTCAGGATTCTGTAAATGTCCAACGGGTTACGGCCTCCGTGAAATTTGGTGCGTGCTCGTCCTGAGCGAAGACGGTTTGCGGGTCGACGCGAAAAACGCAACCACCCGAAGCCTCGAGTAACGGTCCGACATCTCCGCCGTACTTGCGGTTATAAACGTCAATGAGCTGCTTCCAGACGGTGCGATCGCTAATTTCCTCCACGGTGCCTTCGAGAATCACGGCTTCATCTGCCTTTTCTGTGCCGATTACGCAGCGGGGAGATGTGGCGATGTTCTTTGCCTTGCGTGTGCGGGGACCAGTGCTGAACCAAAAGGCGTCCTGCCACCAGATTCCCCAGACGAGCATGAGATGCGGGCGCGCGTCCGGGCGAGAAGTGGCGATCCAATAGTTATGAGATTTTTCGAGGCGCTCAAGAGCCCACGACCACGGCTTCAACCCGGAAGGCGAGTCGCTGGGGTTCGCGAGCGCATCCGGCCAGTAAGGCCGGCTTGCTATTGGTTCCCGCATGATCGGTTCGGCGGAGCGGCCGAAGCGGGCACATTCTAACAAGGGCGCTGGATAATCGGAATTCGTTTTCGAGGGCAAAAGAGAGTGGTCGGAAGCTCAGCGGAGACGGGATTAGCTACGAAATGAAGGCGCAACCGACGCGGACGGCGCCTTGTGTTGTGCGGTACGACCAGACGGGCTTTAGGCTAACGCGTACGGGGGGAAGAATGGGTACGTGCAAGACGGCCAAAATGTTATCCGGGAGTTCACCGCCGTTGTCGAGTTCGATGGCGACCCCGCCGAAACCGAGGTCGAGCACGCGGGCGCGGCGCGCGCCTTGTTCACCTAGCGTAGCGTAGGCATTGGTGCCGACCATCGACACGCGCTCCGCTTTGCGCTGAACGGCATAGGTTCGCGGAGACGGGGCAGCGGCGACAGGCTGTGAAGCTTCGGCTGTTGAAGCAGCGGCGTGGAGACTAGGTTCTGTGCGCTCCGGAGCCCGTTTCGACTCAATGGAAATAGGCGGCGGCGGCGTTGTTGTGCTGTCAGTAGGCGCTGCGGCAGGCTGGAACGCAGGCGCAATCTCCGTGCGGGTTCCGCCATTCCCAGACTTGCCATGATTGGCATGCTTGAGACGATAAAGGCGCTCATCCGCAACACGTATCAGTTGGTCGGCTTGTTCGCCGTCCTGCGGAAAAGTGGCGACGCCGTGGTCCATGCTGACGCCTACGCTCAGCTGCAATGGCTGGAGCATTTCTGCAAAAACGGTTTCCACGCGGCGGCTGAGCGCCAGCGCTTGTTCGGCATCTGTTTGCGGCAAGAGGAGAGCGAATTCATCTCCGCCGATGCGAAAAGCAGAGTCGGAGGTACGCAGAGCTTTCCTGAGGGTAGCCGCTGCCGACCGGAGTACTTCATCGCCGCGCGGATGGCCGTGCTTGTCGTTGACTTCCTTGAAGCGATGCAAGTCGAGAACGACGAGGCCCAAGGGCAAACCGTAGCGACGCGCGCGGTTTAGCTCCTTTTCAAAAGTTTCGCTGAAGAGGCGGCGATTATAGAGCCCCGTGAGCGGGTCGGTAACCGCGTTCAATTGCAGGGTCTTGAGCTCGTCATATTCGATGATGATCGGTACGCGGAATAGGCCTGCGGAAGCGAGAACATCCATCAAAGCGGTTTTTAGAGCGACTTGGCGGCCCAGATTTTCGCTCAGCTCCCGGCGCCGCAAAAGCATTTCGTCCCATAATTGAATGCACTGACTTTCGCGAAGGTCCAGATGTGTAATGGCGCGAATGTAGCGCTGCAAGAATTGGCCGCGGGCCGGTAGGTCCAGACCTTCGAGCGTGTCCGCAAGGAGCTCGAGATATGAATCTTCGACTGGCAGACGAGGAGGCACAGGGGCACCAAGGCTCGGCATAGCTGGGTGGATACCTAACCTTTGCCTATCCCCGCGGGGTGTGGGGAGAGAACAAGTTTGCGCTAATGTACGCTACTCTGCAAGGAGCAAGCGAGGGACCATCCGTACCGTAACCGGATCCGGATCTGGCTGGTTCAAC
>WNFO01002244.1_pt1 | contig 15825 bp, 21 predicted proteins | sample 5400251 | NCBI WGS metagenome assembly WNFO01 (sample SAMN13153354, study PRJNA577476) | soil metagenome | isolation source: 100 cm saprolite under Madrone tree | place: USA:California | collected 2016-06-14 | reverse complement strand
AAAAAGCGCGTCGCGGAGCGTGGGAGTGATGTGGTACCGCCGGTGCCAGCAGGCGGCTCAAATGCGATAGCCCTAGGTGTTGCGAAGTCTGTACACACGCCAAAACCGATGATGATGTCTTTAAAGAATAAAAATAAGCGGCGGGATTTCAAGAACGCCATCGGCATGCCCTCCCATATTACTTTTCAAGATAATGAAGTCGCTCCCAGTCCGCCAACGATACTAGTACCTCCTAGCGAGAGGGGCCAGCTACCTCCGAGGTTGTTCGTGACGAGTGTGGACGTCGAAGAGGATATGTGGCCGAGGGATAAAGACCAAAACTGGGACCGGAAGCAGAAGAAAGCACAGAAGGAATCGTACGGACAAGCAGTGAACGAGGCTGATATCACTCTCGATTATAGCAGGACTCCCGAAGAGGACAGCACAGCACCTATCTCGATGCTGAATTACACAGCGCTTGAGAACGCGTGGGTGGGTGCACCGCCAATAGAAAAAGAGGCCGCACTTCCGACTGGATGTGTCGTCGGGTGGCAGGTACGTCAATACCCTACGTTTTTCGACGAATAATTTCTCAGATGGTGTAGGAACTCGGCATAAATCCGACTACGCTTACACCAGAAATGATGCTATTCTTCGCACGAGTGGTGACATGTGGCGAACGTGGTGCAGTTGTTGTAGGACTTCGTCGTCCAGGATCGGGAATGGCCTCATTTGCTGGTGGAGATTTGAAGGACGAAGAAGAGGAGGAAGAGTACTCCTGGGACAAAATTCTAGAGATGCACTGGAGGCTTGTTTCCAATTAAATATATGAATCGCTGCCAGAAGAGAATCAAAGGTCGAGAGGACGGGCCAAGAAGTTTCCCTCTGATGTAGATTCGAGCAGATCGGACCTTTATTATAAGCATGAGCTGGTATGTGTCTACTAGTAATACAAACTGTCAGTATCTAAATTTACATTTTTAATACCTGGCAAGGCTAGGTAGATGTTATTAATGACCCAGGCTGTCCTGTAATGCAGAAAGTCTGGTCTGCACGTCCGAGGTCATTGCGAATGATTCTAAAGAGACTGTAAGGTAAATATGGCCATTTTTATGGGCTATAGGACCCTGAAGATGCGAAATTATCAACTTCGGATGAGGGGGCAGACGACCACGGTGAGACAGCATCGTCTACCATGATGCCTGAGATGCGGTTAACGATAGACTCGGGATATTGTCTAGCATTTCGTGAACAGGCGCCAACTAGAACAACGTAGACACATACCGTTCCTGGACCCGTCCAATGAGCGAAAGTGCATGATTGCGGTTACCATTACTGAGCTCTGCGCGAACCATTGCTTCCCAAGTTGATGGCTAAAGGAGTACATTAGCGTAGGTTTAGAGTTTTACTCTTATGGGGCTTACTTCGCGATATACGAGCTCATTGGGCGAAATGCGCGGCGCCGCCGAGGAATCATGCGGCGCATGGTTATGTGGTGCAGCGACACCAACTGAGGGATCTGCCAAGGATTCGAATACCTTCCGTGCTTCCTCAATATTTCCCGCCGCGGCAAAACCCCTAATAAGTAAGTTGGCGATGTAGGCCGTCATGTGTACGCCAGATTGCTGGAGGCGCTCCAGGTACGCGGGGATGAGATCCGTGCGGCGAAGGGTAACGAACACATTGATAAGGGCTTCGAAGGCAACAGCATCCGGAAGGTGGGCTCGACTTGCGACGGTGCTGGGATGCTTCTGGATTGAGTCGAACACCGCAATTGCCTTGTCAAGGTCTTTGCCGACGCAACCGTAGGCATGGATGAGTGCAGCCCAGTGCGAACCTTGCACAGTTACCCCCTTGTCTTCAACGAGCTGGGCAAATGTCCTTTCCATAGTCTTGAAATCAACCGGTGAAATTGTCCCATAACAATCAAGGAGAAGCTAAATGAATTTTTGGGGTCAGCGCGTTTACAGGAAATCTTTGGATGATCATACCTTGTATGTATGTGCGGTTAGCTTGACCCTAGCGCTAACCATACGGTTGTAGTAGTGTAAGAACCTGACACGATTTGGTTTGGTCTGGACGTAGAACTGCATCATGGTGTTATAAGGGGGAACGCGGGGACGGAAGTTATTCTGCGCGGTCATTTCCTCGAAGAGCGTTTCGGCCGAGGCGCTGTCGCCGACACGGCAGCAGGCGGCAATGACAGCGCCATACGTTATTGACGACGGAACGATATCGGACGACTTCATTTTGTGGAACAATTCCAGTGCGTAGTCCGTCTTGCGCGCCTTGGCGAGCTTTGAAATTGTAGTATTGTAAAGGAAAATGTTGGCTTGTACCCCGCGCGCCTGTGATTCATGGAAGTACTCGAGCGCCCGCGCCGTGTCGTCTGTCGTATCTTTGACACACCTAATCAGTGCGCCATATGCGTCAGCGGTCGGCGTCAAACCCTGCTGAAGCAGGCGCATGCGATGTGCATCCGCTGATAACCCATCACCAGCATGGCCTCTTGCAATTATCATAGAGTTTTCAATGGCGGCCCAACCATCCAACTGCGCGCTCTTGGTACCAAGCAGAAGCGAGATGAGGTTCTGAGCAACGCCGTACAAATGGTCGACTTTAGCCATCTCGCCAGCGCGTCCGAGACCTTCAATGAGGCGACCGATAACCTGCGGAGTAGGGTAAGTGCCCAACACTGCGCCGCGCTCAAATCTTTGAAATGCTGCGAGCGCATTGTCATCTTTTCCGCGGTGCATACTCAGCTCATCGACGTAACGCCCTTGGAAGTCATCGATCCTCATCGTCCCAACATCGATTGGAGCTGCGTTCAGAGTAGGTTGGGGTGGAGGTAGACCCGTTGGTTGAACGTAAGTAAAGGTCTTGGGGCTTGCAAGTAAGGCAGAGAAGCCAGGGCCAAGGTTTTCCATGAGTGCGGTAGGTTCCACAGTACCTTTCTGGTCGATGACAGGACGAAGGAGATTGCGCATCACCGCCTCCGAAATGTGACTAGGGTCGATGTCGAAGCGCGCCATATCCGTGAGAAGAGAGAGGGCCTGGGAGACACCACCGTCCTTGGTCGTAGAGTCCCCATATGTGCCGACTGAGAACGCCAACGCCTCCCAGTCCTGAGCGGTAAGCTCCGAGAAATCGTCCTGACGCTCTTGAGCAAGAGTGTATGCACCCAAGACCGCCTGACCAAGGCGTTGCGTAATGTGCATTCCCCGAGCCGCCCAAATCTTCACGACGCGCAACACGGAGGGGAGGGGGAGAGGACGGGGGATATCCTTGTCGAAGAGCACCATATCCGAGACCAAGCGAATGAGGTCAGGTCTCTCATCACGCAGGGTGTCATAGGGTGCCCGTGTAGGCCAGGTTATTACTCTATCTGTACGGGAGAGCTGCTCGACAAGATCGATGGCTTTGTCCACGTAACCGAATCTCGCATACATCCCGATGAGTTCCTGTGTGGCCTCGTGCCCATTTACATCAAAGAGGATAGAACCCCAATTCTCGCGTGGACCGAGAGCGGAGAGGGCTTGGTCCAAAAACACAACCGCTTGTTCCACGCTGACTTCGTGCGATTGTAGATATCGAATATTGGCAAAGTATGCGATACGGCGCATAAAGTATGGGATCTGACCAGGACTATCCAAACGAGCGGCATAGCGCGCATACAGGCGGTTAATATCATCGACACGATCCAATTCGCAAAGTTGATTGAGGACATGTCGCCAGAAGTCGATGGTAGGTTGCGGTGGTTCCAGCGTTGGGGCCCATTCATCATCCGTATGTTTGCCTTGGTCGATCAGTCGCTCGAACCACGAAACAGCGCTAGAGGGGTCGCCCATCAGGCAGAAGCCACGCACAATGACGACGTAGGTAGACATTGCTGGTGCAGGGACGTCCTTCGGGCCAAACTCTACTCCAGCTTTTGTGTCGAGCATCTCACCGAGCAGGTCTAAGGCAACACCAGGGTTAGCTGCACGCAGGTATGCATTAATCATGCTGTTCCAAACGCGAATGTGCCCCGCTCGTGCGGACATCGGGTTCGTTTCGTTCCATCCAATTTTGCCTTCCGAACAAATTTTCCGGAATTCGTCAAAAACGACGCGTGCGCCCCCGATGTCATTGACTGACATGTATACGTCGAGAAGACGGGAATAAATAGAGGCGGTGATTTTGGGAATACCACGCCTCTCAAGATAACTGAACACACGAATGGCTTCCTTGACGTTCTGATGGCGTGCACAGGAGTGGAGAAGGGAGATATACACTGATGTCGGGAGGAAGTAGTTGTGGGTTGCCGAGGCAACGTTGAAGAGACGCAATGCAGAAGGAAAATTCTGTTCTCCACGGAGGGTCTCAAGGCGTCGCTGGTCAACGAAGTTCTCGGCATGATCGGAAAGGCCCAAAGCATGACGCTTCTCAATACGCCTGGAGATGGCCTCGACGTGCCTGGAGATTTCCTCATCACGTGTGACAAGCACATTGATGAGTGTCATGTAGGTACGCGTATTTGGCTGGATGGAACGGGTAACCATGTCATTGTAGGTTTGCAGAATCTCCGTTGGTTGTTCATTATGCTTGCGAAGGGCGACAAGCTTATCAAGAATGTCGTTCCAGTTATCGACAGTCGACTCATAGTCGGGTTGTCGTAACTTTAAGAGTTCTGCACGTACTTCAAACGGGTTCGGAAGCTGTGGATCCGTGGGGGCCGTGGATGCTGGAGAAGTAGATCGTGGATGTAAAGGAGACTTGGGACGAACTTCCGGAGCGAGAACAGATTGCGGATGAGCTGAGTCTGTCAGGTCGATGGGTTGAGCGGGACGGGATGGCAGGGGGGCGTCACCGGGAAGACTGGAGACGGGGACTGTAGAAGCCGTGGAGTTGCGACGGATAAGGCGTGGGGTGGGAGGTCGTGAGGCGACTTCCACATCCTCTAGAACAAGTTGAGGACGATACGGCCCCACAAAGGCGTGATAGAGGCGCGCATGTTCCTGGACAGCTTGCAAAACGCCGAAACTTTTTGCGCGCTCAGCAGTCGCAATAGCGTCAGACCCAAGCGAGAAACTTTGACTCCGACTCCGCTGTTTCCGTGCAACGCGTGTTGACTGGGTGATAGTTTGAGGAAGAGTGGGTCTAGATTCATCGGTGTCATCTTGGTAGGTTACACCCGTGTCCGTGGAGGATGTATTTGCCTGGGCTACAGAACGGCTCGGTTGCTAAATGGGAATAAGAGACCGAACCTGGAGTGGCACCGAGGTATGATGACTCACTTTGTAACCCGAGTAAAACCTACTACCGGGGTGGAATTTAGCTCCTCCACCTGCGCCAGCATGTCCGTTACCCCAACTTGAAGAGCCAGTATTGTTATTCCAAGGGGCTAAGCTGGATGTCGAAGATTGGTTCGTGCCAGTTTGAAAACCAAGGACATTCCGGAGCGTATGACCGGCTTGATTCTGTGCCGCAGCGACGGCGCGGCTCGTGTGGTGGAAAATGTGACTAGCTACCTGTGGTAGCATACTCAGGTGGGCTTGTCAGAAGCTGCCCAAGTCAATGAAGGAGGTGATGATGAAGGGACGGCCCTGCGTGGGGCCAGACGCGAAAACTTAATGGCTAGTTGAGTCGGATGAAAAAACGCAAGCCGTTGCCGTTGCCGCTTCGACACGTCGACGACTTGATAACATCCAAATTATAAATTGGCTACAGTAAATAAATAAATATTTATATATCCTTTAGTCTAATCTGGCCTCCTTCCCGCCCTTGTAAGAGGTGTCGTCCGTTACCAGCCGTCTTATTATCCAAAAAACGGCCAAGATACCCAGCGCAAAAAAACTCAGCGTTGCCCAAGGGTGCTCGCTCACCATTCTTTCTGTAGCAATCAACTTATTGTTGATGTACTAGACAACTATGAGAATCTGATTCTCGCGCGAGGCTTGAGGACTTACTCTGACGATGCGTTCAATGATGTTCTCAGAATGTCGCACACTCAAGGTGCCATTCATTGCGTCACCTAGTGCCGAGAATATAGTTGCATCGTCAAGCATCAAGCGACTGCCAGTCCTGGTGGTATCAAAGTAAACCAATCGCTGCGACACAAAAATTAGCCACCGACAGAATGCATGTTATGTATGTAAACTTACCGAATGGTCCACAATGACAACCTGTGCTGGGCCCTTAATACCATACATACTTTTGAGCCAACTCGCCCATCGTTCCTGGTCCATCCAAACAAACACGACCTGTCGCCCTCCATGCGGTGGTGAATACTGACTGCCACCAGTCCTACGCCATTCGGCGGCGAACCCGCGAAGCATCTCGACAATCTGATTGCGCTCGATACCAGAGGCAGAAACAGAGGCCAAGAGAACAAGTGGTTTGCTCTCTGCATTCATCACCTCCTGGAATGATCCCTCGCCGAGCTCCATGGCTAACGGCAAGCGATAGGTTTGTAACCATTTGGAAAGTTCTTCGACACTTGTCTGCGCGTTAAACTGGAGATGAGCTGCGGCACTGGCGTCACCATCTCTCAACGCGATCAAAGAGATATCAGAGGTAAGGGGGAGGGCAAAGTGAGTAAAGAGTTCTGGAGCACTAGAAACGTATAAAGGAGGTGATCCCAACAATGGACGTGCGGCTTGTGTAAGACTAGGCTGCTACATATTGAGCGAAGTGGTACGTTTAAAGTAATAAATATGGGCTCACGGGAAGTGACACGCCAGGCGATTGCAAAGCGATATACAATGCAGAGTTATCTTTCACAACTTGCCCGAAATCCGCGTATTCTAACTCTAGGAGTACTCTACTTTCTTGGTCAGCGATATATTAGTATGTGATGCTCAAGAACTCACGGTTTAACTGCTGTCTCGGCCCAGTTCTTCATTGCTTCAAGTTTGCGACTGCCCGAATACTCCGTCTTCTTTCCAGATGCAGGGTAGAAAAACAACATTGGAAAGCCAGTCACTCCTTCCGAAGAGCAAAGCGACTTGTAATCCTCGCAATTAACTTCCGCGACAGTAACTTGACGTTGAAGCTCTTTGGCGAGTTTTTCCCAAGTCGGCGCTAATTTCTTGCAATGACCACACCTGTCGGAGTATGTATCCTCATTAATTAATGTCCACTCAGAGCTTCCCTCTGAGAAGATGGGAGACCCACCATGGTGCAAAGAACTTTACAAAGACGTCGTCGCCCGCAACAACGCCTGCAAAGGTCTCGGGAGCGAGAGCGAGTACCTCTCCATGAGGATTCCGTTCATTATGTAACGTTTGTTGGTCATTCTCAGAAAGTTCTGGCGGTGGCACATTGTCGGAGGGCTTAGACACTCCCGTGTGTTCTTCGATGAAATGTATAATACGTTCATAGTCGCGGGCGCCATCGAACGTAGCTCGGAGCGTGCCATCATGATACAGTTGCATTTCTGGATAACCTGCGACACCATTCTCGTTGCAAAGGTCTGTAGGCATTTCAGACAAAGGAACAGAACCCCCAGAAACGAAAATGCACGTGCCACCACTGACAACACAGTTCACTTGGGCAAGGTTAATGCGTGATCCAGTATAATCATCGACAAGCGCGTCCCATGTTGGTGCAAACAGCCGGCAGTGGGGGCAATACGGAGAAAAGTGCTCAACGAACCTGAGCTCGCCTACATTAGTCCAGAGAATGGGTCAGAGGTCAAAGCACTGACCAATAGCCCTTCGCGATAGTCTTGCTGAAATCCTCTGATTTTAATAATTTGTGTTCTGCGCTTTTCGCCGGGAGAGCAAATGCAAAAGAGGCGATAAGTAGAAAAAAGGAGAAGGGTTGCATAAATCGTAGTGATACGGCGGGGTCTGGGATGATTTGGCACAGCGAGTGAGAGAGATGCGTGGGAAGATTTGCCAAATGGAAAGCTTCGCCTATCCACAGTTCTCCTCGACTGTTCACGTCGCGCTTTTCAAACATGTCACAAACGCGGCAATGCTTAAGGCCCGCATCGTACGTGCGAGCACCTTAGAAGGCTCAGAGGGACAGGTGGAGCGCGAGGCAGTTAATTTTGCCTTCGTCAATGCCCGGCTGGTGTGTCGCGAAAGCTGTTCATCATTACGGATAGCGTGATTGAGAGCTGCAGATAACGAGCACCTTACATATTCAGACGGCTATTACCCAGGCCATGCTGGCTGTAGCACAAAATGCTTTGAGGACTAAGACAGTGCACTCAGAGGTTATATGGGCATTGAATCCGGGCAATAATGTGAGCCACTTTGTCAATCGCTATCTTTGCCCAGAATCGAGAAGATGCCCCTAGATTACGGAAGCGTTACGTCGCTACGGCATTTCTGACGATAGCACTGCACTTCTCGTCGTTCGAATCGACCCCCTCGACCCCTCGGATGTCACGAGCAGAATGAGTGCCGTAGTTGAAGGCACTCAAGTACCCATTTCGCAACTCACGGGTTTGACCGATTGGATCGCCGTGAAAAAGGTGGGCGAGATTATCTTCATCCTTATTCTGTGCTCAATTTGCGTACCGGCAGTACAACAAATTGAATGCGGACCCCGTTATCAGGGAAGTGCAGAATGACCCGAATCGTGAACATTACTTAATCGATAACATCGTCATAAGCCTCGTAGCGATGAAGAGCGTTGCTGCGTGATTCGGACCGGAGCCTGCAGTACTGAAGCTGTACCCCCGAATGTAGTTCGAAAGTAATTCCAATCACACATCACGAGACGTAAATGCTCTCTCAACATGAAAAGCACCGCTGCTTTCCAAAAAAACGCTCACTTCAGCATTGATCGTATGCAGCCGCATGGCACAAGCTAGCAAGCATTCCGCAACCCAACGCGCTAACATCATAGTTCATCCTTCCGAGACTCTGTCTCGGCTTCTAGGGGCAAGCACAACGCGGGCGTTGTCCCTGTGAATAAATACTCACACTTCTCTAGTTCAGTTACCGCTAGTAAAATATTCTCTGTCCCACAAGTCAGGTCAAGCTGCGAGCAATTGTTAGGACCCGCAAAGTCTAGGTGACCGAATTACGGTACCTTCACGCAGCGTTCTGGCCCATTCCAGCACCTTGCGCCATGACTGTACACTTGGGTGGAGTAGTACTCCGTGGAGCCTTCTGCTACACCAGGAGTGGGATTCCACGACGCGAAATTTCTATTCCCATGAATGAGTTGAGATGCGCGCACCGGACTCGTTCAGAAGATTTCGCACCCGAGACTGAACGACGATCCCCCGTGATATGGGGATTGTCTCGCCTCTCCGAATAGACACACCTCATATGTGTAACTAGAAAATCGATGAGATGGGAACATAAATTTGAGATAAAAACTTACCCTCCCGTATCTTTCGTAAGACATGTGTTATGCAGTTTCTTCCATTCGCCCTGTGCACCGTATACGGTAGGGTCGAACAGATCCACCAACTCTTGTCTAACGTTTTCCGAATGTTTTTGCGCAAGATTGAGGCCATTCTCAGCGTTGTTGAGTTTCTCTCGCGCTCTGGAAGCCTCTATCATGTCTCGATTCAGTACACGCACATAACCGACGATGACTAGTCCGACCTGAGGCAGCGGTGGAAGAGCCTTTGACAATACCGAAGACTTGTAACCAAGATACGAGAGTATCGCGAACGGCCTCATATTGTGGAATTAAGAAACCAGGGAGGTACGTATTGATGCCACGCGCTTGAAGAGGAATCAATTGTTCATGGGTCATGTAAAGTCTGGAAGGCGCTCACTAGGGGAAATTGAAGCTGGTTCATCAACGTATGAGTCATGCTCTATGAGCAATGAGACGTGGTCAACGTTGAGAAGTTCATCAAGTTGTTGCTCGAGTTGTTGCGCAGACCATTCGCCCTCCTCTAACCCTTCCTCGACCTTGTCAACTTGAGTCATTTTTCCATCCTCCTCATCACTTCCTTCTTCGCGTTCGACCTCAGTAATGTGCGGCAGGCCTGCCAGGTATTCCCAACCGCGCACTGCTTCGAGGACGGCCATGTCTTGGTAATTCGGGTTGTAGCCACGGCGAAGGGTGTCAAGAATGTCACTTAGTTGCTTTTCGCGTTCAAGGTGCTTTTCATGTTCTCGCTGAAGAGACTTGAGCGCATTGTGATGTGTGATAAGAGAGGTATACAACGCTGTGGCATATGTCACTGATGTTGCAAGAAGATGCAACCACCGAACGTACGCGACATTTTCTGGTGTTCAAGGACCTCTGCGGAAAGTGCTTCCGTTCGCTCCGCGAGACCTGTGATGAATGGGGAAATGCTGAAGATATGATGCGGCAAGCCTGAGCACACCTCTGAACCGAGCAACCTCCTTCTCATGACTGACAATCTCTTTCTGAGAGTTATCGATCTCTACTTCTAACCGTTTTTTCTCTTTTTGTGCGAAGGCAATGTATGTCGAACGGATTTTCGAACCCTAGATACTGAATCAGAACAGTGAAGTGGGAGTCACGCAGTAGTGCTCACAGTCTTTCGTAACTTTCGCGCAGCCTCTTGTTTTTGGAGATATCGTTCACCAACCGCTGCACAAGTGTTCTCGCATATACCAGCGGGCTCATCGGACCCATCACAACAAGCAGGTTCTAAAGACGCGTCAGAAGATGAAGGGTGCTGCAGAGCGTAAAACCGACCACACAGCCCATCATTTACGCGCGAACTCGGGATACTTGCGCCGATATGACCTTCATTCGTGCAGTAGAAGGTATTACCCGAACACGCACTCGTTCCTAGTAAGGCTTATAAGACTCTGACAAAAAGCATGGCGGAAAGGATATACCTGGCTCATCACTACCGTCTATACAGTCACAAAAATCGTCGTTTACGGCTGACCATGGAATGGTCTTGCTGCCATCTAGACAAGTCCACGTAGATCCTTTGGGCTTGTATTGGGAAAGTAAGGATGGGTGAACTCCACAGATTTGTGGTAACCCTGCAGGGAAAACGAGAGTCGGGACCAAGGAGAGTAAGAACAGCAAGGAGTGCATCGAAAGACAGCTGCCAAAGATTGGGCTGAAATTGAATCCGCTCGACGTGGAGACGCTTTGGGTGTTTACCTTTATTTGTCACTAAGCACTTTCCACTTTCTCTCCCCGACTTGTTCCATTCCAATTGTTCACCACCTCTCACTTGGTTTTCACAAATGCTGCAGCACACAGAAACCACACCATATGATATTGATACCATTTCAAAGCTGGTTATTCAGCCTATATCCTGTGACTGGAGTGGCTGTACAGCTACAATCAATAGCTGGTTTACATTTCAAAAGGTGTGTGAATACCTCTGCCAATTATATTTACACTTCCCAGTTGGGCATCATGTGGCTTCTATGCATTCACACACACATAAATTATCTTTCATTTAGCATTTACAGCTACATTGTCAAATTCAGCTACACTGTCAAATGAATGCAGTCAAATCACAATCTAAGGTTGGCTCCTTTATAGTTTATAATTATGTTTCTCATTCCTAACCTTTCATAGGACAATGTTCTTATGACATGTCAAATTGATGGGTGCCAAGATTTTGAGCACCACTCAATTGTTATGCTTGAAAATCATATTAACAAGTGTCATCTGGACTTGATACATATTCCATGTCCCACCCTTGGTGAGTTTTCTGACCTACCTTTTCCCATTACAGTATATCAGTCTTATTATAATTTACAGGTTGTTTTCACACAGTGGCTGCTTCTCAAAGCCAACATTCTCACTTTTTAGCAAAGCACATGAAATTGCTTTATGTTGACCCCTCAAGTCATTTCTTTAAGCCACAAGCATTTCCCTCAAATTGTCAATTGTCCCCACCCCCATCTTTACCCTTGGACTCAAGATTTCCTAGTTATAAGCTAACATCCCACATATCAGCAAATAGATCACAAAGCACACTTGCTAGCAAGGGGATAAACAGGTAAAGTGCCAAAGATTGATGTATATTAATTCTAATTGACTTGGGTTAGTTTGACTAAATCAATCAGCTATTTAAAAGTGTCACACAACTCAGACAATAAACAACAAATGGCCAGAAAATATCTAGCCTCATCAACTTCTATGTGCTCTACTTCAGAGCCTGATAATGACATGCTTAAGCATGTATTTGATGACCTATCATGTAACACCCCTAATACTTTAATAGCTCAGCATACCCCTATACCCTCTGATCCACAGATAGATTCTATGTTGTCTGCACCACCTTCTTGGAGGTTACAGATAGATAGGCCAGCTAACATGCCTCTAACTATTGGGTATAGTGCTTTTATGACACTATTTTAATTATCACACATGGGGTATCTAGCAAAGAGAGGGGTTATCTTTGATAGATTGCATTATAGTCTATTTTCTGTATTTCCCTCATCCTTGTGTTGCATTAGGAAAATGACACTTTATTTGCCATAACTTGCAGCTTTTTGACTTGTAGATGCATATGGCATAGATTATAATCCATAAGGCAATTGCAAGCTATTGTAAACCTATGGTAGATCTTGAGTGGGATGAATGTCTTTTTATAGTGTCCCTTTGAAAGAGTCTCAGCAACAAATATCAATCACATTGCCTTTAACAGTTTACCAGTGACGACAGGAGGTGGAACAGGCCCAGCACACAGCCAACAGCCACAGTGAAAATGCACCAATGTCAATGAGCATTGTACCCGCACTGGCAGTACCACACTTGTGTCCTTTAATAGCTGCAGTACACAGATGCCCCTGGCCTCAGTGATTTCCTGCCAAGCATCTAGCCACACATCCACAAATTGATCAGGTACTGTAAGCACCCCCTTGTCGACAGGTTTTCTCAGAAAAGCCCCTGGCAGACAGTAGGTACAAGCACGGGAAGAGTGTTGTCATGACGCTCCGAGTCGACATGAACATGCACTGAACGGGGACGGACTCGAGGCACGATGTCGCAAGTGAGAATGTCGCTGGTGTCACAGTGTCATTCGTTTTGGACGGTCTGCAATAGAGGCAGTGGGAGAGTGTAGAGACAGTGGGACTGCATGAGCTGCATCGCTTGTACTTCCATGTGCGAGGACGTTGTCGGGAATAACTGGATACCAGACATCGACGATTGACGCCGAGTGAGTCGGTTGATCTTGGAGATTCTGCCCCAGGGTGTTATGACTCACAGGAGCAAGGGCAGAGCGAAAAACGTAGATTTTCCCAAGCAAATTGTGAATTTCAAACACGACTGTGTCTGGTATGCGGTGAGTGGGAAGTCGTGAAGGGCTCAAGTAACAAAGATTTCGAAATCCGACGCGACAAGGGGATGTCGATGGCAGCCTGAGTCTGAGACGAGCGTATAGGCGTCCACCATGTACATCCCAACCTGTTAGTATTCCTGTTGTTGTAAGAGTAAAGTAACCGTTGTACCTGTAATCCATTTACAGACATCTCAGGTTACCGCTGGTGGCTACTGTTGCGCGTCTCTTACTATAGTCTCGATTCACCATCGTCCTCTTCGTATCATGCCACCAAGGCCATCACTCGTCCCTATCCATGTCCCACCACCTGCCCCTGATTCTCCTCGCTCGGCGCAATCGCTCCCTCCTGCAGGGATTCAGGGAGATCTCGAACAGGACCTGATGGGTCTTGCAAACGCATTGTACAACCTCGGCACTACAGTCGTGAACGATTCTACAAAAGACCCTGGAACGGGCAAACAGGTCGGACAAAGAGCGTGCGCTCCCGCTTTGCACTCTCCACCATCCCATCTCTTAAAGTTTTCACTCGTGGTAGGAACGAAGTAGTAGGATACTTGTCGGGGCTTGATGACATGGCGTCACATCTTACGACGCGCGTGCCGATGCAAGTACTCACGGACATCGACAATGGTCGCAATCCGATGCACCTGACTAAAGACCGTCTTGAACGAGCAGCCACTGAGAACCAATTCATGAATGCTAAAATCAAAGCGATCGAGGTATGTGTTGACTTTGCACGTTTCAGTGTACTCTGACGAGCATCGGCCCTATGTAGAACTACCAAAAGCAACTGGACGAGGCGCTAGTGCGGGCATTTCCCGACCTTGCACAGGTGATTTCGATTCCGAGCGCAAATGAGGTGGGCTCACAAAGGCTAGCCGGCGGGTCGGTAGAGTCGACGTCGGTAACCAATGGGGAGCATCGGGCCTGACCACGGTTGTCATGGAGTGCTTCGTCCTTCATTGTAGGATAAGGCAGTGTCCTTCGGGTGTTCTCGTGTACATCATTGCTGTAGTATCACCCAATCGCAAAATGCCAACGGGTGTCAGACTCGCCACAGCCACAGTGCACAAAGCCACGGGCCGATTGTGACCGAATCAATAATCATCCGTTTCATGCATCCCTTGTCCTCATCCAATTTAAACCCCCTCGGACGAGGTCGTCTCTCATGGCTGATCTTATAGCATCCTACCATGCCCTCTCCGCCTCCTCACAAAGGGCTGATGTCTCCAATGTGCTCAATGCCATCATATCTTGTCCGTCGTCCATTGGTCATTCCGTTCCCTCATTGACTTTCTCTGACCTTCGTGCAGCACTCTCCATTGACAATGCAAATCGCGCGGCCCTTGTTACTGCCATTCTACCAGATATCGGGTCTTGCGAGCCCGGCCGAACGAATGGGAGGCTTCATCATACAGGTACTTACTCCCACTCTTATTTTCCGACCATAAGCAAATCACTTTCTCAGATGTTCATCTCGCACTCTCGGCCATCAAGACTCTGGGTCGTCATCCGTCCGGATCGACCGTCATAGCGTCGGATAATAATCTGACCACCCTCCTTGCGGTATCGAAGAGACTCAAAGATAGCAATCTGGAGGCCTCGCTAGAAGCCCTTCGTTGTATCGCTAATGCCCTTCTTCTCATCGAGAGCGCGCGGGCCACTCTCATTAGTGATTCCGTTAACGGCGGAGAATATGTTGTTCTCCTTCTTGAGGTTGGTTGACCAGAGTATCCTCTCTCTACCTGTCAATTTATGCTGCTTTCAGAAGTCGCCGTCACCAGATGTTATCTTCATCGCTTCACGCATCCTCTTTCTCGCTACTGCGTCCTCTGCAACAGCCGGGCCGTTCATAGTCTCCATCGTCGAGCGAAAACCTTCCGGACGGGCGCATTCCCTCGTCGAAATCATTGGTCTCCGTCTGGAGTACCTCATCCCCGCTCTCCTCAGCGGTACAAGAATGGCCCGCGAGGCGATTGTGGATCTCCTGAAGTTCACCTTCAACATTCTCACACACTACCCGAAGGTACATTGAGTACTCGCCATTTCCCCCGTAATTTCTCTAATATCTTTCAGCTCGTCGACTGCGAGAAAGTTGCCGAGTCTGGCAGTAGTAGTGACAGTGCCAAAATTATGGGAGAGTACTGGTCCGATCGGCTTGATGGGTTCGTATATTTTATCCCATCGCGATCCGATTGCTGACTTGTGGGCTTGCATCTCAGCCTCCTCCCACCACTTCTCCGCGCATTCAACTCTCTCCAGCCCAGCTCGCCATCACCCCTCGCACCGCCTCTCAACCATATCATCCACTCGCTCCTCGCCATTCCCCTCACCAAGAATCTACAAACAGCATGGCTTCCCCCAAACAATCGTGGCCGCCGCGATTCCCCACCCGTTGGCTCTACCTCACCCGCTTCCTCGTCCAACAGCAGCCTTGTCTCAGACCCGTCACGCGAGGCTTCTCGCCCCCATGGTGCCTTCGATCGCGCAAAATCTATGCTTGCCGCTGGCCGGTTATCCCTCTCCCGCTCTTCATCTCCTGCGCGCCCCCCCAGCCCACCCAATTCCGATACCCTCCTGAACGCATATAACCTCCTCGAAGTCGCACTATCGCATTACTTCCCTGGCACAATCGAGCCGGACGATCCCTCGGTGCG
>WNFO01011191.1_pt1 | contig 15832 bp, 12 predicted proteins | sample 5400251 | NCBI WGS metagenome assembly WNFO01 (sample SAMN13153354, study PRJNA577476) | soil metagenome | isolation source: 100 cm saprolite under Madrone tree | place: USA:California | collected 2016-06-14 | reverse complement strand
GTCCGGCTGGTCGTGGACCAGAAGTCCTCGGTCCTGAAAGTTCCGAACGCCGCGTTGCGCTTCCGCCCGGCGGGTGTCGAGGGGGAGGCACCCCCATCACGGGGCAGGGCCCAAGCCGCTTCATTGCTCGAGCCGGGGGATGGCGCAGGTCGGTCGGGTGATCCGATTCGCGACCGGCTCGTTCGGGAGCTCGACCTCACGGATGAGCAGCAGCGCAAGCTCGATCCGATTCTGCGCGAGCGCCAGCAGAAGTTGGCGGCCGTCCATGCCGGCGGCAAGGCCCTGGCCAAGGCCGAACGGCGGAGCCAGCAGCAGAACATCCAGGACGCCGCCCGCGAAAAGATCATGGAACTCTTCACCCAAGAGCAGCGGGCGCGGTTCGAGCCGTCGATGGTGGATCAGCCCGCGGCGCGGCGGGAGCGTTCGGGGAGCGTGTGGGTGCTTGGGCCTGACGGCGAGCCCAAAGCCATCATCGTGCGGCTGGGACTGGCCGACGCCAACGCCACCGAAATCCTCGAGGGCGAGCTCAGAGAAGGGCAGGAGGTCATCGTGGGGTCTACCGAGCGACCCGCGCCCCGAACCGGTCGAGGCCAAGGCTCGAGCTCGTTGAAGTTGTAGATAGGCGCTTTCCAGATGCGGGCGCTCGTCGAGACCGAAGGGATGGTCAAAGACTACCGGGTGGGAACGCAGGTGGTTCACGCCCTCCGGGGAGTGCGGGTCGAGATCGGGGTCGGCGAGTTTGTGGCAGTCATGGGACCGTCAGGGTCGGGCAAGTCCACCTTCATGAACCTCCTGGGGTGCCTCGACACGCTGACCGCCGGGCGCTACACCCTCGACGGAGACGACGTCTCCCATCTCTCGCGGGATGCGCTGGCACGCATCCGGAATCGAAAGATCGGATTCGTGTTCCAGGGGTTCAATCTCTTGCCCCGGACCAGCGCGCTCGAGAACGTGGAGCTCCCGCTCCTCTACAGCGGCGCCGCTGCGAGCGGACGCCGGCGCAAGGCTCGAGAGAAACTCGAAATTGTTGGGCTGGCCGACCGGCAGCACCATCATCCCGCCCAGCTCTCCGGAGGGCAGCAGCAACGGGTCGCCATCGCGCGTGCGCTGATCAATGACCCGGTCTTGATTCTGGCCGACGAGCCGACGGGCAACCTCGATTCCCGCACCAGCCTCGAGATCATGGCTGTGTTCCAGGAGTTGAATCGGAACGGGATCACCGTCGTCCTCGTCACGCACGAGGCCGACGTGGCCCGACATGCCCGACGGACCCTCACCTTCCGCGACGGTCGGCTGATCACAGACGACCTCGTCAGCGAGCCGACGGATGCTCGGCGTCTTCTGTCCACGTTGACCGTCGACGAGCTCGTGACAGCGTGAACGTCTGGGTCAGCGCGCGCATTGCCGTGAGAGCGCTTCGAGTGAACAAGCTCCGGAGCGTCCTCACGATGCTCGGCATCATCATCGGCGTGGGTGCCGTCATCACGATGGTGGGGGTGGGAGCCGGCGCTCAGGCCCGAGTCGCCGAGGAGATCCGGAGCCTGGGCTCCAATCTGATCATCGTGCTGGCCGGCACCGTCACCTCCGGAGGGGTGCGGCTCGGCACCGGCAGCAAGGTGTCCATCACCGAGGACGACGCGTGGGCCATCCAGCGGGAAGTCCCGAGCGTCCAGGTCGCCGCGCCATCCGTCCAGGGCAAAGCTCAGGACGGCCAGATCGTGTACGGGAATCTCAACTGGACCACCCTGGTGCAAGGGGTCACGCCGGAGTTCTTCGTGGCACGCGAGTGGGACGTGGCGGCGGGTAAGCCCTTCACCGAAGAGGACGTGGAAGGTGCGACGAAGGTGGCGCTGGTCGGGCAGACCGTGGTGGTGAACCTCTTTGCGCATGCCGATCCCCTCGGGCAGATCATCCGGATCAAGCACGTGCCCTTCACCGTCATCGGAGTGTTGGACCGGAAGGGGCAGAGCACCTTCGGCCAGGACCAGGATGACGTCATCCTGGTCCCGCTCTCGACGGCCCAGAGGCTGATCTCGAGCAAGAAGGTCAAGATCGGTTCAGTGAATTCCATCTCCATCAAAGTGCGTGAGCCTGACGCGATGAAGGAGGCCGAGGAGCAGGTCCGAAGCCTGCTTCGCCAGCGACATCGCCTCAAGGCGACCGACCCCGATGATTTCTGGCTTCGCAACCTCTCGGAGATCCTTCAGGCCCAGGAAGAATCGTCGCGCGTCCTGACGATGCTCCTGGCGGCCATTGCCTCGGTCTCGCTGCTCGTGGGCGGTATCGGGATCATGAACATCATGCTGGTCTCGGTGACCGAACGAACCCGAGAAATTGGTTTGAGGATGGCCGTGGGAGCCCGGAGCCGAGACATCCTGGGCCAGTTCCTCGTGGAAGCCGTCACGCTGTCCCTCATCGGGGGGCTGATCGGGGTCGGCTTGGGTTTGACGGGTGCCTACGGCGCCGCCTATGTCGCCGAGTGGCGCACCTTGATCCAGTTCGAAGCGATCCTCGTTGCCTTTGGCTTTGCCGGGACGGTGGGAATCTTCTTCGGCTTTTATCCGGCCCGAAAGGCGTCTCGCCTGGACCCGATCGAGGCCCTGCGTTACGAGTGAACTCTTGCTGCGTGCCCGTCGCGGGTAAGTTGGAGGATTCGAGATGCGCCGACCCACGAGTATCGCGCCGCCGAAGGGAGAGTTGGGTGTCCTCACGCCCGGCATGGGAGCAGTCAGTACGACCTTCATGGCCGGAGTGGAGCTGGTTCGCAAGGGCGCGGCGCTCCCGATCGGCTCACTGACCCAGCTCGGGACGATTCGCCTGGGGAAGCGTACGCAGCGCCGCTCGCCGCTGATCCGAGAGTTCGTCCCACTCGAGAATCTCGACAACCTCGTCTTCGGCGGCTGGGACATCTTTCCCGACACCGCGTATGAAGCCGCCGCAAAGGCTGGCGTGCTCGGACCGGTGCATCTCGAAGAGGTGAAGGGCTTGCTCGCTGGTATCAGACCGATGAAGGCGGCGTTCGACCAGGCCTACGTCAAGCGCCTCAATGGGACGCACGTGAAGCACGCCAAGACGAAGTTCGACCTGGCCGAGGAGATCAAGGACGACATTCACCAGTTCAAGAAAGAGACCGGAGTGCAACGGCTGGTGATGGTCTGGTGCGGCTCGACCGAAGTCTTTCAGTCTCCGAGTGAGGTGCACGCCGACCCCAGACGGTTCGAGGACGCGATGAAGACGAACCACCCGTCCATTGCGCCCTCGATGCTCTACGCCTGGGCCGCCATCACCAGCGGGGTGCCGTTCGCCAATGGCGCACCGAACCTCACGGCGGACATTCCCGCCTTGCAAGAGCTCGCCCGCCACCACAACGTGCCGATCTGCGGCAAGGACTTCAAGACGGGCCAGACGCTCCTGAAGACGATCCTGGCCCCGGGCTTCAAGGCGCGGATGTTGGGGCTGCGGGGGTGGTTTTCGACCAACATCCTCGGCAACCGGGACGGCGAAGTGCTCGACGAACCGGGATCGTTCAAGACCAAGGAAGAGTCCAAGCTCGGCGTGCTGGAGTACATCCTGCAGCCCGAGCTCCACCCGCAGCTCTACGGCAAGATCTGTCACAAGGTGTGCATCAACTACTACCCCCCGCGCGGCGATGACAAAGAAGGCTGGGACAACATCGACATCTTCGGGTGGCTCGGCTATCCCATGCAGATCAAAGTCGACTTCCTCTGCCGCGACTCGATCCTGGCCGCGCCGATCGTCCTCGATCTCGTGCTGTTCCTGGATCTGGCCCAGCGGGCCGGGCTCCGCGGCATCCAGGAGTGGCTGAGTTTCTACTTCAAGTCACCCATGTGCGCGCCGCAGCTCTATCCCGAGCACGACCTGTTCATTCAGTCGATGAAGCTGAAGAACACGTTGCGCTGGATGATGGGCGAAGACCTGATCACCCACCTCGGCGCTGAGTACTATGACTGAGATTCGCGCAGGCTCGCCGAAGGTCCCGCGTCGGCGCCTGGCCATCTACTCTCAGGACAGCCTGGGGTTGGGCCATTTGCGACGGACCACCCTCATCGGCGGAGCGTTTCTCGGAGCCGACACGGACAGCAATGTTCTCCTCTTCGCCGATTCGCCGGTGGCTCCATTCTTCGAGCTTCCCAACGGGATGGACGTCGTCAAGCTTCCGTCGATCCGCAAGGTCAGCGCGGGTTGCTGGGAAGCGACGCGACTCCGGGTCGACGACCGAGAGCTCATTCGATTCCGCGCCGATCTGTTGCGCAGCGGGCTCCTGAATTTCCGACCCGACGTTCTCCTGGTGGATCACATGCCGGGGGGTGCCCAGCGCGAATTGATCCCGGCGCTCGAGGCGCTCAAGCGAGCGGTTCCTGAGTGCTTGGTGGTGCTCGGCATCCGGGACATCCTGGATGCCGAAGACGTCATCAAGCGGGTCTGGGAGAGTGAGGGCGCCTACGAAGCCCTCGACCGTTACTACGGTCGCCTCCTGATCTATGGCAGCAAAGAGATCTTCGATACCGGCGGCACGTATCGTCTCCCTGCGCTCCCGCATGGCACCCACTACTGCGGCTACGTGGTCAAACAAGGCCCCGTCAGACGGGCGGAAGAGGTCCGCACGAGTGTCAAGTCTCGGAAACGCCGATACGTCTTCGTCTCAGCGGGAGGAGGCGGCGACGGGGACTCGCTCATGCGGACGTACCTCCGAGCCGTTCGCCTGCTCGGTCCCCGCGCTGTCTTCGAAACGCTGATGGCCGTCGGAGTGAACGCGCCGCCCGAGATCCGACGAGAGCTGGAGGCCGAGGCGCGAGGGCTTCCTGTGCGGCTCGTCTCCCACGTCGATGACAGTCTCAGCCAGATCGCTGCCGCCGACCTCGTGGTGTGCATGGCGGGGTACAACACGTTGTCGGAGGTGCTCTTTCTGAAGAAGAAGGCGCTGGTCGTCCCACGCAGCGGACCCAGTGCGGAACAAAGGATGCGAGCCGAGCTCTTTGCCGCGAGGCATCTCGTCGACATGCTCGATCCGAACGACCTTTCTCCCGAAACGCTCGCGGAGCGCTTGATCGCGGACCTGGAGAGGAACGATTACCCAGCAGGGGGCGACGCGGTTCCGATGGACGGAGCACGACACGCCGCCGACCGCCTCATGGAGGCCGTCGACCGCCTCGTGCAGGTCGCGCGTGACGTCGTGGACGCTGTGCGTAAAGGAACGTATGCACGTCCAGCCTGAGCCGAGGCCAACACTCGGCTACGTGGTCAGCACCTGGCCACGGCTGTCGCAAACGTTCGTCTTGAACGAGATCCTGGCTCTGGAGCGCCGCGGTCTCCCTGTGCGAATTTTCTCGGTCAAGGATCCGGGCAGAGAACCAACTCACGCGACGCTGGCGAACGTGCGCGCGCCCGTCGCGTATCTGTCATTCCGGCGTCGCCGCCTGGCCATCCTGGTGGCCAACGCGCGGATCGCTCGAGAGGGGCCCGGCCGCTACGTCCAGACCCTCTTCCGAGCCCTGCGCTATGGGCGGAGAGCCATCGTGCGGTGCTTCTTTCAGGCGGGCTACCTGGCCGATCTGATACGTCGCGACCCCGTCAGTCACCTTCATGCCCACTTTGCTACGGCGCCGGCGCTGGTCGCCATGTTCACCCACGATCTCGTCCGCGTGCCCTACACGTTCACCGCGCACGCCCGGGACATCTACGTCGACACACCACCCGAGCTCCTTCGCGCCGAGGCGCAGCGGGCGCGGGCCGTGATCACGTGCACCGAGTACAACCGGCAGTATCTGTCGGGGCAGATCGGCTCGGCGTCCAGCGACAAGCTGCGGTGTATCTACCATGGGCTCGATCTCTCCCAATTCCAGTTCACGTGGCCGCGGGCCTCCGATCCCGGAACGCCGGTGATCCTGTCCGTGGCGCGGCTCGTCGAAAAGAAGGGGTTAGGGGACTTGATCATGGCCGCCGACATCCTTCGGCGGCGGGGCCGCGGCTTTCAAGTTGAGATCATCGGCAGTGGCCCCCAGCGTCAGGTCCTTGAAAACCAGGTGACGCGACTCGGCCTGAATGACCGTGTGAGGCTCGTCGGTGCGCAGAGTCACGACATGGTCTGCCGCGCGTACCAACGGGCTTCTATTTTCGTGCTTCCGTGTGTCGTAGCCGGTGACGGAGATCGCGACGGCATTCCCAACGTGTTGCTGGAGGCGATGGGCAGCGGGATTCCCGTGGTCTCGACCCCGGTTTCGGGGATTCCAGAACTCATCGAGTCCGAGCGCGACGGCTTACTGGTCCCTCCTAATGATCCGGCCAGCCTGGCCGACGCGCTCGACAGGCTCCTGACCTCTGCGGAATTGCGGGAGCGCCTGGGCCGAGCGGCCCGCGCTGAAATTGAAGCGCACTTCTCGATCGACCGCAGCTCGACGCAATTGCTGGCGCTCTTCCAGCGGGAAGCGGCCTCTTGACTCATACGCTCCGAAGGATGCCGACCGTGAACGTCGCCGAGGCGTTATCGGGGCGCACCAGGTTGGACGGCATCCGGTGGGTGCTGCTCTCCGCGGCGCCGCGCAGGGCATTACGGGATCAGCTGAAGGCCATGCTGTCAGCTCCGGCAATGCTGGGACCCTGTCGCCTTCGGCGCGCGAAATTCAAGCCTGGCCGCAAGCTCGATGCGTACTACGACGCGCTCGTTTACGACGAGAGCGTCAAGGGATATCGCCTTCGCCCGATCGCGGTGACCTGGGGAGAGGCGAGAGAGGCCGAGCGGCGTCACGAGACGGGTCTCGCCGAGATCCAGGCCGACGCCGTTCGTCAGGGGATGGCGGCGCCATTCTCGCGACTCATGACCGATCTCCCTGAGTGGGGCATGCGGGTCAGGGTTTCGCCGCTCGACGTGCGGTTCATCCAGCTCGTTCGTCTGTCGGATTCACGGTACGTGCACGACATGCTCGCGGCCGCGTACGCGGCGGCCGATAGAGCTTCGGATCAACCGCGCCCCGACCGGTACGTCGTCACCTCGATCCGCTACCGTCCGGGCCAGCGCCACGTCTTGCGCTATGACGCCGTGGACGCGGCGAGGGCCGAAACGGTGTTCGCCAAGCTTTACACCGGCGAAGACGGAGCGCGCGTGTTCCACAGGGCAACGCGGGCTGAAGAATGGCTGGCGCAGCACGGGGAGGGCGTGACGTCGGTACGGCCACTGGCCTATGTCGCTGAAGACGGAGTCGTGCTCTACCCAGGACTGTCCGGCTCGCCGCTCTCCAAACACCTGCGTCGCCCGAACCGCCGCGTGGGACGGTGCTTGGAGCGCGTCGGGGCGGCTCTCCACGCCTTGCATCGTTTCCCTCCGGAGGCCGCCGGCCCGCTGCAACGTCACGACTTCGCGGCGGAGGTACGCCAGATCGCGCGGGCGAGCGAACACCTGTCCGTCCTCCTGCCGTCGGTGGGTGCCGTCATCGACGCGCTTCTGGACCGAGCGCAGGCACTACACCAGCGGCTCCCGCAGGAGCCACCAACATTCACGCACGGAGACTTCAAATCGGAGCACGTGTGGGTCGCCCCGGGCGGGCCGACGCTGATCGACTTCGATTCATCTCACCTGGCCGACCCGGCTCTCGACGTTGGGAAGTTTCTCGCCGACCTGCAGTTGTGGCACGTCACCCGTCAGCAGCCCGGACTCGAGCAGGCTCAAGACAGGTTCCTCGGCGGGTACGCGCCGGGCGCCCCGGCGGAGCGCCAGGTCCGGGCCCGCCTGTACGAGGTGGTCGAGTTGGTCAAGATCACCGCTCGACGCGTGCGCCTGTTCGACGACGGCTGGGCATCGCGAACCCAGCAGCTGATCCACCGCGCGCACGCCCTGATGAACGATCTCGCGCGTACGGCGTGACAATGCCACCGCTGGGCACGCGCGGACTCCTCGAAGCATCCGAGCTTCCCTCGGACCCGACCTTGCCTGGCCTCACACTACTCGGCCATCCAGTGCAGCTGGTCGAGACGTTGTCGCGACCGTTGACGCACTGGCTCGGCCCCGATTCCCGCCTCATCGACAGTCGTGCCCACGTGCGCCGTCTGTCTCCGGGGAAGCGGTGCAGTGTCGAGCTCGAGCTGGTCGTTGAATCGCAACAGTGGTGGACCTCCCGAAAGCCGGCGTTTGCTCGGCAAGGTGTACCGGGAGGATCGGGGCGCCGTAGTGTACGAGACCCTGGGGGACCTCAGGCGCCACGGGTTCGGCGCGGGACGCTTCGTCGTTCCTCGGCCGCTGGCCTACTTGCCCGATCATCACCTCCTCCTGGTGACGTGGGCAGAGGGCGAGTCTCTCAGCTCTCTGTTCCTTGGCCACGCCGATGTCTCACAGCACATCGCCGGGGCCGCGGAGTGGCTGCTCCGCCTCCACCATTGTGGGGCTCGTACGGGCCGTCGCTATTCTTTCCCGGGCCACCTCCAGACATTAGCGAGTTGGAAGGAGCTTCTCACCGAAGCTCATCCCGCGGACGCACCCCTGTTGGCCGATCTCCTGGCTCGCTTCGAGGAGCGTGGCAAGGAACTACCCGGCCTGACTCCACGCCCCACCCACCGCGATTTCACTCCCGAACACGTGGTCGTTCACGGCGATCAGTTCACCGGCTTGGACTTCGACGAGTTTTGCCAGTACGATCCGCGGTTCGACGTCGCCCACTTCGGCGCTCATCTCCGGTTCCTCGGTCTGAAGCACTTCGGCACGCTGAATCACTTCGACTGGCTGGCGGACCGGTTCCTGGCTTGTTACGAAGCGGGCGGGGGAGATCTTTCCCGGGAAGGCCTGAGTCTTTACCAGGCCATTGCGTATTTCAAGTTGTGCCGGTTCGTGGCGCTCGTGGAGCGGCCTCAGGGATGGACGCACATCCTTCCTGAGCTCCTGAACGAAGCCCGGAGGTTGCTGTGACCTTCGACGATCCCGCCCTCCCGACACTCTCGGCGGTGTTAAATCCGGTGGAGCTCGGCGAACACCTTCGCGAGTTTCTGCCCTTGCCAGCGAAGGGATCAAACCACCTGCAGGTTCGGGTCCTTCGACATCATCCTGGAAAAAGGTGCGTCGTCGAAGTCACGTCGCGAACGACCGACGGACCGCGTGCCTTGATCGGCAAGGTGTACGCGAAAGACCGCTCCGATGTCTATCGTCTGATGGAGGAGCTCAGGCGAGCGGGTTTCGGTCCAAACGATCAGTACACCATTCCCCAGCCGGTGGCGTACCTGCCGACGCTGCACCTCTTGCTCCAAGAGAAGGTCGACGGCCGGGCGGCCACGGGACCATTCTTGTCGAGCAACGCAGCGGAGCGGACGGCGGCGGCCGTACTCTGCGCGCGATGGCTGATCAAGTTTCACGCGACGGCTCCTCCAATCGGACCACGCTTCCCCCTGAGCGATCACCTGCTCACTCTCGAGCAATGGTTCCGTCGCGTTGCCGCACTGGGTGAGCCCTTCGCGGGGAAAGCCGGAGAGCTCTTCAAGGGCTTGGAGGCCGCGGCGTCGGTGCTGCCACGCGGCGAACTGCGCACGATCCATGGTGACTACGATTGTGGCCGGGCCGACCCCTGCCACGAGGTGGCCAGATTCATCGTTGGTCTTCAGCGGTTGGCACAGCGACGTCGCGGGTCCATGCGGGCCCTGGATGGTCCGGCCGAAGTCTTCGTGGAAACCTATGTCGCCGCCGGCCTCTCGGATGTCAGGGCGCGCTTGGCGTTTCAGAGGGCAGCGATCTGCCTGGAGCATGCGAAGCACGATGTGCACAAGCGCGCGCCTGGGTGGTCCGAGCGGGCCGAGGCGACGCTCGATGAGGGCTTGCGCGTCCTGAACCCAGGCGTAGAGGTGAACTCGGCTCGTGCTTGACATGGAGCCGCGCGATCCGGACCCGGCTGTCGTCGGTGATCCCGGGATTTCCACCCTGGGGGAAGTCCTCGACCCGGTGACGGCGCGAACGTACCTCGGGCAGGTTCTGTGGGATCACGGTCAGACGATCGAAGACATCCGATTCCAGATCCTCAAGCATCACCCCGGCAAGCGCTGCACACTCAACATCAGCCTGCGAACGCCGGATGGGTGGCGCGCCCTGATCGGCAAGGTGTACGCCGAAGACCGCTCTGACGTGTACCGAGCGATGCACGAGATCAGCCGAGTCGGTTTCGGGCCAAAGGAGGCGCTCGGGATCCCACAGCCGATCGCGTACGTCCCCGCGTTACACCTCCTGCTTCAAGAGAACATCGACGGTCCGCGGGCCAAGGAAATCTTTTTGACGGGCGATGAGCGCGAGCGCGCCGACGCGTCTGAGCGATCCGCACGATGGCTGGCACAGTTTCACGCGATGGCTCCGCGATCCGGGGCTGTCCTCGACCCGATCGATGAGCTGGAAGCCGCCGAACGATGGTCGCAGACGATCGCCGGGCTGGCCGGACCGTTCCCGAGTCAGGCGAGAAGATTGTTCAGGCGTCTCGAAGAGGAAGCGCCATCGTCAAGCGCCAGCGAACGGTGCGCGGGCCACGGCAGTTATAACTGTAATCAGATCATCCTGACGAAGGACCGGACGATCACGTTCGATTGGGACGGTCATGATGTGGCAGACCCGAGCCGCGACGTCGCGCGATTCATCGTCGCACTGGAGCGGCTGGCCTTCAAATACCTCGGCTCGATCCGGGCCCTCGATGCCGTCGCCGACGTTTTCGTGAGGGCGTATCAGGCGCTGAGCCCGTTCGAAATCTCACCGACCCTGCCATGGTATCGAGCGTTGACGTGCCTCCGCCTGGCCAAATATGAGGCGAACCGCCCCGTCTGCACCCTCCGCGCGGGAATCGAGGCGCTGCTCGGCGAAGGGGTTCGTGTGCTGGAGCGATGAGGATGAAACTGGGTGAAGGCCAACTGGGTGACCGAGCGGGAGATCCGGATATTCCGACTCTCGCCGCGGTTCTCGACCCGGCGGAATTGGCGAAGGAGCTCAGTGTCGTTTCGTTTCCTCAGTGGCAGTGGGATGCCTCGCAGGAGATCCGGCTGCGCGTGCTTCGGTGGAGAAAAGCGAGTCGGTGCACGCTCGAAATTGCTTTGAGCACCTCGAGCGGCCCCCAGGAGCTGATCGGCAAGGTCTACGCCGAGGACCGCAGCGATGTGTACCGGACGATGGAGCAGATCAGGAAGGCCGGGTTCGACTCCGAGGACGAGTTCGCGATTCCTCGACCCGTCGCCTTCCTGGCGTCAATGCGCCTTCTGCTCTACGAAAAGGTTTCCGGTATTCAAGCCAAGGACTTCATGCTGAGTCCCAAAGAGTCCGATCGCCTCCTGGCCGGGGAGCGCTGCGCGCGCTGGCTGGCCCGATTTCATGCAACCGGCCCGTGTGTGGGGCCGGTCGTTCTCCTGAGCGACCATTTAATGACGTTGGAAGAATACGGGCGGCGGCTCGCCGATCTTGGCCGGCCCTTCGGCGACAAGGCGCGTCGGCTCTTCGAACAGCTCACGACGACGGCATCGAGTCTCGGCAGTATCGAAAGCTGCGCCGGCCATGGGACGTATGGCCCCACGCAGGTCCTCCTGGCCGAGGGCCGCACCGTGACGATCGACTGGGATGGCTACGACGTGACGGACCCCACCCGCGACGTGGCGAGATTCATCGTCGCCCTTCAACGGCTCGCCTTGAAATATCGCGGTTCACTCCAGGCCCTCGAAGAGACGGCAGACGGGTTTCTGATGACGTATGTCGCCGCGGGCCGGGCGGATGTGAGCCGACGCCTGCACGTTCATCAGGCCGCGATCTGCCTGGAGCGCGCCCACCACGATGTCGAGAGGCAGACTCGCGGGTGGCGCGAGCGAGCCGAGGCGATGCTCGACGACGGACTGCGTGTCCTCGAGGCGGCCTGAGGAACGACAGCGATGCTCATGACCCTGGCGAAATTCATCAGGCCGTATGCGCCGTACCTGGCTCTGGCGCTCCTGGGGGCCCTTGGTGAGACCGCGGCGGATCTCCTCCAGCCGTGGCCGCTCAAGATTCTGTTCGACAACATTCTCCGCGGTGAGCCGCTTCCGCCGGCCATCGACGGATGGCTCGCGCCGATCTTCGGACAGGGGGCCTCAGGGCTCCTGGCCTTTGCTGTCTCCGCCGTGCTGGCGATCGCCGTGGTCCGTGGGGCATCGTCCTTCATGCAGGATTTCTTCATGCCGCGCGTCGGCCACTTCATCCTCCACGATCTACGCCGACAGCTCTACTGGCACATCCAGCGGCTTTCCATGACGTTCCACGACGAGGGACGCGTCGGTGAGCTCTTGAGTACGCTCACCACCGATATCCAGGTGGTGCGCGACCTGGTCGAGTCAGCGCTGGTCGGCCTGGTCGTGAACACCCTGACGCTGCTGGGCATGATCATCATCATGCTCGTGATCGACTGGCGGTTGGCACTGCTCGCCTTGTCGATCGCGCCATTTCTGTTCGTCATCGTGTACCGCTTCACCCACCGAATGAAGGCGGCCTCGCGCGACGCACGACGTCAGGAGGGTGTGGTGGCCTCGGTCGCCCAGGAAGTGCTGACGTCGATGCGTGCCGTGCAGGCGTTCACACGCGAGGACTATGAGCAGGCCCGCTTCGAGCGGGAAAACGAGCAACGGGTGTGGGCCGGCATCCGCGCGCGCACGCTGGCCGCCCAGCTCGATCCGCTGGTGGAGGTGCTGGTCGCGATCGGTTCGGTGCTCGTGCTCTGGTACGGCACGCAGCAGGTTCTGAACGGGACCCTGACGCCGGGCTCACTCCTCGTCTTCATCGCGTATCTCGGCGGGCTGTACAAACCCATGCGCAAACTTTCGAAGGAGGCCGATGTCCTGAGTCGAGCGGCCGTGGGGCTGGAACGCATCGTGGGGATCCTCGAGACGGGACAGACGGTGAAGGACTTGCCAGGCGCGAAGGTGGCGCCGACGTTTCGGGGCCGGATTCAGTTTGAAAACGTGTTTTTCTCGTATCGGCCGCGGGAACCCGTCCTCAAAGACCTCAGCTGTGCCGTGGAGCCCGGTCAAGTGATTGCCCTGGTGGGGGCCACCGGTGCGGGGAAGACCACGCTGATTCGCCTCATCTCCCGGTTCAACGATCCCGACCGCGGCCGCATCCGCATCGACGGCGAAGACATCCGAAACTACACGTTGTCTTCCTTGCGCGCGCAGATCAGTCTCGTGCTTCAAGAGACGATTCTGTTCTACGGGACGGTCCGCGACAACATCGCCTACGGTCGCCCGGAGGCGACGTTCGACGAGGTCGTCGCCGCGGCGAAAATGGCCAACGCTCACCCGTTCATCGAGCAATTGCCCGAAGGCTACGAGACGATGATCGGTCAGCGGGGGGCCGTGCTTTCCGGCGGTCAGCGCCAGCTCCTCACCATTGCGCGGGCGGCCATTCGGGGTGCGCCGATCGTCCTGCTCGACGAGCCCACCACCGGACTCGACGCGAGCTCCGAGGCGCTGGTGATGGAGGGGCTGGCTCGCCTCGTCAAAGGGCGCACGGTCGTGGTGATCGCCCATCGCCTCACCACGGTGAGTCGAGCCGATTCGATCCTCGTCCTCGAAAGCGGACACATCGTGGAGAGAGGCACCCACGAGCGATTGCTTGCGATGGGAGGTCGTTACGCCGCGCTCTATGAGCTTCAGTTTCGAGGACAGACACGTGTCCAGACCGGACAACGCCAGGCCGAGTATCGTTGAACCCCCGAAGTTCAAAGAAGGGTCGTGAGTAACATGGCGAGGCTGAGAATCGGACGTCTTGGCCGGGTCGGCGTGGCGCTGGCCCTTGGCGCTCTGAGCGTGGTGATCGGGGCGGCCGCGAATCCCCTGGCGCCGACCGAGGCGGTCATGCACGTGGCGGCGGTCGGTGATATCCACGACGAGGGGCCGTCGTCGAGTGCCGCCGCCACGGCGGCGGAGGCGGCCAAAGCCGATTTCATTCTCGGCCTGGGCGACTATCAGTACGATGACGGCGCGCTGTGGAAGTACAACAGCTACTTCGATAAGACGTGGGGCCCCAACGTTCCCAAGATGTATCCCGTCCTCGCACCGAACCACGACCAGTTCTGGCAGGGCGATCCACTGAAGTACTTCAACGGTGGCGGCGCTCGTGGCTACAAGAGCCCGGTCACCCTCAAGCCGTACACGCCTTACTCATTCGACAAGGGGACCTGGCACTTCATTGCTCTTCCCGATACCTGTGGCCGGACGAGCGGATGCAGCCTGAGTGACATCACCTCCTGGCTGCAGCAGGACCTCGAGACCCATACGAATCGCTGTGCCATCGCCTACTGGCATCAGCCGTACTTTACGAGCACGTCGACTCACCGCCAGGAAGCCAGTATCAAACCCTGGGACGACCTCCTGGTTGCCAGGCACGTCGATATCGTCTTGCAAGGCCACAATCACGTTTATGAGCGCTTTGCCCCTCAGAATGCGGCTCGCGAGGCCGACCCCAATGGCCCTCAAGCGTTCGTGGTCGGTACCGGCGGCCGGCACTTAGACAGGTTTAAAGACACGGCGCCCAACAGCGTGACTCGAGACAACAGCACGTTCGGAGTTCTGCAATTGACGCTCAGAGATGGTTCCTACGACTGGCGATTCGTACCGGTGGCGGGTGGGACGTATACCGATAGCGGCTCGATGAGTTGCCGCTAGCGGGCTTCTGGAGGAGGCATTGGAGGCGAGGAACGCATGCGAATTTCGATAATCGGTTGTGGGTATGTAGGGTTGGTGACGGGCGGGTGCCTCGCCGAAATAGGCCACGACGTGATGTGCACGGACAATGACCCCGCCCGTATCGCCACGCTCGAGGCGGGCCGGGCGCCGATTTATGAGCCACATCTCGACACGGTCCTGGCTACCGCCCGAAGTGCTGGACGTCTCGCCTTCACGCGCTCTGCGGGCGAAGCGGTCCGCGCGGGCGATAACATTTTTATCTGTGTGGGCACGCCGCCTCGGCAAACCGGCGAAGCCGATCTCTCCGCGATCGACAACGTCGCGCGAATCATCGCCACCGAAGCGCGCACGCCAAAACTCGTGATCGAGAAAAGTACCGTGCCGGCCCAAACTGGACTGCAGTTGAAGCGGGCGCTGGCGGTCTACGGCCGCAAGAATGGCCTGACGTTACGGGTGGCTTCCAACCCCGAGTTTCTCCGCGAGGGCACCGCGGTCGAAGACTTCATGCACCCGGACCGCATCGTCGTCGGCGTGGAAGACGAGGGCTCCGAAAAGCAACTCCGCGAGATTTACCGGCCCATCCTCGAGGGCTCGCGTCACTGCCCCGTGCACACGGCGGCCTGCCCACCGGCTCCAGCCCCCCACATGCTGGTGACCTCGATGACCAGCTCGGAGCTGATCAAGCACGCTTCGAATTCCTTTTTGGCCCTGAAAATTTCCTACGCCAATGTCCTCGCAGACCTCTGCGAGCGGCTGGGTGCCGACGTCGAGGAGGTGACCAGTGCGATGGGTCTGGACCCGCGCATTGGACCGCAGTTCCTCCGCGCCGGCCTGGGCTTCGGCGGTTTTTGCCTGCCGAAAGATGTCCAGGCGTTCGTCCGGTTAGCGGAGAGCGTCGGCGTGGACTTCGGCCTGTTGAAGGAGGCAGAACGGGTCAACCGCCGGCGCGTCGGGCTGTTCCTCGACGAGGTGAGGCGCGCGCTGTGGGTGGTCAAGGACAAGCAGGTCGGGGTGCTCGGCCTCGCCTTCAAGCCCAATACCGACGACGTTCGCCTGGCGCCCGCCATCGAAGTAATCAGGCAGCTGGCGGCCGAGGGTGTGCAGGTGCGCGCCTCCGATCCACAGGCGATGGAAAAAGCCCGCGCGATTCTGCCTGACGTCG
>WNFO01009002.1_pt1 | contig 15834 bp, 12 predicted proteins | sample 5400251 | NCBI WGS metagenome assembly WNFO01 (sample SAMN13153354, study PRJNA577476) | soil metagenome | isolation source: 100 cm saprolite under Madrone tree | place: USA:California | collected 2016-06-14 | reverse complement strand
ACCGGGACGAACGGGAAGACGACTACGACATCCCTGATTGACGCAATCATAAGAGCTTCCGGAGCGAAGACGGGCCTCTTTGGGACGATTGCGTATCACACGCCGCTGGGCGATTATCCCGCGCCAAACACAACGCCGGAGTCTGTCGAACTGCAAGGATTTCTCGCCGAAATTCGCGACGCCGGCGGAAAGTACGCGGTGCTGGAAGCCAGTTCTCATGCGCTGACGATGGAGCGGTTGTGGGGCTGCCACTTTGCGGCGGCGGTCTTCACCAATCTCACGCGCGAGCACATGGATTATCACAAGACGTTTGAAGATTATTTTGCCGCGAAAAGACGCCTGTTCGAAGGCACGGGAGCGGGTGCGCCGGAAATCGCGGTAATCAACTCCGATGATGAGTATGGGAGACGGCTTCTAGGCCTGGCCAAGAAAACAATGACTTATGGCCTGGAATCCGACGCGGAAATCACGACCAAGAAATTTCAGCTGACTTTCGATGGATTGGCGTTCACCGCGCAGACACCCAACGGCAAAGTGCAGGTGACGTCCTCCTTGGTAGGCCGCATCAACGTGTACAACATTCTCGCCGCCATCGGCGCGGCGCAGGCGCTCGGCCTTTCGAATGAAGTTATCGAAACCGGGATTACGAGCCTGGAAAGCGTCTCCGGGCGCTTTCAGCGCATCGACCTCGGCCAGCCGTTCTTTGTTGTTGTCGATTACGCGCACACGGACGACGCGCTCGAAAACTTGATTCGAACGGCGCGGGAGTTGAATCCCAAAGGCCGCATCATCACCCTGTTCGGCTGCGGCGGGGAAAAGGACCGCACCAAACGGCCAGTCATGGGCGAAGTCACGGGGCGCCTTAGCGACCTGACCATTCTATCCAGCGACAATCCGAAGAGTGAGGATCCGCTGAAGATTATCAGCGACATTATCGTCGGCCTGCAAAAGACAGCGGGAAAATATCTGATCGAGCCGGACCGCGAAAAAGCCATCGGTCTGGCAATGGACGAGGCGCGCGCGGGAGACATTGTTCTGTTAGCGGGGAAAGGCCACGAAAACTATCAGATTCTTGCGGATCGACGGCTGGACTTTGACGACCGCGAAGTGGCCCGGCGCGCCCTCCGCGATCGAGGTTTTGGCCAGCAGCAAGACGGCCGCGGGTTTGGCACTTAACGCGCTTTCTATCTAGCTCTGAGGAGGGCGCGCGGGCCGGCAGTCAACTCGCCAAGGAGGAGCCCTCAAAACGGTGAAAACAAACCGAGGCGTGGGAAGTTTGCGCAAGGCAAACCCTTTGAGGCATTTATGCGGTGGAAGCTTAAACAAGTGGCTGAATCTATTGAGGCTTCGCTGGGGACCAAGCTCGACCCCTTGGCCCGGGTGGCCGGCGTCTCGATTGATTCTCGCACGATACGTCCCGGAGAGCTGTTCATCGCCATCCACGGTCCGCGTCACGATGGACACGATCATGTGGGTGAGGTATTTCAGCGCGGAGCGCTGGCGGCAGTTGTGGCGGAGGCGCGAGCGCGGGACTTTCCCGATGCACTCCGGGAGTGCTGCCTCGTCGTGGGCGACACCTTTCTCGCGCTCCATCAATTGGCAAGGGCGGTACGCACAGCATGGGGAAAGAAAATTGCCGGCGTCACGGGGAGCGTTGGGAAAACAACCACGAAAGAAATCCTGGCGGCGCTGCTGGGCGCGAAATTACGCGTGCTGAAATCCGAGGGCAATTTCAACAATGCCTATGGCTTGCCGCTGACGCTGTTTCGGTTGGAGGAAACGCATGACGCGGCGGTGCTGGAAATGGGAATGTCGCGGAGGCACGAACTGCAGGAGCTGGCCGCGATTGCCAAGCCGGATGTGGGTGTAATCACGCGGGTGGCGCCGGCGCACCTGGAGTTTTTTGGATCGGTGGATGAGATTGCGCTCGCGAAGCGCGAGTTGATTGAAGGGTTGAACGGCCGCGAATCGACCGCGGTGCTCAACGCCGACGACTCGCGAGTCGTGGCGTTTGGAGCGTATGCGCCGGGCCGCGTCCTGACCTACGGGATCGAAAAGCCAGCCTTCTTCACAGCGGAACAGATCGAGGACCGGGGAGCGCTCGGCTCGGCATTCGATTATGCCAGCCCGGAAGCGCGCGTGCGGCTGGAGTTACCGGTGCCCGGACGCCATGCCATTTCGAACGCGCTGGCGGCGCTGGCGGCGGCCAGCGTCTGGGGCATCGGCGTGGCGGAAGCGCAAAGCGTTTTTCCGTCGCTGCAAACTCCCGCCATGCGCGGCGAGTTGTTGCGCTTTTCTAACGGAGCGGCGCTGATCAACGATAGCTACAATTCGAGCCCCGCAGCATTGCGTGCCATGACCGAATTGCTAGCTGCCACGCCAAACTTTCGCCGCCGCATCCTCGCCGCCGGCGAGATGCGCGAATTGGGCGTTTTTTCGCCGGAACTGCATCGCGAGGCGGGACAATTCGCAGCCAAAACAGGAAAGATCGATTGGATCATCGGCGTCGCGGGCGACGCGGCGCAGCTAGTCGAAGGCGCCGTGGCGGCGGGCCTGCCAAGGGAGCGAACCAAGTTCTTCGAAGCGTCCGAGGGCGCGGCAAATTTTCTTCAAGGATTTATCAGCTCGGGTGATTTGCTCCTGGTGAAGGGCTCGCGGGGCGTGAAGATGGAGCGCATCGTCGAGGCGTTGATCGCGCGGCACGCTGCGTCTGGTGAAGTCCCCCGTGAGGAGGTACGGCACTGAGATGCTCTACTACCTCCTCTACCATGTGCTGCAGCACTACTTCAGCCCGCTGAACGTTTTTCGCTACATCACCGTCCGCACCGTCTACGCGAGCCTCACGGCCATGTTCCTCGCTCTCGTCTTCGGGCCCGGGCTGATTCGGCAATTGCGCGAGCTTCAAATCGGGCAGTATATCCGCAAAGAGGGTCCGCAGGAGCATCAGAAAAAGGCCGGTACGCCTACAATGGGCGGCGTCCTGATCGTCCTTTCCACGGCGGTGCCGACCCTTCTCTGGGCCGACCTCACAAATCCGTTTATCATAATCTCCCTTTTCGCACTTTTCGCTTTCGCGGCCATCGGCTTCGTCGATGATTACGCCAAAGTGTCCATGCAGCGAAATTTGGGTCTGACGGCGAAGAGGAAAATCTATTTTCAATTTCTCGTCAGCCTCGCGGTGGGTATCGGGCTGCTCGTCCTGGCGACGCGCAGCGCGTACTCGACACAGTTCATGATTCCGTTCTTGAAAAAAGTGCATCCGGATTTGGTGATTCACTCGCTGATTCATTCGCCGCATTTTTGGCCGCTGGCCTTTGTGCCGTTCCTCGTCTTCGTTGCCCTGGTAATCGTCGGATCGTCTAATGCGGTAAACCTGACCGATGGCCTGGACGGACTCGCCATTGGCTGCACGGTGATCGCTGCGGGCGCCTTGACCGTTCTGACTTATGTGAGCAGCAACGCGCGATGGGCGACGTATCTCGATATTCAATACATTCCCCGCGTCGGCGAGCTCACGGTATTCTGCGGCGCGCTAGTCGGCGCCTCGCTGGGCTTTCTCTGGTACAACGCCCATCCCGCCGAAATCTTCATGGGCGATGTTGGCTCGTTGTCGCTCGGAGGGACGCTCGGAGTTATCGCCGTCATCATCAAACAGGAAATTCTGCTCTTCTTCGTCGGGGGCGTTTTCGTGCTGGAAGCGCTCTCCGTCATCTTGCAGGTGGGCTCGTTCAAATTGCGCGGGAAGCGCATTTTCCGGATGGCGCCCATCCACCATCATTTTGAATTGAGCGGCTGGAGCGAATCGAAAGTGATTGTACGCTTCTGGATCGCGGCGCTGGTCTTCGCGCTTTTTGCGCTGACGACATTGAAGCTCAGGTAGAAGTTTTTGAACAGGGGCGCAGATAGAGAACCAGATGCCGGGTGGATTCGAATTGCGGGGCAAGCGGGTGCTGGTCGTAGGGCTGGCACGAACCGGTATGGCCACGGCGCAATTTTGCGCCGCGCGTGGTGCAACCGTTTCGGCGACGGATTCCCGGCCGGAAACTGAGATCGGCGAAGCAGCCGGAAAGCTTCGCGCTGCCGGCGTCAAAGTCGAACTCGGTGGCCATCAAGAAAAAACCTTTCTCGAGCAGGATTTGATTATTCCCAGCCCCGGCGTGCCCGCCGACGCGCCGCACTTGCAGGCGGCCCGCGCCAGGAGCATCGCGATTTGGAGCGAGATCGAACTGGCGTACCGGTTCCTGAAGGGGCGACTGGTTGGAATTACGGGTTCGAACGGCAAGACTACAACCACTTCGCTCGTCGAACATGTTCTGAAGACCGCGGGATTCTCCACGATTCTTGCGGGAAACATCGGGACTCCGCTGATCGGGTGCGTGGATGGATCGAACACCGACACCATCACGGCGCTCGAACTCAGCAGTTTTCAGCTTGAATTAATCGACGCCTTCCGCCCGAACATCAGCGTGTTCCTCAATCTCACTCCCGACCATCTCGACCGCCACCACACCATGGAAGCGTATGGAGCTGCGAAGGCCCGCATTTTCGAAAACCAGACGGAGGAGGATTCTGCAGTATTGAATGCCGACGATCCCGCAACCACGCCGCATGCGCCTTCCCGGCCGGGAGTGTTTTGGTTTAGCCGGAAGCAACGTGTTGCCCAGGGAGCATTTGTTCGCGGAACAGAAATCATTTTCCGGCGAGATGGTGAAGAGGAAAGTGTTCTCAAACTCGAGGACATCCATCTGCCCGGAGCACACAACCTCGAAAATGTGCTGGCCGCCGTTGTCGCAGCGCGGCTCGCCGGTGCGCAAGGGCAGGCCATTGCCAAAGGAGTGCGCTCCTTCGCGGGAGTGGAACACCGCCTTGAATTCGTCGCGGAAATTGGCGGCGTGCGCTATTACAACGATTCGAAAGCCACCAATGTGGACGCTACGCTAAAAGCGCTCGACGCATTTCCCGGCAGGATTCTCGTTATTCTCGGCGGCAAGGACAAAGGCAGCGACTACACCGCGCTGCAGAAGCCGCTGCGCGAGAAAGCGATCCTCGCGCTGCTCATCGGCGCGGCCTCGGAAAAAATCGAGAAGCAAATTACAGGCAGCGTAGCCATTGAGCGCGCTGAGACTCTTGAGCGCGCCGTCGAGACGGCCGCGCACGCCGCGCAGCCGGGCGACATCGTGCTGCTTGCCCCGGCTTGCGCAAGTTTCGACCAGTTCCGAAATTACGAACACCGCGGGCGCGTTTTCAAAGAATTGGTCTGCCAGCTAGAAAAACAGGCCGCCAGTGCGTCCCCCGGAAAAAGGTGAGCCAAGGTGCCGAGACGTCTCGAAACTGACCGCTGCCTGTTTGGCGTAACGCTGGCGCTGTGCCTGCTGGGTGCGGTGATGATTTTCAGCGCCTCGGCGGTCACCGCGGAGCATGAGTACGGGCGCTCATATATTTTCCTGATGCGGCAGGTGGTCTGGCTGATCCTGGGCCTCTTCGGAATGTTCGCGCTGATGCGCACGGATTACCGCCGCTTGCGCCAGCCGGCTGTCGTCTATACGGTCGTCTGCGTGATTCTTGTCATGCTCGTGGGCACTCTTTTCCTGGACAAGTCGCACGCCACTCATCGTTGGATCAAGTTTGGGCCTTTCATAGGGATTCAACCTTCTGAATTGGCAAAGCTGGCGGTAATTCTCTACCTGGCGTGGTTCCTCAACCTGAAGCGCCGCCATAAGCCGAGAATGGACTTCTCCACTGATGACTTTCGACGGACCATTCTTCCCGCAGCGGGCCCCGTTTTTCTTTGCGTGGGCTTGATCCTTCTGCAGCCTGACCTCGGCACCGCCATGGATATTGTTCTGGTCGCAACCGCAATTTTGTATGTCGCCGGCATGTCCTGGAAGTGGATCGCGGCCGGCGCCACCGTGTCTTTGCCCGCGCTCTACCTGCTGGTCACTCACGTTTCCTATCGCCAAGCACGGTTGATGGCCTTTCTCGATCCCGGCTCCGACCCGCAGGGCGCCGGCTTTCAACTCTTGCAGTCATTGATCGCCGTCGGCTCGGGCGGCTTCACCGGCGTCGGCTTGATGGAGAGCAAACAAAAACTGTTTTATCTGCCGGAAGCGCACACGGATTTCATTTATGCAGTGATCAGCGAAGAGCTTGGATTCATCGGCGCTATTCTGGTGATTGGATTGTTCGTGGCGTACGCCTGGCGCGGCTTGCGCGCCGCGTTTGCCGCGCCGGACGGGTTCGGACGCCTGCTGGCGCTCGGCATTACCGCGATGGTGCTTAGCCAGGCGCTCATCAATTTCGCCGTCGTGCTGGGGATGGTGCCGACGAAGGGAATTCCGCTCCCGTTTGTGAGCTACGGCGGATCTAGCTTGCTGGTTATGCTCCTCGGCACGGGCGTGTTGCTGAACATTGCGCAGCAGGCGTCGGAGCCCGCATGGTGATCGTGGACCGAGATTGCAACGGCGCAGCCTTTTGCCGAGGGAACGCGGAGGAAAGTTGCGGCTCTGCGCCGAGGCATTAGCGGTGAAGCTCTTGATCGCGGGCGGGGGCACAGGCGGGCACGTTTTTCCGGCGCTGGCGATAAATTGGTGCCACAGGCCGGGCTGCCGCTCGAGACCCTGCGCGTCGCGGGCCTGAAGGGGAAGGGCGGCATGACTCTGGTGAAGAATCTCGTCTTGCTCGCGCCAGCGATGCTGGATGCCCGGCGTGTTTTGCGGAAGCACAGGCCCGTGGCGGCATTTGGCGTGGGCGGCTACGCCGCGGGGCCGATGCTTCTGGCCACTTGGCTGGGGCGCGTACCGAACGTCATCTTCGAGCCGAATGCCGAGCCGGGTTTCACCAACAAAGTTCTCGCGCGAATTTCCAAGCGCATTGCGGCCGGCTATTGCCTATCAATCAGGCTTTTGTGGACGCGATGGATCGCCTGGCGCCCCGAAAAAATGATTTGTCCATCGTGCATCAGACCGGCGAACGCGACTATAATGCCGTACGCACCGCGTACGCGCGGCGCGAAATCAACGCGGAGGTCGTGCCCTTCCTCGCGAACATGGCGGAGCGCTTTGCCTGGGCAGATCTAATCGTTTGCCGGGCAGGAGCTATCACCGCGGCGGAAATAGCAGCAGCGGGCCGTGCCGCCATCTTCATCCCTTTTGGGGCCGCCACCGACAGCCACCAGTTGCGCAACGCCCAGGAAATGGCGCGCGCAGGCGCAGGCCGTGTGATTCCCGAGACGGAACTCACTGCGGAACGCCTGACAAAAGAGATCTTCTCCCTCCTTGACCAGCCCTTGGAGATTGAAAGGCAAACGAATGCTGCGCGCGGCCTTGCCCGCCCCGCCGCTGCCCGCGACATTGTTGACTTGATTGAAGAGGCCGCGAACGTGCCGGGAATGAGGCAGAGGGCAAATCCATGATGGTTTCGTTTCGCAATTTTCAGCGCATTCACCTGGTGGGCATCGGCGGCATCGGTATGAGCGGCATCGCCGAAGTGCTGCTTACGCTGGGCTATTCGGTCTCGGGCTCCGACACCAAGCCCTCAACCATCACCGAACGCCTGCAGAATCTCGGCGCCACGATCCATGAGGGCCACAAAACCTCAAACGTCGAAGGTGCTCATGTCGTCGTCACCTCTTCGGCGATCAAAGCGGACAATCCCGAAGTCGTCGAAGCGCACAAACAAAAAATCCCCGTGATTCCGCGCGCGGAGATGCTCGCGGAACTGATGCGTTTGAAGTACGGGATTGCCGTCGCCGGCGCTCATGGCAAGACCACCACGACTTCCATGGTGGCCTCGGTGCTGGCGGCCGCGCATCTTGATCCAACCTTCGTCGTCGGCGGCCGGGTGAATCAGGCCGGCACGACCGCGCGTCTCGGCAAAGGCGAATACTTCGTCGTCGAAGCCGACGAGAGCGACCGCAGCTTCCTGATGCTCGCGCCCGTCGTGGCCGTGGTCACCACGATCGACCGCGAGCACCTCGATCAGTACACTTCGCTGGAAGACATTCAGGAAGCCTTCACGCAGTTCGTGAACCGCGTGCCATTCTACGGCGCTGCGATTTTGTGCCTCGACGAGCCCAACGTCCAGGCCATCATCCCGAATGTTAAGCGGCCCATCATTACCTATGGCACTTCGAGCCAGGCGGATCTCGTCATCAGCGATGTAACCCTTGAAGGCCTCAGCAGCGAGTTTCGCCTGACCTACAAGGGCGAGGATCTAGGTCTCTTCCGGCTCGCACATCCGCCGGGCATTCACAATGTGCGCAACGCGGCCGCTGCCGCCGCGGTCGCGCTCTACCTGGATGTCCCGTCCGACCTGATTCGCGAAGGTCTGGCCAAGTTCGCCGGTGTTGGCCGCCGCTTCGATATCAAGGGTGTCGTCAACGGCATCACCGTGATTGACGATTACGGCCATCATCCCGCCGAGATTCGCGCCACGCTCGAGGCGGCGAGAGTCTGCAAGTTCAGCCGGCTGCTCGTGCTCTTCCAGCCGCACCGGTTCAGCCGCACCCAGCATCTCTGGGACGATTTTCGCAGCACCTTCAACCAGGGGGACATTCTGGCGCTGATCGATATTTACGCCGCCAGCGAAGCCGCGATTCCCGGGGTGAACAGCGAAGCCCTCGCCAAAGCCATCGGCGAAGCGGGGCACAAGAACACGCACTATTTCCGCTCGATGCAGGAAGCAATCGAACATTTACTGCGTGAAGCGCGGCCCGGCGACGCGATCTTGACCATCGGCGCCGGCAACATCAGCCGCGCCAGCAACGAATTGATGGTTCTCTTGGGAACGGAGCACGAGCCGCATCATGCGCGTTGAGGATCCCAAAATTGTCGCGGCCCTTCCCGAGCTTGGCGTTGAGCTAAGAAGTCGCGCCAGCCTGGCGGAGCTCACTTCGCTGGGCATCGGTGGCACCACAGATCTGTTCAGAATCAAGAAGCATGAGGGTATTCCCGGGCTCCTAAATCTTCTCGATTCGAACCGCATTCCTCACAAGTTTCTTGGGGGCGGCTCAAATCTCCTCGTTGGCGACGGCGAGTTGCCCTGGGTGGTGCTGCAGCTTGTCAAGCCAGAGCCAGAGGTCGTCCTCGAAGGGAATTTTGCTCAAGTCGATGCTGCTGCTGACCTCGGCCGCACTATCACCTACTGCGCCAAGAACGATCTCGGCGGGATGGAAGGCTTGATCGGCGTGCCCGGCACTGTCGGTGGCGCCCTGCGGATGAACGCCGGCGCCTACGGCATGCAAATCGGCAGCTACGTCCGCGAAGTAAAGCTGTACCGGGCGGCTGAACGAAAGATCGAAACCCTCAAGGGCGATCAAATTTCCTTCGAATACCGGCACACTTCTTTTGCCCCTGATGATATGATGCTCGCAGTGAAACTGGAACTTCCCGCCAAGCCGTTCAAAGAAATTCTTCAAGGGATTCGTATCTGCAACGAAAAACGGCGTTCCAGCCAGCCGCTCGGTCAGAAGAGCGCCGGCTGCATTTTCAAGAACCCTCCTGGCGCGTCCGCGGGACGCATGATTGATGAGCTGGGGCTCAAAGGTCTGAACGTTGGCGACGCGCGTGTCAGCGATCGCCATGCCAATTTCTTCGTGAACGCCGGAAAGGCATCGGCAAAGGAGATGCTGACGCTGATCGCCGATGTGCGCGACCGCGTCGCGAAGGCATTCGGCGTGACTCTCGAGAACGAGGTGGTCGTTTGGAACGCGTGAAGGCCATGCGCAGAGGCGGTTCGGTGGCAGCGGATGCCGATTCCTATCGGCCCGAGCTGCTCGCGGACGAAGAACCGCGTTATCTGCGCCGGCAAAAACCGCTCGAAATTCGCCGCAAGAAGTTCGGTGCGCGCGGATGGCGTTTTTACAGGCGCGTGCTTGTTCTGATCCTCGTGGCAGCGGCGGGCGTCACCGGTGCCATAGTCGGCGCGAGATTCCTGCTTTACTCACCCCAGATGCTGCTGCTGAACCCCGCCCAAATCGAAGTGATCGGAAATCACATTGTCAGCCGCGAAGCGGTGATCCAGCAGTTCGTGCGCGACCGCAACCGCAGCGTCCTGCGGGTCTCACTGAACGCCCGGCGCGGCCAGTTGGAACAGCTTCCGTGGGTCGAATCTGCCAGCGTGCAGCGCATCCTGCCGAATCGCCTTCGCGTCGAGTTGACGGAGCGCTCGCCGATCGCATTTTTGCGGAACGGCGCCGAGCTGGCGCTTATCGATGTGCACGGCGTCATTCTGGACCGTCCCGAAGGCGAGGACTTGCGTTTTCCGATCGTCACCGGCCTCTCGGAAAATATGCCGCGTGAAGAGCGCGAACGCCGCATGCAGAACTACGAGGAATTCCTGAAGGACGCGGACCTGGTGCGTTCCGGCTCCTCAGATCGCGTGAGCGAGGTCGATTTGTCGAATGCCAAGGACCTGCGTGTGGTTATGACCGGCCTCGCAGGCTCGAGCGATTCGCAAACCGTGACGATACATTTCGGCGCCGGCGATTTCGCCGGCAAGTACCGCATGCTCGTCGGTAATTTCGCGCAATGGCAGGCAAAGGCCGGGTGCGTCCAGTCGATTGATTTGCAATTCTCGCGGCAGGTGGTGTTGAACCCCGATGCAAATTCTTGCGGGGCGCACACCGCCGCGGCCGCGAAGCCAAATTAGATAAGAGGCGGGGGCAGGAGCTTGTCGAAGAAAGACCGGTACATCGTCGGATTGGATATCGGCAGCACGAAAACGTGCGCGCTGATAGGGGAAATCGAAGAAGGACGGGTCAAATTTCTGGCGCTGGGCGCGGCGGAATCGAAAGGGCTCCGCAAGGGCCTAATTGTCAATCTGGATTCCACGGTTAGCTCGATTCGCCGCGCCGTGGAAGAGGCCGAGGGCGTGGCCAGCGTGCCCGTGGAATCCGCGGTGATCGGCGTCGCCGGCAACCACGTGCGCGGCGTAAACAGTCGCGGCGGCGTCACACTGGGGCATCGTCCTCGTGACATCGAGCGTGACGACGTGCGCCGCGCCGTCGATGCCGCGCGCAATATCACCCTCCCCGAAGACCGCGAAGTCCTCCACGTTCTCCCGCACGAGTTCATGGTCGACGCCCAGGACGGCATTCGCGACGCCACCGGCATGGTTGGCCAGCGCCTGGAAGCCAACGTCCATCTCGTCACGTCATCCATCGCCGCCACGCAGAATCTCGTCACCGCTGCCAATCGCGCCGGAATCCTGGTCAGCGACACCATTCTCGAGCCCCTCGCCTGCGCCGAATCCAGCCTCGCCCAGGACGAGCGGGAACTCGGTTGCTGCCTGCTCGATATCGGCGGGGGCACAACGGAATTGATTGTCTATGGTGGCGGCGTTGTCCGGCACACCAGCGCGGTGGCCGTCGGCGGCGACCACTTCACGAACGACCTGGCCGTTGGTCTGCGCACGCCGATTCCAGGCGCCGAGAAAATCAAGCGGCACCACGGTTGCGCATCCCTATCACTTCTCCACGAAGACCGCGCCATTGAAATTGGCAGTGTCGGTGATCGCCCGCCGCGAACGGTGTTCGCCCGCATGCTGACCGACATCATCGAGCCGCGCGCGATGGAGTTGCTGGCGCTCATTCGCGATGATCTGCAGCGCGCCGGGCTCGATCGGCAAATCCCCGCGGGATTCGTCCTCGCGGGCGGCGGTGCGCGTCTCAACGGGCTCATCGAGCTCGCCGAGCAATCCTTCCACTTGCCGGTGCGCGTCGCGGAGCCCAAGGGATTGGCTGATCTGCCCGAACAGGTGGCCCAGCCAGAGTATGCAACCGTTGTTGGTTTGGTGATGTACGGCGCGAAGGCGCGGCGCAATTCGCCGCAGCGCGCGGGAAATCTGGTATCCAAATTGAAAGCCATGTTCGCCGGCGCCTCGTGAACCCTGCCCGAACGAAGCGATGCGAAACTGGAGAAGGCTGAGGGACGCATGACATCGAAGGAAGCAGCAATCCGGATGAGCTTCAGTGAGGAGCTGCAGCCGGCGAAGATCAAGGTTATCGGCGTAGGCGGGGGCGGGTGCAACGCGGTCAACCGCATGATTCGCGCCAAGGTCGAAGGCGTCGAGTTCATCACCGCGAACACTGACTTGCAGGCGCTGAAACTCTCACAGGCTCCGGTCAAGCTGCAACTTGGTGCGAAGCTGACCAAAGGACTCGGCGCGGGAGCAAATCCTGAGATCGGCCGCAAGGCCGCGCTGGAGGACACGGAAAAAATTATCGAAGCGCTGGAAGGCGCGGATATGATTTTCATCACCGCCGGCCTCGGCGGAGGCACCGGAAGCGGTGCGGCGCCCGTGGTTGCCTCGCTCGCCAGCGAACTTGGCGCCTTGAGCGTCGCCGTCGTGACCAAGCCCTTCGCCTTCGAAGGCAAGCGCCGCATGTTCCAGGCCGAACAGGCCTTGCAAGAGCTCATCGGCGCCGTCGACACCGTCATCGTCATCCCCAACGAGCGCCTCATGGACACCGTCGAACGCGGCACCAGCTTCTTCGACGCCTTCCGCATCGCCGACGACATTCTCCGCCAGGCCGTTCAGGGAATTTCCGACATCATCACCGTTCCCGGCATCATCAACCGCGACTTTGCTGACGTGAAAGCCATCATGCATGGCCAGGGGTATGCGGTGATGGGAACTGCGATCGCCACCGGCACAAACCGCGCCATTGACGCCGCCAACCGCGCCATTTCCAGCCCCTTGCTCGAGGACAACACCATCCAGGGCGCGCAGGGCATCCTCATCAACATTTCCGGAAGCTCCAGCCTGACGCTTCACGAAGTCCACGAGGCCTCCTCCGTCATCCAGAAAGCCGCGCATGAAAATGCCAACATCATTTTCGGTGCGGTTATGGACGATTCCATGAAGGATGCCGTGAAAATCACCGTCATCGCCGCCGGCTTCAAGGAAGCCAACAAGAAGCAGGTCCAGCCGAAACCCTCCTTCCTCCCGAAGACCTGGAAAGCTGGCCGCGAGATTTCCGAGCAGCACCCCGCAAACGTCGTCCATCAAGTACAGCAAAACGTCCGCGAAGTCAGCCAGGAGGTCCCTGCGGACGATCTTGACGTGCCGACATTCCTCCGCCGCCAGGCCCAAAAGGCTTAGCCGCGGCTCAATTCGCGCTGTCATTTGCGGGGGCCCAGCATGCTGCGCCCCTACGTCGTTTCTGTCACCGCTCCGAATCCTCAATTAGAAGAGCGGCGCGCACAGCGGCTCAATTCGCTCCCTCAACCGGACCTCTCTCCAGTGCATTCTCACTGTCCGGCGATGTGGCTCAAGTGTGTCAGGCTGCCGTGCGTCCAATTCCAATACATTCCAAGGATCGCCACGGCGTTCCATCCCCACATGAACAGGCGCATCTCCGCCGGGCTATAGGAGCGGTTCTTCCAAGCGATCAAGGCGTCCACGAGAAACCACACGACCCCCAGCGCCAGAAATCCGGCGATGACCACGTCCCGGAAAAATCCGTAGACCAGCGCGCTCTCGGCGCACAAGAAACCCGCGATAAGAAGTTTTGAGGGCACAGCTCCGATCAGCGTTGCCGTCGTTCGCCTTCCGCTGATGCGATCCGGCCCAATGTCCATCACTTCTCCAAAGATGTGCGAATGCATCGCGAACATGGCGCCGAACAAAAAAGTTTGCCATGGAAGCTGGGCTGTTCCATTCAGCCAACTGCTCAAAACGAACACCAGCAGATAGCTCGCTTGAATGAGCATGTCGAAAGGCGGCTAGCTCTTCCAGCCAAAGCGAGGCGCGTTGTAGAGTCCCACCGCGAGCCGCAACACGGCGTACCACCAAAAAATCCGCGGGCCCACCAGAAAAAAGAACGCCGCCAGAAATGGAAGCTGGACAAGGGCGATCTGCCATTGCAGGTTGGCAAGTTGTTCAGCAGCCCCCAGCGAGCCAAACAGAAAGGTGCCTTTGCGCGGATTGTAGCGGTCGGCCTGCGCGTCCACGATGTCGTTTACCCCGTAAATCAGAAAGCCCAGCGGGAAAAGAACGTAGACGAGCCCCAGCCAAAACCCCTTCGAATGTAAAACGTCTGCGTGCCCGACCGGCATCAGGTAGAACAGAGTTGTGGTGCTCCACAGCCCCGGCCGTGACACCTGGATCAGAAATACCAGGTCCGGCTTCCGCAATCGATTCTTCGCCGAATTGGCAACAGTTACTGGCGCGTTTTGCATGTGCCCGCCCGCTAGAATCGAAACTCTCGCCTCGCCCCAGCTTCCAGTTGAAAATCACTCTAAGGAGACTATAGAAACGCCATTTCTTACAGTGGACGCTCGATACTTCGATACGAATCCGCCAACGGAATTGCAGCAGCCGATGGCGCCGATCCAAGCCGGGACGAACGTTCCTGCCCGATCGGGCGCCGACCGCCCCTCCTTCGACTTGGGGTTGTGGTAGGCTCTTGCCCCAGGCGGCTGGGTCTCGTCCGGTTCCACCTCCTCCGGTTCCTGCCGGAGACACGCGCAAAGGAGACCTCCGATGAAATTCCATCGCAAGCAAACCGCATTTCTGATTGTAGCTCTCGTAACCGCGCTTGCAGCATGCCAGGAGCCCTATCATCAGAAGGACGAGCGCTACATTTTCATCGCCGCCAACATTAATTTGCCTTATTGGCAGGAAGCCCAAGCGGGTTTGACTGACGCGGCTGCCCAGATGGGAGTCAAAGCGGAGATGGACGGCCCTGCTTCGTTCTCACCAAAGGAAGAGCTGGAGGCTTTTCAAAAAGCGGTGGCGCAGAATCCGGCGGGAATTCTCGTCTCGGTCACGAACCCGGAGATTTTCAAGGCGCCCATCGATTCCGCCATCCTGGAGGGCATTCCGGTGATTTGCGTGGACGCCGATGCCCCCGATTCCCACCGTGTCCTTTTTGTCGGCACGGACAATTTCCGCGCCGGCCAGGAAAGCGGCAAACGCATGGCGGACATCCTCAAAGGCCAGGGGCAAATCGTCTTGCTCACCATTCCCGGCCAGCTAAACCTGGATGAACGGGTTCGCGGCGTGAATGATGCTCTGAAGAAGTATCCCGGGATCAAGATCGCGCAGACCATCGACGACAAGGGCGATTCCCGCAACGCTTACGACGCTATCTCCGCGCTTCTTTCCAAGAAACAGAAGCTTGACGGCATTATTGGCCTGGAAGCTACCGGAGGCGCTGGCGCCGCGGCCGCTCTGCACCGCGTGGATCTCACTGGGAAAATCGCCATCGTCTCCTTCGACAAGGATCCGGAAACGCTCGATGGGATTGAAAAGGGCTGGATTAACGCGACGATCGTGCAGAAGCCCTACGTGATGGCCTATTACGGCCTGAAATTTGTCGACGACCTGCACCACAACGCCGTTCACGAATTCAAGGACTGGCGCACCGCCCCCGCCCCGTCCATGCCCGGTTGGGTGGACACCGGAACCGCCATCGTGGACAAGAACAATCTCGCCGTCTTCCGCGAGGCGCTTTCCGCTCACCCGAAGCCACTATAGAGCGCTGGTCTTCAATTTTCGGACCAGACGGCCCGGACCCTGCCGCCTACAATAGTCCGGAGGACGCGAATGCGGTTATCGAGCCGCACCCCACGGCTACGCCGAGGACCATTCCCGCCAGCACGTCACTAAGAAAGTGCATTCCCAGCACGATTCGGGATATCGCAATGCTCACGGCAAGAAAGAAGAGCGCCCCTTCGAGGGATGGATAAAAATAGCTGACCACGATGGCGATGGAAAAGGCTGTCATGGTGTGACCGGAAGGGAACGAGAATCGGTCGGGCGGCAGCACCTTCGACCAGCAATGCGGCTCCAATTGGCAGGGTCGCGAGCGGTGGCTGAGCCTCTTCAGCG
>WNFO01004466.1_pt1 | contig 15837 bp, 11 predicted proteins | sample 5400251 | NCBI WGS metagenome assembly WNFO01 (sample SAMN13153354, study PRJNA577476) | soil metagenome | isolation source: 100 cm saprolite under Madrone tree | place: USA:California | collected 2016-06-14 | reverse complement strand
TGAGCGTCGATCAGGTCAAACGACTCAAGTTGAAATGGGCGTACGGATTCGAAGGTGACGTTAACGCGATCGGGCCGGAGTAGACCGCTGCTACCGTTCTACTCTGGCCACGTGGCGTTCGGATCAAAGTTAAGGGCCGATTGCACCTGGGTCGTCGGGATCATTGGCTTCAGATAGGGACGTCCCACACTCTTGTGACACGCATAGCAGCTTTCAAGCATCGTCTTGTAGGTCGCGGCGAACTTCAGGCTGTCTTTCTTTTCAATCGCCGCTTTGACGTCGGCGAGGCTGCTGGTATCGATACCGTCAAAGATACCCTGGATGTTGACCTGTTCTTTCTCAGGTCCCTGGGAGCGCACCGTTGGCGATTTTTTGATTAACCATTGGATGTGACCGCGCGTCTCGTTGAAATAGAACTGGGCGAGCGGCCAGTTCTTCGCTTGACCCGCAAACCAGAGGTTGGTCCAGTGCCATTGCACGTCCATCATGATGTGCGAGTTCGAAGGCAAGAGCGCCTTCAGACGTGCGACCTCCTCCGGCAGACTCTGCATCGTAGGTAGTGGCTCGCCTCGTTGCTGTTGCTGTGGCGCCTGCGGTTGCGCTTGCTGCTGCTGTTGCCGGGTAGCCACAGTGGGGACCATACCGTACTGCCAGGTCCGATCGATCACGATGCCCACCAGGACACCGCAGGCCAAAAGCAATGCTCTTCGAATCCAGATCGTCTTTGTCATATCGCCGCCTTGTGAGAAAAATAGAAAGTTCGTGTTCGCGAATCGCTCCGGTTTGTTACGATTCCGCCCGCCCACATATTCCCTCGCAATGAACGTGCGTCCATCGATCCGATCGCTATCGTCCGCGCTTCGTGACGGTGGATTATAGTCCTGTCTAACTGAATTAACGAAGGCGTAGTAACAGAACTTCGAAACCGTGACAGAGGCTTAAAAGATGTGAAAGATTGGGTAGCCGATATGGCCAATGGCATAGAATCGACGGCTTCGTATTTACGGCACCACGAATTTCAAGCAGGTTCGTCAGTAGTTTCCGACAAGCTGCGTTCGTCCGTCGCGGATGCCGTCCCTGGGTTCCGAGAACAATATGAGGCGATCGAACGGCGGCGTGGTTCCTCGGCGAAACCTCAACCGTGAAGGACCAGATCGGTCAACAGTTCTGTCCTTATCGTGAGCTCTCCGTTGTATTCGATCAGTCCCATTGTTCTGAATTTGTTCATGAAGTGCGTGATGCGAGACCGGGTCGTGCCAACCATTTCGGCCAGGGTCTCGTGACTCAGCACGGGGACATTGGCATCCAGCGCGACGTCATGTGTCCGTAACCGCGCAAGCTTCAGGAGAACACGGGCCAGCCGTTTCTCGCTGTGATTGAAAAGCTGATCGCAAAGATCTTCTTCGAGGTCGAGGTTGCGCGTCAACAACAAGGCCATGAATTTTTCCGAAAGCTCGGACTGCTCGTGAAGAGATCGAATCATCGCTCGCTTCTCGATCCGGAATACAGTTGATGCTTCCAATGTTTCCGCCGTGCTTATCCGGAGCGATTGGTTGACAAGCGACCCTTCACCAAAAAAATCATGCGGACCCGGCATTGCCAAAACAGCTTCCTTCCCTGAAGCTGAGACGACGCTGATCTTGACTCTTCCGGCCTGAATGAAATAGACAGAATCGGCGGAATCGCCCTGAGAAAAGATCTTTTGACCTTTCCGAAACCTTAACTCCTGCTTGCCGACTGTGATTTTCTTGAGAAGCGACGCGACGTAGGGATCAACGCCGGCGCCTTTAACGGTTGCTACTTCCTTTCTTTTAGCCATCACGGCCATTTTACATCCCGCATCCCCCCAAAAACACCGCAATGTGCAATTGTGCACATTCTTGTCGAATGCCGCCTGGCCTGGTCTTGTCCGCGCTTAACTTAGTCACGTAAGATCGAATTGGTGAGCGCTTCGGCCATTATGATGATGTCTGTGTTGCCGTTGTACTGGATCAGGCCGAGTTTCCTGAATTTGGTCATGAAAAAACTGATGCGCGAACGGGTCGTCCCGACGATTTCGGCCAGGGTCACCTGGTTCATTCTCGGAACTGTGATGTCGGCCAGCTTATCGTGCGGGCCGAAACGAGAGAGTTTCAGAAGGACGCGGGCAAGCCGCTTCTCGCTGTGGTTGAAAATCTGATCGCAGAGGTCTTCTTCCAGCTTCACACTGCGGGCCAACACAGCAGTCAGGAACGTTTCGGCGAGCGCAGGCTGGGTTTGAAAGGCTCGAAGCATCGCTCGCTTCTCGATTCGGAATATTGCCGATGGCTCTAAAGTTGTCGCTGTGCTCGTCCGTGCAGAAGCTCCGCCGACCAGGCATCCTTCACCAAAGAAGTCACGAGGCCCAAGCAGCGCCAGCACCGCGTTCTTGCCGTGAGAAGAGGCGACAGCGACCTTGACCTTGCCCTTCCGAATAAAGTAGATGGCGTCTGCTTCCGCTCCTTGAGAAAAAAGCTTTGCGCCCTTTCGAAAGTTCAATAAATCCTTACCGTCGACAATGCTTTCAAGGAGGCGCTCGAGGGCGGAACCGTTCTTTGCGGATTTGAGCGCTGCTACTTTTCTTGTTGTTTGCATAGTGGAGGCACTCCAGTTGTTCGAAACTCCGTACTGCCAACCTACGTGTTTTTGATGATCTGCTCGAGGCGGCTCCTTCCGTCTTCAACATATTTCTTCGCGTTGTCGAAGCCTTGGAGCACTCGTTCGTAACCTTCGGCGCTGAGTTTCTTACCGCGATCGACTCCGTCTTTGACGACTTCGGTCATGCCGTCTACCCAATCCTCCACCTGTTCGCGGATATCTTCCTGAAGATCATCGATGCTAGCGACGGTCTTCCCTGCAAACTTCTTGACGTCCTTCCTGGTCCGAACGCCGCTCTGCGGCGCATACAGAAGAGCGATAGCCGCTCCCACCATTGCACCCGCAAACAAAAACCCTGCCGCTTGCTTTATATCGATCCGTGCCATGTTTGAGTTCCTTTTCTTTTGATCCGCCGACCTAGCAGCCCGTGGTAATTCGGGGACAGACGTATAAATCACCTAAATTCTTCTAATGTTTTCAATGAGAATTCAGGTGATTTATACGTCTGTCCCCGAATTACCACGGGCTGCTAGGCGCTCAGCTGATCCGTGGGTCTATCTGTATTCGCGTTATCGTTCTTCAGCTCGCCAGTCCAGGCGATGTCGTCGGCGCCTGTCTGTTTAAAAACTTTCCTGGCCTTCCTGATCCACTTGTAGTTATCCGCATGAACGAAGAGAAGGCTGCAGCCTCCGCCTCCGTCTCTTCCAGGCAACGAATGCACATCGTGGCCCTTGGCCCGGCCTCGAGCCGTTTTTCATTGATGTCGCCGCCCGTGTTTTCGAGCTTGATTTCTTTCGCTGCGAGCCGGCTACGCTTTATCGACTTGATCAGGTTCTCGTACTCGCCCGACAATCGCTGCAGGGTGTCTTTAATCTTCTTTGCGTTCATTTTTCGGTCCCCGGGTTGTTCAATCCGGAATAAGTGCGCTAGTGAGTCGGAGACTATTCCGATAAGCGGGACAATGTCTGTGCAACATTGCACAGGGTCGATTCGTCCCCCCATTGCGGCTTGATATAAGCTGGCATAATGCTGAATCGTGAAACCTCATGAAAGCTATCGCTTATCATAACTACGGTTCGCCCGATGTTCTCAAATATGGAGAAATAGAGAAGCCAGCCGCCGGCGACAATGAAGTCCTGGTAAAAGTTCACGCGGCTTCCGTGAATCCACTGGACTGGCACTTCATGAGAGGCACGCCGTACGTCATGCGGATAGGGTCCGGACTGCGCCAACCAAAGGACACACGACTCGGCGTTGATGCGGCCGGCCAGGTTGAAGCGGTTGGCAGGAACGTAAGGCAGTTCAAGTCAGGCGATGAGGTGTTCGGCTCGTGCCAGGGGGCCTTTGCCGAGTATGCGTGCGCTCCCGAGCGAAAGTTAGCCATGAAGCCAGATAATGTGACGTTTGAGGAAGCGGCTTCTGTCCCTGTGGCGGCAATCACCGCATTACAGAGTCTTCGCGACAAGGGAAAGATTCAGGCGGGGCAGAAGGTCCTGATCAACGGCGCCTCGGGAGGTGTGGGTACATTCGCTGTGCAGATCGCCGGGTCATTCGGCGCAGATGTGACCGCCGTATGCAGTACGAGGAATGTGGATATGGTCAGATCCATCGGCGCAGATCAGGTGATTGATTACACCCATGAGGATTTCACCAAAAGCCGGCAGCGTTACGACCTTATTCTGGACAACGTCGGGAATCATTCACTCCTGGAATGCAGGCGCGTTTTAAATCCCAAGGGGAAATACATCATGATCGGTGGACCGGCCGGCCGGTGGATCGATCCTCTGCCGCGTGCGATTAACGCGCTGATGTTGTCACGGTTCGTGAGCCAGGACATGGGCATGCTTATGGCGAAAGTGAACAAAGACGACCTGACCATCCTGCGCGATCTCATACAGGCCGGAAAGGTGACACCCGTCATCGACAGGCGTTACACGTTAGTTGAGGCCCCCGCGGCGATCCGGTATCTGGAAGAAGGACACGCTCGAGGAAAAGTCGTAATAACTATGGAATCTGAGCTTGCTAAAAAACATATTTCAATGCCAACTGCAGAATCCTCGGATCGTTAGCGGACTGGATCTTGCCAAATGTGGTGCTCGTCAGAGTCATCACGGGATTACCTGGATTCACATGGTTGGGCACATTGAATGCTTCCGCGCGGAACTCTATTAACTGTTTTTCACGGACCTGGAACTTTCGCGTAAGACCCATGTCGATTCCGATCGATCCCGGCCCAACAACATTGCGCTGGCCCATGTTTCCGTACGTCCCGGTCGCAGGCTGGGCGAAAGCCGCCGGGTTGAGCCATTGATCGATGGACCGGTTAGCCGCGTAGGGGCTGGCAAGTACCTGGTTCGGTGTTTGGTCGTTGGTTCCCGATAGTGCGTTGTCGATGCCGGACGACAGTGACATGTAGCTGCCCGACAGGATCTTGACAATACCCGACAACTGCCATCCCGTTAGTACGCCCCGCAGCGTTCCGCTGGAGAATCGCGGTATCGCATAAACCGTCGACAGGTTGAAATTGTGCCGGCGATCGACCTCGAGTCCAGCGCAGTTTCCACGGTTTGCGCCCCGACGCTCAGGGGTATATCCGCCGGTATTCTGAAAGAGCTGATTCGTGCCGGTGTTGATGCAGTGAGACCACGTGTAGTTGGCTTGAACCGTCAGACCATTACTGACCCTGTGCTGCGCTGTAACCAGCAGCCCGTTATAACTCATCGTTCCGCCCGAGTCCAAATTGACGATGTTGCCGTAATATTGCCCCTGGTCGGGGTTTTGAAGGAACAGCTTCCTTCGTTGGGTTGTATTCGCGGTTGTGGAACACGGACTATACGGCCTGCCGGCGATCACGCAACTGCTGCCGGGCAGGTAAATGGCCGGATTGCCCTCACTGATGTTCAACAAGTGAATAATGCTGTTGCCAATATAATTCGCGGATACCAGCCAGTTAGTACCAATTTGTCTCTGGACACTGAGATTCCATTGATTGACGTAGACTGAGGGAAGATCCAGCGGAACATTAACCCACGTGGCCGATGTCGGAAATCCGATGTCCCTGGTGACGACGACTGGAAACGGACTTCCTCCGGGATAACCCTGCCACGGGTCTTCAAAACCGCCGGTCGGGCTTTGGAGAATGACTGTACTGGTCCAGGGCGGTGAAGACCTCACCAATTGAAACTTGTAGAATTCCGGGTAGTCCCGGAACAAACCGTACGAAGACCGAATCGTCATCCGGCCATTCCCTTTCGGATCCCATGCAAGTCCCAGACGCGGCGAGAAGTTCGCCCACTGATTCGGCTGAACCTTTCCACTATTGGGAACTCCAGCGTCGCCCGAATAAAGAACGCCGGCAGGGGCATTCTTGTACACCGAACTCCGGATGCCCTGATCAAACCACTTCTGGTCGAAATGGAAAGTCACCCCGTCCTTCCAATACATCGGCAGGTAAGGGTCCCATCGGACGCCTGCGTTTACGGTAAGCCGCGAATTCGCTTTCCAGGTGTCCTGTGCATACATGCCGGCGTAATTACCGCGAAAGTTGTAGTAATTAACACCATTCTGTGAGTACGTGTTGGGTTTCCCGAGCATGAAATCGCCCATTCCCAGGCCTGTGTTCGCCGCGGTGAATGCAAAGTTTCCGGCGGTGGTGGTATACGCGGTTGAGTTCATCAGCGAATGGATGTAGTTTGCCCCAAAACCAAACTGATGCTTCCCGTGTATCCAACTCAGATCCTCGCCAACCTGAGCGCCTGTCGAGTTCGTCAGGCCGGGAACGTTTCCTCCTTGCCCGCTGAAGCTGAACGCGCCCGAGACATTGACGCCGATAATCCTGTTCGCCAAATCCGGTGGATTCCAAATTCCCTTTATTCCCAGCTCCTCGGGCGAGACCTCCCTGGGCGGCTGACCCCTGAAGTTTGTCGGCCGAAGCAACGTTGCGCGGAAGGAACTGACGATGTTGCTGCCGATTAAGTATGTATCTCCCAGGGCAAAGGACTGTGTTTTCCAGTCGTTCACAACAGGATAGGTTGTGTAAGGACCGTTGGTCGTAGTGCCCGTGCTCAGCAGGTTTCGAGGGTCAACAGGATTCGGCGGGTCCACGACGTGCGCGAGTTCGTAACGGGCAAACAACGAGTGTCTCTCGCTTCGTTGATAGTCTACTTTTCCGATGGATATATCTTCGTTGGTGCTGGGCTTGATTCCGAATTGAACCAGGCCGCATGGATCGGTCGGTGTCGGCAGATGTTCGAGCGTGCGCAACGCCACCGCAGAATATGATTTGGGATCAATCTTGTTGTTGACGAATGGCGCTCGTAAGGTGATCTGGCGGCCGCCATTGCAAGCCGGTGAGGCGATGGTCGTCCAGTCGCCGGCGACCATCGCGGGCGTGGGAATAGTGGCAAACTGCGGGTTTGGCGTCGCGCGTATCTTCGTGCCTTGATAGGCGCCGAAGAAAAACAGTTTGTTCCTCACAATCGGTCCGCCCAACGTTCCACCATACTGGTTGCGCTTTAGCGTATCCCGGCTCGAAGCGAACGCGTTGCGCGCATTGAGGGCGCCATTGCGAACGAATTCGAAGAGATCGCCATGGAAATCATTAGTGCCCGACTTCGTGACGGCGTTGACTGTGCCGGCCGAGTGTTGCCCATACTGTGCGGACAATCCGCTGGTCTCCAGTTTGAATTCCTGAAGCGCATCAGGAAAAGGCAGGGGCAGATTCAGGTTGTTGAAGGGATCGTTATGCGATGCACCGTCCAGGAGGAATGTCACCCCATTGGACAAGCCGCCCGCCACAGAGATGCTTACCGTAGGATAACCGCGCACAAAACTACCGATGCTGCCGATGGTCGCGGCTCCGGAAAGAACAATCAGATCCGTCACCTGTCGCCCATTCAGTGGCAACTCCAACACACGAACGTTATCCATCACCTGGCTGACGCCCGTAGTGCGCGTTTCCACCAGCGCCGCGTTTGCCTGGACCTCGATTTGGTCGGAAACCTGGCCCAGCGCGAGAACAGGGTTGATCACTGGGTTGGCGCCGACCTGCAGCACGATGCCTGTTTGTATAAATGTGCGGAAACCCGGCAGAACCGCCTCTAATCGATAGGGACCTACCGGAAGGTTCGGCAGGATGTATGAGCCGGTTTCATCTGTCAGGACGGTCCGCTTCAGGGCCGTGTCGGTTTGCGTCGCGGTCACTTCCACTCCCGGCAACACTGCTCCGGTCTGATCCTTAACTGTACCGCTAACTTGAGCCGTCGATTGCGCCCCGACGGAACGGCAGGTTATCGCGGAAAATAAAACGGCAATCAGCACATAAACCGCTATGCGCTTCATCAGAGGACTCACGCTGTCTACCAAGCTGCAACCTCCACACTAAAGTTGTGCGGGATTGTATGGAGTGCCTCTCTTAGCGTCAACAGGAATTGAGAACTGATTGTGGGTCTGTTAGACTCGCGCCGTCCCAGCCGCGGAGCGGCGTGAGAATGTAGCCACGGGCGCAAGCCCGTGGATTGGGCAACCGTGACCCCCCGGCTTGGAAGGTGTGAATGAATTGCCAGGACAGGGTGTTCCCCTCCTGGAACAGGAGGGGTGGCTGCGCCAGTAAGAAAAAGGCGCGAAGCCTCCGAAGCGGCGCAGACGGGGTGGTCATTAGGGTAAAAGTTGACCTTGAAACGTTATCCGGGACTGACCACCCCGTCTGCGCCTTCATAAGGAGGCTTCGCAGCATCTTCTTGATGGCGCAGCCACCCCTCCTCTCCGAGGAGGGGAACACCCTTCCCTGCAATTCATTCACACCTTCTAGCGCCCGGGGCTACACTCTGTCGCCGCTTCGCGGCTAAGAACGCAACGAGAACAAAATTCCCGTTAGAAGGGATGAATCTCAGTGGGAGTCTGGAGGAAAAAATGAAGCGAATGCTTTTTTATTTGGTTGTAGGAATAATCATGTTCGGCCCGGCCGGCGGGAACGCATGGGCGCAGGCAACGGCCCAAATCGCAGGCACAGTAAGAGATCAAACCGGAGCGGTTCTGCCTGGCGTTGAGATAACTGTCACGCAGACCGACACGGGCGCCACACGCAGTGCTGTCAGCAATGAAACGGGCTCCTATGTGTTGTCTAACCTGCCGATCGGTCCTTATCGGCTGGAGGCGGCATTATCCGGCTTTAGAACGTTTGTACAGACGGGAATCGTCTTGCAGGTGAATGGCGCGCCGGTCGTCAATCCTGTATTACAAGTCGGCCAGGTCAGCGAACAGGTCGAAGTGCAGGCGAACGCAAGTCTGGTGGAGACGCGCAGCACGGGCGTCGGAGAGCTGATCGATTCGCAGCGCGTGGTTGAGCTCCCGCTCAACGGCCGCCAGGCCACGCAGCTCATTAACCTCGCCGGAGCCGCCGCTACGATTCCGCTCAGCAACGTCGGCCAACTTTACTCGGGCAAGAACAATCCTGACGAGGCTCCCATCAGCGTAGCCGGAGGCGGCGCCAACAGTGCCCTGACTTACGTGATGGACGGCGGGACGCACAACGACCCGATCAATAATCTGGGTCTGCCCCTTCCTTTCCCGGACGCGTTGCAGGAGTTCAAGGTCGAGACCAGCGCGTTGCCTGCGCAATACGGGCAACACGGTTCCGGCGCGGTTAACGTCGTGACCAAGTCCGGCACCAACGACTTTCACGGGAACCTCTTTGAGTTCGTACGCAATGGCGTCTTCAATGCACGCGACTTCTTCGCGCCCGTTCGCGATTCGCTCAAACGGAATCAATTCGGCGGAACGCTGGGAGGACCGATTGTCCACAACAAGCTGTTCTTTTTCGGCGGAGCGCAGTTCACGATTCAGCGGTCCGCGCCGGTCACCGGCACCAGCTACATCCCCACCCCGGCGATGCTCGCCGGAGATTTCAGCAAAATCACGTCGCCGGCCTGCAACAACGGCAGGCCAATCAATCTGAGAGCACCGTTCGTGAATAATCAGATTTCACGAGCGCAGTTGAGCCAGCCCGCTGTCAAGATGCTGACCTACGGCTTCGGCACCGCCGAAGACGACTGCGGGACCGTGCATTTCGGTTCGCTGAACAGCTTCAGCTCTCAGTACGGCGTCGGCAAAATGGATTATCAGATCAGCTCGCGACATTCACTCTTCGGGCGCTATTTCGGCGCGCACAGTTTCGCGCCGCCCAGCTACACGGGGACGCCGTTATCGATCACCCAGCCTTCGCCGGACGATATGGTCACTTCCGCCGTCCTCGGCGACACATACGTGATCAGCTCGAAAACGATTAATTCGGTGCGCGCCACCTTCAATAAATCCAGCATCGAGAAAACGCAGGTGCCGTTTTTCGGCGCCTCCGACCTGGGAATTCAGGGGATCACGGAAATCATTCCCAAGTATTTGCTGGTGACGGTGAGTAACGCTCTGTACAGCGCCGCCGGAGCCACGTATCCCGGGCAGCTTTACACCACGACGTACCAGATTGCGGATGACGTGAGTATGATTCGGGGAAATCATCAAATCCAGTTTGGCGGGAATTACATCCGCCCAATCCACAACATCTGGATCTATTTGAACACGGCCGGCGCGTTTACTTTTAATGGCCAGGTGACCGGACTGCCGATGGCCGACTTCCTCATCGGCTCGCCTTCGAGCTTTGCTCAGAACACGATCAGCGAGGATCGCGAACGGCAGAAATACTTCGGCTTGTACGTTCAGGACAGCTGGAGAATCACGCCCAGGCTGACGATGAATTATGGTTTGCGCTGGGAGCCTTACTTTGGCACCGTGATCCCCAGAGGCTGGGTCAGCCACTTCGACCAGAATGCGTTCCTGAATAATGTGCATTCTACCGTCTATCCGAACGCTCCGGCCGGAACACTGTATCCAGGCGATGCAGGATACGACGCGGGCAACCGGCCGATGAAGCCGAAGCTCAACGATTGGGCACCTCGCATCAGCCTCGCCTGGGATCCGCAGGGAAAGGGACGCATGACTGTGCGGGGTTCCTGGGGAATGTTTTTTGACCTGCCGTCCACGCTCTTTTATTATGGCTATTCAAACGAGCCGCCGTGGGGACAGGCGATCACATACAACAGTCCTCCGGGCGGTTTTTCGAATCCCTGGCAGGGTTTCCCCGGCGGAAATCCGTTCCCTTACACATTCAGCAAGAATTCCGTTTTTCCAACACAGGCCCCATACGTCAGCGTTCCTATGAACTACCATCCGCCATATCTTAATCAGTGGAATCTCAGTGTCGAAAAGCAGATTGGGACGAACTGGCTGGCAAAGGCAAGTTATCTCGGATCGAGCACGATTCACTTCTGGAGTCCGCAGGCTCTGAATCCGTCCGTGTACATTCCCGGAAATTGCAACGCTGGACAATACGGACTCACGGCGCCGGGCCCATGTTCCACGACAGCGAATTCGCAGCCGCGCCGTTCGTTGACATTGCTCAACCCAAGTCAGGGTCCGTACTACAACTCGATTGTGACTCTGGACGACGGTGGCACCACGACCTACAACGGCCTGCTGCTTTCGCTTCAGCACCGCCTGTCGAGTCATTTCACGGTTCAATCCAATTACACGTGGTCGCACTGCATTTCAGATCTCGGCACCACGCTGCTGGCGGGTTCGTATACAGATCCGAGCAATCGAAGGTCCGACCGTGGAAGTTGTGCGGGCACGGACCTCCGGCACATCTTCAATCTATCGGCTGTGCTTCAGGGACCGACATTCTCCCACCAGTTAATACGAAGCATCGCGGGCAACTGGCAGCTTGCAGTGATCGGCAGCGCGCACTCCGGAATCCCCTTCAGCGCCACCTCCGGAATCGACACGGACCTCAACGGCGTCGGCGGAGATCGGGCGACGCAGATCCTTCCGAATCCGTATTGCGAGACCAAAACCATAAACTGCTGGCTGAATGGAGCCGCGTTTGCCACGCCCGTGGCGAATGGAATCCGGAGCAATATGAGCCCGTACACGCTTGCAGGTCCCGGCTTTTTCGATGTGGACCTCGCGCTCACGAAAACGTTTCGTATTGGTGAGCGCCAGCGCGTGGATGTTCGCGCCGAAGCGTTCAACGTTGCGAACCGCACCAATTTTCTGACCAACAGCCCGAATAACCCGAGTGCCGTGTCGACCGGTCAGCAAAATGGAACCGCCTTCGGCAGGCTTCTCTACGACGTGGGGCCGAGGATCATGCAGTTTGCGATCAAGTACGGGTTCTGAGTTAGAACCACAAAGACACAAAGGGCACAAAGAAAGGCCGCATCAAGAAACGTTATTTGCGGCCTTTCTTTGTGCCCTTTGTGTCTTTGTGGTTCCGTCATTCCTTCGGGATCAATCGAGCCGAAACGGGAGGATTATCACTGCTGGCGATGGTCACTGGAACGCCGAAAGCTTCGTAGGCTCGCAAGTAATCCGAGCTCAAATAGGCATTCGGCTCCAGATCCTCCCAGGCAAACAGCTTGTAGCTTCCCGGAGGAATGCCACGGAGGAACGCCTGTCCATCTTCGCCGGAAATCGCAACGCGATACTGTTCCCTGCGGTCGCGGCGCTTGACGTCCGGGACGAGTACGAAGTGTGCTCCAGAGTGCAGCTCGCCCTTGGCAGTGTAGGCCGAGACCTGGAGGTGGCCTCCGTCGGAACCCAGCAGAATCTGGATAGGGTTTGCCGCCTCTCGTGTTTCCAACGTGAGTGGTTTTTCCAGGATATCGCCGGCGCCGAATCGCGCAGCCTTGAGATAGAGATCCCGAGGCAGGTTGGAAATCTCCAGGATATAGCTTCCCGGCACAATGCTGTTCAGGACGAATTGTCCATCCGGCCGCGCGAAAACGCTTCGAGGCGACGGCAAATCCGGATCGACCGATATGAGCGTGACATTCGCTTCGCGCAGATCGACGGTTTCACGCGATTCGGTGAACAACCGGCCATTGACCGAGAGCGGCGGGCTTAACCTAAGGAAGACCGTGTACAGTGGAGAAGGAGCAGGAGGAGGAACGAAGGCCGACGGGCGTAGCACGATGCGTTGAAAGCCCGTCATTTCCTGATCTCCGGATCCACTCTTTGCCATGAGGATGTAAGAACCCGGTGCGACATTCGGCATCGAGAACAGGCCGGGATACGGGCCCGTCACCGAACTCTGCGCACGATATCGGGAAAAACTCGGAGCTTCTCCGGGAGGCGTAGCCGTGATCGTGGCTGCAACAGCCCGGCCTGTCATTCCATTCATCGTCTGACCGCTGACGGACCACAGCGCCGCGCGCTGTAACCGGAAGTCGACACGCACTTCCCGGCCGATATTCAATCGGAGCGGCTTTGCGTCGTCAGGTGTGCTGACGCCCGGAGAGTACGTCGGCAGGAAAACGCGCACGGGCTGTGCCGCCTCGGTACTGTCAGGCAAAGGCGACGCCGCGTAGAAAAAATATTCCCCGGGATCAAGCCAGAAGATGCGGTACTCGCCGCGATCGTCCGTCACGGCCGTCGCCGCACGCGCCAGTCTGGGATTGCCGCGAACATCGTAGCTTCGGCGCAGCGCTTCAACCACGATGTTGGCGATCGGTTCGCCATAGCTATCCAAAACCGATCCAGCAGCCGTTGGCGCAGCATCCAGTTCAAACAGGATGTTCCCCGCCTGTTGCCCCCGGCCGGGAACGATCTTTTTCGGAAACTCCTGACGGATAAACCCATCGCACGTGACCGCCAAGCGGTATTCGCCGGGCGCAAGATTCGAGAACACGAATCTTCCATTCGCGTCCGTTCGCGTAACCAGTTCGGGCCCCGAACCGCCGGTGAGTTCCAGCCGCGCATTCCGTAACGGCTGCTGGATCGCTGTGCCTGCTTTGATCACCGTTCCGGTGATCGCGCCGGGAAGAGGTGTGAGCTGCAATGCGACAAGCGCTATTACCAGTCCGGCCGAAGATCGTTTCATTGCAAGCCTCCTGCCGTTTCCCCGGCAGGGATGACTCTCAATTGAATTGTTTTCGTGCCGCTCTCGCCAACAGTCACAGAAACTGCACGATCTCTGAAACGATTGTCGGCCGCTGCACTGTACGCGAGTGCGTAATAAGCGCCCGGTTCAATCTGCTCAAAGGCGTATGCCGTGTATCGTCCGGGAGGAATTCCGGTCAAGCGTAAATCCCCGGATTCGCCGGTGAAACCGGTGATATATCGATCGGCTCGCCGGCGCAGTAACGGATCGGGAATGAGCACGACTTGCATTCCGGCCGCTGGATCGCCCCCTTTAGTGACCTGCACTTCCAGGCCGTCCGTGGCTGCGGCGAGCACGATCCGCAGCGGCTGGAGCGCGTAAAGTTGAGATTTGCCCGGGAGAATATTGCGGGCAATCGAGTTTATGCTCTTCACGTATGTACCCGGCGGAAGCGGGTCGACGGCAACGTCATACTCCGCCAGCGGAGCGACATGCTCGAGAGTAAATGCGCCATCAGGACCCGTGAGAGCATCGATTCTTTGATCAAATTCGGTGCTGCTGCGCACTAACTTGACGTGCAAGCCGGAAAGATTCGCTCTGGCGCTGCCTTCCAAAAACAACCCGCCGGGGATAGACGTTGTGCCCTGAAGCGCAAGGCGCACTCGATCGATATCGCTGTCCGTCACGTTGACTGCAATCACATCCGACGACATAGCGCCGTCAGCCGCCGTCGCGAGCAGGAGATAAGAGCCGGGTGAGACTCCAGGAATTTCGAATGCACCGCTCGTATCAGGTTGTGTGGAGTAGTCGGCCTCTCTGAGGTCGCCGCCTTTTGGAGCCAAGACGATCTTCGTGCCGTCCATCAGCGGAAGTACTTGTCCGCGGATTCTGAACCGAGCCGAGGTTCTAAGGTAGATGTTCAGTGTGCCGGGGTCGGAGCCGGGCGCCAGGTGCGCTGCCTGTGCCCGCGAGATGTCCTCAGATCCGTCATAGAAGATCGTTGCATAACCGTCATCCGCCCTGGACACGTTCGCGCTCAACTGCGCTCTTCCGATCGCGGTCCCGCGGTCCCGGTCGCTGTATCCGGCGCTTACAAAGTACTCGCCAAAATTCAGGCCGAACAATCGGAACTCTCCCATGTCATTGGTCATTGCCGTTCTTACGATTTTGAGCTGCGTTCCGTAAGGAGTGTACTGGCGCAGGTATGCCCGCACCAGCGCTGCGGCCAACGGCTCTCCCGGGGGATCGAAGACTGTTCCTATAATGACCGGCGCCGATATCATCGGCAGCACGATGTCCTTCAAAGTCTGATCGGCAGCAAGTGTGACGCTCAGTCCCGATACAGTGAGTCCGCGCCGGCGGTCTTCTTGCGGAACGAATCCGTCGTGCGTGACGGAGATGGTGTACCGGCCTGGCGCCAGGTTTCGGAAAGTGAAAGCGCCGTCTGCGCCTGTGAATACAGAAAGGTTGCCGGGTTTCAGTTCAACCCGAGCGTCCGCCAGTTGCTGTGGTGCTGCGGTTGCACCAGCTCGAACCACCACGCCTTGAATAGACGCTCGCGAGGGAGCGGCATCCGGGCGCGGCGCCGGCCGCACCTGCAATCCTGCGAGCGAGAGTGCCAGCCAAAGAATCGGGAACATGTGCAATAGACAACGATAGCCGGGTCGATGGTTCAACAGCAACCGTATTGGTAGATCTCAGCGGACGATCGCTTTCACATTGACCACTGCTTTCGATGACTCCGAGATTCGCACCAGTTCGCTTTGTTTCTCAAACTGTTTGAGAAAATCCGGATCGAAATACGCATATGGTTCTAATTTCGTTTGCGCCACTACGCTGTATTCTCCCGGCGTAATCCCCCGTATTGTGAAATGACCGTTAGCCTCAGTCGTCGCAGTTTTGTACAGATCCGTCCGATGACGCAGTTTGTCTGGAACAAGCACGGCTGTGATATTCGCTATCGGTTTCCCTCTTTCATCGACGACTGTGCCATCAATGCGACCGCCTTTAAGGCTGATCAGAACATTTATGGGATCTGAATCGGAGCCGGATATTTTCATTGAATTGCTTAGCACATCGACATTGCCGTGGCGGGCTTGTTTCACGAAAGCATCGGGGGGAAGTCCTCCGATGGTCACACGATAGACATCGGGGATCAAGCTCGGATAGGTGAAGGTACCGTCTGGTTGTATCGGTGTGTGTATGCCTGGAATGCCTCCAATGTTCGCCGTTCCGGCGCGGGGTGGCACAAGCGCGATGCGGATAGAATCGAGCCCGGGCAATGTGGACGG
>WNFO01005352.1_pt1 | contig 15842 bp, 16 predicted proteins | sample 5400251 | NCBI WGS metagenome assembly WNFO01 (sample SAMN13153354, study PRJNA577476) | soil metagenome | isolation source: 100 cm saprolite under Madrone tree | place: USA:California | collected 2016-06-14 | reverse complement strand
TGTGTTCGTGCAGATGGCATCATTTGCAAAAGCATAGATGTAGCCACGAAACAGATAAGAATGATCACGAAACATCGCATAGTGCTGTGCTTCAGAACTTAACGACAAATAGATTTCTAACATCAAAACCGGATCTGCAGAATTCTGCAGAGGCACGACTGATGGGCAGCATTGAGTGAGACCAACGCCCCCTCGCCATAAATCTAAGCGGCGCGTTTCTTTTCAGCCCCCTTAGTTTTGCGTTTTGACCCTGCCCGCGCGGAGGAGCGATTGATTGCGCTCGGTTTCTGGGGGGTAGCCCGAGACATCGATTTGTTGAGTTCTTCAGGCTTCATACGGTGGTATGCAGACTCGATTTTTTGTCGTTCAGCTTTGGAAAGCTTCCCAAATTGTTTTTTCATCGTTTGTTCTTCTTTTCTCGTTTGAAGTCCCAGCCGGTAAAAACTCGCACTATCCCATTTCCCTTATCCTGAAAAACCAGCCGGAGATCTCTTCCGCGATCTGAACTTCCATCCAGAATGTAAACATCATCGAACCTACGCTCGCCGCGCGCAAACACGAACTCTCGGAAGAAACATTGTTCAGCTTCTTCAGGCTCGATGCCGTGATCGCGCAAATGTTGTATGTTGCCGTTTTTCTTATTTTCATCGTCCCATTCAAATCGACTCCAGCCAGGTTGCCTCATGAAATACTCCAATTATTGTAGCGGCAAAATGGGTGAATATGACAATGGCACGTACAACAAGCATCACAACTTCTACGTTACGGTAAATCCTTTCTTTTTGAGCCACTCGCGCACAACTTCCGCCTGGTTGCGTTTATTCGCGTCCACCTCGTAATTCAGTTGGCGCATTTCTTCAGTTGAAATGGCATGCGCGAGTTTTGTCAGCACCTCGCGCAGTTGCGCGACCCGCGCCAGCGTGTCTTGCCGGATAAGATAAACCGCTTCATAGGGTGGAAAGTAATGCCGGTCATCTTCGAGTTGAAACAAATCGAGCGCGGCAATCCTTCCTTCAGTTGAGTTGCCTGCAATCAAATCAACCTTGCCGGATGCAAGTGCGATGTAAGTCAATGAAAGGTCCATCTCGCGCGGTTGATCTGCAAACTTCAATCCATAAGCTTTCGAAAAGCCCGAATAGCCATCGGCGCGTGACATGAAATCCTGGCCAAAGCCGGCGCGCCAATTGCTCGCGTAGGGTATCGCATCAGAAATCGTCTTCAACTTCAACTTCCGCGCCTCAGCGCCGCGAATGAGAATTGCAAAAGAGTTTTCAAAACCGAGCGGGTCGCTGACTGCAACGCCGAATTTTTGCGCGTACTCAGCCTTGACTTGTTCGTAGACTGCGCGCGGGTCGGTGATCGGTTGATGATGAAGGATCGCGGTGTACGAGGTGCCGGTATATTCCGGATAGAGATCAAGGCGTCCCGCCAGCATCGCATCGTGCGGAAGATTTCCACCCAATTCGTACTTGCGTTCCACTGTCACGCCGCGCGCTTCCAACATCTGCGCCACAATTTCGGCGAGGATGGCGGATTCAGTGAAATCTTTTGAGCCAACCACGACCCTCGCGCTATTCGCCGGACCACTTGCAGAATTCAAATTGCGCCGTCCTGAAAAATAACTTCCAAAGATTACTGCTGAAGCGATGACTGCAACCGCCACTAACGCGATTACCTTTGCTTGCGATCTCGTTCTTCCTTTTCGCCGTTTGGCTAACGAGAAATGATGTTCGAGCAGGCCCAAACCAAAGTCTGCAGTCAAAGCCATCAAGGCCGCGGGAACCGCGCCGGCCAGCAACAAATTGTTGTCATATTGTCTCAGCCCACGAAAGATGTAAACGCCGAGCCCGCCGGCGCCGACCGCGGCAGCAATGGTTGCCACGCCAATCGCAATCACCATTGCGACGCGCACGCCAGTAATGATCACCGGCATCGCTAAAGGCAGTTCCACTTGCCAAAGAATCTGCCGGCCAGTCATGCCCATCGCTACCGCTGCTTCGCGCACATTTGGATCGACGCCCACAATACCGGTGACCGTGTTTCGAATTATCGGCAGTAACGCATAGACCACCAGCGCAACGATCGCAGTGCGCGCGCCAATGCCGCCAATGAAAGGCAGCGGGATCAGAAAGCCAAACAAGGCCAGACTGGGAATCGTCTGCATGATGTTGGCGATGCCCAGCACGGGACCACGCAAGGATTTTCTGCGCGTGAGCAGAATGCCGGTGGGAATTCCAATCGCGACCGCCACGAAGGTTGAGATCAGTACCAGCCACAAATGCTGTCGCAGCAGCGTGAATAGTTCCGGCCAGTTTTGTTTTAGAAAATTGAAGAAACTCACGGCGCCTCCTCCTGAACGGAACCAGCAGAGACGCGTAACGTTTCCAGGTACGCCATCGCTTTTTCGTTTTTGGACTTAAGAAAATTCTCGGGCGTTTCCAGCAGCAATAATTTGCCGGCATGCATCAGTCCGATGCGCGAGCCGAGCAATAAAGCCTCGCGCACATCGTGCGTTACAAACACCGCGGTTTTCTTCAAACGTTTGCTGAGTTCCGCAAACTCGCGTTGCAGACTGGCGCGTGTCAACGGATCCAGCGCACCGAATGGCTCATCGAGCAGAAGCAGTGGTGGATCGGCAGCAAGCGAGCGCGCTACGCCAATGCGCTGGCGCTGGCCGCCGGATAATTCCGCCGGATAGCGATCGGCGAAATCGCGTGGTTCAAGTCCAACCAGTGACAACAATTCGTCGACGCGATTTCTGATGCGCGCTGGTTCCCAACCTTCAAGTGCCGGGACGAGAGCGACGTTTTTTGCGACGGTGAAATGAGGAAAGAGGCCGCCTTCCTGAATCACGTAGCCAGTGCGGCGGCGCAAGCGAATCGGATCCCAGGCTTTCGTTGACTTGCCTTCGATGCATACTTCGCCCGCATCCGGCATTAACAGACAGTTGATTAACTTGAGCGTGGTGGTTTTGCCGCAACCTGACTCACCGAGAAGAACCAGCGTCTCGCCCGGCGCAACTGAAAAACTGAGATGAGAAATTATCGGAGCGGCTGCAGACGCATGCGAGAAACTGACATCGCAGAATTCAACCAGCGGTTTGTCAGGAGGTTCAGACATCTTTCGGAGGACATGGATCAAAGACAGGATTTACAAGATGAACAGGATTACGAGGCAACTGCAAACACTCATTTACTTTTTGATCTTGTCCATCGTGTAAATCCTGTCTCTTTTTGCCTAAACTGCCAACAGCAAATTGCTGCTGAACTGCTGCGCGCGATCCTGCCAGGTTTGCGCGCGAGTGAAACCCGTCGCCTCAGCCAGTTTGCCAATATCAACCAAATCATACTTATAAGAATTCTCAGTATGAATTTGTTCGCCTTCCGCGAACTGCACTTGCATGTCGAGCTTCCTGATAGCCACGGTTTGTTCGCGTGTGCTCTCGATATAAATTTCTACGCGCCCGGCCGTTTCATTGTAGAACGCGCGATGCGCAAAGGCGCGCAGGTCAAATTCACCACCAAGCTCCCGATTGATGCGCGCCAGCACATTCAAATTAAAAGCGGCCGTCACTCCGAGCGCATCGTTGTAAGCGGCCTCGAGCACGGCTTTGTCCTTTTTCAAATCCGCGCCCAGCAAAAGCGCGTCGCCTTCGTTTAGCACCTGACGCAGCGCCCGCAAAAACTTCAAAGCTTCATCCGCGTCAAAGTTGCTGATGTTCGAACCAAGAAAGAGTGCGAGCGTCCGCGTCCGCGGTTTGTGCTGCAAGTCTGAAAGCGCCGCAAAATAATCCGCAGCATAAGCTTCGATTCGCAAGCGCGGATACGATTGCAGCAGGATGCGTGAACTGTTCTCCAGCGCCGTCGCCGAAATATCCACCGGCATGAACAGCAAGTCACTTTGTTTTCGCAGCAGCGCCTCAATTATCAGCCGAGTTTTAGACGCGCTGCCGCTGCCCATTTCAATCAAGGTCGTGGGCCCGGCAACCGAACTAATAATCTCGTCCGCGTAACGCTCGAGGATTTCATTCTCGGCACGCGTCAGGTAATACTCAGGCAACAAACAGATGGCTTCGAAAAGTTGCGAGCCAAGTTCATCGTAGAAATACTTGGGCAGAAAACGCTTTGGTTGAGCAGAGAGCCCACGCCGCACATCATCAGCAAGGCCAGCCAGCGGATCGCGCGTGACCAGGTTACGAATGAACAGCTTTTCTTCATGCGCCGGTTTCAGCTCTGTTTTTGACACAGTGTTTCTGGTCACCTTTCCCTGATGTTGCCGTTCGGGATATAGCTTGGTTCACGATGGGGTCTGGTTATGATACCGGATCGAACTCGATTAACAACCCTTGACCCACCAGCCGTAGCTCCGGTTCCGACAAGGCGATGCGGCGCCAGGTCTCAATGTCTTTACAGTCGAGTCCGAAAATCTTAACAACCCAGCGTCGCAACTTCTTTCAATCACTTTCTCGATTGACTCCCCGAATCATGCTTTTACGACCCAGCTTGACCGGCGGCTTATGCTCCGGCAAGATCGCACGGCTATGCTTTACTTGACTTCCCCCGCGACCATTTCGGTTCGTAAACATTTCCCCAAAGGTTTCTTCTGCTTGATTGCCGTGCTGTTCGCACTGGCGCCGGTTAACGCGCAAACCTATCGTCACGAAGTGGAAACTGGAGACAAGACTTCGGTTTCAGTGAAGAGTCGCAACGGTCGCATTAGCGTTATTGCTACGGACGAGCAGCAAAAGAAAGTCACGATCGAAGCTAGTTCCGCCGGCGCCCTGGTTGATCAAAGCGACGTCCTGACGGTAGCGAAAGGCGGCGAGGTGAGTATCACGGTGCGCGATCGTCGCGAGAAAGATCGGATCGACCTCGTCGTCCATGTACCTGCGCGAACAAAAGTCAAAATCGAAAGTGAAGCCGGTGCTGTTGATGTGGTGGGCAATCTGGAATCGGCCCAGGTCAGCACCAACACGGGCACGATTCACGCCGACGTGCCGCTCGACGCCGTCAAATTTAATTTCATCTGGAGCGCGAGCCGGCCGCGCTTTTTGAGTGACGTTGAGTTGCCGAAGGTGAAAGAAAGAGCCGCCGGCGCCTTCACAATTTCCGGAAAGCTGGGCGACGAGAAACCTGATAAAGCGGAACGCGTACAGCTCGAGTTTCTGACTCAACGCGGGGTCGTTTTGCTCAACGTCGATCCGGCGATGGTGCCTCCGGATTTGCGCGAGCGCCCGCTTACCGAAGCTGCGCGCGCGATTGTCCGCAGTGGTGATAGTCAATTGACCGATGCGATTCGGAAAGTGTCGCCGAAAATGTTTGGCGATTATGCAATGACCCTGCCGCCACCTGAGAAGCAGCCGGAACTCGTCAAACGTTCAGCGCCCGGCCAGTTCGTCAGCGCATTGTCGCCGCAACTGATGCGTTTTAATGCCAGCGTCATGGATCGCAACGGCCGCGCCATCGGCGGCATGAAAGAAACTGATTTCACTGTTTTTGAAAACGGCGTCGAGCGCGAAGTGAAACAGGTAACGCCCACCAACGAGCCGTTTAATCTAATTCTTCTTCTCGACGTGTCGGGCAGCGTTGAAGAACGCATTGACTTCATTCGTAAAGCCGCGCGCGACTTTTTGAACACGGCCAGCCCGCAGGATCGCATTGCCATCATCAGTTTTCGCGATGACATTCAGGTGATTTCGGACTTCACTACTGATCGCCGCCTGCTCTCGAAGAAACTTGAGGACATCGATGCCGGTGGCGCCACTGCGCTCTACGATGCGCTGGGTTATGTCCTGGCCGATCCGGTGAAGAAACTACGCGGCGAACGAACCGCAATCGTGATTCTTTCCGACGGCGACGACAACAGATCGTTTCTGCCTTTTCCGGCGATTCTGGAAGCGCTGGTGGAGTCAGGCGCACTGATCTATCCGCTGTACATTCCTTCAGGTTTGATTCCGGAAGGCAGCGTCCCCAAACCAGAAGTGACCATTGATCCTTTGCGCACTCGCTATTTGACACTAACGACGCGCGCCGAAGAAGAAGGTAAGAAACTCGCGACCGCATCTGGTGGAGTTTATTATCCGATCCATCGCCTGGAAGATTTGCAGCGCGCTTACGATGACGTTGTGATCCAACTCCGCACTGCGTATACAATCACGTACGCTTCAAATTCGCGTTCGTCCACTAACCCGCGCGTGCGCGTCCGCGCCAACCGCGACGGCGCGTCAGTGCGGTTGAGCCCGGTGGTAGGCGTGGCAACACCTTAAGTTTTCAAACAACATTTCGCTTTACTCTAGCGACGCTTGGTAGGATGTCCCAACCACTCTTCAATTCCCTTTTCGACGAAGTTGAGCGCCGCCCGCTGACTGTCAGCGAGCTGACTGAGTCGGTGCGCAAGGCGATCGAGGCACGCTTTGCTTCTGTTTGGGTTGAAGGCGAGATTTCAAACTTCAAGGCGCATTCATCGGGCCACTGGTATTTCACAATCAAAGATGAAGGCGCTCAACTGCGCGCGAAGTGTTTTCGTTCGGCGAACAGTCGCATACGTTTTCGGCCTACTGATGGCTTGCATGTGCGTGCCCGCGGGCGTCTGTCAGTTTATGAGGCGCGCGGCGACTATGAAATGATCGTCGAAGCGCTCGATCCCGTCGGCGCTGGCGCACTACAAGTTGCCTTTGAACAGCTGCGCGATCGTCTTCAAGCGGAGGGTTTGTTTGCCGAGGAACTGAAACGCGCGCTGCCGGTTTTTCCCGGACGAGTCGGAGTTGTCACGTCGCCGACTGGCGCCGCTATTCGCGACATTCTCAACGTCATCTCGCGGCGTACGCGAACGGTTCATGTGCTTTTTTCGCCGGCGCGGGTGCAGGGCGAAGGCGCGGGGCCAGACATTGCCCGGGCTATTAAACTAATCAACCAGCATCATACGAACGCGTTACGGGATGGGCGCCATATGGATCTGGTAGACGTGCTGATTGTGGGACGCGGCGGTGGATCAACTGAGGACCTCTGGGCATTCAACCAGGAAGAAGTGGCGCGCGCTATTCGCGCTTCCACGATTCCGGTTATCTCCGCCGTGGGCCATGAGACTGATTTCACGATCGCCGACTTTGTAGCCGACCGGCGTGCGGCAACGCCGTCGGCCGCTGCCGAATTGGTTGCAGCGCGCGAGGATCAGATTTGCTCATCGATCGAACAGTTGGGCCAAAACCTTGCGCGCCTCATTCGTTACCGCATCGTAAACGCTCGAACCCGTGTTCAGACGCAAGCGCTATCGCACGCTTTCGATGAAGTGCGGGCCAGACTTCGCGAAGCGAATGCGGCGATGACAATCGCCGGCCATCGTCTGCAAATCCTGACACAGGAATCCTTGCACGTCGCCGCGGCGCGAGCCGGCGAGTTGAGTCGCAGGCTTTCGCCCGCGGAGTTAAGCGGGCGTCTCGCCAACGCTCGCAATCGTTTTGAGTTGGTCGCTTCCGGCAGCCAGCTTGCAGTTGAAAAGCAGATGGACGATGCGCAAAAGCGTTTTGCGCTGGCCGCGGCTTCGCTCGATGCGCTATCGCCGCTGGGTGTATTGCGACGTGGTTATGCGATCGCGCAGAAGGAAGACGGCACTCTGCTGCGCGATGCAAGCGCTGTTGCAGCGGGCGATGCAGTCAACGTGCGGCTGGCCAAAGGAAAGATTGCGGCGCGCGTAGAGAGCGTCGAGGATGATGCGTAGCGTCCAATCTTTCGGTAAAACCGGCAACGCAAATCGCGGTTCTGTAAACTTCGCTCGCGAATGTTCGCTGCCCGTTTTCTGTGCGAAAATGAAGTCATGAAGAATAACGCTGAGCAGGCCAAGAGTTTTGAGGCATCGCTGGAGGCGCTCGAGCAGATCGTGCACGAGCTGGAGCACGGTGATTTGCCGCTGGAGAAAAGTCTGGAGCTTTTTGAGCAGGGCATCAAACTCTCGCGACAGTGTCAGGAGCGCCTCAGTCAGGCGGAAAGGCGCATTGAAATTCTGCTGCGCGACCACCAGGGCCGTCCGGTAGTCAGCGCGTTCGAGGATACCAAATTAACCACTCCGGTAATGGGCAGCAGCAATGATGAAGACGTCCTCTGAAATGCCAGGCTACGCGCGCCCTCTGCCCTTGTCTGAATTCCTGACACAAGCACGAAAGCTCGTTGACAGCGAACTCGATCGTCTTTTGCCTGCCGACTCGGTTTCCCCAACAAACATTCATGCGGCCATTCGTTGGAGTGTTTTTGCCGGCGGAAAACGCTTTCGCCCCGCACTGCTGCTGGCTGCAGGCGAAACCTTTGGCGCTCCCCTGGATTCACTCATCGCAACCGCCTGCGCACTGGAAATGATCCATACCTATTCGCTGGTCCATGACGACCTGCCGGCGATGGACAATGACGATCTGCGACGTGGCCGGCCTACCTGTCACGTGCGATTCGGTGAAGCGACGGCGATTCTCGCCGGCGACGCACTGCTGACGTTGGCCTTCAAGACGGTTTCCGAAGACACCAACCTTTCCAACACGAAACGAGCTGTTCTGATTTCGGAAATTGCCCAGGCGGCGGGCACCCCCGAGGGAATGGTTGCGGGCCAGGCTTACGATCTCGAAGCAGAATCACAGGACGTTGCGGCCGCCGAGTTGGAAAAGATTCATCGACTCAAGACCGGCGCTTTGATTACCGCTGCCGCGCGCGCCGGCGGAATAATTGCCGGCACGTCGAAGGACGAACTAGAAGCAGTCACGGAATATGCAGGCCAACTCGGATTGTTGTTTCAAATCACCGACGATCTCCTCGATGTAACTGCAACTGCGGAAACTATCGGCAAGACACCGGGCAAAGATGCTCGCTCGCGCAAAGCAACTTATCCGGCGCTTTACGGAATCGAAGCCACTCGCAAACATTTAGCAAGCACGCATGCAGCAGCTTGTGCTGCGCTCGCGCGTATTGATCAGCCAACTGAGTTGCTGCGCTCTATTGCCGATTTCATTCTTCAGCGCGAGGCATAATGTGTTGATGTAAAGCAAACTGTTAGTTTGCGCGGTCGCCGGGCCATTCGAGTTGAGCGCTAACGAGCCATCGCAAACTAACAGTTTGCTTTACGACGCCGCAAAACAAATCTATGACAAATAAACTTGCCTTCTTCTTGATCTGTGCAATCGCTTGCTCCGTCGCGTGCAACAAGCCCAAAACGGTTTCATTCGACGCAGCAGGTTACAAGACAGAGATCCAAAAGTGGCAGAACGATCGTTTGATCAACCTGAAAAAGGAAGACAGTTGGCTTACGCTGGTCGGACTCTATTGGTTGCAGGAAGGCGAGAACAAGTTTGGCAGCAACGCCGCCAATGCGGTTGCGCTACCAAAGAACAAGGCGCCCGACGTGGCTGGTTCTTTTTGGCTCGATAAAGGTCACGTACATCTCGCCGCGCTTCCATCCGCGAACATCGCGGCGGACGGCAAACCTGTCACGGCGCTCGATCTCAAAGACGACAACGATGACAACGGACCTACAATTCTGCAAATGGGCACGCTGATCATTAATATCGTCAAGCGTGGCGATCGCATTGGCGTGAGAGTCAAAGATTCCCAGGCTGCGGCGCGTTTGCAGTTTAAGGGTCTCGAATATTTTCCTACCGATCCCAGGTGGCGCGTCGAGGCGCGCTTTGAACCGTATCAGCCGGCGAAGATGATTCCGATCACGAATGTGCTGGGGATGACGAGTGATGAAACGTCGCCGGGCGCCTTGGCATTTGAGGTGGATGGGAAAACTTACCGGATCGATCCGATTCTGGAAAAAGGCGAAACCGACTACTTCATCATGATTGCCGACGAGACTACCGGCCGGGAAAGTTTCGGCGCCGGCCGCTATCTTTATGTCTCACCGCCGGACGCATCAGGAAAAGTCGTGATCGACTTTAACAAGGCTTACAACCCGCCGTGCGCATTCACTGCTTATGCGACCTGTCCCTTGCCGCCAAGACAGAACCATCTTCCGCTGCGCATCGAAGCGGGCGAGAAGAAATACGCTGCAGCAGCCCACTGATTAATCATTCCCATTGATGCCAGCTTTCTTCTGCATCGCTTTGAGTGTGTCCGGAATGAATGACGTGATGTGGTGAGTTTCTTCGCGGCCGTCAGCGAATGTCTGATACAAAGTAAAGTCAGGCAGCGACAGACAACTCAGCGGTGATTGCAGGTTGTAGCCGGTGTCGATGCCGATGGCGCTGTGGGAAATATAAATACCATGACGGCCCAGCCTTCCGCGCAGCGGTAACAGTGGCGTTGGCGTATGACCAAAGATGCAGGGCTTGCCGCGATAGTTCTTATAAAAGTCCAGGTCGCGCATCCACAGCAACGCCTGCGGCTCAGTGTCCTTTGGATGTTTGTCGCGTTGCAGCCCGGCATGAACGTAAATGGCGTAGTCGTCTTCGTGGAAATAGGGCAGCTCATGGAAAAAATCGAGATGCTCCGCCGGCACGCTGCTCTCAATGGTGCGGCGCGCGTCATCAAGATCCTGCTCGCTGGTTATTGCCAGTGCTTTGCCGGCATATTGCTCAAAAGTGCGCTCGCCGCCGGTGACCGGAGTTATCCAAAGGTTCGCCCTGCCTTCAATAAAATCCAGCAGCATCTGCTCGTGATTGCCGCGCAGGCAATGCACGTGATCCGGATTCTCGCGCTGAAGTTTCAGTACCCGGTCAACACAGCCGGGAGCGTCCGGGCCGCGATCGATCAGGTCGCCCAAAAACACGAGCGTGTCCGCGGATTCATCACGCGGCAACATGTCGAGCAGGTTATGAAGCTGAGCACAACGGCCGTGAACGTCGCCAACGATGAAAGTTTTCATGCAGTGTTTGCCTCGCGCTTCTGCAGCGATGCTTTGATCCTTTGCATCAATTCCTGAAAGCGTGGGTCAGCGTGAAGATCGAACCAGTTTGGATCAGACTCGAACCAAAGATAATTTTCATTGCCGAGCTTAATTGCCTTCTCCAGCCATTCAAGCGCCAGCACCTGCCGTCCTTGTAATAGATACGCTGACGCCAACCAATATGAGATGTCGTGATCGGCGGCGGCAGCAACCTTTACTCGCTCGGTCAGTTGCTGGCCGGCCAGTTCATGCTTGCCGATCTCACCGCGATAGTACAGCAAGCGGCTGCGAAAAGTTTGAATCATCGGATGGTCGGGCTCTAATTCCGCGCCACGATTAAGCTCAGTCAGTGCTTCCTCATAGCGCCGCTGGTACATGAAGATGCGCGCGCGATTGTAACTGGTCACCACCTGTTCGGCGGGATTGAGCCGCACCATCCGATCAAAGCTGCGTAAGGAGCGTTCGTAGTCGCTGTCCAAACGTGCCACCACGCCGCGAGCAAAATGTACCCCGACGTCATTGGGATACTCTTCGCGCAAGAGCTCAACTTCTGCGCGTGCCTTCGCCTTCTCGCCGCTGCTCAGATAGATAAAGATCATCTGCATGCGCGCTTCAAGTAACTTGGGATCGAGGGCCAGCGCTTTGTTGAAGGCGGCCTGTGCTTTGTCGTGATCGTTTGCTTCGCCCAGTCCCTTCAGCACTCGATTGACATAGCAGCTTCCCAAAGCAGAGTGGGCCAACGCAAAATCGGGATCCAACTCGATGGCCCGCTCGAAGTGGTCGATGGCTGAATCCAGATCGGCGCGACTAATGGTGTGGTAGATGAACTGCCCCATGCAGTGGCGGCCACGCAGATACTCTTCCGAGGCGGCCGCGTCGGTGGTGGACCCTTTTGCCAGCTCGACTCTCTCGTCCGGACTCAGCTCTATTCGTAAACCATCGACGATGTGCTGCACAATTGTGTCCTGCACGGCGATGATGTCGCTGGCATCAGCATCGATGCGATCGCTCCACAAAATCTCGCTGGTCCTCACGTCAAGTAGTTGCACCGTCACACGCAGATGATCGCCCGCACGCAGGAAGCTCGCAGTCAGAATGGCGTCAACGTTCAACTCGCGACCCACATCGCCTGGATCAAATTGCTTGCCCTGATACTTCGCAATTACCGATGACGGTCGCACGACCAGAGAGCGCACGCGCGCAAGTTCTGTGATTACCGCGTCGGCAAGTGAGAATTCATAGAAGGCTGTTTCCGGGTCATTGCCTAAATTCTTGAACGGCATAATCGCGACGCTGGTGCGCTCGCGATCGCCAAAGGTGGTCGGCGTTTCGTGTGCATCGCTCGGCTGCGGCACGGTGGCGCGCCGGCCAGATGAGCCGGCAGACGTATCGCCGCTGGCGACATTTTTGAACCAGCGAAAGGCACGGGCCATCGGATTTTCGTTGTGCAACCGTAGGGCACGCCTACTTCAGTCAACTCGGTGTGATGAATTCCGGAGGTGCGCGCTGCTTCATCGTCGAGTAATTTTGCCAGGCCAAAATCCAAAACCTTTACCTGGCCCTTGCTGGTTACCATGACGTTGCCGGCTTTGACGTCGCGGTGAATGATTCCCTGCGCGTGCGCCGCAGCGAGCGCGTCGGCAGTTTGAATGGCAATCGAAAGCGCGCTCTCAAGTTTCAACGGCTTGCCGTTGACTAACTGGCGAACGTTGCGGCCTTCGACGTATTGCATGGCAATGAAATGAACGCCATCGATTTCATTGAGATCAAAGATGGTGCAAATGTTTGGATGGTCGAGCGCCGACGCCAGCCGCGCCTCGCGCTCAAACCGTTTCAGGTTTGCCAGTTTGGTCGTGAGCTCAGGCGGCAAAACTTTGATCACGACGGCACGGCCCAGTTTAGAGTCGATCGCTTTATAGACCGTGCCCTGCCCGCCCGCGCCGAGTTTTTCAAGAATCTTGTAATTCCCTAAGGTTGTGCCGACCATGCTGTTTTGAGTTTCTTTATTTAACTCCCGTTAGTGGTCGGTCGGCAACCGTACAGGACGCAAATGAGGCAGACGATCGAGTTCGTCATTTGTTTATGCAAACAAAAGCGGAGGACTGAGATTTAGTCAATTCAGTCGTCCGCTTCGCAAGACCTGCTGAGTGGTGTTGTTTCTACTTCTGGCGAAAAATCGTTGGGCTACCCGCATGGCGGCGTGCGCTATGCGATCGGTGTCACCTGGCTGGCTGCCAGCCACCACCGTCCTCCCTTCCATGTCCAAACCTGGATGAATCGCGATTGCTGGGTTGCGCCACTCGAGTTGCTGGTGGTGACTAAACCAGTCGCGAGCCCCGAATTCCCGTATGTTCGAACAGAAACATCAGAGTACGCCAGAACCTTTGGCCCGGTCCCGTCTTTCATCATCTTGATTCGTTCTTCGGCATTCACCATCTTGCCGTCGGGCCCGGTGAAAGTGTAGTCGGCAGTGTAGTAAGTTTTGATTTTGTCCGCATTGCTTGTCTTCACCAGTTCAAAAAATCCATTCACAGTTTTCTCAAGTCCAGCTTTGTTGCCCATCGCCTTTTGGCCATAAACAGCAGAGACGGAAAACGCAACAAGAATTAACGCGGCCATCGTGATTCTTTTCATAGGTTCCTCCAGGGAGAGTTGTTGTTTGATCCGATGGTTTCGTGAGCCGCGCACAATGACACACTACTTACGAAAACAGCATCAGCGATTTGGATGAATTCGAAATCTGAATTGGAACTTTGGCGGACACTATCACATAGCCAGAGGGATGAAACAAGGACAATGTTCTATCGGTAGTGGGTCAGTTTCGTTAGAAATGTTCGATAAACTTTTAGTTTGTCGCGGCGCTACGACAAGCTAAAGCTTATCGGACTAATACTTCGCCACGCTTGGATCGACTTCATCCGACCAGGCAGTAATGCCGCCTTTGAGATTTGTCAATTGTCCCTTATAGCCTGCCTGCTTTAACGCTTCGATTGCTTTGGCGCTGCGCACACCGGCCTTGCAATGCAAAACTGTTTCACGCGAAGCGTCGATTTCTTTCATGCGATTTACCACCTGCGCCAGCGGAATCAACTTTGTATTCGGGATGCGGGCAATCTCATATTCGTGCGGTTCACGCACGTCGATGATCTGGACATCGTCACCGCGATCCAAACGCTGCTTTAGTTCCGTGGCCGTGATCTCGTCCAGTTGCGGCGCGGCAACCTGTTGCGACGGCGCCAGTCCGCAGAACTGTTCGTAGTCAATTAGTTCCTTGATAGTCGGATGCTCACCGCACACCGGACAATTCGGATCTTTGCGCAGCTTAAACTCGCGAAACTTCATGTGCCACGCGTCAAACAACAACAGGCGATTCACTAGCGTGTCTTCTGCGCCGAGAATGATTTTGATTGTTTCGTTTGCCTGAATCGCGCCTACGATTCCCGGCAGCACGCCAAGCACGCCACCTTCCGCGCATGAAGGTACCAATCCGGGCGGCGGCGGTTCGGGATAAAGACAGCGATAGCACGCGCCACGTTCGGCCCAAAACACACTTGCCTGTCCTTCAAAGCGGAATATCGAACCATAAACGTTTGGTTTGCCGGTCAACACGCAGGCGTCGTTGACAAGATAACGAGTAGGAAAATTATCGGTGCCGTCAACTATGATGTCGTAGTTCTTAAACAGAGCAAGCGCGTTATCGCTGGTCAACCTTGTGTCGTGCGTTTCGATTTCTACATGTGGATTGATGTCGGTGAGGCGTTCGCGCGCCGAATCTACTTTCCGCCGGCCGACGTCTTTCGTGCCGTGAACTATCTGGCGTTGCAGATTGGACGAATCAACTACATCGAAATCAACCAGACCTAAACGGCCCACGCCCGCCGCGGCCAGGTACATTCCGAGCGGCGCGCCCAGTCCTCCGGTGCCAATCGCCAGCACGCTGGCGGCCTTCAATCGCCTCTGTCCTTCTAGCCCAACTTCGGGCATGATCAAATGACGGCTGTAACGCGCTATCTCTTCGTTCGAGAGCGTCGGCAGCTCTTTTGCCACATCCGCTTCCGCAGTTGCGCCGCCGGCGATGGAAGGAACAACCATGAGCGTGTCGCCATCCTTCAATGGCGTGCTGACGCCGGATTGATGCCGGATGTCTTCGTCGTTAACGTAGATGTTGACAAAGCTGCGTAGCTTGTTCCTCTCGTCATAAAGATGGCGACGAAGCTCGGCGTATTGCGAAGTCAACTGATCGAGCGCTTCACCGGCGGTTGTTGCCTGCAACTCGAGGCGCGACTGGCCCGCTGTAAAGTTGCGCAAGGCGGTGGGTATGACAATGGTGACTGACATCTTAATTTCCTTTCAAAATCTCTTCCTCGTCAAAGCGAGTTCTATCTGTTTGCATCTCCCAGGAGCGCAAGGCTTCGGCGCGGCCTGATTTTATGGCAACCACAATGTAGGAATAGACTGGCCACGCGTGTTCCAGGTCGTAAGTTGACGGCACAGCCGGATGGTCCGGATGCGAATGATAGAACCCAACGATATCCAGACCCTTTGCGGCGGCAAGCTGTTCGCCGCATAACAATTCCTCGGGCCGGATTAGAAACCGGTTGCGCTTTGCCTCTTCCTCACGTGCGTTCGAAATGGGAAAGAGTTCAGCGCAAACTTTCGCTCCGTCGCTTGCAAAGTGACCCAACAAAAGACCGCAACACTCATAGGGATAATCAAGCTCGCCGTGTGTTGCGATAGCGCTCTGTTGTTCGGTGGTTAATTGCAGCATCGGGTTGCGTATCAAGCTTTTCTTCCGGCACGCGCTCGTCAGTTCTTCATTCAAAGTACTTCTCGCCGCCGTCGCACAAAATTGTGACTATCACCGCGCCCTCGCTCAACGTCTTTGCCAATCGCAACGCCGCAAACACGTTCGCACTGGAACTCGGTCCAACGAATAAACCTTCTTCGCGTGCCAATCGTTGCGTCATCATCAAGGCGTC
>WNFO01005649.1_pt1 | contig 15846 bp, 10 predicted proteins | sample 5400251 | NCBI WGS metagenome assembly WNFO01 (sample SAMN13153354, study PRJNA577476) | soil metagenome | isolation source: 100 cm saprolite under Madrone tree | place: USA:California | collected 2016-06-14 | reverse complement strand
GCGGCGATGTTCGTCCATCACTTCCCGGGGCAGACGGTCGCCGAACTTATCAAAAAATTGTTTTGTATCGGCCAGTTCCGGCTCCCAGTCTTCCGCATTTACGCGCAGGAGTTCGTCGATCGCTTCGGAGGAGATTTTCAAGCCATCCAGAGTGAGTCCGTTGCGCGTGGGAACGAAGCCGATGGCAGTTTCCTGCGCTTGGCCGCGGCCTTCCACGCGCTCCAGAATCCACTTCAGAGCGCGGACATTTTCGCCGAAGCCGGGCCACAGGAATTTTCCGTCCGTGCCGCGCCGGAACCAATTCACATGGAAAATTTTCGGGGGATGCGGGATGCGCTTGCCCATCTCCAGCCAATGGCCAAAATAATCGGCCATGTTGTAGCCGCAGAAAGGCAGCATGGCCATGGGATCGCGGCGCGTGATGCCGACCTCGCCGGTTATGGCGGCGGTGGTCTCCGAGGCCATGGTGGCCCCGACGAAGACGCCGTGCTGCCAATCGAAGGATTCGTAGACGAGCGGGGCCACGCGCGCGCGCCGGCCGCCGAAGATGAATGCGGAGATCGGCACGCCCTCAGGCGCTTCCCACTTCGGCGAAATGCCGGGCGCTTGCTGCGCAGGCACGGTGTATCGCGAATTGGGATGCGCCGCCGGCCCTTTGGACTTGTCCCACACTTCACCCTTCCAGTTGATCAAACCCTCGGGCGGAGCGGAGTCCATGCCTTCCCACCACGGTTCGCGATTCCGCGTCAGTCCCACGTTGGTGAAGAGTGTATTGCGCGTCATCGCGGCCATCACGTTGGGGTTTGTCTTGGAGCCTGTACCGGACGCCACGCCGAAGAATCCTGATTCCGGATTGATGGCGTGGAGGTAGCCATCCTCGCCGACTTTCATCCAGGAAATGTCATCGCCAACGGTCCATACGCGGTAGCCCTGGCTCTCGAGAGCGGAAACCATCATGGCGAGATTCGTCTTGCCGCAGGCGCTGGGGAAGGCCGCAGCCATATAGGTGACTTTGCCGCCGGGGGATTCGAGGCCGAGGATGAGCATGTGCTCGGCCATCCAGCCCTGTTCGCGGGCCATGACGCTGGCGATGCGCAGCGCAAAGCACTTCTTGCCGAGCAGCGCGTTGCCCCCGTAGCCGGAACCGATGCTCCAGATCAGTTTTTCCTGTGGGAAGTGCGTAATGTAACGGCGCGAGGGATCGAGATCCCCGAGGGAGTGCAGCCCGGGCACGAAATCGGAGGACGAGCCCAGTCGATCCATGGCGATTTTTCCCATTCGGCACATGATGCGCATGCTGGCGACGACGTAGGGGCTATCGGTGATTTCAACGCCGATTTTGCTGATGGGCGAACTGGCCGGGCCCATGATGTACGGCACGACGTACATGGTGCGGCCGCGCATGGCGCCGTCAAACAGCGCGCCGAGTTTTTGCTTGGCGCCTTCCGGGTCCATCCAATTGTTGGTGGGACCTGCGTCGTCTTTCTTCGGCGAGCAGATGAAGGTGAGATGTTCGGTGCGGGCCACGTCATTTGGGCTGCTGCGGAAAAGGTAGCAGTTGGGATAGGTTTTTTCGTTTAGCCGGTGAGCTTCGCCGTCGCGCAGCATCCCGCCGACGATCCGCTCGTTTTCGGCTGCGGAGCCGTCGCAGTAAACAATGCGTTCCGGCTTGGTGAGCCGGGCCGATTCCTCTACCCAGTTTTCCAGTGGCGTTGCCACGATGATCTCCCCTGAGAGCCGGCCCCGCCTGATCGGAGCCGCAGAAATCTCCACCGCCTCGCGGTCACAGAGAGTATTGCCAAACCTGGGGCCACACGCAGGATGGTAACGACCCAGCCAATCGGACGAAGTGGGGCAGAGACGGCGCGCCGGGCTGGCAGGGCGGTGTGGTGCGCAATGCGCTAGTGTAAGTTACAGGTCGGGGGATGCGCAAGTTGGGTATCCGCCTGGGAGAGCCTGGTCACATCGTATCCCCTGGCAGATTTGAGGTGTTTGAGCGAGAAGAGGCGGTCGGAGATGGCCGCCCGGCTGGGGGGAGAGCCGGGCGCCGATCTCGAAACTAGATGCGCTCGCTCTCACTTCCGCAGCCATCGTGGGCCCGAGTTGGCAAACGGAAACCCGGACCCGGAATGCTGAAAGTTCAATCTTGCGCCGTTGCCCTTGAACTACTCTTCGTGATCTAAGGGCTTGCCATCCGGTCCGACTTGCACCTCAGACTTTTTCCCGTTGGTATTCACTTTGGCTTCGTACGCCACCAGTTTGTCGCGCTTCTTAATCGTATCCACGGCCGTGATCTTGCCTTTGCCGGCCTTGGCCAAAAGTCCGGCTTTGACTTCCGGGGAGAGAGCGTCCAGGGCGACTTCTTCTTCCACTTCGACGACCGCGCCAGTGGCATCGACGAGGATGTCTTTGGTATGCCCGTTCACGGTCATCTCCGCTTCGTAAAAAATCTGGCCGTTCTCCTTTTCCTGTGAGAAGCCCTTGATCGTCGCGCCCGCGCTTTGCGCCGCGACGGTCTTCTCTACGGCGGCCGGCAGATCGGAGCGTTTGATTTTCTTCTCCTGGTCTTGGGCTGTGGCCGTCCCTGCGGCGGCGAGTCCGGCGATCAGGAGGATGCTGATCTTGCGTTTCGTGTTCATCGGTTTTTCTCCTTTGTATCAGTTGGACGAACCGAACTCCTTCAAAAGAAGACTGAGGTGTGCTGCCGCTTTTCCAGCTGGCTTCGAAAATTCCCCGGTCGCCAACAGGAAGGAATTTTCAAATGACATCACTGCTCCTTTTAAGAGACGTTGGCAGATGGGAGATAAACGCAGCATAAATGCGGGGCGCATCGAAGAAAACCGTGCCACGGGCCTTGGCAAACTACGGAGCGGAAGACGCGCGAGCCGGGCGAGGAAACGCTCGTCGAGAAATTTCCGGGAGCCCTTCTTGTCCCTCTCCAAGCTGCCTCAGAAGACAGCCCCCGCCAGATTCTGCGTTCGAAATGGGATTTCCACAATTCCCAATTTGGCAACAAATTGAAAACAAGTGAGTTATCTTGGACTTAGGGCGGCGCGAGGGAAGAAGGAATTCCCAAAATGATACAGCAGCTTTAGTGCTAAGATAGCTACGATATTGATTTATGAATAGCGGACGGCTTTTCCGCAAATGGCACGGGGGATGCAGCGAAAACAGAACGAAGGCAACCTTTAGGCGGTGGCGATGAGTGAAGAATCAGCTGTGCGGCGGTCCGCGGTGGCGACGACCGTACTGGTGGTCGAGGACGAGGAAGCCACGCGCAAACTCTGCTCGGAAGTGGCCGAGTCCTGCGGGATGAAAGCCATCTCGGCGGCGACGGTAGATGAGGCGCTGGCCACGCTGGAATCGCAAGCCGTGGACATCGTACTGACCGACTTGAAGCTGCCGCAATCCAGCGGCTTGGATCTGCTGAAGCGGGTTCGCGATTTTTACCCGCAGGTGGCGGTGTTGGTTCTAACGCAATACGGCACCATCGATTCGGCGGTAGAGGCCACGCGCATGGGGGCGGCGGATTACGTGACCAAACCTTTTCACGTGGAGGATCTCCAGACGCGACTGATGCGCGTGGCGCGGGATGTGGATCTGAATCGGGAAAACCAGCTGCTGCGAGAGCAGTTGCGGACTCGGCCGGGATTTGGCGGTCTCATCGGCGTATCGGAAAGAATGCAGCGCGTATACAAAATGATCGAGAAGGTAAGCCTGCACCAGTATCCCGTGCTGATCCTGGGAGAGAGCGGAACAGGAAAAGAGCTGGTGGCGCGCAGCATCCATTTCTTGGGAGAGCGCAAGAACCGCCCCTTCACGCCGGTGGACTGTTCGGCTCTGGTGCCAACACTGATCGAGTCGGAGTTGTTCGGTTACGTGAAAGGCGCGTTCACCGGGGCGGTGCAGGCCAAGCAGGGGCTGTTGGAGGCGGCGCAGGGCGGCACGTTATTTCTGGATGAGATCGGCGACTTGCCCGTGGATCTGCAGGCCAAACTGTTGCGCGTCCTGCAGGAGCGCGAAGTGAAACCGGTAGGTTCCACGGAGCGCCGCCGCATCGATGTGCGGATCATCGCCGCCACCAACCGCGACCTGGAAGCGGCCATCCGCAATGGAAGTTTCCGGCAGGACTTGTATTTCCGGCTGAACGTCGTGCAGATCAAGCTGCCGCCGCTGCGCGAACGCAAAAGCGACATCCCGCTCCTGGTGACCTCTTTTCTCGACAAGTTCACGGACCCTCAGGGACCGGCGCGGACCATCTCGGAAGACGCCATGCGCCGGCTGGTGGCCTACGACTGGCCGGGAAACGTCCGCGAACTGGAGAACGCCATCGAGCGCGCCGTGGCGCTGGGCTCCGGCCCGATCATTCACGTGGGAGATCTGCCGTCGAGCCTGCACTATCCGTCGAGCGAACGTGTGCCGGAGAAAGAGGAATTGCTGCCGCTCAAAGAGCTGGAAAGACGCGCGATTTTGCGCACGTTGCGCGAAACGGGCGGCGACAAACTTGCTGCCGCACGCATGCTGGGGATCGGCAAGACGACTCTCTATCGCAAATTGAAGCAATACAATATGGAGCATGTCGAGCAGTAGAGGAAGAGTTTAAGACTCGCTTTTCTCCCTGGAGCAGGAGAAACGGCCGATTGAGGCGCTCGAATTTATTCGACCTGGAAATCCTGAATGGAGTAATACCGGAAGGCCGCTTCCTCACGCCGTGCGAACCGGCACCACGGCTCTCCAAGAATTAAATTTCTGATTCTCAGAGTGCTGGACTGCTCGACTCCGGAACTCTTCCACTCGTGCACTGTTCCAAATTTGCTCGGTTTCACTCTGGGAATTTAGCGATGCAAGTCTCGACATGGAATTCCGCGTCGCGATTGCACCCCGCGACCCCCTCATAACTCATTCATTTCTATAGCGAATTTCACTCGTTCCGTTGGACCTGCCGATGCAAGAGCCCTTGCTGAAAGCTGAATCGGATTGCCCACCGCTATCCCTTCCTGCGGACATCGCCTTATGCGGGGCCGGGCCAGAGGTAATGGCCCGAAAAATCAAGGATCGTGAATGCCGATCTGGGGCAAGAAAAAACCGGAAGATAGACCGCCGGAAAAAGGAGTGGCGCGAGCGGCAGCCGAGGGAGCCTCGCGCGAGGAACTCATGCGGGAGGCGATGCGCGTCTTGTCGAAAGATAGCGATGCTGATCGGCTCGGAGTGTGGCTCGAGCCGCAACTTGGCCAAAAGGAAGAGACTTCATTTCCGCCGAGCTTCCGCGGAATGATCTGGGAGAGAGGCGTCGAAGCGACTCCCGCAGAATGGGCGAGATTGTCCCCGGAGTTTCCCCTTCCGCAGGAACTCTTCACCGGAAAAAGCGTGGAGCAGGATCCGGGGGGACCGCCAGCGCGTCCCATGCTTGGTCCCCTGACGGAAATGCGGCGCGCCGTTTGGGTTCCAGTCGGGAGAACCGGGCGCTTGCGAGGCGTTCTCCTCGCGGGCACGCGGGCAAGACAAGGCGTTCTGCCGCAAGCTTTGCTGGAATCCGTGGCGGCGGAACTCCTGTTGGCCTTAGAACTGGATGAGGAACAACGGATGGCACGGGAGCGGCAAGCCGACTTGGCCATGGCGACAGAGATAATGACGGCGCTACGCAAGAGCGGGCCGGAAAGTTCGATCTTGGCGAAACTGGCAGATCACTGCACGGAACCCGGCGGCCACGGCAGGGGGCTCGACGCCGTCTTTGCCGTCGTCGGCCGAAGAAGCGTTATTTCCGGCGGAGATAGCAACGCTGCTGAGATAACGTTTCCATGGAAAAGCGGCGACCCCACGTGGACACACGCGGTGGAACGCGCGCCGCTCGCGAGCGTTTGGAAAAAGGCGCTGGAGGACAGGAAGGTGGCGGGGAGCGAGCCGCAGTCCTCCTGGCCGCGAGGTGGAGTGGGGCGTGTCGTGGCTTTGCCGCTGGAGGCCGATGGTGAAGTGCTGGGTGTTCTCGTGGCGGGCCTGCGTCCCGGCGGCGCTTCGCTGGCAGTGCTCGCCCGGCTGGAGTTCCGCGCTTCGCTGGCAGCCGCGGCGCTGGCGCGAGAAAGGTGGCGTGACGACGCTGCGGGCCGGAGGCTGGGGCGAGTGGAGATCTACCGGGACCTGACGGCGCGACGTGTTTTTCAATCCAAGCTGCTGCAGACGGAAAAGCTTGCCGCGCTCGGCCAGATGGTCACGGGTGTGGCGCACGAATTGAGCAATCCACTGACGAGCATCCTGGGTTATGCGCAACGCCTGCTGCTGCGCGGCGATGCCGCCGGGCGCACAGGGGAAGCACGAAAGATCTATCAGGAAGCGGAGCGCGCCAGCACGATCTTGCGGCAGCTCCTTCTGAATGCGCGAGAAACACAACCGGAAAGGCGCAGGGTGTCGCTGAATCAAGTGGTGCTTCAGACGATGGAGTTGCAACGGCTCGGTCTGCCCGCGGAAAGGATACGGCTGAATCTGGAACTTGATCCCGTGCTTCCCTCCGTGCATGGCGACGCGGGCCAACTCCAGCAGGTCCTGATGAATTTAGTCGGAAATGCGCGGCAAGCCATCGAGGAATCCGGCAAAGGCGGAAACATTTGGGTGCGCACAAAGCGGACCGGCGAAGGCGGGGTGCTTCTCGAAGTCAGCGACGACGGTCCGGGAATTCCCGAGGCCATCATGGCGCGGATCTTTGACCCTTTCTTTACTACCAAGCCCGCCGGGATCGGCACCGGACTGGGGCTGGCGATCGTTCTTGGCATCGTGCGCGAACATGGCGGCCAGTTGAAAGTATCCAGCCCGCCGGGCGGCGGGGCTGTATTCACGATCGAGCTGCCGGGCGCATCGCAGGCCGACTCCTCCCCTTCGCGGCGGACAGAGGCCGCGGAGCAGCGCGCAAGTCTATTGCGCGCCGAGCAAGGGGCGGAGCCGTCGCATGGCGCGGCGCACCCGGGAACAGCCAGGCCATTGGTGCTGGTCGTGGAAGACGAGCCGACGGTGGCGCGGCTGATCGCCGACGTGCTCGAAGACGAAGGCATGTCCGCAGAGGTGCTGATGGATAGCCGGGCGGCGCTGGAGCGCGCGGCGCGGGAACACTATGACTTAGTGATCTGCGACATGAAGATGCCGGGCCTGGACGGACAGAATTTCTACAAGGCACTTGTGCGCGCGGGGAATTCTCTGCGGGGACGTTTCTTGTTCGTCACCGGAGATGTAATTGCGCCTCGAACGCAGAAATTTCTCGAGCGCTATCACTTGCCGCATGTTGCAAAGCCTTTCCGGGTGGAAGAGTTGACCGAAAAGGTCAAGCAAGTTCTGGCCGGCAAGACGCCACGCCGCAGCGTGACCGTGGCCACTCCGGCAGCGGGGACAAAGAAAAACGCAGCGAGAAAAGGATAAATTTATGGGCATTGAGGAACAGACCATTTTGCTGGTGAGCGACGACGCCGATCTTTGCGCGGCGGCGCGCCGGGAGCTAAAGCTGAAGGTGGGCCGCTTGCGCGTCGCGGCGGTGACCAGCATCGGCGCCGCGCGGCGCGTTCTGGAGGATTCCTCGCCGGCGGTCATTTTGCTCGAAGAGGCTTGCGTCGAGCCGGAATCCGAAGGACCGCGCGGAAAGATGCCGCGCCTGAATGCGGTGGTATCGTCGCTGGCGATGCATGCGCCGGTAGTGGTGATCGGACCGGCGGAGCGGCAAGGAGAACTGGCGGCGCTGGTGGCCGCGGGGGCTGCGGACTACGTCGCGCGCGACGCCAACTGTCTGGAGTCGGCCGTCGTGCTGATCCAGAAACGGCTGCGGCAGGCGCGCCTCATGACGCGCGGCGCGGCAAGCTTTGCGGAATCGCAACGAGAGAACGAAAGCAGCATTGGAAATGAGGGTTTTGGCGAGGTGCTGCGCCACGAACTCAATAATCCACTGACGGGAATCCTGGGCAATGCCGAGCTGCTGCTTGCGGAAGTGCGAAGAAAGAGCGACGTCTGCCTGCCCCCGGGCGGCCAGCAGCGGCTCGAAACGATTGCGGCGCTGGCGGTGCGCTTGCGAGAGACGATACGGCGCCTGAGCAAACAATGGGAAGCGCAGCGCGATCCCGTGCATCGGTCGTAGTAAGAAGAAAGAAAAAGTCTCCACAGAGCCGCCGAGGCGCGGCGATAAGAGAAAACCGAATACAGGAAATCAAGACGGACTCCACGCGAGAAGAAGAAAGGGCCGCGGATCGCGGCCTTTTTCACTGGCGCGCATTTTCCGGCGGCGAGTTCTCAGAATATTCTGCAAAGAACGATAAGACCCGGCGGCGGAACTCGTCGGGCTGAAATCCGAGCGCGGCCGTGTGAAATGCACCCGGCACGACCCAGAGTTGCTTCGGCCCGCGGGCGGCGGTGTAAATGCGCTCGCTGTGGCGGCAGGGCAGCGCGACGTCCTCGGCATCACAGATAAGAAAAACAGGAAATGCGCGAGCAGCGACAGACTTTTCCGGGGACACTTCGGACGCAGGAAACCCGGCGATGGATTCACCGCGATAGATCAGCGTCCAGGTTCCAGGAGCCAAGAGCGTCTTGCCCAGCCAGGGGTAACGCCGGAGCCCCGCGTAGTCGTAAGCAGCCTCGCGAAGATTTGCGAAAGAAGCTTCGGCGACGACGGCTTCGATGCGCGGATCTGCGCCTGCGGATTGCAGAGCGATGCCAGCGCCCATGGATTCGCCCAGGGCGAACAGATGAAAAGGCGGCGGAGGCCCTTGCCATTGGATCGACTCATAACGGCGCTGCTCGGAGGAAATCAAAGCGTCGATGATGACGCGCGTATCGCCGCGCTCGAGCCAACCGTAGGTGGCGACGGGGCCCTCGCTCGCGCCGTGGGCGCGGACGTCCATCATAACGACGCTGTAGCCGGCGAGGAGAAGGATGCGGGCGTGTTCGAGAACGCCCATGCGGTTATCCGCAATGCCGTGGAAAACCAATACCCAATTGCCGTTGGGGTTCGTGGGACGGACTTTCCATCCTCGAAGCAGGACGCCGTCAGGTGCGCGAACGTCAAAATCCTGGCGATGAGCGTGGATCTGACCGAACGTGGCAACAGCTTCGAGGATGAGATCGGGAGTGAGCTCCCTGCGGATAGGATGGAGAAACGCGGGCCCGAAAAACCATCCGCCCACGGCCGCCAGTGTTGGCGGGAAGAGGAGCAGGATCAGCAGGATGCGAATGAGCCGACGGCGCATGGGTTCTGTTTAGAGATACGAGAGAGTAGCCAGCCTGGTTCAGGTGCTACTCGGGATATGGATGGATGTGGACAGGTACCCCCTCCCCCCTGTTTTTTCATAAGTGTTGATCCTAAAGGAAGTTAAAGTCGCTTGTTTTGATACACTTTTGCAAGTGTTGATTCTAAAGAGTTTGTATTGCACTAAAATTGTGCAGAATCGGCTGTTTCTGATCACTGTCGATTCAAAAGGGATTCACGTCCAAGGGCGCAGCCACAAGCCCAAAAATAAAAAGCGGCTGCTTCTCGCCCGACAGGAGTCGGGGTAAGCTGCCGCACTTCAGAAATTCGCACTAATTCCTAGAACAGATAGTAACAGGATCGTACTGGTTCGTCAAGGATTTTCTGGTGGTGGGTCAGTTTCCGGTAACTCAACTTACCGGGAGTTAGCCCGCCGCTCCAGGGCCGATTACTGGTGGAAAGGCAATTTCGCGACAACTTCGCGTGCGGTCCTCAGCTCGCGCTCTTCTCTGGCTTCCACTTATTCAAAAACACCAGCACATCCTCCGTTGCCATCGACCGCGCCGCCTCAAACTCCCCGTGCTTTTGGCTGAACAGCAGTTTGCCGTCGCTCTCCAACACCGCCGAGGCTGGCACGCCCTTCTTCAGAGGAACCTCATATTTGTCCGCAATGTCCAGATTCTTGTCGTACTCCCCGATGTTCACGTGCACCACGACAAAATTCTTGTTCAGCGTCGGCGCAATTTCTGGGCTGTGGAACGCCGCGTCGAGCACGTGGCAGTCGTAGCACCAGTTTCCGCCGAAAACCAGAATCACGCGCCGGTGCGTCTTCGCGGCATTCGCAAGCGCCTCCGCAATTTCCGCCTTTGCATCAACATTCGCTGGATAGATGTCCCGTTTCTCCGTTGGCTTGGCTAGCGGTTTCTTGCCTTGTGCACCCCCAAGGGGTGCGCTGACCGCCATGGTCAACAGCAAAAAGGAAAGCGTGCTGTAGGTTCGTCCTTGCATCTCGACTCACCTCGTGACTTCCAGTCTAGGAGATGCCTCAGCCTCCGCGCAAGATGCGCCATTGCGTAGAATCGATTCGGCGGTGCACAAGTTCCGGCGACGCCCTTCACAGTTCTGCCCGAGTGGTGGCGTCATCACCGACGGCGCAAGACCGTCCCGCTCGGAAGTAATCCACTTGGACGATTAACGCGCAAACCGGACAAGTGGGGTATTAGGAGAGGACTTGATTTCATAACAATGTCGGCTCCCTCGACCCGAGTAGACTTGGAAGAGCGTGTGAAGTCGATCCAGGCATCAACGAGCAAGCCCAACTAGTGCCGTTCCAACTATTTAGGCCAAATGACGGTCCAACGGTCGGACCCGAAGATAAAAAAAACATCGTTGAAAGGATTTGCTCGAACAAGTTGGAACGGCACTAGAGGAAAGCCGGAGTTGCAGGAATGTGCGATTCCTGCCGAACTAGGGTACCCGTCGCGTCTGCGGGGGTGGCGTGGTGTGGGCGGAATGGGCACAGGCTCCCGACCAGATCGGGATAAATTCCGCTGTGCTACTGGTTCGAGAAGCGCACAGCCCCTTCCTATGTCAGGGTAAACAAGAATGGCTGTGCCACCAAGCCTGAAAGGGTCGCCGGGTTGAAAAGAGGGTGCAGGCGGGCGCAAGGGCGCAATATATTGCGCCCTTACAAAGGCAAGAGAGCTAAGAGCGGAAGAGGACGGATTCGCGCTGGAACATTTTGACGGCGAGGAAGAGAGNAAGATCATAGCGATTACGTTCCAATGGTACGTGCCGGCGATGAGATCTTTGCAAAGAAGGCTGACGTTGAGAATGGGGATGAGAGCGAGTTTGGGGGTGAGTTCGACACCCGGGAGCATGGAGGCGATCGCCGGGATGACGACCACGAACATGAGGGGCGTGATGTAGCTTTGGGCTTCCTTGTAACTCTTGGCGAACAGCGCAATGGTGATGAGGGCGGCGGAAAACATCACGGCGAGCGGGAGCGCCATAAGGAAAACGGAAAAGATTGCGCCCATGCCGATGTGGAGCTGCAAGGAAGCCGCGTCGGAGCCATTACCTGAATCGAAGGCACGGAGTCTCTGGGACGCCCAGAAAGAAACGCCCATGGAAATCACCGAGAGGGCGGCAGTGACCAGAGCAGCGGTAAGTACGAGAAAGAACTTGCCGAACACGAGATGCATGCGCGAGACGGGGCTGGAGAGAATCGTTTCCATCGTGCCGCGTTCTTTCTCGCCGGCGGTGAGATCGATTGCAGGATACATCGCGCCCTGAAGACACAGGACAATGACGAAATAGCCGAGAAATCCGCCGATGGCGGCGCCGCCAACTTTTTCGGGGGGCGCCACGTTTTCCTGCTTGATCTCGAAGGGATTCAGCACAGAGACAGCGAGATTCCTGGCTGCAAGGCGCTCTTTGACGACTTTATCGCTGTACTTTTTCAGCGCTTTTTCCACGTGGTTGGCAGCGAACTCCGATTTGATCTCGTTCTTGTAGTTGTAAATTTTAATGGTGCTAGGTTTCTGCTGGGCGAGGCTGGCTTCGAAACCCTCGGGAATTTCCACCGCCGCGCCGACCTCTTTATTGACGATGCGATCCTTCCAATCGGGAGTGGAGTCCACGAATTGAAGGCCGCCGAACTTTTTCAGATCCGACAGCACGTGCGGTGAATCCGCGCCGCCTCGGACAATTACCTTCGGTATTTCCCTCTCCGCTTTGTTCAAGAGAGAGACCATGGCGGCGCCGAAACCGACGGTCAGCACGGGAAACATCAGCAGCGGAACGACGATAGTGGAGATGAGAGTGCGGCGGTCGCGGAGGGCTTCCGTCAGTTCTTTCTTGTAAACGATGCCCACATTGCGCAGCGACATTTCAGCGGGCCTCCGCCTGGAGGTAATGGGGCGTGACAATCTTGACGAAGATTTCTTCAAGATCGCGCTCGCCGTTTTTTTCGCGGAGCTGCTGGAGAGTGCCTTCGGCGAGGAGCTTTCCGCCGTGGATGATGCCAATGACGTCGCAGAGCTTTTCGACTTCGCTCATGACGTGAGTGGAGAAGATGACGGTTTTGCCTTGATCGCGACATTCGCGGATGAAGGCGATGATGGTGCGCGCGGTCATGACGTCGAGGCCAAGGGTGGGCTCGTCGAAAATCATCACCGGGGGATCGTGGACCAGCGTGCGGGCGATGGAGGTCTTTTGCTTCATGCCGGTAGAAAGTTTGTCGCAGCGGCGGTCGCGGAATTCGTTCATGTCCAGGCGGTTGAAAATGCCGTCCACACGCTCTTTCAGCGTGGGCTCGTCGAGGCCGTTGAGGCGGCCGAAGTATTCGACGATTTCCTGGGCGGTGAGGCGAGGGTAGAGAGCGGTGGCGGTGGAAAGAAAACCGACGCTGGCGCGGACTTTTTCGGCCTGCTCGACGATATCGTAGCCGCAAACGAGAGCGGTGCCGTCGGTGGGCTCAAGAATCGTAGCGAGTATGCGCAGCGTGGTGGTTTTTCCGGCGCCATTGGCGCCGAGCAGCCCGTAGATTTTTCCGGGTTCGCAGCGAAAACTGACGTTATCCACGGCCCGGATCTCTCCGCGTTTTTTGTCGCGGAAGCGCTTGGACAGACTGCGGGCTTCAATCATGGATAATCCGTTCGTTAACTCCTCGCAAGACCTTCCACGGCATTGGCACGGCGCACTACGCGCGGCGCCACTCAAATGTTACCGGAGAATGCTACGGAAATGCGAAGAGAGAGCAGGGCTGGGGAACGGGGCAGAGGCCGAATTCCGCTGTGACGGTTGGGGCATTGTCGGGCATCAAATGATTGAGGAGAGATGCAGAAGAAGTTATAGCGGTGGACGGACCCGGAGGAAGCAGCATCCCCAGAGCAGCAGGGTCGCATCTATTTTGATGCGGGATAAGCTACCGAAGAGGGCTTTGCTATAGAAAGCTGCGGCGCTCTTGCTAGAATGAAGTACTTCGCCGCCTCCAGACGCAGGGCCAGCAAGCCTCGGACAAGACGTAGAAGTGCCCTGGAGCGCGAAAGCGCGCAGGTAGTGCGCTGCGCTGGAAGCGCGGGGGCGCTGAAGAACAGGAAAACGTGGACCGCAGGCTACGCAACCGGATTGTGATCTTCCTGGCGCTGGCGGGAGTGCTGGCGTACGGGTTAGTGTGGCTGAGCGGGCGGAAACCGGCGGCGAAGATTTCCGCGGTGACGCCCCGGCGAGAGAACCTGATCTCTTCGATTAGCAGCAACGGGAAGGTGGAGCCGATTGCGCCATACGTGATGCGGGCGCAGCTCGACACGTTTGTGGAGAAGGTTCGCGTAGTCGAAGGGCAAGCGGTAAAAAAGGGCCAACTGTTGCTCGAATTGAACGTGAAAGGGGCGACGGCTCAGCTCGACGAAGCGCGAGCCAAGCTCTTGAAGGCGAAAAACGATTTGCAGGCAGCCATGACGGGCGGCAAGGCCGATGAGGCAGCCAGGGTGGTGGGCGATCTGGCCAAAGCGGAGGCGGAGCGCGACCGCTTGCAGAGGAGCCACGAAGTGCTCACGCGGCTCGTGGCGGGACAAGCGGCGACCAAAGAGGATCTCGCGGCCAACGACCTAGCGCTGGCAAAGGCTCAGGCGGAAGTGACGCGAGCGGCGGCGGCAAAGCAGGAATTCGACCGGCAGGTGAGGCTTGATACCGACCGCATCGCGCTGCAGGAACAGCAGGCGCTGAGCGAAATGGCCGCGCTTGAGGACAAGGTGGCAAACGGGAGAATTACGGCGCCGTCCGATGGGACGCTTTACTCGCTTCCCGCGAAGGCAGGGGATTACGTGAAGGTGGGAGATTTGCTGGCGGAGATGGCCGATCTCCATAAAGTTCGCGTGCGCGTATTTATCGATGAGCCGGAACTTGGCGCGCTCGAACAAGACCAGCCGGTGAAAATCACGTGGGACGCGCTGCCGAACCGGAGCTGGGTGGGAAAGACAGAAGTGATCCCCAAGCAGGTGGTGACGCACGGGACGCGAAGCGTGGGTGAACTGCTCTGCGCAGTAAACAACGACAAGCTGGAGCTACTCCCCAACATCAACGTCAACGTGCGCATCAATTCCAAGGTGCGATTGGGCGTGTTGTCCGTGCCGCGCGGAGCGGTAGAGGCCGAGGCCGGACGCCGGTTTGTATTTGTGGTGAAGGACAACCAGATGGGTGTCGGAAAGTCGAAGCTGGAAAAGAGGGAAGTGCATGTCGGGATTGCCGATGCGACCAACTACGAAGTCCTCAGCGGCCTTCAAGAAGGCGAGATGGTGGCGCTGCCCGGCGACGTCGACCTGCGCGACGGCATGAAGGTGCAAATTGTCAATACGGACGCGGACGAAGTGCAGGGAAGGCAAGATGAGAATTAGAGGGTACACCCTGCTCGGTGTGCTGCTGGCGGGCGCTCTAGCGACGGCGGAGACCGTGAAGCCGGATGAGCCGCTTGCAGGGGCGCGCGAGGCTTATGAGTTGAGCGACTACGGAACCGCGGCGCAGATCCTGCAGGCAGCGGCAGCGAAAGATCCACAGAACGCTGAAATCCAACTCCTGCTGGCAAAAACATATTACGAACTGCAGGAGCATGACGCGGCCATCGCGCGAGCGGAAAAAGCGGTGGCTCTGGAGCCCGGGAATTCCGTGTATCACGAGTGGCTGGGACGAACGTACGGGGAGAAGGCCGAGCATGCTTCGATGTTTTCCGCGCTGCCGCTGGCGAAGAAGACACGCAAGGAATTCGAGGAGGCCGTGCAACTGGACGGAAATAATTTTTCGGCAAGGCAGGCGCTGATCGAATATGACTGCAGCGCTCCGGGGATCGCCGGTGGCGGCGAAGACAAAGCCCGCCCGCAGATTGCGGAGCTCGCTTCACTGGACGCGGCGGAGGGGCACTACGCAGCGGGGAATTGCCGGCGCCGGAAAAAAGATTTTGCAACGGCCGACGTGGAATTCGCAAAAGCCCTTGCGAGCAACCCGAAATCTGCGGAGCTGGTCTACGATATCGGAGACTACGCGTTGAAGCGCGGGCAGCCGGAGCGGCTCTTGACGGTGGCGGAGACCGGGGAACGCCTGAACCCCGGGGACCCGCGGGGAAAATTTTACGGTGCGGTGGGGTTGATCCTGCAAAAAGAAAAACCGGAGGAGGCGGAGAACTTGCTGCGGGAGTATTTGAAGGTTGCGCCGAATCGCATGAACTATCCACGGCGCGGGGATGCACATTTCTGGCTCGGGCGGCTATTGGAGAGTCAGGAGAAAACCCAGGCCGCAGCCTGCGAATACGAAACCGCGGTGAAACTTGACCCGAAGAACAAGAATGCCCGCGAAGCCCTGAAGAAACTGGGGACGAGTTCACACCGGTAAGAAGCCATGATGGACATACGAGAAACGCTGTCGGTGGCGATCGACGCGCTGCGCTCCAACAAGCTGCGCGCGATGCTGACATCGCTGGGCGTGATTATCGGCAGCGCGTCGATCGTGCTGGTGGTTACGGTGGCGCTGACCAGCCGAAAATTCGTACTCGGCCAGATTGAAGCCACCGGCTCTAACCTGGTTTGGGCGGAGCTAGTTCGCGCGGGCGGGAAGGGGCAACCGCTGAGTTACGAACTCAC
>WNFO01005236.1_pt1 | contig 15849 bp, 16 predicted proteins | sample 5400251 | NCBI WGS metagenome assembly WNFO01 (sample SAMN13153354, study PRJNA577476) | soil metagenome | isolation source: 100 cm saprolite under Madrone tree | place: USA:California | collected 2016-06-14 | reverse complement strand
TGCGCCGGCATGGCCGCCGACCTGTTCGAGACCTATGCGGTGACCGCGGTCGCCACCATGGTGCTCGCCGCGATCTTCTTTGCGACCTCGCCGCTGCTGGTGAACATGATGACGCTGCCGCTCGCGATCGGCGGCATCTGCATCATCACCTCGATCATCGGCACCTTCTTCGTCAAGCTCGGCGCCAACCAGTCGATCATGGGCGCGCTCTACAAGGGCCTGATCGCCACCGGCATCCTGTCGCTGATCGGCGTTGCCGGGGTGATCTACTGGCTGATCGGCTTCGGTCCGCTGGCCGGCGTGAAATACACCGGCATGGCGCTGTTCGAATGCGGCATCGTCGGCCTCGCCGTCACCGGGCTGATCATCTGGATCACCGAATACTACACCGGCACCGAATTTCGCCCGGTGAAGTCGATCGCGGCTTCGTCGGTGACCGGTCACGGCACCAACGTGATCCAGGGTCTGGCGATCTCGATGGAATCCACCGCCGGTCCGGCGCTGGTGATTATCGCCGGCATCCTCGTCACCTACAGCCTTGCCGGCCTGTTCGGCATTGCGATCGCAACCACGACGATGCTGGCGCTGGCCGGCATGATCGTGGCGCTCGACGCCTTCGGGCCGGTCACCGACAATGCCGGCGGCATTGCCGAAATGGCCGGACTGCCCAAGGAAGTCCGCAAAGCCACCGACGCGCTCGACGCGGTCGGCAACACCACCAAGGCGGTCACCAAGGGCTATGCGATCGGCTCCGCCGGTCTCGGCGCGCTGGTGCTGTTCGCGGCCTATAATGAAGACCTCAAATTCTTCATCGCCAATGCCGCGAAGTTTCCGTATTTCGAGGGCGTGCTGCCCGACTTCTCGCTGAACAATCCTTATGTCGTGGTCGGCCTGTTGTTCGGCGGCCTGCTGCCCTATCTGTTCGGCGCATTGGGCATGACGGCGGTCGGCCGGGCTGCCGGCGCGATCGTCGAGGAAGTGCGGCGTCAGTTCCGCGAAAAGCCGGGCATCATGCAGGGCACCGACAAGCCGGATTACGGCAAGGCGGTCGATCTTCTGACCAAGGCGGCGATCAAGGAAATGATCATCCCGTCGCTGTTGCCGGTGCTGTCGCCGATCTTCGTCTATTTCGTCATCTTTGGAATTGCGGGCGGCGGCGCGGCCGGCAAGTCGGCGGCATTCTCGTCGGTCGGCGCGATGCTGCTCGGTGTCATCGTGACCGGCCTGTTCGTCGCGATCTCGATGACCTCGGGCGGCGGCGCCTGGGACAACGCCAAGAAATACATCGAGGACGGCCATTTCGGTGGCAAGGGTTCTGATGCACATAAAGCCGCGGTGACCGGCGACACCGTCGGCGATCCCTACAAGGATACGGCGGGCCCCGCCGTCAACCCGATGATCAAGATCACCAACATCGTGGCGCTATTGCTGCTGGCGATTCTCGCGCACTGAGCGCGAACAGCTGCCTAACAAAGACCCCGCGGTGAGAGCCGCGGGGTTTTCTTTGGGAGCAGCAGTAGTAAAACGCAAAGCCTCAATTCACGTCCTGCGCAGGAAATCGGCAAGCTGACGGCTTGGCCCGGGTGCCTGCTCCAAACGCAGGCTCGACATTTTTGATGATGCGGATGCGCGATATAATCACACATTCCTGGGCACAAACCGATAGTGACCGGTGAGCGGAAATTCGAACAGCCGATCCTCGATCTTCGTACCCTGCCCAATGTTGTTGATGATCAGCGGGCGTTCGGCTTCCGGGGTTTTACGGCCCGACACAAGGCCGATATGCGGCAGGTTGCCGGGCAGCAGACATGTGTAGAGATCGCCCGGCGCATAGTCCTCCGCACTCTTCGCGAGCGGCAATTCGCGGCCATGGCGCCGGAAGAAGACTTGCAGATTGCCGACGCGGCGATGGTCGATGTTGGAATCGGGACGGCTCAATCCCCAATTCCGGGGATAGGCGGCAAAATCAGCACTCATGTCCTCATGGACAAGCTTTTGCAGATCGCACCCAAAGGCATCGCGGTAGGCGCGGATCACCACATCGGTGCATACGCCGCGGTCGCGCGGAACATCGCCGTCAGGGTAGGGCATCCGGACATAGGCTGGTGAATAGAGTGTCGTAACACCCACCTGCGCTTCCGCAGCCACAAGCAATCGTTGCGCCCAAGATTCGGTAGCGGCAGGAGCGGCATGAAGTGAGGTTGAGGTATTTGCCGCGAGAAATGAGCTGATTGCGTAGAGAAAAGTCCGGCGTGCAATCATCAATCGATTTCCCCTTCCGCCGGCTCATGCGGTTGAATGGCACCGGATGGGTGTCGATAAACCCCGGTTAGAAGCTGAGAAGCTTGAACAGCGGCGTCAGGTAGCTGAGCTCCTGGCCTGACGTCGGCGTCGTGCGGCTGATGAAGTCGAAGATCTTGCCGTCCTGGAGGCCGTAATTGGCAAGCCGCTGCACCTGGCGGTTCTTGTCGAAATAGATCGCGATGACCCGCTGGTCGACGACCTTCTGGTTCATGAACGCCACCGGACGTTCGGAACGTTGCGAAATGTAATAGAATACTTCGCCGTTGAGGGTTGCGACCGTGGATGGCGTTCCCATCACGATCAGCACCTGATCCTGGCTCGCGCCGATGGGAATTTGCTCGAGCGCGCCGGGCGGCAGGATGTAGCCCTTCTGAAACTGCTCGCCGGTACAGCCGCCCAGCACCGCGCTTACCAAGGCGATGGCGGCCAAGGCGCGCATACCGCGCCAGCGCGCGGCGAGGCTCAGCGGAGAGCACGCGCGTGGGCGTGTCTGGCTCGTTTCAATCATTCCGGAACTGATCCCGTCCTCTTGCATCGCGCGAGGCGTTGACGTACCGGGCAGCAAGCAGGATTGCAACATGCGCGGGCCGCGATAGCTCGCTTGCGGAACCCACAATGCTTTGGCCGTTCAGTCACTTCAGGAAACCCAGGATATCATTGCGCGGCACCATTGAGGCCATCTATGGCATGATCGTGACGCAGGCGCGAGAACCGTTGTTTTATCGGGACTTGGGCGTGCCGGATACGGTTAATGGCCGTTTTGATCTACTGGTGCTGCATTTGTGGATGGTCTTGCACCGGTTGAAGTCGATGGAGGGGGCTGCGGACCTTTCTCAGGCGCTATTCGATCACTTCTGCGACGATATGGACGCCAATTTGCGCGAAATGGGCGTTGGCGATCTTACTGTTCCCAAGCGCATGCGGGCGTTTGGGGAGGCCTTTTATGGCCGGGCGGCCGCCTACGACCTTGCTTTGACCGCCGGCCGCGAGCCGCTGGCACAAGCGCTGTGCAAGAATATCCTGAACGGAGAGGAAATCGAAAAAGCTCGGCAGCTTGCCTTCTATACGGAAGCCGCCATCGCAGGGCTCTGCGGATTGGACGATGCGACGTTGCAGAAGGGATCGTGGAGATTTCCTTCGCCGGCGCGGGTGGGCGTACAGCAATGAACAGGGCGAATCACATGATGAACAAGGCCGATCCCTGGAGCGTTCCGGTCACCGTGGCGCAAATAGGGGATACCGGACTGCACCGCGATATCGAAGCCGATCCTGCGACGCTTGCGGCGATGGCTGAAATCGCCGGCTTGCGCGAAATTCTTTTCGCGCGCGCGTCGCTCGACGTAACGCCCAAAGGCGGGGGCCGCGTCCAGGTCGCGGGGCGTGTTCGGGCGCGGGTCGGGCAGAGCTGTGTCGTGACCCTCGATCCGATCGAAAACGACATCGACGAGCCGATCGACCTGATCTTCGCGCCGCCCGAGCAAATTCCGCAACTCGCCGATCTGGTCGATGATGCCGCCGAAAGCGACGCAGAGATTCCGGACCCGCCCGAGCCGATCGAAAATGGTGTCATCAATCTCGGCCGGCTCGCAACCGACGCGTTGTTCTTAGGCGTCGATCCCTATCCGCGCAGGCCCGACGCGGTTTTCGAGCCGCCGGCCGTGATTGCGGATCCCGAGGATCACCCGTTTGCCGCGCTCAAGGCGCTGCGGCTTGACGCAAAACCGACCGGCAAGAAGAAGCCCAAGAAGAGTTGAAGCAGAGTTGAAGCAGCGCTGACAAAGCGCTGACGAACCGTTGAGGAACCGTTGAAGCGGCACTGAGCTAATCTTGCAACAAACGAGGTTGCGGAACCGGTACCAAAAACCTCTCTACTACTTTGAATTATCTCGATATATTTCTTCGGGGCGTTTCCGCGTTGCAGCGGTTCGGCCTGTAAAAGAGGGCGGTCAAGAGGTTGTGTCAGGGCGGGGACACGGTATTGTCGCGGCCCGGCCGGGGCGCAGTGTTGCGCCTCGCCGATCGCCGCTGTCCGTGGCGATTTCCAGTCCGCGGCCAAGCGCTTCAAGTCCGCAAGAGATCAGGTTTCCGGGACGTTCATGCCTCAAAAGGTTCGAATCGCGCTTGACGCCATGGGTGGCGATGTCGGCGCATCGGTTGTCATTCCCGGCGCCGCTATTTCGCTGACGCGACACCCCGACACCGAATTTCTGCTGTTCGGCGATCGCGCGCTAATCGAACCGGAACTCGCAAAGCATCCGGCGATGAAGGCTGCGTCGCGCGTCTTTCATACCGACGTGGCCGTCAGCATGCATGACAAGCCCAGCCAGGCGCTGCGCCGTGGCCGCAAGACGTCGTCGATGTGGCTCGCCATCGACGCCGTCAAGAAGGGCGAGGCCGACGTCGCGGTATCCGCCGGCAATACGGGCGCGCTGGCGGCGATGGCCCGGTTCTGTCTGCGGATGCTGCCCGGCATCGACCGACCGGCGCTCGCGGCGATATGGCCCACGATCCGCGGCGATTCGGTGGTGCTCGACTTGGGGGCCACCATCGGCGGCGATGCGCATCATTTGGTGGCGCTGGCGGTGATGGGCAGCGCCATGGCGAGCGTGTTATTCGATCTCGAACGGCCCACCGTCGGCCTGCTCAACATCGGGGTCGAGGAAATCAAGGGCCGCGAGGAAATTCGCGAGGCGGCGGAGTTGTTGCGCGCGATGAACCTTCCGCAGCTCGAATATGTCGGATTTGTCGAGGGCGACGGCATCGGCAAGGGCGCCGCCGATGTCATCGTCGCCGAGGGCTTTAGCGGCAATATCGCGTTGAAGGCGGCCGAAGGCACCGCGCGGCAGATCACCGAATATCTGCGCAACGCGATGTCGCGAACCTGGCGTTCCAGGATCGGCTATCTGCTCGCAAGAAATGCCTTCAAGTCGCTGCGTGACAAGATGGATCCGAGCAAGTCCAATGGCAGCGTTGTGCTGGGATTAAACGGGATTGTCGTCAAGAGCCACGGCGGAACCGACGCCGAGGGCTTTGCGTACGCGGTCGATGTTGGCTATGAGATGGTCCGCTACGATCTCCTGACCAAGATCAATCAGATGCTCAATCGCGACGGCAGCGCGCTCCCTCAAGCGCCGACCGCGCCGGAGGCTGTCTCGTGACCGCAATACGTTCGGTGGTGCTGGGCTGCGGCGCCTATCTGCCACGGCAGATCCTGACCAACGCCGAACTGGCGGCGCGGATAGACACTTCCGACGAGTGGATCGTGCAGCGCACCGGTATCCGGCAACGGCATATTGCCGCCGAGGGCGAGTTCACCTCGCATCTGGCGATCCATGCGGCACGCGCCGCGATTGCCAATGCCGGAATCGATGCGCAGTCGATCGACCTGATCGTGCTCGCGACCTCGACGCCGGACAATACCTTTCCCGCCACCGCTGTCGCCGTCCAGGACGGCCTCGGGATCAACCACGGGGCCGCATTCGATCTGCAGGCGGTATGTTCGGGCTTTATCTTCGCGCTTGCCACCGCCGACAGTTTTCTGCGCACTGGCGCGTTCAAGCGGGCGCTGGTGATCGGCGCCGAGACGTTCTCGCGCATCCTCGACTGGAACGACCGGGGAACCTGCGTGCTGTTTGGCGACGGCGCCGGCGCCATTGTGGTCGAAGCCGAGTCGCAGCCGGGAACCCGCTCCGACCGTGGCGTCCTGACGACTCATCTGCGCTCCGATGGCCGGCACAAGTCGAAATTATATGTTGATGGCGGTCCTTCCTCGACCCGCACCGTGGGTTATCTCCGGATGGAGGGCCGCGAAGTGTTCAAGCATGCCGTCGGCATGATTACCGACGTGATCGTGGATGCTTTCGAGGCCACCGGCACCACCGCCGAGGACATCGACTGGTTTGTTCCGCACCAGGCCAACAAGCGAATCATCGATGCTTCAGCGCACAAGCTGCATATTGCACCGCAGAAAGTGGTGCTGACGGTCGATCTGCACGGCAACACCTCGGCGGCGTCGATCCCGCTGGCGCTGTCGGTTGCGGTCGCCGACGGCCGTGTGAAGAAAGGCGACCTGGTGCTGCTGGAAGCCATGGGCGGCGGCTTCACCTGGGGCTCGGCGCTGGTGCGCTGGTAAGGTTCGCGCTAAGGTGCTATCCGGATTTTGAGGTTGTTCCATGCGACTGCATTGATGAGCGCTGTTGACCGTCGCTTGTTAACCTCATAATTTCAGATACATATTGTTCGCCGTGAGCTTGGGGCAGGCGATGACCGGAACCGGAAAGACAGTTACACGCGTCGATCTGTGCGAAGCCGTCTACCAAAAGGTAGGCCTCTCGCGCACGGAGTCATCTGCCTTTGTCGAACTGGTCTTGAAAGAGATCACCGACTGCCTGGAAAAGGGCGAGACGGTAAAATTGTCGTCGTTCGGATCGTTCATGGTGCGCAAGAAAGGCCAGCGTATCGGCCGTAACCCGAAAACCGGTACTGAAGTTCCCATTTCACCGCGTCGCGTGATGGTGTTCAAGCCGTCCGCCATATTGAAGCAGCGAATCAACGGCAACGGTAGCGACACAGGCGACGTCAAAGCCGAATAGAAAATTCATTTGAAGTCGGCGCAGCCGAGAGGAGCGGGCATTTGGAGAAGTCCCCGGATGCGTTTCGAACCATCAGCGAAGTCGCCGCCGATCTCGATATCCCTCAGCACGTCCTGCGGTTTTGGGAGACGCGGTTCGCTCAAATCAAGCCGATGAAGCGCAGCGGCGGCCGGCGCTATTATCGCCCGGACGATGTCGACCTGCTTCGGGGCATCCGCCGCCTGCTGTATGGCGAGGGCTACACCATCCGCGGGGTGCAGCGCATCCTGAAGGAACACGGCATCGCCTCGGTGCAGCGGCTGGCGGACGGATCGGCGATCGCCTCGTTCGGCGCGATCGAAGAGGCCGTCGGCTTGAGCATTCTGGAAGACGGTCCCGCACCTGCGCCCGGCATCGACGTCGATGACGACGATTACGAGGGGGCGACGGACGGCATCGATTTTCGCCTTCTCAACGACAACGATGATGAGGAGGAAGAACTGTCGGCGGCGTTCGGCGGCGGTCCGATCCCAGGCGTCGACAGCCTGACGCGCCCACTCGACGTCGCGCGTCTGGAAGCGGTGTTGCAGGACCTGATCGCCTGCCGGCAATTGCTCGATTCCGCGCTCAAGGAAGGCTAGGCGGCGTTGCACGGAATGGGCTTATCCGGCCCCACGTGAGCCTGATCGCGCCTTATCAGCCTTCTTGCGCGCAAGCCTGATCGAAGCTAATGGAACGACATCGGAGCGTGGCGCAGCCCGGTTAGCGCACTAGTCTGGGAGACTAGGGGTCGGAGGTTCAAATCCTCTCGCTCCGACCAAATTTTCTCAATAATGCCTGAACCTTATTGCTTCGCGATTTGGTTTCCCGTCGCCACTAAGTTATCGGGGCAAGGCTGGGGCAAGGAATCAGGAAGGCTGCAGCCCGCGGCAGGCTCAAAAGGTGGGGTAGACGGCTTGTTGATCTTTCGAAGCGGAATGAAGGTCGCTGCGGGCGAGATTGCACATCTTCTCGGCAAAATATTCGGCGCCTGAGCATCAGGGCAAATCATCCAGACGACGGTTTCGGTACTTGACCTCGATGTCGATGATTTCCTTTGACGAAAACGACATGATGCCTATTGCACAGTCTGGCTTAATGCCGGCGATGAATTGCGGCTCCTGGTAGGCGCCCGCAAACTCCGAAGTTCCCCACCTGAACGCGCTGTTGGATACGACATCCGCGGCTTGTAGGCCGGGGTTCTCTCGGGACACCCCGAACGAGAATTTGATCTGGCGTTGTGGGTCGGGGTGACCGGGTCGGCGCCTCTTCACCTGTCGCAACCGCGCCTCGTGCCATTTCTGCATGTCGAGGGCAATGCGTTCGTGTTCTTTGTCGTTATCGCACATGATATCGACCCCATCATCGATGGGATGGATGTTCACGCCGTGGATCAAAAATCTCAAGGCGCGGTCGAGCCCGAAATAGTGCGCGTCCGAATGTTCGAATGAAGGGCGGCTGATGCGCCATTCCTCATAGACCGATTTCCAAACGATTGAGCCGAAGGCGATGGCGCCCGTGGCCTTCAGGACGTCGCAGATGTCCACGCGGAGCTGGTCGTGCTCGGCGTTCGTGAGCCGGTTGTAGGGCCGATCTCGGGCCCAGTAGTCAGTCGTGTGGAAGTGGTCCAGCTTGTATCGCGCGGGAATGGCGCGCCAAGCGTCGTCAAACCCTTCCCACGACTGTTCCGTGGCAACAAGGCCCGCAACGACCTCAATGTTGTCGTTGTGGCTTCCGTCTATGAAGGCTCGCAACATGTTTCTTGCCTAATCAATAAAAGCTGTGCGCATAATACATCCAACAGGTGCAATGCAGGTGACTTTCCCAAATAAGGATACCAGTTCAAGTTGGGACCGAGTGACGTCTTTTTCATTAGCAGGCCACTTTCGATAGGCGGGGCGGACGATGGCCAAGAAGAAGCGGAGGAGGGCAAAAGACGTAAAGGCTATAGGAGAGTTCGTAATCGCCTTTTCTCAGCTCGAATACGTCATTAGGGTGGTATTTCAGCTCATGTTGGGGCTTGCTAGCGAACAAGCCGAAATCGTCTTAGCGAATTATGACTTCGCTGCCTTGTGTCGAGCTATGGGTGCTTTCGTGCGTACACTTCCAGAGAAAGACGAGCTTGCACTGAAGCGTTTTGATAAACTCATCAACGAATGTCTCCGCATCAATACCGAGCGCGTTAGGCTCGTGCACGGGACCTGGCATATCGTCGGGGGCGCCGTTCATCTGTCCCGCAATACGTTCAAGAGCGCCGAATATTTCGCGACGTATGAGGATCTCATGAAGCTAATTGAGGCGATGAACGATGCGTTCGAAGAGTTTGCAACGATTATGCTCGACAGGGATGGTAAGTGGGGTCCGATTGTAAAGTATTTGCACGATGAAAAAACAATCGGGCAGGGACATTCACAAAGCTGAAGTCCTGTGCGCACAATGGGGGTGGCCGAGCAGACTGCCCTGAAGACAAGAAGCCTATTGGTAGGCCCCGTTTTACTGATGAGCAGATAGCTCACTTCAAGGAAGAAATCCTCGAACTCATTCCCAGGCTAAGACCCTCCGGCGGATCCTGGCTGAGTCAGGCATGTGTAGCATGAGCTATTTCTTTCAGGTGCTGCTGCCGAATGATGAGTGCAACCCATGTGTTCGGTACGAAATGTCACCTATGTCTCGGGTCGCTCATGGCAAGATCATTGTTTTATGGAAGTGAAAGCCTGAGCTTGATGCGCCTTCCTGACGCGGGAGCACCGAGCTTCACGGCGGTGAGCCGTCTTCCATAAAACGCAAGACCGCCACTCTGCTCAAGCCGTCTATCTCGCCAATTTCCGCGCCATCGCGTTAGGTGACAACACCTCAAACGGACCATGCTCTTCGCCGGGACAGCGCGGCTTTAGGGGGCATCGGGCGGGCTTGCGTTGTTGGGCTGCCAGAAGCCCGGTCGGACGGCTTTTTTCAGCTCGATATCAATTCTCTGCTGAACCCTGCGGGTAGCCAAGCCCATGAGGTTGGCTTTGGTGTTGCCGGTCGTAACCTGGGTGAATTCAATGCCCCTGCGGTTCACGATTTTGACCTCGGCGGCCGAGGCGAGTCTTCGGCGTCTTGTTGTGCCAATAGCTTCAACAGCATCTGGCGCCCGGACTCAGCGGGAGCGTCCGCGAGGCATGTTTTGAAGGGCGCCAGATTTTCCCGGCGAATGAACTTTATCCACAGCGGCCTTCCCTCATGGTGCGAAAACTATTTTTTGGGGCGGGACGCGCCTGAGATCCATCCGCGCCAAACGGTCGACTTCCGAAGGCTGCTGTTTTTATGGCGTGCAGATCGTATCGGCACCCCTCGCAGCCAGGAAACTCAAACGCGCAAAATTCGCCTTGCGATCCGATGGCCGTTACGTCAACCGACGCTGTTTCAAATCGGCATCTGAATGGAACGAGGGTCATGACACACGCCCCCGTCTCAGGCGGGAGCGCTACCGAACTCTCCGTCACCGATGAATGCCAAGGGCGGAGCGGTGATGGCTACATTCTGCTTCAACCGGCTTCTTGCTCCGTGATCAATATTGCTCACTCTTCGAATAAAAGGAATGTGCCACTGAGCACCAGGTATGATCCACGCGCGTCTCGCTGGCCTCGAGCGGGAGGTCGTTTTAATTCGGTAGTGTGACCTTACTCACATGCGCGGCGCGGTGGCTGAGCTACCAACGCTCCAACTGGCCCCATCCGTGGGGCCGAGCTTGGAGGTCGCAAAATGGCTGCTCTGGCAAAAGTTCTCTCGCGCGCGTTTCCCAAGAGTCAGGTTGACATCGAAATTCTCAAGACCATCGCCATGTTTTGCGGGGTCGGCCTGGTGGTCGCTTTGCTGCTGGCAACGTACGGCCTGGACATGAGCGCCGGCTTTTTCTGATGGCGACTGTCAGCCCTCATCCTGCGCAGAATACTTGACGCGCGCGGGCCTCCCTAGGCTTGCGCCGGCTTGGCATGGTTCTTGCGAATAGTTTCGCGGAACATGCGAAAACCGTCCCACATGTGCCAAATCAGCTCATCTTGAGCACGCGTATTGAACACCGGCGTCATTTTGAGAGTGCTAGTCGATGGAGCGTCTGGGTAATCTGGTAAAAGAGCATCTTATTCTGGGCACCGATCAGCGGGACGTTGAAATACAGAGAGACCTGTGGCTCTCGCAAAATCCCGCCTTGAAGGTCATCCGCATTCATGGCGTGAAGCGTGAGCCGCAGACCCTGCTGACGCGTATCGGCAGCAAGCATGTGCCGCGCGTTTCGATCGTGGTGGAGTTCGAGGAGCCCACCGTCGGCAGCAAGCATGTGCCGCGCGTTTCGATCGTGGTGGAGTTCGAGGAGCCCACCGTCGCCGCGGAATGAAGGCCATTCACGGACGGCGTTTCCATCGGAAGAGCGCGATCAACAAGCCGATGAAATATCTCATCCGGAACCTGATCGGGTCCAGTGCGCGAGACCAACACCCGCGCAATTTACCCATCAAGTGAGGTGAAGGTCATTTCGATATCCCGGCGGCGCCGCGCCGCCAGACAACAAAATTTTCTTGATTTTCTTCGATGTTTGCCTGCCGGCGTGTGGGAACGTTTTGTTTTGAGGCGTGCCTGAAACAAGCGCCGCGGGTTCAATGCGCTGGCGGCGGCTTCTCAACCGCCAATGGGTTATCGCTGCGGCCTCACGGCCTTCATGATTGAATGGCGAAACCGGCCGCAGCCCCGCGAAAACACAGCAAGAAAAAAGTATTTGAGTTGCCGTGTGGCTTGTGCACTAGTCTGAACCAAACGTGAGACGCCAGTTTCAACGTCCGGGAGGCTTGGAGTGGAGGTTCAAATCCTCTCGCTCCGACCAATCACGCAAATCAGAACCGGAAAGGTCAGCGATCCCCTCATGAAAGATTTTGCCGGAAAGATCGCTGTCATCACCGGGGGCGGCACAGGCATGGGCCGCGAACTCGCGCGCCAGCTGGTCGCCGAGGGCTTGTGCGAGGCGGAAAAGCTGCCGCAGGGCCTGCGCATCACCACCCACATCGCCGACGTTTCCATCGAGGACCAGTTGCTGCGCTTCCGCGATGAACTCGTCGAGCAGCAGGCCACCGACAGGATCCATCTGTTGTTCAACAATGCCGGTATCGGCGGCGGCGGCAGCCTGTTCACCAACACGCGTGAGCGGTGGGAAAGAACCTTCAACATCTGCTGGGGCGGCGTCTATCTCGGCGTCCGCACCTTTCTGCCGCTGCTGCAAAAGGCCGACGAGGGCCACATCATCAACACCTCCAGCGTCAACGGGTTCTGGGCCTCGGTCGGACCCGGCGTATCGCACACCGCCTATAGCGCCGCCAAATTCGCGGTGAAGGGATTTACCGAAGCGCTGATCAACGATCTCCGGCTCAACGCGCCGCACATCAAGTGCTCCGTGGTGATGCCCGGTCATATCGGAACCTCGATCGTTTCGAATTCCCGAAAAGTACAAAGCGGCACCGATTCCGAGCGCCTGAGCGAGAACGAAATCGCGCAGACCCGCGTCCGCCTCGCCACGGCCGGGATCGACGCATCGAAGATGTCGGACGAGGATGTTCAGGCCGCCGGGGCCGAGCGCGCCCGCAGTTTTCGCGAGGATGCGCCGACCACCGCCGCCGCGGCCGCGAAAATCATTCTCGATGGCGTTAAGGCCGAGTGCTGGCGCATCCTGGTTGGCGAAGACGCGCACCGCCTCGACGAGCGCGTCCGGCAAACACCGGAGCGCGCTTACGAGCCGGAGTTCTACCAGAGCTTTGCCGCGGAAGTCGGCTGGCGGCTGGGCTGACCTCGATCCCGTGCCAGCGATTTCGTCGGGGCGCGCCATAGTGGTCGAGCAGGTGCGCGATACCTGAAGTTGCGCAGGCGAGAGACGCGGCGAAGAAAATCTCTCAACGGCAGTCCCATCATCCGTGCAGCAGTTCACGTGGTTGAGTGCTCGTTACGCAGGCTTCCTGACTATCGGGAATGCATCTTTTCCGGCAAACGCGGTTCAGAAATACCGATGCGAGACCCGGCCGATTTTTTCGTCGACATCGCAAGCTAGCCGGCCTTTATTAGATTTATTAGGGCCGTACGGACCGTGATTGTTCCACCGTACGTGACCCACCATCGAATATTCGGCGCCCCAAACCTGCGCGCCCAAATGGAGTAGTCATGACCAAGAGATGGGTATTGCTGTCCTGCGTTTTGTTGCTCGGTTCTGCAGGAAATTTGAAAGCCACGCCGCTGGATTCACCTGACATCGTGCATATCGATGGACTGCCGTGCAACAGCCTTTGCCAGTCCTATATGGCATTGTCCCGTCAATCGTCGTCAACGGCAGCGCAAGCCGTATCAGCACAACCTCTGCCGAAAGCTGTGGTCCGCCGCGAGATGGCCATCCGCGGCGAAAGATCGAAGGCCGCGGCGCACGCGCATGCGGCGAAACAGGGCGCGGCAAATTCCAGACAGGCCGCACCAAATTCCAGCGAAATGCCGCGCGCAAGGCTAGCGGGTCTGCAGCCCAAGGATAACGCCGCTCCCGATTCCGAACCTGCGCGAGCCAAGATCGTGGATCCGCAGCCCGCGAGCAGCGCCGCTGACACTTCCGAATTTGCGCAAGCAAGGATGGCGGATTCGCATCCCACGGATCATGACGCTGCCGCTTCCAATACGAGAACTCTGCGGGACCAGGTAACGGCCGCTACGGCGGTTGCGGAGCGAATGACGGTCGCCGCCGAGGCTCCGGAACCGAACGCCGCCAATACCGATCGTTCCGATCGCGGGGAAACCGTGCCACCGCGAGACGCCGACATGGCCGCATCCGCCGCGGCAATCGACCCGGACATCGGTATCCGATCTGGCCAATAAAAACATTGCGATAGATGGTGAGCCATCTGCGTCCAACGGCAGTGTCAGGACCGCGATCGTGGCGGCCGGGGCGGCTGAAGTCCAACTGAGCAAAGGTGAAGCGAAGGCGATCGATAGATTGATCGCGGGTGAGGTGCCAGCTGCGGTTTTGACGTTGGTATCTCCGGAAGCGGCGGAAGCGTTTCCCGATATCGCCGGCTTCAGGATTTTTCGAATCCCGCTGTCGCCGAAGGCGCGACTCTGATCGATGCGGGTTTGAAGAAACTGCGATCGATCGCTGGGCTTGTTTGAATCTCGCCGGCGCTGAATTGGCGAATCGGCCGGCTTCGCCAGTCGCAAAAATGCGGCCGACATGCGGCACCGCCGGTTTGTCCGGTTCCAAATTTAAGGATCCCGTTAACAATTCGTTAACCTTGTTCTTGTCCTCTGGGGCGGGGTTGAGAATCGTTTGTACAGTGGAGTATCTCGCATGCCGTCCCCCGATTTACCGATATCTGACGCCTCGCGACGCCGTTTGACGCGATGGCTGGTCGGTTTACCCGTCAGAGATGTCGAACGCGATCTCGTGCTCGAGACACTTGCCAGCACCCGTGGAAATCGTACCGCGTCGGCGCGTGTGCTCGGCATTTCCGTTCGCACGTTGCGGAACAAGATCAGTGAATATTCGGCCCACGGCATCGACGTTCCGCCGCCGGATCGAAGCTGAAGCAGACCCGCGTCGAGCCCGCTGAGTGTCGATCAGACGGGCTTGATGCCGGCCTTGGCGACGATGTCACGCCATTTCGGCACCTCGTCGGCGATGCGCTTGCGCATGCCGTCGGGCCCGTTGGCGATGACCTCGAAGCCATTGTTGCGCAATTGCTCTGCGATCGCCGGCGTCTTCAGGATTTCGATCGACTTGGTCGATAGCAGCTTGACGATGGCAGGCGGCGTTTTCGCAGGCGCCAGAAAGCCCTGGAACGTGTCGGAGATGAAATCGGTGTAGCCGAGCTCGACCATCGTCGGCACATCGGGCAAATCGAACCAGCGATGGGCGCCGGTGACGGCAAGCGCCTTCAAGGCGCCGGATTCGATATGCGGACGCGCCGGCGGCAGCGCCGCGAAGGCGATTTGCGTGGTGCCGCTGAGCACGGCCTGGACCGCCGGGCCTGCGCCCGAGAATGGCACATGCGTGATCTGGATCCCGCCGACGATCTTGAACAGTTCGGCGGACAGATGCGGCGTCGTGCCGATACCGGGGCTTGCATAATTGAGCTCGTCGGGATTGGCCTTGGCACGCGCGATCAGGTCGGGAATCGAATTCACGCCGAGCTTTGGATCGACCAGAATCACGTTTGGCGAAGTTCCGAGTTCGGCGATCGGTGTGAAATCCGTGTAGGGATCGTAGGGGATTTTGGCGTAGAGACCGGGATTGACGACGTAGGCGCTCGAGGTGATCAGCAGCGTGTGGCCGTCCGGCTCGGCGTGCGCCGCAGCACCGATCCCGATATTGCCGCCGGCGCCCGGCTTGTTTTCGACGATCAGCGTGCCGCCGATGGCGTCGGCGAGATGCGTGACAAGAATACGCGCCATGATGTCGGTCGGCCCGGCCGGCGCGAACGGCACGATGATCTTGACCGGGCGTTCGGGATAGCCCCCAGCCTTCGCGCCGGCCGGCCCGAGGCTTGACGCTGCTGCAGCGCCGATCAAGCGACCGCCGGTCTTTAGAATCTCGCGGCGCGATGGAGGTGCGGATTGTCCGTCAAACATGCTGTTTCTCTCCCGAAATATGCCGCCCGGCTTTTGCCGCGTCGGTTCTAGTCCGCTCTGGTCCTGCGTCTCACATATCGAACACGGCCACGGCGCGGATCGGCGAGCCGGTGCCGTCGCGCCACTTCATCGGCAGGCCGATAAAGGTGAACTGGCCTTGGCCGAGCAGCCCTTCCAGATTGCACAGGCTCTCGATGTGGGTGATATCGAGGTCGAAACACGCCTTGTGAACCAGCAAATTCACTTTGCCTTCCGGGCCGGGCCGCATCGAGTCGATGCCGAAATGCACGACGCCTTGCCCGGCGAGCCA
>WNFO01005176.1_pt1 | contig 15849 bp, 16 predicted proteins | sample 5400251 | NCBI WGS metagenome assembly WNFO01 (sample SAMN13153354, study PRJNA577476) | soil metagenome | isolation source: 100 cm saprolite under Madrone tree | place: USA:California | collected 2016-06-14 | reverse complement strand
TTAATTTCCAAATTCTCTTAATTCTTACTTAGCAGACTTGTCATTAAGAGAAGCGATGCCAGTTTAAGTACGATATGGAAATGTAAGAGATGTGATGCCCATTAAGTACCATTAAGGAAAGTAAGAGACAAAATACGAGTTAAGTACCATAAGGAAAGGAAATTGACTAATGATGCTTTGATTGTTCTTCTGATTCTTGGCTTTCAGAATCTGAGAGTTGTAAAGCATCTTCTGGATTCATATAGAGCTTGTTATAGATATATACAAGGTAGTAATGTGCACAAATGTTTGGGATGTAGAAGAAAAGTCCAGAGGGGGGTTCATTCCGACACTAATTCACCCATCTGTGGTCCATCTGGCATAGGTGGAACCAGCACAATTGTAGGAGGTTGCGAAGCAGGTGTGACAACTGCAGATGCCAGAATTGTGACTGTCAGCATTGGAGTTTTGGAGAACGTGAAGGGAAGGGCACTGATAGGTGGCTCATTGTGACCAGATGATGTATTGGGAGCCTGAGGTATAGAGGTGACAGAGGGTGGCTATTGAGAAAAGCTTGATTATTCACTATTAAAAATAGATAGGAGAGACGCACTGTAAAGCTAGATCTGCTTGGGGGTTCAAACTTAGGAAGACTCACCTATATTACATCTGGTTGTCACTGCAGTCACCCTTGTTCTTGATGTCGGGATCCTCATTTCTGATCTTGACCTCCACGATATTGTCCAGCAACTTCTTTGACTTTTCTGAGTATGACTTGAAGTCAAGTTTGTCAATTGGATCCATCTCGCTGCATTGGACAATGTTCAATGGGCCTGTGGTTGAAATTGTGGTTTGTCTCCCCAGGTTGCAGGGGCCATTTGTGGGGACTTAGAATAGTGAGTGGATATTGCTGTCTGAGTCCAACTTGAAGTTGGGGTCAATGGGACTCTGTGGCCTGTTGCATTGTTTGATATTCAATGGGCCCGGGGTCAGATTCATGCTTCTCCCCTTGTCGCAGTGGCCATCTGTTGGGACTTGGAATGGGGGGTGCTTGTTGTGGTTTGATGGTGTTGAAGCTATATCCAGTCCCCTTAGTACACCCTCTGTATAGGCATCACCCATTGGAGAGGGGAACAATGCAATCAAAGACACAATAGATCTGTGAGCTTGGTTGGTGGATGGTCGCGGTCACTGTGGTTGGGTTGTCTATGCCGTGCGTGAGGGCATGGAGACTGAATCAAGGCCTGGCAGAAAGGTCACAATATTATGAGATATTATTAGCATTGGGCTGACGGTAAAAGAAACATACCAGATGTGGGCTCATCACCTTAGAGGTCACCCATGATCTTGATTTAAAGTGTCGACTTGCTGTTGGAGAGTTTGTTGATTGATTTAGAGAGTGGGACTTCACTGAGTTGCTTCTTCAGCTTCTGAAAGATGATAATGGCAAGGATGTCAACAGTGCAAATTGAAACATCCTTAATGCTGGTACCAGGGCCAGAAGTGGCAGTGAGAGGAGGGGCGGCAATTACAACTGGGGCAGCAGCCATTGGAGTGGGGACAGGATCTGCAGCTTCAACAGGTGCATCTAGCTCTGAGGTTGCCTCTGGTTTGTCTTCAAATTGATAATAGATCTCTTTCTGGTCCTTAAAAGCACAGAAGATCCAGCAAAAATGACAAGTCAAGCCATCCTTGGTCTTGTATTTAGACTTGAGGGTGGGGATAGCCATGCCAGTGAGCATTGGGGATGAGCTGACCTTAATGAAGCACTTGGACTTGTATTGCTCAAAGGACAAGTCCTGGGTTTTGATCCAGTGCACTGAGGATGCAAACTGGTACAATAGCAGTTCAAAGGCGATGAGGGATCAAAGATACCTCTGGTAACTCCATTTGCCATATGGGTGGCATTTAAGCAGAGCATGTGAAAGACAGGTGAAGAATGAGGGTGTGCAGGTTGAAGGAGCTCTGGGTTGGTGTGAGCAAGCACATGCAAATTTCTGCTGCCACTTGGGTGTGTCCCAACGCTCTTCATTCCATTTGTGAAGAACTTTCAAGAGATGCAGTGATGAAGTACAATTATAGATGAGCTCAGCATAAGCCTTGTTAACAGTGAACAGTGAGGCGACCAAGTTGGGAATATACACCTTCTCAAGAAGGGATGGGTCCAAAAGATTGGCAGGTATTTTCTTTGAAAGATCTGGAATAGACCACTTAGCCATATACAGACATGAAGAGTTGTTAACTCACCATCCCTGGAAGGGCATGACACCAGACCAAAGGTAGCGTGAGTGGAAGGGAACATCAAGGCCAGCAAGAGGGATTGTAGGCACAGCACTGAGGGCAGAGAATTTTCCCAGTGAGTGACCAGTGAAGGCATTATCCAGCTGGACAACGTTGGACTCTAAGGTGGCAAGTCACACATCACTGTCACACACCTCATGCACATGCACCTTAAGTCAAAGCCAGGCCTGCCCTGAAGTTGCTAGCAACCACATGGTCAAAGTCAACCTTTGTCACTTGTTGTTTTTGCCCTCTCTGCTCATCCTCATAACCCCAATCAACATCGCACTCAACATCTACTTCATGCACTACACTGACTTTGGAATCTATGGCTTGTCCATAACCCTCTCATTCACCTTCTTCTTTGCATTTTTCTTCCTCATCATATACACTGCCTATTCCCTGACCCACAGGCAAAATGGGACATGGGGCAGTCTTCAGCTTCACACAGTCCTTGACACTCAGAGCTGCATCACTTTTCTCAAACTTGCCCTCCTGGGCATCCTAATGGTTGGAACTGAGTGGTGCATCACACCTTACCTTCCCCCTTCCCCCCTCTTCCCTGGTGACATCAGGTATATATCATCCCACATGCCACCTAATTAGTCATCATGACCACAGATCAAAGTATGTCTTCTCCCCATCATGACCTTTTTAATCAATTATTAAAATATTCATTTTTTCAAAGTTCTTGAATTTCATTCCATTTGGCATCAGTATGGCACCCTCTCTCACATCCAACAAGTGTAAATGTTTATATGATATCGGTCTTTGCTGCCACATAGGTGTCGCTGTGTCCACACAAGTGGGCAATGCCATTGGCCAGTGTGACACAGCCAGGCCAAGTTCACTGGACACCTCTTAGTGCTACTGAGTGTAATAACAGGAATAGTCATCATGGTCTCTCTCTTTATCAAAGATGTATGTCCTTCCCAGTCTAAAAGCCCAACTCAAACCAACCAAAAAAAAACAATAAAGCAGGTATATGGATATCTCTTCAGTGATGACAAATCGGTCGTACACTTTGTCAGTCAAGTGATGCCCCTTGTCACCTTGTTCCAAGTTGCAGATGGCTTGGTGGGTTCCTGTGGTGGTGTGTTGTGGGGACAGGGAAGACAGCATCTCAGCGCAGCATTCAATCTCATCACTTACTATGTACTTGCCTTACCCCTTGGCATTGCACTAGCCTTTCATTGGGGGCATGGTCTCCCAGGCCCCTCCTCTTCCTCTCACTTGTGCCCACTGTTTCTGACATATGTCTACTCATCCCAAGGTGACTTTGATTTGAACTCCCTTTGATAGTGATGTGGGCCACTAATGAGTCTGTTTTACAGACATTTATGGTACATCAAGTTCTTCTATTAGACTGAAAATGTGGATGTGCCAAGAGGGTGCTGTGCACCTCTCTGAAGATGATGGCCTGCCAGCAGTTTTTGGGAGATGACGAAGAGCAGGAAGGAGAAGTTGGTAATAATGACTTTGGTGACATAAGGGGGGACACCTCACATTGTAGTTTTGCTCCCTTAAATACACTTAACTGTACTTAATTTCTTGTTCCCTTAAATGTGCTTAAAGTGTGCCTTAAATTGTCTTGAAACATGAGTTTCTCCCTTAATTTGATGAGTTCCTTGATGCCCATTAAGATGCAATTAAGGACAAGTAAGGAGGATTAAGGAAATGGATCATCTTAATTAAGACAAACTCTCCTTAAAAAAAATCTCCTTAAACCTCCTTAAAGATATCTTAAAACATGTTTTAAGGCATTTAAGTCACATTAAGACAATTCCTGTTTTCCTGATGATAGTGCTACATAGTCTGTGCCCCAGCTTGCCTATCAACTATGAAAGTACTTCACAGCACTGTATCAACTCATATTCACCTAGAAAAAGCTGTGATAACTTGTTAAATAAAATATATAAAATCATGAAAATATTACAGTGGGTAGCTGATATTAAAAGACATAGGATTATTTAAGACATCATTTGATTCCATTCAGCCATTCAGCTTAAAACATTATTTTAATCTATTTAAGTAAATTTCAACTTCTAGGCTAAATAGATAATTAAAGTATAATGATGTCTTAAGTAATCCTATGTCTTTGAATAGGGGGTTTCACAGTAGCCATTATTCAGTCTCATTATTTGGCCATTCTCATGATTCCCACCAGTTTTCTTTACTTTTTTCTTCCATTCTCATCTTTCTATTGCCACTATTGATGATAATGAAAGAAATGATAATGAAAGAAAAAAGTAAGGAAAACTGGTGGGAATCTTGAGAATGACCAAATAATGAGACTAAATAATGGCTACTGTGAATGACCCTAATATCAGCTATCCACTGTAATATTTTCATGATTTTCTGTATTTTATTTAACAAGTTATCACAGCTTTTTCTAAAGTGTGAGTTGAAGCAGCTATTAAAGAATACTATATGTCCATAGTTTATGTTTGCCACATTGGTGTAGTGGTTAGAAGCATGATGGGGAAATTGAACTTGTGACTTAGACAGGTTCTTGGTTCAAATCCTCAAGTGTGTAAAATTTCTAAGTTAATTATATCATAATATGATACTAATAGATAGTAATTAGATATAGATAATAGATAGTGACTAGATATAGATAGCAGATAATGATTAGATAAGAATAAGTAGATAAGTAAATAATAGATAGTAATAATTAGATAGTGTATTAGAAGATAAGACAAAGGTGATTAGATAAGACTGTTAATATTAACCTTTATATCTATTACATTATATAGTACTATGTAGCTTTACCCCCAGACTATGTAGCACTACATAGCACTACATACATTAAGACCTTATGATGGGTGCTATGGTGCTATGTAGCACTATATAGCACTACATAGCAAAACCTGGTTTTGCTGATGATGGCATTGTATAGTGCAGAAGCAGAACCTATGGATGAGGCCATAGGATGCTCTTGTGTCTGGAAGTGGGGTAGGCTTTGGCTACCAAATGGTCAGATTGCTCACAGCATCTACATAGAGGAAACACCTGGAAGCAACATTCTGTCAGAACACTGAATTTCTAGAAAAGTGAAGGTTGGTATATTCAGATCACTTTTTGGGGAGGAGTTCTTATTTTTATTTAGTTCTTAGCAGAAGGCAAAGTTCAATATGGAGAAGTCCAATTTTACTTTGTAGATGAGAGTGAGAATGGTACCTGGGTTGGATTTGCTCTGGTGTTGGTTTATGAACCATCTGACACTGATATGCTGGAGGACTCATCACACACATTATGGGCATGCCAATATCTTGGATCAGCAAATCTACATGTAATTCCTATGCAGGATATTATTTCCCTTGTCTCCATGCAGATGCTTTCATGGATGCCAGACTCAGATGAACCAGAGCTTTGGTTTGCTGTTGAGAAATCTGGCCTAGATGACTGTGAGCTCACAGGATATGTAGACCCAGTTTATGTTGACAATACAATATAGATAGAACCTGGTACACCTTTTGACATTAGTTTCTGTATTCACTATTGCACCCAATGATGAAGCAGCAAACATAAACAAATATCAGCTTCCTTTGACACATTGTGATTGATGTAATCTCTTTCATTACCTCCCTATGACAACCATCCTCCCCAACCTCTTCTTCTCTTCTAATGTCTTGGAATACTGTGTTTTCCTCAAATGCAACACATGGGCCATCATCAAGTCACCACAGTTCATTATGAGCATGTCTCAGCACACAGACACCTTCAGTACTTATTGTTATGCTTGACTGTTGGGCTGGCAAATTGCTGATCACTCCCTCTTTACAGATACCTCAGCTTGATGAACTGACTTGTTTTCAGATAGTATTCAATGCTACTGCATCAGACCTTGAAAGGTTGGGGAATGTCACATATTGTGATGCACAAGAGGCAATACTGCAGCTTCCAGTCAACCTTGCTTAGGCTCAGGCTTGCATCAACACTGAGTGGTACATAGCTACATTTTTGTTGATAAATGTGCATATATGCTAATAAACCTCCATCAGTGAGATATCTAGGTGCACAGAGGCCTTACTTGTCACAATCAATGCCAACCCCCACTCATCTCAAGTTCTGCAGTGTCAACCTGAATGCAAGATACATGAGCTTGAAATTCCAGCTGCTCCTAAGATTCTTCAAAGGGAGGATTATGTGCAAGTCCAATTTTAGGACAAAGAAGACTTCTAGCAGAATGTTAAACATCAGAGGAACAAGGGGGAAGTCCATTTGACACAATGATTTATCCTCAACACCCATATGCAAGGATGATATAAGGGCATGAAATACACCTATCACATGTGCATACCAGTATAATTGGGCATCAGATCCTGTTTTGGGAAAATTGACCATGATATTAGGGTATGACCCTGTATTTATGGTGTTTGCACCATGTCCAACATTGTAAGTTGTATAGTTGATACACAGTGTCCTACATTGGTAGATGCATTTCCCAACTACATCAGGAAAACATCAATTTTCTTGAAATAGCTTTTTTGCCTTATTTTCCCTTAAAATGCTTGAAAACATGTTTCAAGTGAAATCAAGGGCTTTCAAGATGTTCTTCAGACCTACTCTTGAACAGCTTGAACTTCTTGATTTTGCTTGAAACACATTTTCAAGCATTTTAAGGGAAAATAAGGGAAAATAAGCTATTTTCAAGAAAAATGACATTTTCCTAATGTATGCACACAGTATTCCTGTCTTCCTGTGTGAACTCATTATAGGAATCTCCCTCATAATTGCAATTAAGTAAATAACCAAGTATGTTGTCCTTTAATTTTGGAATAAAGGCCTGATGGTGTATTTCTCAACAATAAAGTTACTTTTAGCTCAATTGGAAGATGTACTATGATTGCTAGATCCTTGTGGTGTTCATGGACAAAGGAGTATATATTGACAGGGTCATTTTGGAATTTTGGAACCTCATAATGTGCATTAAGGTTTATGCCCATGCCCTCATCTGAGTCTATATTGATGTCAGGCCTTCCAGTTTGTGTTTTGACTCTTTGCCAGTCTGCAGCAGCTTGGGCATGTTCTAGCCATCAGACATGCCTTTCTATCTGCATTGTTGTGTTGCATTTATTCATTCTTCCATAGAGCCACTTTACAAGTTGGTGGGCAAGCTCACCCTAACCACCATTGTTAGCATTTAAATCAAGATAACAGATGTACTTAACATCATTAGGAAAACATCATTTGTCTTGATTGGCTTAAAGCCCTTGATTTCCCTTAAAAAATCATCTTTTGAAACCTCTTAAAAAGCTGATATTGCTTCAAAACACCTAAAAACTGTTTCTAAGCAATATCAGGTTTTCAAGAGGTTCCAAGAGATGATTTTTCAAGGGAAGTTTTGGTAGGGTTCATTGGCTACCATATATGCTAACCCATTAGAGAGGGGGATGTCATCCTTAGGCTTGCACATGTTCATGTGATGGGCAGTAAAGTTTCTGTCTACCATATAGTGCAATGTGATAGTATCACTGTTTTATAGCCAGCCACTTAAAAGATAATCTGAAGGGCATGAAAGCACACTGACCTATCATACCACTCAGCTCAGTCTTCAGGCAAATTGATACCTGGCTGAGGTCCTCACATGCAGGACAAAATACTGCCAACTCCCCCTTTCTAGGGTCATTCTAAACATTATGACCAAACCCAGCCCTTTTCTGATTGGTGAGGTCCCTCCAAATCCTTGACACACTCATTAATTTATAATAACAATTCTAAAACTGCTGTGTTAGCTTCTTTCTCTAATTAAATCTAAATGCCATACTGGAAGGGTATCAGGAAAGGCATTACTGATGAGCCTTCTAAGCTTTGAATAGAAGCTGGATGCTGAGGTCTTGCATTTCAGGGAATCTATAAGAAACTCATCCAAAACATTGAACATGAAGGCTGTCTGAGGCTTGAAAACAGTTGAAGGAAAAAGACAATGCCAAAAAGATTGTAGATGTTTGTCTCAGTCACAGACAACAGAGGATGTAAGTGTGGAATTAGCTTTATAAAAATGAGATTTAAATCTGACATCAAGTTGGTCATTCAGCTGCTCAATCCTTGCATTGACTTGGTTTGTCAAATTTTGAATCACTTATGCCTGGTCCACCATTGGTAGATTGGAAACTTGCAGGATGCTTTGTTGGATTTGGATGAGGGAATCCCCAATGGCCACACTGATGGTCAGGGCATTTGGTGGTGGCTGCTGTGGCTGTTCCATGTGATTCACTGACTAAGTGTTAGTTAATGATAGCTACAATAGTGTAAAGATGGTAACTGACCTAGCTTCCAAATGAGAAAGCTGAGCTGAGACTGTAATGGTTATTCTGTCACTGTGTTCATCTTTACCAGTATCCAGAGGACAGACATCTCCATTATGTCCAAGGTTTAGAGCAAAGCTCAGATCATAAAGAGACATATCCTCATAGAACTGACCATTCCACCTCTAAAGCCTGTGGAATGAAAGAGATAGGTGTGCCTTGATGGCACAGGTATGACACCATCCATGATGCCCAATGCATGAAAGGCACTGAAAATCACCATCAGCTTGAAGATAGAGTGTACATCTGTTCTGCAGTTGTCTTAGGGCTTCCAAATCCAGAATAATAGAAAGGTGGACAGTTCTTAATAAAACCCATTCTAAGAGAAAATTATTCTAACTACTTCTCATTAGTTTCTAATTGCACATCATATCACAACCTTACTTTGATAATCCTTGGTGTATAAGGCTCCTGGTCATTCAGAAAAGGTAACACTTGTCCCCTTTGCCAACAAATAAGCTGAATACCAGCATGTCATCTGCCTTTGCAAAGACATCAGCTGGGTACACCTCTCTGTTGAGGGTTGAAATTTGCCTCTCTTCCTTAGACAACAACTGCTCCTTCACTTCCAGAGTCCACTCAAATGGCCCACTAGTGAACTTGGTTAGCTTGGCTGATCTACTCAAGTGAGCATGAGACATTTGCATGGTGAAGTTTCAAAAGTTGAGAAGTGAGTGGACAAGGTCAGTAGTTTGATTGGTTCACTTAGCATTTTGAGGTTCACTTAGCATTTTCACTTCTCAGCATTTTCTGTGCATCCTTAAAAACCCAAATTTAGGTGCTAACATGTCTTTATCTGCAACTCTCATCATTCCTCACAGCTCAACAACTCTCACCTCTGTACCCTGCCCATGAGATGCTGTAGCTGGGTCTTATGCATCAGGAAAACATCATTTTTCTTAAAATAGCTTTTTTGCCTTATTTTGCCTTAAAATGCTTGAAAACATGTTTTAAGTGAAATCAAGGGCTTTCAAGATGTTCTTCAGACCTACTCTTGAACAGCTTGAACTCCTTGATTTTGCTTGAAACACATTTTCAAGCATTTCAAGGGAAAATAAGGGAAAATAAGCTATTTTTAAGAAAAATGATGTTTTTCTGATGTAAGTGGTTAGTGCTGAAGTGTGTTGAGGTATTTGTGAGTTGAGAGGAGTGGTAAGGGTAGGGGTGCATACCATATTACACTCTTTCACCTGCTTTCACACTACCATCATGATTATTATGTTTGAAAGGTAGCTTCTACATTCTAAGGTCATCTCCTCCAACATGCTGAAATTAAATCCAAGTCCTGGCCCTCCTCCTCCCATGCCCCCCAATTGGCATAATGCATCTCTCATGCCCACAGCATTGGCACCACAACCATTTCTCTCTAAGGCATCGTTAATATTAGTGTATGTCCCTTTCTCCCTCTTTTCTCTCCCTTGCATGCATTTTTAACTTCTCCCCCTCTTGGCATTCACACTCATGGAACCACTGTCAACAACATGCCACTTTTCTCTAATGTCTCTTGTCCCTCATCTCATCTATCCCACACTGTCAGTCTTTCCCTTGCTCAAAGCACTCTTATTCCTTTATTATTCTTGGACGACAATATATTCTCACAGCAGCTACCTAAGCTATACAGGCTTAGCCAAGATGACAACAATGTGTCAAAGCCTCCTCACCCACAGCTTGCCATCTGCATAGGTGTGGAAGAAGAGAGCAAAGACATAGACTGTTAGCATTCAATACAAAACAGATAGCAATGATTAACAGAACAGAAGTTAGCAAAGACATAGATGGTTAGTGACTTAGCATTTGGTCCAATCATCAGAAAAAACAATTGTAGTCATCATACATGAGTCAAACACCAAGTTGTCTCTCTAACTTATATGTCAGCAACCATCAATAATGATCTTTAAATGCTGATAATAGGATTTTTAATGAGTAGGAGAAGTGTGAAATAAAAAGACAAGGGGGAAAACCCTTCATATGACAAAATTTCTCTTTTGCATACCATTTACATGTGACATATATATAGTACCACATTTTGCCAGCTCTTGTACCATTTGCACATGACATATATATGGTATCATGTTTTGCCAGTTGTCATGCAAAATTTAACACTCTCTTCCTTCTCAACTCATCCAACATTTTTCCTTGCACAGTTTTCTCAGCCATCTGAACATTTCAATGACCATGTCTACTAATTGGAATGTTCTCTTTTTTAAAACCCTTGCTAAATACATCCAGCCTTATATAGAGGCTTGTGGGGATTGAGCTGCTCATGCAACAATCCTCAAGGATTGTAGGGAGAGCATAATGACATCACCCTTGCATGCAGAACAGGATATAGACCTTCCTGAACATCTCTACAGGGTGAGTGTTTTCACAATACTAGGATATATACTGTTGGTATATGACTAATTAATACAATTGTATTTACAGGCAATCTGTAGAGAATTCCTCCCCTACCTAGATGAAGATAACAGAAGGGATAAAGAAGTGAAGTTGGTAAGGCTTAAGAATGGGGGAGAGGACTTGACCCCTGAGGAGCATGAGGCTGGTGCAAGACCAACTGATGCTGAGGACTACTGAAAAGAATGGGATGCCTTTCATGCTGCCCAACAACTTTTCACAGATGAGGTTGCTGGGATTGACTGTAGATGTCGAGACCTGACTGATAAGATAAAGCTGGGCAGCCATACACAAGCTGTCCAGACATGGTTCAAAGAGCTTCCTGCAAGTAAACTGGAGGGAGCAAAGGCAGCTAAAAAGTGGAATGCTGAGAGTGCTCCAGATAAGGACAAAAAGCTTGTGTGGGTTCATTTGTTGTTTATACAGGGCTTTTTGACTGAAATTCTGCTTAGTTATCAAAAGGTACACCTTAGTAATAGGACAGCAAAATTTATTGAGTCTTTATGTCACACCATGGGGGTTCATTGCATGTTCCTAGTGGGATATGAGACACCTATAGGTTTGAAAACATTATAGTAAGTGGTAACTATTTGATGTTTATTTGCTTTATTCAAATTCCTCTAATAGCATTAAGATGGATGTTCACCTCAAATGAGACCACCACTTCACATGTTCATCCAATGACTGCAAGCTTTGGGTCCAGCAGGAAGCTGATTTCCTTTTCAATTACATGACTCTCAAGGGTAAGTACAAAGACTTATGGTATAATACAGTAACTCCATCCATCTGATTCTGATAAAATGCTACAGATGAGGCAGAAGAAATGGACAATAAGAAGAATTGGTCTGATAAGAAGCTGGATAGTCATGCTAGGAAGCATAGCAATGTGGCTGACAAGGGTGAGGAGTCATTGGGGTCCCAAATTAGGCCACCCTTATCCAAGCATCCTTGTCTCTCTGGACAAGCAACTGTCAATAAAGGCAGTTCTGCTTCAAATAGCAGCAATAGGCCAGCATTTCTGTCCAGCCTATCCCTTGAGCTGTCTTTCAGGACTTTGATAGGCACTGTGTTGGCATTGCCAGCTTCAGTGAGTTTTGTTATCTTTATCTACAAATTTGTCTAATCACTTTTATACATACTGTAAGGTGCCTTGCTTACACATCAGGAAAACATCATTTTTCTTGAAATAGCTTTTTTGCCTTATTTTCCCTTAAAATGCTTAAAAGCATGTTTCAAGTGAAATCAAGGGCTTTTAAAATGTTCTTCAGACCTACTCTTGAACAGCTTGAACTTCTTGATTTTGCTTGAAACACATTTTCAAGCATTTCAAGGGAAAATAAGGGAAAATAAGCTATTTTCAAGAAAAATGACATTTTCCTGATGTGCCTTGTTTATCATTTGTTGCATGGAGCATAATCTCTGCAACACCATGCAGGAGTGAGTCTTTATCCTCTTATTGCCAATCTAAGACGTGTGCAAGTCTTAGCTGAATCTCTTGAGATATCTCATCCCCAAGATCCCTGAACCTCAATACAAATCTCCTAAGATATCCCATCTCTGAGATCCCCGAAACTTGAGTGAAGGTCTTGTCACAACAGAACACGATACACCACTACCTGTCCAGTGACATTAGATCAAGCTTCTGAACACACAGAACAAACATGACAGCCAAAACATCAAAAGGAAAAGGACACACCCCCAGCCAAGCAGCATCGGTCACCTCAACCAAAGGGAGAGACTGGAGGCTATATGGGCTCGACACAGACTTCCCCCTTTCTTCTGAACTATCAGCAATCAGATGCCCATTCACCATTGAACCATGAACTAAGGACACTATCCCCATCGGCTACCAAGGAGATGCCTGGCACTACATCAACAGACAAATCTTCGAAGGTACAACGACCCCAGTGCACAATGCACATGTTAATCTGCTGATTATCTGTCAGCAGATGAAGTGCTGTGGGATGCTACCCATTATGCAGACAGGCTGCCAAAAAAACCTTCAAAGTCAGGAACAAAGGCATCAAATAAAAGGGAAGCCAATATGAAGCATCAGTATCCCCCACTGAATGGAGTTATGGTGTCAAAACCATGCATTATTATTGACATGCAGGGCATTATATTGGCCTGGTACCTTCTAGGAATCTTGACAGATTCTAGACAGGTGGGTTTATTCACCCTGCCTAATTATGTCAGAAAACCTGACACCTGATGCCTCAGAATGAAATGTTGGTTCCAAGAGAAAATCTGTGTTCATTGTTGAAAGTGTTATAAGATGGCAGCTCTTGGTGTGATGATCCTAAGTATTTTAGCACATACAATCCATTTTGGCAGCTTATTCTGAATCAGGCAATGGTGCAACAACACCTGCAGGTGTCTGTGAACTTCTGCTTGCCCTCTGCATTGGAGTGGCTAGATGCCATCTCAGAATTGAATGCAATTTCAAGCACTATCCTAGCCATAATTCATCCTAACCTTTATAATGCAGGCTGGGAGACAACAAAGCATCTAAAGAACACCCCTGAGATAGGCCCTTTGAATATCCTTAGTGGATGGGTGTCAGTTTTCAGTGGCATTGTCATTATTTCTAACCACTCCACTGCACTACACTGGGATGGCAGCTCAAGATGGCATTAGGGTCATTCAAAGTTACCACTTATTGGTTTGCTTATTCATTTATAGGCATTTTACTGCCAAGTTAGCAATAAGTGAGTATGATAGATGACATTTATTTGTCATCTATTATACTTACTTAATACTCACTTATTGCAGATTTGACAGTAAAGTGGATAAGCAAAAAAATAAGTGGCAACTTTGAATGACCCTATTGGTATGACATCTTGGTCACATTAGAAAGCTACTGGGACTGTTATTTGGAGCTGCTGGGCCTTGGGATCTCTCTGGAGTATGGCCCTGACACAGTGGTGGGCCTATTAGGAAATGTGCTGGAGCACACAGTGCCCAGTGTTATAGAAGATAGAGTATGCTATGCATACTTCATGAGGAACAATGTGCATGAATGGGCAAACATTCCATCAAGCAATTAGATATGTACCAAATACTACAAGTAGCATAGAATATAACAAAGCTCTGGCATGAAATATATTGACACAGCATCTTTTAGACAAAATAAAGTGATGTTACAAAGGGTTAAGGGCTCTGGATAAACACCTAAGCTGCCAAAGCATTCTAAAACATTCATGGCCTTGAAATATCTCTGCTGTATGCCCTGGCAGCACCAGGTTTTGAACAAGGTCAAATATGCTATGTGTGCTTTAGGAGAGACAGTGTGTATGAAGGGGTGAATGTCCCAGAAAGTGACTGGCTCAGATCATATTGACAGCACAACTATGGGCAATATACAAGACAATGTAAGATATAATACAACAACTACTGCCTGTCATTAGAAAGTGGAATAATTATCAAGAATTTGGTACATATGAGCACAGCTTACAGATTTTCACCTCTGTGAGCACCATGGGTGGATACCTTGCTCCATTCGCTCAATAATCTATATGGCCACTTGTTCTTCGAAACTGTACTATCATACTCATCAGGGTGTATCAAGTTGAGGTGCCTCCAAAGATTGGAATTGCCAGTTTTTGGACTGTAGATAAAATTTGCTACATCATCAGGGACTATAGACTTATTGGTCCCATATTTCTCACTGTGTGACATTAGAAAGCAATAAAGATTCAGCAAGGTCATACATACAAGCACAGCTTGCAGATCTTGGGTGGAGGTTGTGGTGGAAGCTCTCTGTCCTTTAAATTCTTATTTAAGTTGGGTCTGATGCCAGTGAAGAAGTGCAGAAGGTCGAGGGCAGCTGTATTTAATGGCAGGTTGGAAGTGTTGGCATTTCACTCAGGTGAGTTTTGCTTGGGTGAGGGATTTGGAGGGCCAGATGTGTCAGATGTCTTGTTGTCATCTATTGCTTGAAGGTCAAACTCTTCACCACTAACAACTGGACCAAGTTGGGTGGTAGCTGCCTAGATTATTTGGTGAGTTTTAAGACTCAAAGTATGCCAAGAAAATCACCTTTGATTGTGAGTGACAAGAACGCTTGGCCCAGGTGTTAGGTTGCCCCACAGCTGCAGATGGAGCCATAGCATGAAGAGAACACAGAGGATCAGCAATAAAAGGGATTTGTGAGAGCAAGGGGCTCAGGAGCAACACAGGATTTGGGGGCCTTAAAGTAAACTCCAAACACCAATGCAACACTTGACATACAGCAAAATTATGTCCATAATGCAATGTAATGCATTAGAAAAATGTCATTTGTCTTGATTGGCCTAAAGCCCTTGATTTCCCTTGAAAAATCATCTCTTGGAACCTCTTAAACAACTGATATTGCTTAAAAACACCTAAAAACTGTTACTAAGCAATATCAGTTTTTCAAAAGGTTCCAAGAGATGATTTTTCAAGGGAAATCAAGGGCTTTAGGCCAATTAAGACAAATGACATTTTCCTGATATGTCAGGACATGGGTGCCACAATGTCTGATGTCAGTGGAGTCAACAACTCAATTGAATTAACTTAATTGAATCACATAAGTGTGTATCTGTCACTGCTGTGACTTTAGACTTGGAAAGCTAAGTCAAAGTTATGCCAGCCCTAAGGTAGTCACATGTTTAGCTGAACAAAGTACAAAGTTGAGTTGACGCCAGCCCTAAAGTAGTCATGTGGTCATGTGATTTGGTTTGCCAAAAGTGTAGTATATGGGTGTTTGAGGGATATGGTATATGGCCCTATCATTGGGACAGTTTTTTTACCCTCTATTATTTTAGCAATATGCCCTCTGTATCAACCTAGATTCTTACACCAGTGGGCCAAAACTTTGCACAGAGGTACTAGAACATAGAGTGAACCCAATGCAAGTGTAAGC
>WNFO01002237.1_pt1 | contig 15853 bp, 15 predicted proteins | sample 5400251 | NCBI WGS metagenome assembly WNFO01 (sample SAMN13153354, study PRJNA577476) | soil metagenome | isolation source: 100 cm saprolite under Madrone tree | place: USA:California | collected 2016-06-14 | reverse complement strand
CTCCCATCGATCCCGCCACGGGCAAGCCCGGCAAGGCCATCCCGGTCGACGACCCCTACAACATGTATTTCACGCCTGACGGGCGCTCCGCCATCGCGGTGGGTGAAGCGCTCAAGCGGCTGGATCTCCGCGATCCGCAGACGATGGCTCTGCAGGGGGCCATCGACGTGCCCCAGTGTGCCGGGATCAACCACGCGGATTTCTCGATCGATGGGGGATTTGCGATCTTCACCTGCGAGTTCCAGGGAAGCCTGGCGAAGATCGACCTTATGGGCCGCAAGGTCCTCGGCTACCTCAAGCTGTCGAAGGGTGGGATGCCGCAGGATATTCGCGTCTCGCCCGACGGCGGCACGTTCTTCGTGGCGGACATGAAAGCCGGGGGCGTGTTCGTGGTCGACGGCGCGACGCTCACCGAGGTGGAGTTCATCAAGACCGGTGTCGGACCCCACGGACTCTATCCGAGTCGTGACGGCGCGCGGTTGTACGTTGCCAATCGCGGCTCCACCCATATCCACGGCTCGCCGCGCGGGAAGGGCAGCGTGGCCGTGATCGACTTCGCCACGCGCAAGATTGTGGCGACGTGGCCAATTCCCGAGGGTGGTAGTCCAGACATGGGCAACGTCAGCGTGGACGGCACGGTGCTCTGGCTATCCGGTCGTTACGATAACGTGGTCTATGCCATCGACACGGCAACGGGCCACGTGCAGAGCATCCCGGTGGGGAAGGAGCCCCACGGTCTGACGGTCTGGCCTCAGCCCGGGCGTTACTCTCTCGGCCATACCGGGAACATGCGCTGACATGGGCGCGGCCGCGAGCGCTCATCGGCTGCTCATCGCGCTTGGCGCAACCGTTGTCGTTTGCGCTCTTGGGGCGGCGTCCGCCCGCGCGGAGATATTCGATGGATCCGGTTTCCAGGCGATCAGCTGGAACATGCATGTCGGCGACGTGGAGCAGGTGATCGGGAATGGCGTGTCGAGGCTGCGCAACCGGCACAGCGACTACGCATATCTCCGCGCCGCGAGTTACCAATACCTGGGCTGTCAGTATGAGCTACTCATGAATTTTGAAGCCAAAGGGGGAACGCTATCCAGCATCATCCTCACCCATCCGGAAGGGGCCAAGGCGGGGGCAGCGGACCAGTCGTGCGGGGAGGGGCTGTCACGTCTCAGGGAGAAGATCGGAACCCCGATGTCGGTATCTGGCGGCGTTCAAATGTGGCGGTTGAAGGATACCGCCGTCAGCGTCATGGAAGGCCGTCGCGGTGAGGTGCAGATTCGCTACACCGTTGCCAGACCGCTCACGGAGTGAACGAGGAGAAAAGATCATGAGGGTCCACGTGTTGAAGTACTGCGCGATGGCTGTTGCTGGATTCACGGTTCTCGCTGGGTCTCTCGGCGGTGTTCTCGCCGCAGATCCCGATTGGAAGGCGGTCGAGCAAGCCCTCGGGAAGTCTGGCCAGCTGCAAGCCGGCGACGTGTTCCGGATCGGGATGCCGCGCACCGACCTCTCCGTCACGGTCAAGGGGGTGCCCGTGAAGGCCGGCTTCGCGCTCGGCTCCTACGCCGCCTTCAAGCAGATCGGGGACCAGGCCATGGTGATGGGCGACCTCGTGCTCCTCGACCAGGAAGTCCCAGCGGTGATGGCCGGCCTCTTCCGCGGCGGGCTCGAGGTGACCGCAGTGCACAACCACCTGAATGAGATGTCGCCGCACGTCATGTATATGCACTACGGGGGCCACGGGGACGCCGTGCAGCTGGCCAAGGCACTCCGCCAGGCACTGTCAGCCAGTAGTACGCCTCTGGGCAGCAGCTCAGGGCCCGCCGCCACGCCTACCGGCCCCACGCTTGACGCCAAGCAGATCGAGCAGGCCCTGGGACGTACGGGCCGAGACATCGGTGGCGGGGTGTTCCAGGTGACGGTTCCGCGCGCGGAAGCTATTACCGAGATGGGCCATCCGCTGCTCCCTGCCATGGGTGTGACGACGGTGATCAATTTCCAGCCAACCGCCGATGGCAAGGCGGCGATCACCGGTGACTTTGTCCTGATCGACAAGGAGGTGAATGCAGTCGCCCGCGCGCTCCAGCAGAACGGCATCGATGTGACCGCGCTCCACAATCACGCGCTCATGGATACCCCGCGGTTGTTCTACATGCATTTCTGGGCCACCGACGACGCCGCGAAGCTCGCCCTTGGCCTGAAAGCGGCCCTGGATCTCACGAACAGCCAGAAGTGACGGGAGGGGCGTCCGAGGAACGGGGAGCCGGGGCTGGCCATCGGGCGCTGGCTGGTCTTCCAAGACCGCGGCTAAGGACGGGCGTCCGCCGAGGGGAGGAATGGCGCGGTGACGAAGTCGGCGGGGAGCTGACCGGTCAGCGATTCAAGGAAGGCGACAATATCCACGACCTCACCGTCCGTGAGGGTTCTGCCCAGTTGGACCCGCGCCATGACGCGCACGGCGGCCGGGAGGGTCGCAATCGACCCATCGTGGAAGTACGGCGGGGTCATGGCCACGTTCCGAAGGCTCGGCACCTTGAAGACGTGCATGTCGGCGGGGTTCTGGGTGACGTCGAAGCGCCCCTTGTCGATGGTCGTGCTGCCAGTGGCCTTCCAGTAGTCCTCGACAAGGCCGAACTTCTGGTACATGGTGCCGCCGACCCCGACGCCGTTGTGGCAGGCAACGCAGCCGACTTGGATGAACGTGTGGAGGCCGGCCCGGGCGGCTGACGAGAGCGCGCGGTCGTCACCAGCCAGAAAGGCGTCGAACGACGAAGGCGTCACGAGGGTCCGCATGTAGGCTCCGATCGCCTTCCCCCAGTTGTCGGCTGTGACCGGGTCTGCCTGGCCTGGGAACGCCTGGGCAAATAGAGCCGGGTAGCCAGGAATGGCCTTGAGCTTCGTCATCGCGCTCTCGTAGCTCGGGTTGCCGAAGCTGGGTGGGGCGACGAGGGCTTTGGTCGCCTGGTCCTCGACGGATGTCCGATCCCCTCGCCAGTGCTGCACGAACTGAGTCGCCGCATTGAGGACGGTCGGGGCATTGCGCGGATTCGACCGGTGCTCGGCTCCGATGCTCTTGGGCAGGGCATCCGTTCCGAACAAGGCAGGCTGATGGCAACGGGCGCAGCTCACCGTGGCGTCGACGGATGCGCGCGTCTCGAAATAGAGCATCCGTCCCAGCTTGACCTGGGCCGGCGCTAGGGGACCATCCGGGGAGGCCATGTCCCTGGGGAGTGGCTTGAAGATGGCCTGGGCTTGAGTGTGCAGGACAGGCTCTGCGGCCTCGGCGAGGATGACGACAATAAGCACAACGCCAATCAGGATCAGCCAACGGACGAGCCGAAGATTGGGCACACTGATCTCCTTTCATCAGCCGGAAGGGCATCCCCTGGAACTCAACCCTGCCTACGCAGTCGGTTGCGCCTACGGATGGCGCCGACCCAGCGATCCACCGGGCGCCACAGCTCCGTAGGCATTCACGTGACGATGAAGGCTCTCTGGGAGTCTGGGCGCGCTCCTGACCGTGTCTGAGTCGGGTTCTCATGGCCGCCGGCCTCTACCTGGCCCAGGCTCGGACGAGCCTACGGATCTCGAGCTCCTCCGCCGCATGCAGGGGGAAGACGAGACCGCGCTCGAGATCCTCTACATCCGCTACGCAGGGCTCATCTTCACGCTGGCGCTCCGCATTGTGGGTGACCCGGAACTTGCTCGCGAAGTCCTGCAGGACACCTTCCTGCGCTGCTGGGATGGCAGGGAAACCTATGATGTAGCCCGCGGGCGAGTGCCCTGGTGGCTCATGGGCATCGCTCGGAATCGCGCCATCGATCTCTTGCGGAGTCGGCCGCATCAGGCCCGTTTGCGGGAAAGGGAGCAGTTGGCCGTGGTCATCGCCGAAGCCAGGCAGCCGGACGCCACGGACTCCCTCCCGATGCGGCACGCCGTGGTCAGCGCGCTACAGAGCCTGCCAATTGCGCAGCGCCGGGCCATCGAACTGGCCTACTACGGAGGATTTACGCAAACGGAGATCGCCCACGAGCTGGGCGCGCCGCTGGGAACGATCAAGAGTCGGACACGCGAGGCAATGGATCGGTTACGTGCTGTGCTCAGGCCGCTCATCGAGCCACAACGGGAGGCATCGGAAGGCCGTGACTGAAGAGCACGAGCATCCCACCGAGAACCTTGCCGCCTACGTCTTGGGAGGCCTTGAGGGCACCGAGCGGATAGGCGTGGAGAGCCATGTCGCCACATGCATGACGTGCGCGAGCTTGCTGGAACAATACCGAGGTGTCGTCGGCGCACTCCCCCTCGGGCTCGATCCGGTGTCGCCTCCGGCCGAAGCCTGGGGTGCGATCCGAGCGGAAGTCGCACGGCGCCGGCTCAGCGGGCCCGGGCGGGCGAGAATCAAGGGGCTGCGTCGCTGGCGGTGGACGATGTGGCCGGTTCTGGGCGCGCTCGCCGCGTCGCTGTTGGTCTGGAACGTGGTGCTGCAGCGGGAGCTCACGCACCGCCCGCCGGGACCAGAGGTGGAAGCCCTGGCGCGCCGGCCGGGACGCCTTGTCATCCTCACGGGGACGGGCGCCCCGGGAGCGAGCGGCCGTCTCCTGGTTGCCATCGACGGCCACCATGGACATCTCGCGACCGCCGGACTGGGTGCGCTGGCCTCGGAGCGGACCTACCAGCTCTGGTTCGTGAGACCGGGCGCGCCCACCGTGACCGGCGGCACCTTCAGGGTGGATTCGCGCGGGCGCGCATGGGCGACGATTGCAGTTCCCATTTCACTCGATGACGCGCGGGTGATCGCAGTTACGGAGGAGCCGGCCCCCGGGAGCGTGGCGCCGACCGGGAACTACCTGCTCGAGGCCAGGGCTTGGCGATGAATGGCGCGCGCTTGCCTCCGTAAGCCAGGGTAAACGCAGCCACTTCTCCCCCTTCCCCGCCTCAACCCCATGCGGTACTTCCTTCAAGAGACCACGTCGCCGCAGCGCATTATCCAGGGGGTCTTGACAAGCTGAAACAGTAGTTTCATAATAGCAACATAATGAACACCAGACTTGTTCTACTCATCGTCAGCTTGCCGCCGAATCCGTCGAGCTTGCGCGTGCGGGTGTGGCGCCGGCTTCGAGCGATCGGGGCTGTCGCCCTCAAGCGGACGGTCTACCTCCTGCCCGACACTCCAGACCACTACGAGCACTTCCAGTGGCTGGCCCAGGAGATTCAGCGGGCGGGGGGCGAGGCGACGCTCCTCCGCGTCGAGCAGATCGAGAACATGAGCTCGGGCGAGATCGTTGAACTGTTCCACGAGGCCCGCAATCCCGAGTATCGGCAACTTGGCGGGCGCTACCGGAAGCTGCTCCAAACGTTGGACCGCAAGTCGGCCGCGACCAATCCGCGGGTCCAGGCGGAGCTCGCCCAGCTCCAGCGAGACTACGAGAAGCTCCACGAACTCGATTTTTTCGAGGCGCCGGAGGGCGCCGAAGTCGACCGACTGAGGGAGGCGATCGACATGCGCACGCGGCCATCCGAGGAACCGAAACGAAGAGAGAAGTCCGCTCCCGAGCTCCGCGACCTCCGAGGCCGCCAGTGGGTCACGCGGCGCCGCCCCCACGTGGACCGCATTGCCTCGGCGTGGCTCATCAAGCGTTTCATCGATCCCGCCGCCACGTTCGTGTTCGCGGACCCGCGGGAGTTTTCCAAGGAGGCGATCCCGTTCGATACGCCCGGTGCCGACCTGAGCCACGTCGGGGACGACTGCACCTTCGAGACACTCCTGAAGCGGACCGGGCTTCGAGATCGCCGCCTCACGCGACTCGCGGAGATCGTGCACGAGGCGGACCTTCGCGACGGCAAGTTCCCACGCGATGAGGCGCGCGGGATCGACCTGGCGATCCGCGGATTCCTCGCGGCATATCCAGATGACAACCAAGTGCTTACACAGGGCCTCGCGCTCTTCGAAGGGCTCTATGCGGGCGCGAGCCGGAAGGAGTGAACCCAATGGAAGAGGACTGGTACACCGTTGAGCAGCAGGTTCGCGACCGCCTGACCGAGGCCCGGGCTGCCGGCCGGATCCGAACCCTGCCTCCGAAACTCGCCCCAACGGCGCGTCACCCGAACGTCGTCGGGATCACAATTACGCATGGAAGGCCATCAAGGGCCCGGTGAAGCTCTTTGAGTGAAGTTGGCGCGGAGAGAAGACCATGATCCCCTTCGGGGCGCCGACGTTCACCTAACAGGAGAAGACCATGAAATGGGTGACCCGAGAAAGAGCGCGTGTCGACCGCATTCCGTGCCCATGGTTGATCAGTCGGTTTGTCGACCGTGAGCCGATATTCCTCTTCGTTCCCGCCAGCGAGGTGATGGCGGTGGCGGAGCGCGAGCAGGCGATTCCCTATGACGTCCCCGGCGTAGAGTTGGGGCATCATGGTGACCACTGCTCGTTTGATGCGTTCCTCGAGAAGTACAAGATCGACGATCCTGCCCTCCGGGCCCTGGCGCTGATTGTGCGAGGCGCGGACACCTCCCAGCGCGAGCTTACGCCGGAGTCGCAAGGACTCTATGCCCTGGCGACAGGGTTCCAGGCGACGAGCAAAGACGACTTCGAGAACATGGCGCGTCAGTTCCCGGCGTATGACGCCCTCTATGCCTTTTGCCGCGCGGACGAGCACCGCCAACCCGTCACGAGGCCGTGAGAGTCATGGATGCAATGGAGCTTCTCCGCACGCGCTACTCGGCGTTGAAGCTCGGTGAACCCGCGCCCTCGGCGCAGGCCGTCGAAGCGATGCTCGAGAGCGCGGCGCGTGTCCCGGATCACGGCCGACTCCACCCCTGGCGCTTGATTCTCATCCAAGGGGACGCTCGCCTCCGCTTCGGCGAGGTCCTGGCCGAGGCGTTGTCTCGGCGGAATGTCCTCGCCGACGATCAGGCGTTGGCGCGGGAACGGGAGAAGGTGCTGCGCGCACCGCTCATCATCGTGGTCGCAACCCGATGCGATCGCTCCGCGAGGATTCCTGTCATCGAGCAGATCCTCTCCGGCGGCTGTGCCGCGCACAGCATCATGCTGGCCGCCTCTGCCCAGGGCCTTGGCGCGTTGTGGAGGACGGGCGAGGCCGCTTACGACAATGAGGTGAAGAGCGCTCTCGGGATCGAGCCGGATGACGTCATCATCGGCTTCATCTACGTGGGGACGGACATCGGTGGCCCCTTGGTCCGATCTCGGCGAGCGTCCGAGGAGTTCGCCCAGTACTGGATTGGCATTGCTAGGCCGCCGAGCTCCTAGGAGCTCCATCTTGCAATGTCCGCGATGTCAGGCTGAGAACCGCGAAGGCCGGCGCTTCTGCGGCGAGTGCGGGTTGTCGTTCGGGTCGACGTGCCAGTCTTGCGCGTTCCGGAACGAGGGGAGTGAGAAATTCTGCGGCGGATGCGGCAGATCACTCTCCCCGTTCGGAGCGACCGCGGAGCCGAAGTTCCATTCCCCACATGTGTACACACCGAAGCACCTAGCCGAGAAGATCCTCACCTCGAGAAGCGCGCTGGAAGGTGAGCGGAAGGAGGTGACCGTCCTGTTTGCAGACCTCAAAGGCTCGATGGAGCTTCTGGCCGACCGCGATCCCGAGGAGGCGCGCAAGCTCCTCGACCCGATCCTCGAGCGCATGATGGAGGCGGTCCACCGCTACGAGGGGACCGTGAATCAGGTGATGGGCGACGGGATCATGGCGTTGTTCGGGGCGCCCGTCGCTCACGAGGACCATGCCGTGCGGGCTTGCTACGCCGCCCTACGCATGCAGGAGCTCGTGAAGGGTTATGCGGAACAGGCGTTCCGCACTCTCGGTGTCGCAGTCAGGATCCGGGTGGGGCTGAACTCTGGAGAAGTCGTGGTCCGCTCCATCCGCTCGGACCTCCGGATGGACTACACGGCCGTTGGCCAGACGACCCACCTGGCCGCCCGCATGGAGCAGCTCGCTCCCCCTGGCGCCATCTGGATCACCGCCGAAACCCTCCACCTAGCCGAGAACTTCGTGCAGGTTGAGCCGCTCGGCCCCGTGCCGATACATGGCCTCGACGCTCCCGTCGTGGTCTACGAAGTGGTCGCTGCGGGCCAAGTGAGAACACGGTTTCAAGCCGCCGCCCTTCGGGGCTTGAGCCGCTTCGTCGGGCGTAGTGCTGAGATGGAGCAGCTCCGCGCTGCGCTCGAAGGGGTGCGGCAGGGTCACGGCCAGGTCGTGGCCATCGTGGGCGAGCCGGGCGTGGGCAAGTCCCGCCTCTTCCACGAGTTGACCCACTCATCCCGTGTCGCCGGGTGCCGGACCCTCCAGGCCAGCTCGATGTCCTATGGCCGGGCCACGAGCTACCTTCCGGTCATCGATCTTCTAAAGGCTTATCTCCGGATCGACGAGCGTGACGATATCCGCTCGATACGCGCCAAGACCACCGGGCATCTGCTCACCCTGGACGAGGCACTGAAGGACGTGGTCCCGTCGGTTCTCTGGCTTCTCGACGCCCTTCCCAAGGAGGACGGTCTCTGGGAGCTCGAGCCGCCCCAGCGCCGCCATCTCACGCTCGATGCGGTGAAGCGCCTGCTCCTTCGCGAGAGTCGGGTCCAGCCTCTCGTCCTCGTGCTGGAGGATCTCCACTGGATCGACTCGGAGACGCAAGCCCTGCTCGACAGCCTGGTGGAGAGCTTGCCCGCGGTGCCGGTGCTGCTCCTCGTCAACTATCGCCCAGAGTACCGTCATGCCTGGACCGGCAAGACGTACTATCGCCAGCTCAGGATCGATCCCTTGCCTCCGGAGAGCGCTGAGGAACTGCTCCGGGCCCTGGTGGGCGCCGGCGGCGAGCTCGCCCCGCTCAAGCGTCTGCTGATCGATCGGACCGAGGGCAACCCGTTCTTCCTCGAGGAGAGTGTCCGGACCCTCGTGGAGATCGGGGCCCTCGCGGGTGACCGCGGCGCCTACCATCTGATCAAGGATGCTCAGGCGATCCAGGTCCCGGCGACCGTGCAGGCGCTGCTGGCGGGGCGCATCGACCGGCTCCCACCGGAGGAGAAGCGCCTACTCCAGGCCGCCTCTGCCATCGGCAAGGACGTGCCGTTCGCTCTGCTCCAGTCCGTCGTCGAGGACGAGGAGGGAGATATCCGTCACGGTCTCGCGCACCTCCAGGCGGCCGACTTCCTCTACGAGGCATACCTCTTTCCGGAGCTCGAGTACAGCTTCAAGCATGCCCTGACGCACGAAGTCGCGTATGCGAGCCTCTTGCAGGAGCGACGGATGGCGCTGCACCGGAGCATTCTGGAAACGCTCGAGCGCCGACACGCCGACCAGCCGAGTGAGGAGGTCGAGCGTCTCGCTCGCCATGCGCTCGCTGCCGAGGCGTGGGACAAGGCGGCCAGGTACCTTCAGCAGGCGGCACGAAGGACGATGGCCCGGTCTTCGTACGATGCGGCGGCCGGGTTGCTCCGGGAGGCGCTGCGGGCACTCGAGCGGCTGCCCGAGACCCCTGGCATCCTCGCGCAGGCCATCGACTTGCGACTCGACTTGCGCGTCGCACTCGTATCACTCGGACTATACCAGGACGTCCTGGCTGTCATGCGCGAAGCCGAAGGCTTGGCGACCAGGCTCGGCGATCGTGCCCGCCTGGGGCGGGTCCTGGCCGATATCTGCGCGCGGCTTAGGAACGTCGCTGGTGAGCACCTTCAAGCCATCGAGATTGGACGGCGTGCCCTTGCCATCGCGGATGAGAGTGGCGATCGAGAGCTCGAGCGCGAAGCCCGGTACCGCACCGGCCAGGCCTACTTCGCCATCGGCGACTTCCGTCAGGCCCTTGACTTCCTTTTGCGCTGCACGGAGGGTGCGGGTGAGGGCCGTGGCCAGCGGTCTCCACTCTTCGCCTCCTGGTCACACAGTTGGCTGGCCTTGACCCTCTCGAGTCTGGGGCGATTCATTGACGCGAGGTCCCATGCCCAGGAAGCACTCAGAATCGCGGAGGGCGCTGACCACCCATTCACTCTCGCCGAGGCCCTGACCGGCGTCGGTAGTGTGTCCCTCGCTCAGGGTGATCTTGACGAGGCCATTGCTGCGCTGGAGCGCGCGCGAGTTCTCGTCCGTGCGTGGAACCTCCAGCCCTGGGCGGTCTTCGCCCGTCTCGGATACGCGTACGCACTCTCCGCGCGCCCGGGCGAGGGTCGGAGCCTTCTTGAGGACGTCATACAGAACGCAACGACGATGAGCTCGATGGGCGTGGGACGGGCGATGCAGCTCGCGTGGCTCGGCGAGGCATACTTGCTCGAAGGGCGTTTCGACGACGCTCTGGAACGTGCGCAGCAGGCGGTGTCGCTGGCGCAGCGCCACCAGGAGCGCGGTCACCAGGCGTGGGGTCTTCGCCTGCTCGGTGAAATCGTTTCCCGTCGCGATCCTCCTATTGTCGAGACGGCGGAAGGTTACTACCAGAAGAGCTTGGCTCTGGCCGGCGAGCTCGGCATGCGCCCGCTCGTCGCCCATTGCCGCTTCGACCTGGGCAAGCTCTTCCGAAACTCCGACCAGCAGGGGAAGGCCCGACAGCACCTGACGACAGCGAAGACGATGTATCGTGAGATGAGCATGCGCTTGTGGGGGGGCCAGGCGGAGGCGGAGTTGCGGGAAATTGGGCAGGAATGCGCTTGACTCTCCCTCTTGTGGCGGTCCGGAGTTGCGGTCTCCGCAAGATTGAGCGTGCGCCTGAGGCTCAGGGGAGGAGTCGATGCTTCTGGGTCTGGGGGCTCTTCTAGGTCTCGTTGACCATGCAAACTGGCCGACCGAGGCGTTCGGTTTCTCGCCTTTTGGCCAGGAACCGCTCCGCAAGCTCGGCACCGGGAAGCTCAGGCGATACCGCGTTCGCTCCCCAGGCGCAGCTACTCGATGGCGTCGGATCTATCACGAGGGAGATTCGCCATGGCGCAATTGCTGGCCTCTGAACCCACCTCGTTTATGGGGCGTTTTTCTCTGCAACACGTTGCAGGAAGCGTCCGACAGCGCCGCGCAAACCGTCGCCGGACGACGGCGCGACTTCGACGTCATCGTCATCGGTGGGGGCACCTTTGGCGCCGTCATCTCGGAGCATATGTTGGTCACCGACCGCACGCGCAGCAGGCGCATCCTCGTGCTCGAAGCCGGGCCGTTCGTGCTGCCGTAAGCGATTGCGGCGACGGTAGCGCGCGACGCTGGATGACACGACCTTGAGGAGAGGGGCGTTCTGTGCTCTTCAGTCCTGGACGGCCCCCGGCGCGGTCAGCCGTTTGAGGGCTGGCCGCGCCGGCACGGGCGCGCTGGCCGCGGCTAGTCGGCGTCGTCCTCTCGCCCGTCGAACCGGAACATGTCGAAGAGATCACCGATGGCCGGCATATTGACCGGCACGTACGGGTTGTCGGGAATGGAGATGGGATTGGGGAGATTGTCACGGCTGCGGGCGGTGAGCGGCTTCAGGCGCCAGTTCCGCTCGATGAACTTCAGCACCGAGGCGTGATCAGCGTAGGTGTGCGCGACGCGGCCCCCGCGCGAGTACTTCGACACCGCGATGAAGGGGATACGCGGCCCATCGCCGAAAAAGTCGATCGGCTGGAAGAAGCCGGAGTCCCAGTAGCCGCCGCCCTCGTCGAAGGTGATGAACACCGCCGTCTCCTCGAAGAGCTCCGCCTTGTCCTTGAGCTTGTCCAGCACTCGCTCGACCAGCGCCTCGAAGAGGCCCAGCTTCGAGCTGGCGGGGTGACCGTCGGTGAAGCTGTCCGGCTTGAGGTATGACACGGCCGGCAAGTGGTCTCGGTCTAGGTCGTCGAAGAAGTCGACGGCATCCTTGATGTGGGCCGCGCGCTGTGCGGGATTGCTCATGATGGACGTCGCGTACTGGAACGGATTGCAGATATCGCAGTACCAGCCCCCGTTCGTCCCGATCAGCACGTCGAACGGATCGGTGGAGCCGTTGGCGAGGCGAACCGCCGCGTTGTAGCCGCCGCCGTAGAAGGCCCAGCTGATGTGCTTCTCGTTGAGGGCGTCGCCGATCGTGCGCAACGATGACGGAGGCACCGACGTGCCCGCGGTGACCCCGGCGGTGTCGATCGCTCCATTGGCGAGGAAGCCCGGCCGCGTGTTGTTGATCATGTAGAACTTGTCCGGCTCGCAGTTCGACGGGGTCAGGTCGGGCCGCCAGGGCAGCGACTTCAGGTAGTCCACGATCGGCTTGATGCCGGGCTGGGTCTGGTCGCCGCACTTGGTCCAGCGCTGATCGGTGACGTACGCATCGTTCGTCGCACTCTTCGGATTCGGATTGGCCACCCGGTTCGCCGGGGGCTGCGCCGGAAGGGCGCCCGACTCCTCCCACGGGATCGCGTCGGCGGTACCCAGCATGGTGTGCTGCACCGCGGTCCCGCCCATGACCGGCTGATGGTAGTTGTCGCTCATCGTGTACTCGTCCGCCAGGCGCTTGAACAGGGGCGCGTCACCCTTCTGTATATTGTAGAAGCCCATGGCATTGCTGCCGGAGTCGTCACCACGGGCGATCCCGACATAGGGATAGAGATCGTTCCGGCAGCCCGCGGGTTGGCCTTCGTGGCCGCCGAGACTTCACAATCCGACTGCTGCCACATGTGAAAGAACCGGTGCACCATGTCGCCGGAGTAGCTGTCGTAGGGTACCTTCGGTCCGGTGATCTGGAACACGGTGTTTGGCAGCGCGTTGAACGCGCCGATGCGCGTGTCCGGCTCCGGGCACGCCGAGGGGGGCTCGGTTGGATCCGTCGTGCAGTTGGTCAGGCCGGTCGCGCCGGTGGTGAGCAGGTGGGCGTCCTCGCGCTCCAGGGCCGGCGATAGGGCCTGGAGCTGGTCGGTCGAGAACGTGTTTGCGTCGAAGGGCGGGGCCGAAGGAACCGGATTCTTGTCCAGCTGTTGCAGCGTCACCGGCCGCGCCGGGGCGCCACCCGCCTCGGGCGTAGGCAAGAACGGGCCGTAGGCGGTCTTGTTCGAATTCACGAGCTTGTCCGTGCCGATGAAGTACGAAACGGGGCTGATCGTGCCGATCTGGAACTGCTTGGCCAGGTCCTGGTTGGGCCCCGGTGAGCCGTCTCGCTTGACGATGCCCTTGGACAGCAGGTTCGAGACTGCGTAGGGATGCCGAGGCTCGTACGTGCCATAGACGTTGTCGAAGGTGCGGTTCTCCCCGATGATCACGATCAGGTGCTTGATCGGGGTGGTCGTCTTCGGGGATTCCGCGGCTTCGGCCGGGGTCCCCGTCGGGGTTATCGGAGCCAGGTTCGTGGCAACCAGCGCGACGATCGCGGTGGTCCGCCGGAGTCGGTGTGGTCGAGCAAGCCAATGGCTCATGCCGTGTCCTCCTGTGTGGGGGCTCAATCGTCCTCGCTGTCGTCGTCCTCGACCCGGTCCGCGCTCGTCTTCTGCCCAGTCGAAGGATCCAGGATCAACGTGATTTCTCGCCGCTTGCCGAAGTCGAACATACGGAGCAGTGGACCCGCGATCCGGTCGAAGGAGTGATCGCCGATGCGGCCCAGGCTCCAGTTGTCCTCGATGAAGCGCAGGATCGAGGACTGGTCGGTGAGGGTGTGGTCCACGTAGTTCTTCTTGGCGAAGGGAGAGATCACGAGCAACGGCAGGCGCGGTCCGTAGCCACAGCGTCCCTGGTAGGTGCCCAGCCGGGGCGCCTGGCCGCTGCAGACGGCCGCGTCGTCCGCCGTCTCGGAGCCGTTGACGATCGGCCCGGGCACGTGATCGTACCAGCCGTCCGAGTCGTCGTAGGCGAGGATGATGGCCATGTCCTTCCACTCCGGCCGTTTCTGCAGCCGGTTGATGGCCTCCACGAGGAACGTCTGCTCGAGCAGGGGATCCGAATAGCCCGCGTGGCCGTCCTGGAAGCCCGGAGCCTTGAGGTAACTCACCGCCGGCATGTTCCCGGAGTCGACGGCGGCCCAGAAATCGGCCAGGTCGTACTGGTGGTTGGCCTGGTCGGAGTGGCCGATCAATGGCACGGCGCTCGGAGGAAGGTGCTTTGGATTAGCGGTGGAGGCGTAGTACTGAAACGGCTGATGATGGGGGATGTAGTCACCCTTCGGGTTGCCGTCGCTACCGGTATGAGACGTCGCGCACTTGGCCTTCGTGCTGCCGGTCGCTGGCGTCGACGGGCTGAAGCCGCCCTGGAAGAAGCCCCAGGTCACGTTCTTCGCGACCAGCAGATCACCCACGTTGCGTCCGCCCATCATCACGGTTTCACGGGTGGAGCAGTCGTCGAAGAACGGCTGCGGGTCGCTGATGACCGACCCGGCTACCGTGTCTGGCCCGAAGGCGGTCGGCAGGTCCGGGGGGTTCGCTCCGTGGGTCTGGCCGGCGACCAGGTTCAGAGCGCCGGGCGAGGATGCTCCGAAGGTGGTCCCGAACGAATTGTCGCTCATTGCGAAGTGCTGGGCGTAGTGCCACAGCGCGGTCACGGTGTTGCCGTCGTAGTAGCCCATCACGATCCCGGCGCCGTGCCCATAGTCCTTGCAGGTGCCGCTGGAACCACCGCCGACGCCGACTGACTCGACGAACCTGTTCATCTCGCCGTTGTTGAAGGCGTTCTGCTCGTCCGTGTAGCCATGGTCCTGGTCGCACGTGTTGGCCTGGGCTCGTGTCAGGCGGAACGGCTGTACCGAGTTCGGATTGTTCGGGGCCAGCAGGCCCGCGGCCTGCAGCGTGTTCGCGGTCGGCGTGTGCCGCTTGGCCTTGAACACCGGCTCACCCGGCGCATTGTCCGCCTGGGGATACGTCGCGAAATAGTGATCGAACGAGACGTTTTCCTGGAAGATGACGACCACGTGCTTGATCGGCGTCGCCGTGCTGGACCGGTGCGCCTCCTCCTCCGCATTCAGCAACGGCGCGAACGTTGCCATTCCTCCTAAGAGGGCGGCGGCCGCGAGCGCCCCCATGGTTATCGCGGTGATTCCCGGCCTTTGTCGTGAGTGCTGCGGCTGGCTCATATGACTCCCCTTCGCTCGCCGAGCGATCGAGCGGTTGGACGGCCAGGGGCTTCTGCGCCCCGAGTGCGCGGCGAACTCTATCGTCTGTTGGTGTCCGCCGAATGACGGCGACATGAATTCTGCGAGACTTCCGGATGACGACCGAACGCTCATTGACGAGCGATTGGCCATGCCCCGATAATGCGCATCGCTTGGCGGAGAACACCTGCGTGGCGATCCGGACGCGTTTCGTCGTGAACGTCATCATCGGCGGACTCGCCTGTCTGCTCGCGGCCGGGCTGGCCCGCGAGCTGGTGACTCCGCGCCCCCTGCCGCGAGTACCCGCGCCGGAGCGAGCGAACCATGTGGTCACGGCCACCGTCGCGCGGAGCGCCGCGCTGCTGCCAACCACCGATTACGGCGCGATCGTGGCCAAGAACCGGTTCAGCCCGGATCGCTCTGAAGCGACCACGAGCGTCCGAGCCGCCGCTGGACCGAAGCCGCTGCTCTACGGGGTCGAGGTAGACGGACCTCGAAGCCGCGTCTATCTCGAGGATCCTGCGGTGAAGGGTGTGTTCGGCTACCGCACAGGAGACGAGCCGCGAAGTTCCCCTACGAGCTATCGGGTCCTTGCGGAAATCCGGGGCTTTCGATTGTCCGCAACTAGACGAGGGTAGTATCAAAAGGCTGGGACCCAAGGAACAACTCGTAGTCCACACGCTCGCTCCCGTGGTGTAAGGTCGATTCGCTGGCTGCCCCGTCGCTGACCCTCCTAGACGAATCGGCCAGATGGAGAGCCGGAATTGGATCGGCGCACGTTCCTGAGTACGCTGGCTGGCGGTCTTCTCTCAGCGCCGGTCACTGTCAATGCGCGGCACGTACGCAAGTCGTGGCGCAT
>WNFO01014443.1_pt1 | contig 15865 bp, 14 predicted proteins | sample 5400251 | NCBI WGS metagenome assembly WNFO01 (sample SAMN13153354, study PRJNA577476) | soil metagenome | isolation source: 100 cm saprolite under Madrone tree | place: USA:California | collected 2016-06-14 | reverse complement strand
AAGGCCTGCCAGGCCCTGCCTAACGATGTCAAAGAAAGGATCGAGCGCGGAAAACGCAGCATAGGCAGGGTCACGCATCTCTCTACTCCCGTGTTCGGAATCCCGACCTTAACCGCACGTGCTGTCAACTCCTGTCAGCATCCTCCACGGTGCAATTCTGGCCGAGGCACGCAGCGTACCTGGGTCGGCAATCCACCTCCAGAGACATTCGGAACGTCTGCCAGCTGGCATGGGCGCGGCGACGATACATGGGCCTCCGGTGGCGTCTATGCGCGAGCATCAAGTGTCAGATTCTAACCACTAGCTCAAACTTCCTCATGATGGATTGGATCGCTCGGCATTACCACTCATCCACCAGAGGCGTCTCGCGGTCTCCGTACCTAGATTGCGGCACCAGCCGCGATCTTGAGATTCAGCCAGTTCCAAATATGTCGAAGCATAATATCACGCTCGATCACTTCGGTTGCGGGATCAGCCGTGACCAATCGTGCGAGTGGGGTATCAAGTGGGATCTTTATGCACCAGGATTATCCTGCTGTTTGGCATCGGAGCGAAATTTCCACTCAGCTGGCCCATCAGCGTTGCTATCGGTGCATATCCGCGATTTGAACCTATCAGTCGGATTGCGTTGTGCAGTTGATCTCCTTCGACTGCCGATCTTGTCGTGGCGCGCAAATGCGCTGCGGCGAACTAACCGCGCCGATCGTGCGCCTGCGTTGTTCGAGTCTTGGTGGTTCTGTGGTGAGCTTGGCTTTTGATTGTCAGCAGACTATCGAGATCGCGTATTGACGTTGTTGGAGACCCGACACGATTCGAACGCGTGAACTCCAGAGGGGTCCCTATGCACCTGAGCTATGGGAGCATCTCAGCTGCTTACGGAATGCCTAACCTCTTGCAACCGCGATGCGACACCGCATGGAGCGAACTCTCCAGTTCTATTAGTCGTTGTCGCATTACGATGTTGCCGAAACGGATGTCGTCGTAATGGATCAGCCAAGTTTCTTGAGTGGCGTCGGGATCGCGTCGGCGGTGAGCGATTTTTGGCGACCGTGCTGAAGTGCCCCCATTGTGCCCCAAGTCGTTCGGGGTACACCGTAGGGAATTGATCCATTACGTCGTTGATTATAAAGGGGAATGGTGGACGCACAAGGGATCGAACCTTGGACCTCTCCCGTGTGAAGGGAACGCTCTCCCGCTGAGCTATGCGTCCGGGATTTTCGCGCACGATCGAAGGCCGGTAAATCAGCATCCGATCCGGGCACCACGCCGTCAGCCGCGATTTACGAAGGGCAGGGCCCTGGTGTCAAGCTCACTGGTGTCAAGCTATCGCGTCAAACCGGGTGAGACGCTCGGGTCAGGTCGGCTGCTGCTGGCGGGCGCGGGAGGCGTGGTATTGCAGCGCCTTGATGCGCTCGGCCAGCGTGCCGCCGCCCTCGGCAGGCACGCCGGCATTGGCGGTGGCCCCGTTGGCGGGCCGCGTCGCTTTCGCAGGCATTTCCGGTTCCGCCGCCAGCATGGCCTCGATCGGGGAATTCGGTCCTTCGAGCTGTATTGCCAGTTTGGCGACTTCGGCGGCGATGTCGTTGATGCGTTCGCGCAGCAGCGCATTTTCCATGCGCTCGGTCGCCCATGAGCTTTCGGCTTGCTGCTGGATCGCGTTGATGTCGCGCTGCAGCTTGGAGCGTTCGTCGCGCGCGATGCGCAGCTGTTCCTCGAGCGCGGCCTTTTCGGCGCGCAGCTTTTCGATCGCCGGCGCCTTGCCGCCGTTCATGGCGGCGATTTCGTCGCGCAATTCCTTTGCGGTGCGTTCCGCGGCAGCACTCGACTGGCGCAAGAGATTGTTTTCATAATCGCGTTCGGCCAGCAGCTTGCCCTGGGTGGAAAGACGCGTCTCCAGATCGTTGACGCGGTTGCCGAGCATTTCGGCTTCCTTGATCTGGATGATCAGCTGGCGATCGAGATCGGTGACACGCTGGCTCAGATTTTCGACGCGGCTGCGCGCCTCGCCGAGTTCGCGGGTCGCGGCATCGGATTCGCCGCGCTGCTGTTCGAGCCGCGCATGGGTTGTGGTGAATTCCCTCTCGGCGTCGCCAACGCGGCTTTTCAGGTCAACGATCTGGGCGCGCACCGCCACCAGCTCGACCTGGCGGCTTTCCGCCATCATCGAACGGTCGGATAATTCCGCGCTGAGTTTGGCGAGGTCGCCTTGCTTTTCCCGGAGCGCCGTTTCGGCGGTGCGCAGCGATTCCGTCTTGGCGGCGAATTCCTCTTCGGTGGCGCGCAACTGTTCCTTCATCGCCTTCTCGCGCGCTTCGAGCGAAAAGATCGTGGCGTTCTTTTCGCCGAGTTCGATCTTCATGCGATTGATCGCATCGGACTTCTTGCCGAGTTCGGCGAGCTGGCTGGTGGTCTTGTTCTTGAGCTGATCGACGCTCATCTCGAGCCGCCGCGCCGACATCGCGAATTCCGCGCGCAGCTGATCCTTGTCAGCCTGGATCTCGGCCATCGACAGCGGCGTCGCCGCCTCCATGCGCCTGGTCGTCAGCCGCACCGCCCGGTTGTGCACCAGCGGCACAATCATCAGTCCAAACAGCATCGAGACCAGAAAACCGATCGCCAGATACATGATCGGTTCAATCATGGATTAGAACTCCCCGCGAGAAACTCTTCGTATCACATTGCCATGCCGGGCGAGGAAAACGCCAGCCCGACGCCGCGTTAACGTGAATCAGCAACCAGACCAGTCCCTGCTTTGGAAGCCCCGCCTTCTGGCGCGTATTCCGATCGCAAGACCGGCATCCAGTTTTGCGGAATAGGCGCCGGTCAGAATGGGTTCCAGGTCGCGCGCGGCGTGTATTTGAGATAACCGATATTGGCGCCGAGACGCAGGCCGAGGCCGGAGCGGATCGGCACCAGCACGATGTTGTTCGCGGTCAGCGCGGTCATGCCGAAGCCGCCGATGATATAGGCGGAGCCGTCGATGCCGGCGAAGCGCTGGTAGATCGCGTTGGTCGCAGGAAGATTGTAGACCAGCGTCATGGTGCGCGCGCCATCGCCGCCCCAGTCGAAGCCGACCGACGGTCCCTGCCAGTAGACCCGCAAATCTCCGGCATTCTTGGTGTAGAGCGTGCCTTCGCCGTATCGCAGTCCGGCGACAAAGGCGCCTGAGCCTTCCTCGCCGAGAACGTAGCCGTTCGGCAGGCCCCACTGACTGACGGCGCGCTCGATCACGGAGGCGAGGCCGCGCGACACATTGCCGAAAAATCGGTGTCCGGCGCTGGTCAGTTCCTCCGGCCGGTAAGCATTGGGGCTTGCCTCACGAGGCGGCGGTGGCGGCTGCGGCTCTGCCTGGGGCATCGGCTGCACTTGCTGCGCGGGTGGCAATGGCGGCGGCGGTTGCTGCGAAGAAGCAGGCCCGGCCCACCACATCGTCGCGGCGAGCGTCACCGCTGCAAGGCGTGAATCGAAAATCATGAATGAACCTCTGGATATTGAAATCCCGGCCACGGCCTTAACCTGACGCCAACAAGCACGGCTCTAGGTTGAGCCGGTGTCCCCCGACTCAAAATGTTATCGGCACCAACTATGACGGCACAACGGCAGGAAAGAAAAGGCAGTCGGTTGATCAGAACAGGATTTTGCCCCGGAATAGCCTTTATCGGTTCATGCGCAGGCCGCTTATTGGCAGGTCCCTTGTTGGCAAGCCTCTTATTGGCGGCAAGTCTTGTATTGGCAAGTCTTGTAGGTCTTGGCGCGCCGGGGTTTCCAGGGTCCGTGGCCGAGGCCGCGACCACCGAGCGGGTCATCGTGAACCGCTACACCGGTCTTGCTATCGAGGGTTTCGACCCGGTGGCCTATTTCGTCGATGCCCGCCCCCGGATCGGGCTACCGGACTTCGAGGCCTCCCAGGCGGGGGTGGTCTGGCGTTTCCGCAACGAGGGCAATCGGGCGTCTTTTGTCGCCCACCCCGATATTTACGGGCCCCAGTTCGGAGGATACGACCCGATCGATCTGGCGCGCGGCGTCACCTATGCCGGTAATCCCCGGTTCTGGCTGATCTCAGAACAACGGCTTTATCTGTTCGGCCGCGAGGAAAGCCGGGATGCCTTCGCTGCCGATCCGAAGCGCTTCCTGCTGGACGCCAGCGCGCGCTGGCCGGCGATAGAGAGGACTCTGGCCCGCTAGAGCTGGATGGTTTTTGATTGAATCGGTCTGTCCGCGGATTCTCTTCACCTCTCCCGCTTGCGGGGGAGGTCGACGCGCTCGATAGAGCGCGGCGGGTGGGGGAAACTGCCTGCCAAACGACATCCACTTCCGATGCGGCACCCCCACCCCAACCCTCCCCCGCAAGCGGGAGAGGGAGCGCACTTCGGTTGTTGCCGCCCCTTGCTTCTAATCTCATCCCGCTCTAGCTGCAAAGCTCGTCATGCCCGGCCTTGTGCCTTCGTCACGGCGGCGCCCAAGGATCGCCCCAGGCGATGAATTCCGGCACGATAAAGCCTTGGCGCTGCTCGCCAAAACGCAGATCTTTGCCGCTCGCATCGGTGAGCTTGCCGCCAGCGGCCGTGACGATCGCGTGTCCCGCCGCGACATCCCATTCGCTGGTGGGGGCGAGGCGGGGATAAATGTCGGCTCCGCCCTCCGCCACGCGGCCGAATTTGACCGCCGAGCCGAGGGCGTGCCGAATCGCGCCTGGCCTCGCCTCGATAAAGGCTTCAGTCCTTATATCCCCGTGCGATCGGCTGACGGCCACGATCCAGGGAGCGCCGCGTTGCGGCAGGGGGCGGGTACGGATCGGCTCGGCCGCCCGCACCGACGCTTCCCGCGTCAGCAGCCGTTCGGCGCCTCGACCCACCACCCCCCGCCATATCAATCCGAGTGCCGGTGCGCCGATGATGCCCAGGATTGGCGTCGCGTCCGTCACCAACGCGAGATTGACCGTAAACTCGTCGCGGCCGGCGACAAATTCCTTGGTGCCATCGAGCGGATCGATCAGAAAGAAACTGCCACGATAGGGTGGCTTTGCCGGATGAACGCGCTCTTCGGATAACGCCGGCACCCCGGGAACCAGCCGCGCGAGACCATCGCCGATGATCCGGTCGGCAGCCAGATCCGCTTCCGTTACCGGCGAGCCGTCCGCCTTGCCATCGACCTGCATCCCGACGCGATTGACGGCGAGAATGGCCGCTCCCGCCCGGATTACCAGATCCGTCAAGGGTTCCATCAGCGCGGCGGCGGCGTCGCCGTCGATCACCGGTCTCGACGAACGTGCCTCATTCATTGGCAGGCCTCATATTCAGTCTTTCCCGTGGGCCACCTTGTGTTGGCAGCATTCGCGTCCGCAGTGTATCAAGCCAGCCAGCATGCGTGATTCGCCGTGTTCGCGCTTTCGCGGATTTCCAGGAACATCATATGTCTGGTACCTCGTCTCCCGTTCCCGCTCCCGACGCGCTCGAACTCGCGGCGCTGTTATGTTCACGGGTTTGCCACGATCTCATCAGTCCAGTCGGCGCCATCGTCAATGGGCTCGAGGTCCTCGACGACAATCCCAAACCGGATGATCGTGAATTCGCGCTCGATTTGATCCGCAAAAGCGCCAAGACCGCATCGGCGCGATTGCAGTTTTGCCGCCTGGCCTTTGGGGCTGCGGGCTCGACGAGCGCCCAGATCGATCTGGGCGACGCGCTGACCATGGCGCGGGGTCATCTTGAAGACGGCAAGACCACGATCGCGTGGAATTTGCCGCGCATATTGCTTCCGAAGAACCGGGTCAAACTACTCCTGAACATGATGGTGATTGCGCAGCAGACCATACCGCGTGGCGGCGTGCTCACGGTCGATTCGATCGGCGAAGGCGAGGCAATCGGCTTTCGCGTCAGTGCGGCCGGGCTAAACGCGCGCATGCCGCAAAATATCGCGGACCTCTTGAGTTCGGACTCGACTTCTGGCGTCGATGCCCATGCGGTGCAGCCTTATTACACCCGGCTCCTGGCCCAGGCTTGCGGACTGAAAGTGGTGCTTGCACCCGAAGGCGAAGCGGTGGTGGTGACCGCTTCCTGAGCCGAGATATGGTTAACCAACGGTTTACGGCCGGCCTCCGGATTCAGTGAGGCTGGCTTATCTCTTTGTTGAGCCCGTTCTTTTCCAATTACTCAACCAATATTAAACCCTTTGCATAGAAGCTGGCCAAATTCCGAAAGGCGTGGCGAAGTCGCGCGCCCCCTGCGTGAAGGCTAGTTTCATGGATGATTTGTTGCGGGAGTTCCTGACGGAAACCAGCGAAAGCCTGGATACGGTCGATAACCAACTGGTACGGTTCGAGCAGGATCCGAATAACGCGAAGATTCTCGATAACATCTTTCGCCTGGTCCACACCATCAAGGGCACTTGCGGCTTTCTCGGGCTGCCGCGCCTGGAAGCGCTGGCGCATGCCGGCGAGACGCTGATGGGCAAATTTCGCGACGGAATGCCGGTCACCGCCGACGCGGTCACGCTGATCCTGAGCAGCATCGATCGCATCAAGGAAATTCTCGGAGGGCTTGAGGCCACCGAAACAGAACCGGAAGGCACCGATCAGGATCTGATCGTCAAGCTTCAGGAGATGGTCGAGCGCGGGATGCAGGCGATGTCAGCGCCGGCTGCGCCAGTTGCGCCAGCGCCCGCCAGCGAGCCCGCCGTCGAGCAAGGCACATTGGTGCCGCAGATACTGGAGCGGCAACTGCGTCCCGGCGAAGTATCGCTGGATGAGCTGGAGCGCGCGTTCCGCGAGACCGCAACCGAAATCGCTCCGCCGCTGGCGCCGGCAGCTCGGCCCGCGCCGAAGCCCAAGCAGGACGCAGCAGCGCCGGCAGAGACAAAGGCGGCCGCGAAAAAAACACCTGTGGATCCGGAAGCATCCGAGAGTTCAATCGCCAACCAGTCGATCCGCAGGATCGTGCGCGACCTGGCCGGCGAACTCCACAAGCAGATCGAACTGGAGATGCACGGCGCCGACACCGAACTCGACCGCCAGGTGCTCGACCTGATCAAGGATCCGTTGACCCACATGGTGCGCAACTCCGCCGATCACGGGCTGGAGACGCCGTCCGAGCGCGCCGCTGCCGGCAAGCCGGAGCAGGGCACCATTCGCCTCTCGGCCTATCATGAAGGCGGCCACATCCTGATCTGCATCGCCGACAACGGCCGCGGGCTCAACACCGAGCGGATCAAGGCCAAGGCGGTCGCCAGCGGTCTGGTCAGCGAGGCCGACCTCGAGAAAATGACCGAGGCGCAGATCCACAAGTTCATCTTCGCGCCGGGCTTCTCGACCGCGGCCTCCGTCACCAGCGTGTCCGGCCGCGGTGTCGGCATGGACGTGGTGCGCACCAATATCGACCAGATCGGCGGCACCATCGACATCAAGTCGGTGGCCGGCGAGGGCTCCAGCGTCACCATCAAGATCCCGCTGACGCTGGCCATCGTCTCGGCGCTGATCGTGGAAGCCGCCGGCGACCGCTTTGCGATCCCGCAGCTGGCGGTGGTCGAACTGGTGCGCGCGCGCGCCAATTCCGAGCACCGGATCGAACGGATCAAGGACACCGCGGTATTGCGGCTGCGCAACAAGCTGCTGCCGCTGATGCACCTGAAGAAACTGCTCAAGATCGACGACGGCTCCTCCTCCGATCCGGAAAACGGCTTCATCGTGGTGACCCAGGTCGGCAACCAGACCTTCGGCATCGTGGTCGACGGCGTGTTCCACACCGAGGAAATCGTGGTCAAGCCGATGTCGACCAAGCTGCGGCACATCGACATGTTCTCCGGCAACACCATCCTGGGCGATGGCGCCGTGATCATGATCATCGATCCCAACGGCATTGCCAAAGCGCTCGGTGCCGCCGGCGCCGCATCCCACGAAATCGCCGACGAGAATGCCGCGATGCGCGCCAGTGCCGCCGAGCAGCTGACCTCGCTTCTGGTGTTCCGCGCCGGCACCTCGCAGCCCAAGGCGGTGCCGCTTGGCCTGGTGACCCGGCTGGAAGAAATCGCCGCCGACAAGATCGAACTCTCCAACGGCCGCTACATGGTGCAATACCGCGATCAGCTGATGCCGCTGGTGCAGATGGATGGCGTCAGCGTCCAGACCTCGGGCGCCCAGCCGATCCTGGTGTTCGCCGATGACGGCCGTTCGATGGGCCTGGTGGTCGATGAGATCATCGACATCGTCGAGGAGCGGCTGCACATCGAGGTCGCGGGCAGCGCGGATGGCATTCTCGGCTCCGCCGTGATCAAGGGCCAGGCCACCGAAGTGATCGACGTCGGCCACTTCCTGCCGATGGCGTTCGCCGACTGGTTCAGCCGCAAGGAAATGCGCCCCTCGGCGGGCGCGCAATCGGTGCTGCTGGTCGACGACTCCGCGTTCTTCCGCAACATGCTGGCGCCGGTTCTGAAGGCGGCGGGCTACCGGGTTCGGGTTGCCCCCAATGCGCAGGAAGGCCTGCTGGCGCTGCGTTCGGGTCAGAGCTTCGACGTGGTGCTGACCGACATCGAAATGCCGGACATGAACGGGTTCGAATTCGCCGAGACGATCCGGGCCGATCAGCACCTGAGCACGATGCCGATCATCGCGCTGTCCTCGATGGTGTCGCCGGCGGCGATCGAGCGCGGCCGGCTCGCCGGCTTCCACGACTACGTCGCCAAGTTCGACCGTCCCGGCCTGATCGCGGCGCTGAAGGAACAGACCACCGAGATCAAGCGGGCGGCATAAACAAGTTTAGCCGGGCGGCATGAACAAGTTCGGCCGGATGGCATGAAGGAAGACCGTATGACCACGATGACCAGCAAGACCGAAACTACCGAAGGCGCGGTTTCCGAATTCGTCACCGCCGTGATCGGCGGGCAGCTGTTCGGGCTGCCGATCTCGCGGGTGCAGGACGTGTTCATGCCGGAGCGGCTGACCCGGGTGCCGCTGTCGTCGGGCGAGATCGCCGGCGTGCTCAATCTGCGCGGCCGCATCGTCACGGTGGTCGACATGCGTGCCCGTCTCGGCCTGCCGAAAAACGACGACGGCCGGACGCCGTGCTCAAGCTCGCCGATGACGGCCGCGAGGAAAATCCCGTCAACCTCGATCCCCGCATGGCCAAGCTCGCCGGCGGCGTGCATCGCCTCGACGGCCAGCTCATGGTCGTGCTCGATGTCGATCGCGTTCTCGAAATCGTGCCTGACATGATGGCGGCATGAGATTGGTAACAGGCACAGCGTAAGCTGCAATGCAAACGTCCCCTCTCGGGGATCCGAACAAGCAGAGGCTAAAATGAGAACATGTCTGGTGGTCGATGACTCAAGCGTCATCCGAAAGGTGGCAAGACGTATCCTGGAAGGGCTGGATTTCCAGATCATCGAAGCCGAGGACGGCGAGAAGGCGCTTGAGATCTGCAAGCGCGGATTGCCCGAAGCCATCCTGCTCGACTGGAACATGCCCGTGATGGATGGTTACGAATTCCTTGGCAATCTGCGCCGCATGCCCGGCGGAGACCAGCCCAAGGTGGTGTTCTGCACCACTGAAAACGACGTCGCGCACATTGCGCGCGCGCTTCATGCCGGCGCCAACGAATACATCATGAAGCCCTTCGACAAGGACATCGTCACGGCGAAGTTCCAGGAAGTCGGCCTTCTCTGATTTTTTCGATCCGGCGGCTGAACGGCCCTCGGCGTATCGCTTCAATAATGCCGCTTTAAGCCGAATCGGGTGAATAATGACTGTTGCGTTGATTAGCTCTCCACCCCCGACTTCGATACGGCAAGAGCCGTTGCGGGTGATGGTGGTCGACGACTCTGCCGTCATCAGAGGGCTGATCTCCCGCTGGGTCTCAACCGAGCCGGACATGGTCGTCGCGGCGTCGCTGCGCACAGGGCTTGACGCCGTCAATCAGATTGAGCGGGTCAATCCCGATGTTGCCGTGCTCGATATCGAAATGCCGGAGCTCGATGGCATTTCCGCGCTGCCCTTGTTGCTGGCCAAGAAGCGCAACCTCATCATCATCATGGCTTCGACCCTGACTCGCCGCAACGCGGAGATCAGCTTCAAGGCGCTGTCGCTGGGCGCGTCAGACTATATTCCAAAGCCGGAGAGCACCCGCGAACCTGCCGCGGCTGAAACCTTTCGCCACGATCTCATTCAGAAAATTCGCCATCTCGGCGCCAAGGTTCGCCGCGCAGCTCCGGCTTCACCGTGTCCTCCTTTGGCGCCTGTGCCGGGTCGGCCGCGTGATCCATCGCCTCGGCCGGCGCTGGTTCCGGTTGCACACCCACCGCTTGTACGCCGCGCGTTCGGTACGCAGGCGCCGCGCGTGCTTTTGATCGGCTCATCGACGGGCGGTCCGCAGGCGCTGATGGCGCTGGTCACCGAACTCGGAGCGGTAATCGATCGTTTCCCCGTGCTTATCACCCAACATATGCCGCCCACATTCACGACGATTCTTGCAGAGCATCTGGCGCGCTCAAGCCATCGGCCGGCGCGCGAAGCCATTGATGGGGAGATCGTCAAGGCAGGCCAGATCTATCTCGCGCCGGGCGGCCGTCATATGCGCGTCGCGCGGCATGGCGCCGAAGCCGTGATCGCCCTCGACGATGGGCCGCCGGTCAATTTCTGCAAACCCGCCGTCGACCCGTTGTTTACCTCCGCGATCGATGTTTGGCAGGGCGGCGTTCTCGCCGTCGTGCTGACCGGCATGGGCTCGGACGGAATGCGCGGCGGCAAGGAGATTGTCGCGGCCGGCGGCAACGTGATCGCCCAGGACGAAGCTTCGAGCGTGGTTTGGGGAATGCCGGGCGCAGCCGCGAATGCCGGGATTTGCGCCGCCATTCTGCCGCTCAATCAGATCGCGTCGAAGTTGGTCCGGGTGTTTTCGGGAGATCGTTCGTGACGCCGCTGGACTATGAGTTTTTGCGTAAGCTTCTGAAAGAGCGCTCCGGATTAGACCTGTCTTCCGACAAGCAATATCTGGTCGAAAGCCGATTGATCCCGCTGGCGCGAAGGGTTGGCCTGGCCGGAATCGCCGAACTCGTTGCGAAAATGAAGACTGGGTCCGAGGCGCTGACGGCGGAGGTGGCCGAGGCAATGACCACCAACGAAACCTTCTTTTTTCGCGACAAGATTCCGTTCGATCATCTGCGCGAGACGGTACTGCCCGAGCTGATGCGCGCGCGCGCCAACCGCCGCTCCCTGCGCATCTGGTGCGCGGCTTCCTCCACCGGGCAGGAGCCGTATTCGATCGCGATGTGCCTGAAGGAATTTGCGGCGCTGGCGGGGTGGCGGGTTGAAATCGTTGCGACCGACCTGTCGCAAGCTGTCCTTGAAAAATCCAGGGCTGGAATCTTCAGCCAGTTCGAGGTCCAGCGTGGATTGCCGATTCAGATGCTGGTCAAGCATTTTACGCAAATCGGCGAGCTGTGGCAGCTCAATGCCGATATCCGCGCCATGGTTCAGCACCGGCAACTGAATCTGCTGCAGGACTTTTCTCATCTTGGAACGTTCGACGTGATCTTCTGCCGCAACGTCCTGATTTATTTCGACCAGGACACCAAGGTCGGCATCTTCGATCGCCTTGCCAGGATGATCGAGCCCGATGGCGTGCTGGCGCTGGGCGCGGCTGAATCCGTCGTCGGAATATCCGATGCCTTCAAGCCCTATCCGGAGCGGCGCGGGCTTTACCGTCCGAACCCGGTCCGGACGGCCCGCGCAGGCTTCATCGCGATGATGCCGCCCGCGTTGAAGGTGGTCGCTTCGGCGGCGCGCTAGAGCGGTGCGCGAGGCTGTGAATATATCTCCGTCATCCTGAGGAGCTTGCGAAGCAAGCGTCTCGAAGGATGGACGCAAAGCGCGGACTCGCGGCCATCCTTCGAGACGCGCGCAAAGGCGCGCTCCTCCAGCGATAACAGCGAAGCCGTTACGCGAGGATGAGGTCCGCGTTATATTCACAACCTCTCGCGCAGCGGCTTAGAGGATCGCGTGCGGCAGGAACCGCGACGTATTGCCGGTAATTGGATTTTCGTCCTCACGGATCGATAGCCCGCACGGCGTGTGATCGATCAGCCAGCTGCCAACCACCGGGTATTGGCCGGAAAAATTCGGCAGCGGCGCCAAGGCCTGGCGAATAAAACCTTCGGCGCCATACGGCCCCTCCTGTTCGACAACGGTAACGCCGCCGCTGACCAGCGCTACATTGGCCCCTTCGCGGGAATAGAGCGGCTTGCGCACAAAGGAGGCGCCGAGCTGCGCCGCGTTCGGATCGTCCTCGAAAAACGCCGGCAGCAGATTGGGATGACCAGGAAACATCTCCCATAGCAACGGAAGAATGCCTTTGTTGGAGAGGATGGCTTTCCACGGCGGCTCGATCCAGCGCGTCGGCGCATCGGCGAGTCTCGCGCCGAACGCATCGTGAAACATCCATTCCCAGGGGTACAGTTTGAACACAAGCTCGATGGGACGATCGTCCAGATCGACGAAGCTGCCGTCGTCGCGCAACCCGATGTCCTCGATATCGATCAATGTTGTCGCAAGACCGGCCTGCCGCGCGGTGTCCTCGAGATAGGCCAGCGTGCCGGCATCCTCGGTCTCTTCGGTCGTTCCGGCGAGATGAACGTGGCTTCCGGCGCTGACTTTTTTCCATGCGTCGATCAGGCGCTCATGGATCGAATTGAACTGGTCGGCATGTCCGGGAATGATCTGCCGCTCGATCGCCTGCTCGAGCCAGGTCCACTGAAACACCGCCGCCTCGAAAATCGAAGTCGGTGTATCCGCGTTATATTCCAGCAGTTTGGCAGGGCCGCGTCCGTCATAACTGAGGTCGAGCCGGCCGTAGAGACTGCTTTCGTCGTGGTGCCAGCTCTCGGCGATCAGTGGCCAGAATGCTTCCGGTATCTTCAATCGGCGCAAATAATTGTCATCGTCGACGGCGTTGCTGACGAGTTCGAGGCACATGGCGTCGATCTCACCCGATGGCGCCTCGATCCGATGTTCGATCTCTTCCAGCGAGAACGCATAATAGGCGCGCTCGTCCCAATAGCGTTCGCCATCGATGGTGTGGAAATCAAACCCGGTTTCTTCGGCGGTCGTGCGCCAGTCGCTGCGTTCAGGGCAAATAATACGCTGCATGGAACGATGTTAGAGCATGACCCGCAAAAAGCGGAAACCGGTTTTCCGTAAGGCAAGCGCGAGGCGTTTTGCCCGGAGATCGTGCTCAAACAAAAGGATAAACCTGTCTGAACAGGCGGCGCTGGATCAGGCGCTAGCCTCCGCCATGCCCGTGACCGTGACCATGACCGTGACCATGGAATCGATGCGGTGCACCGCCGAAGCCGCCATATGTCGCGGGGCAACTCTGAACGAGGCGTCCATCGGGGTCGCGCGTTCGATATGGCACGCGTCCGGGACCGCAATCGATACGCGGCACAAAGCCCATCGATACCGCGCCGACCGTCGCGGTACCCATCATGGTCAAGATGACACGGCGGGAACGTTTCATGCGATCACCTGCGCTTGCACACTCGACGGCATTCAAGCCCGGACATTAAAGCCTTTGGCATTCGAGGCTCGGCATTGAGGCAGACTTGCGTTCTGCACACAAGCCAAAGCCAGACGTTTCACAGGATCGTGCGGGACGCGGGGCCGGTTGGTCTCGTCGTCAGCCGCCGCCGGAAAAATGCGACGTGAACGCGTGCGCAAACGAGCCGAATCCGCCGCGCGTCACGCCGCTTGAGCCGGAATCGGACGACGTGCCCGACGAGGAATGGCTCGACGAATCGCCGCTGAAGAAGTTGCTGCGCGACGACGATCCGCCCGACGAGCCGTGGCTGCTGCTGGATGAGGATCCGCGGGGAGGGCATTCGGCTCCGGTTTGCAGTCCCGACGGCGCCGCCATCCCCGGCCGGTTCGATTCGCAGTTCTCGCCTGGCATCAGCGCATAGGCGCCACCGCCGATGGCAAAGCTGCCCATCAGAAGCAGTGCCACATGGTGCGAGCGCTTCACCGGCGCGGGCGGTTGGATCGCAACCGGCCTTCGCGTCCCGAACTCCCTGTCTGGTTTCACTGCCATGATCAATAGATCATCGAGGCGGCGTTGAGCGCGCCGGCGGCGAGCGATGCAAGCCCGAGCCAGATCGCGGCTGCGAGTTCCCCGGCCGCGATCCGCGCCGACAGGTTCGGCACCGGGATTTTGACGATAAAATAGACGGCGATCTGGACGACAAGCGCGATCGCGCTCCAGATCAGGCAATCCACGACATTCGCGGAGTGGGCGATGGCGCTGACCACCGGCAGCACGAAACCGAGCAGGCTGAGGCCGAGCGCGATGGCGGCCGAGGGCACGTTGTCGCGGATCAGCTGGAATTCATCGTGCGGGGTAACCCGGGTATAGACGAAGAGGTAGGCGACCACGGCGACAAGGGCTGTACAGAAGTAGACTAGGAACGCCGGCAGTCCGGCCAGTGATTGCAGGATCATTCAGGGCCCCAGAATCGTCGAAGCGCACGATTGCACGATCCATATATGTGAATCGTCGAAGTCAATCACGCATCTTTTACTGACGATTGGCATGACGCCGCTCGGGCTAGTCCGGTCGAACAGCATAAATAAGCCGTCGATTGTTGGTTAAAAGCTTCTTGTGCACCGATGCAAACAGGTCGGGATGCTTGATGACAGATCCTCTATGGACACGGCGCCAGGCCGTTGGCCGCTGGATGGCCGCAACGTCGTTCGGTATCACCGCTTCGGTGTTCTGGACGCCTGATCCGATACAGGCGCAATTGCTGCCGGAAACGCCATCGTGCGGCGGCAACCACGCGCCCACGATCTCGCAAACGGAGGGGCCATACTACACGCCGCGCACGCCGGAAAAGCGCAACTTCCGGCCTGATGCGCAAGGCGAGGCCATCGCATTGATGGGCTTTGTCACAGACAGGCGCTGCCAGCCTGTCGCCAACGCGACGGTCGACCTGTGGCACGCCGATGCGCAGGGCGTTTATGACAACAGCGGCTATAAACTGCGCGGATATCAGACCACGGACGCGCAAGGACGATATGTTTTCGAGACGATCGTGCCAGGTATGTATCCCGGACGCACACGGCATTTCCACGTCAAGGTAGCGGTACCGGGTCAGCGCGTTCTGACCACGCAGCTCTATTTCCCAGATGATGCGCGCGCCAACAGCGCCGACGGCATATTTGACCGCCGCTTGCTGATGCGCATCGACAAGGCGTCGGACGGCAAGATTGGCCGCTATGATTTCGCCGTGAACCTCGCCTGAGAATCCACAAACAAAAACCCCGCCATTTGCGGCGGGGTCCAGTCGGGGAGGAGGAAGCCTGACGGAGCTCCTGGGTAAACTCGGTGATCAGGCCGGAATGCGCTCTTCGACCTCGTGCGGCTCGCGCAGCACATAGCCGCGGCCCCACACGGTTTCGATGAAGTTGCGGCCTTCGGAAGCATTGGCGAGCTTCTTGCGCAGCTTGCAGATGAAGACGTCGATGATCTTCAGTTCGGGCTCATCCATGCCGCCATAGAGATGGTTGAGGAACATTTCCTTGGTCAGGGTGGTACCCTTGCGGAGCGAGAGCAACTCCAGCATCTGGTATTCCTTGCCGGTCAGATGGACCCGTTGGCCGCCGACCTCGACGGTCTTGGTGTCGAGATTGACCACCAGATCGCCGGTTTGGATGACCGATTGGGCGTGGCCCTTGGAACGGCGCACGATGGCATGGATGCGGGCGACCAGTTCGTCCTTGTGGAAGGGCTTGGTCATGTAATCGTCGGCGCCGACGCCGAGACCCTTGACCTTGTCCTCGATACCGGCGAGGCCGGAGAGGATCAGAATCGGTGTCTTGATCTTG
>WNFO01006424.1_pt1 | contig 15872 bp, 13 predicted proteins | sample 5400251 | NCBI WGS metagenome assembly WNFO01 (sample SAMN13153354, study PRJNA577476) | soil metagenome | isolation source: 100 cm saprolite under Madrone tree | place: USA:California | collected 2016-06-14 | reverse complement strand
CCGATGATGCAGGCCACCTTGTCGCGCTCGATCATGCGCTCGGCCTTGGTCGAGGCGGTCTGCGGATTGACCGAGTCTTCCTTGAGCAGTTCGACCTTGCGGCCCATCATGCCGCCCGACGCGTTGATCTCTTCCACCGCAAGGTCGATCGCCATCACGGCGTATTCGCCGAGCGGCCCGAGGAAACCGGTGCGCGGCGTCAGGTGGCCGATCCGGATGACATCAGCCGTCTGCGCGCGCAAGATCGCCGGCGCGGAAATCCCCGATGCCAATGCAATGCCGCCGGCGGTCTTCAACAGGCCGCGGCGCGTGAATTGATTGTTGTGAAACATCAGCCTTGGTCTCCCTGATACGGCCGCGTGGACTGCGGCTGTCTGTTCTCCGGCAGATGGCGTAGCCCCCTGAGGCGCGCTTTGTCTTGCCGTGATCTGTGATCACAGGGGAGAAACGCGTTGAATTTGCCCGCCGCGCTCAATCTGGTGGAGCCGCTGGACCGTCAGACGCTGGGTGAGCGCGCCTATGCGAAACTGGCCGATCTCCTGATTTCCGGCCGGCTGGCGCCGGGCGAAAAACTGTCGCTGCGGGCGGCGGCGGATGTGCTCGGCGTCTCCATCATGCCGGTACGCGAGGCGGTGTCGCGGCTGGTCGCCGACAAGGCGCTGGAGGTAGCGCCAAACCGCGCGGTGCGCGTACCCGTGATGTCGGCGGCGCAATTTCGCGATCTCACCAAGGTGCGCATCGCCATCGAAGGCCATGCCGCGGCGCAAGCAGCGCTGCATCGGGACAACGCCGACCTCGGGTTGATCGCGCGCGCCGAAGCGGCGATGAAGGCGGAAAGCCAATCCCCGGCGCCCGATCTGCCGCGCGCGGTCGAACTCAACAAGACCTTTCATTTTGCGGTTTATGAAGCGGCGCACTCGCCGATCCTGGTCGAAATCATCCGCGCGCTCTGGCTCAAAGCCGGGCCGGTGATCAATCTCGATCTGCGCGCCAATCCCGAACGGCTGGCGAAGGGCGACGCGATCCGGTTTCACGCCGATGTGCGCAAGGCCATCGCCGCCGGCGACGGCGAAGCGGCGCGTGAGGGAATAAAAGCCGACATCAGCAGTGCCGCGGATTTCATTCTGTCCCGCGGCGGTCTGGCCGGCTGACACTTTCTTGAAACGACATTCTCGGAGCGGTCATGGATCTCGAACTCAAGGGTTTACGCGTGCTGGTCACCGCCGGTGCCAACGGCATCGGGCTTGCGATTGCGCGTGCTTTTGTCGGCGAAGGCGCCAGGGTTCACACCTGTGATGTCGATGAAACGGCGTTGGCCGTGCTCGCGGCAAGCGATCCCGCGATCACGCAGACACCATGCGATGTCTCCGATCGCGCCGCGGTGAAGAATCTGTTCGCGGAGACGGTCGCCAAACTTGGCGGCCTCGACGTGCTCGTCAACAATGCCGGCATCGCCGGACCGACCTCCAGGGTCGAGGAGATGAATCCGGAAGACTGGGACCGCTGTCTGGAGATTTGCCTGACCGGCCAATTCAACTGCACCCGGCTTGCGGTGCCGCTGTTGCGCAGGAGCAAGAACGCCTCGATCGTCAATATCTCGTCGGCCGCGGGCCGGCTCGGCTTTGCGATGCGCACCCCCTATGCCGCGGCGAAATGGGGCGTGATCGGACTGACAAAATCGCTGTCGATCGAACTCGGGCCGGACAATATCCGCGTCAATGCGATCCTGCCCGGCCTCGTCGCCGGCGACCGCCAGCGCCGCGTGCTGGAAGCCAAGGCGCAGCAGCGCGGGATTTCCTACGCCGAGATGGAGCGCACCGCGTTTTCCTACACCTCGATCAAGGACTATGTGACGCCGCAACAACTCGCCGACCAGATCCTGTTCATGTGCAGCCCGCGCGGCAAAACGATTTCGGGTCAGGCGATCTCGATCTGCGGCGATCCGCAGATGCTGGGCTAGGCGACAAGGAATGTTCAGGCGCTTGCTCAGCCGAGTCCGCACCATGAGCACGGCGCCTCCCGACCAGGCCCGAGAATCCGTTCGCCACGAAAAGCGGGTCAAGCGTAAAACGACTAGCGGCCGTCGGACAGACCCGCCATCATCATCGCTGCCTTGAGCTCGTGCACGCCCGCTTTCGCGCCGCTGTCAGCCTGGAACGCCAGTGGAGTTGGGTTCAGCGGCAAGCAAGTGACGTTGGCTGGACCACGCGGCGGTTCGAATGCATTCGGCGGCGGTCCGAATGCATTCGCCTCGCCAGCGCCAAGGTAAATGTGGTTCATCTGCCGGATAGCGCTGCGCATCTCTCGCAACCCGGTGTCGAGCGGCGCCGCCAGGAGCCGCCGCGTAGACCACACGCCAAGCGCGCGTGCCGCATCGGGCAGCCCGGCGCCCGTCTGCCAGGGATGGCCAACCGGCTGCGCCGTCTCCTTGAGAATCTGGAACAGCCGCTCGACGCGCTGAAAATCCCGCCCGGCGAAGCCGCCCTTGAAATCGCTGTGGTGGGCGAGGATCAAGACCGCGAGTGCCGTCACATGGGCCGCGGCCAGCGAGGTGCCGTCGCAAACCGCGTGGCCATCCGGCGACTGGCACGCAACGACAGCGACGCCGGGCGCGCACAGGTCGAGTTCGGGTCCGCGACAAGAGAACAGAGGCACAAACAGCCCGCCTGCGACCGCTGCGGCCACCGCAGCCTGAAACGCCTGTGGGCTGTCTTCCGGGTAGCTTGCGGTTTGTCCGATCGCTCCAACCGCCATGACATGCGGAGAGCAGGCGGGAAACAGCACTGTTCCGGCAGAATTGCCGGCGGCGGCGATAATGCCGACGCCTTGTTGCTTTGCCGCGGCGATACGCTGCTCGACGATGACCGAGCCGCGCTCGCAACCGAACCCCAGGCACGCAACGTCGATACCGGTCTGCAGGCAATAGTCGAGCGCCGCTACGAGGTCGCTGCAACGCGCGTCGGGAGGAAGTCTGCAAACATGCAGTTCAGCGTCCGGTGCGTAGCCGCGGATGCCGTGGGCGCTATCCGGAATGGCGCCGATGAGCCCCGCGCACGGCGTGCCGTGGCCCATGAAATCCTGCGACCAGGATCGTTCTTCGTCGCCCCTGATATCGATGCCGTGATCAATCCTCGTCAGTTGTTTGTGGCTGGTAGCGATACCGCTGTCGATGAGAGCGATCTTGATTCCAGCCCCGCGACATTCAGTCGGGAGTTGATCCAATCGCATTGCTATGCCGCCCCAATCCCGCCGATCGGGCAGCGACAACGGTTCCAGGGTAAAGCTGTTCACCGCGTCGGCCTGGAGATCCGGTCGATGCTGCCACAGGCCCCAATAGCCGGAGCGCGCATTGACAAACAGCTCGGCGACCGTTTCCGGCCGCTCGCCGTGGAGAGTTAGATCGACTCTGCCATCCTTACCGGTCAGCCCTTGAGCTGCCGCTTGTTCCCCGAGCAGTCGCACCTCGGCGTGCTCCACGGGCTCGCCGCTTTCGCTCAATGCCTGGATCGTCACCGTAAAACCTGGGCCGCGCGGGGTCATTGCGGCCGCAGCCATCGCGTGGAACGGCGACGACGTGCCCGCGAACGATGCAGCTCGCAGGTCCCGGTCCGGCTCGATGACGAACGCGCCGGCCGTAGACCGGCGTAACGCGGCGGCGTTTTCGTCGGACAAGCGCACCACTGCAATCGGCGGGGAGATGGTGTCACGCTCCGCGTAGGTTCGCAGGATTTTGACATCGCCCAGCCGGTTGAGCCGATCGACCAGTGCCTGCCGGGTCATGCCCAGTGCCGCCGGCGCGATCATGTAGTGGCTGGCGCGCGGGGGCTTGCGTCGATCGCTGCGCGGTGCGGAGCGCGTATCATCTGAACTTGCAGTCGCGCCGCTGCCTTTCAATTCCGCGGGCTTGCGTCGATCGCTGCGCGAGGCGGAGCGCGTATCGTCTGAACTTGCAGTCATGGCGTTGCCTCTCAATTCAATGAATTGATGACGATGGCTGGTCGGACGCGGCCGCCCGCGGTGGCGGAATCCGGGGATCGGCCGCCCGGATCGTTTCAATCGCGCGGTACGTCAGCCAAATCAGGTTGAAGGCCTCAGCATAATCCCGCGCGGCAAACCTGTGCGCCGCCTGCGTAACGATGGGAATACAACTTTGCAGGTTAGCATATAGCCCGGCATTGGTCTCAAGATAGGCGGAGAGAGTGCGCAGCGATTCGGCGATCATGTCTCCGATCAGGCTTTCCGCCGCCTGACGATCGAGCGCCGGGTCCGGAACCACGAAGTGACCGGCCTGGTATGGCTGCTGCTGGGTTTGCGACTGGAAGTGCATCAGAAGCGGCATCAAGCTGCTAAGCAACCCAACAAGCTGCTCAATGTCTGGGTTTGGCGGCTGCGGCTGCGATGCGCTCGCAGCAGAAGGATTGGAAGCTGACATAGGTGTTCTCCTTCATCGGGACGCGTTCATAACGACCGGCGGCGACCGCCGCCTTCGGCAGGCGGCGGCCGCAGATTGCCACTCGGGCTGGCAGCACAATTTGCTGTCAGATCATCCGCTGCTGGTTGAAAGCCTGAAGGTTCCCGATGACCTGAGGGATCACCCCGATAAGCTGGCGCGTAATGTCTGAGACATCCTGCTGTGTCAGTTGCCTCTGGTGTTGCCCCCACGCGGCCGGGGCGCCGAACGCCGACTGCATTTGCGGTCCGCCAAATCCGAATTGCGTCCCCAAGTTCTGCGCAGGATAGCCCTGTCCGAATTGGCCCAGACCTTGTTGGCCGAAGCCTTGCTGGCCGAAGCCTTGCTGACCCAAACCTTGGCCGCCCTGCATGGCGGCGTATTGTAGCTGCGGCTGGCCCTGCAGCGTTCCGACAATCTGTGGCACGATTGGCAGGATCTGCCGCACCACTTCGTTCACATCCTGCTGGCTCAGCTGGCGCGGCGCTTGTCCGTAAGCGGCATATCCGATTGCCGCGTGCGGCTGTTGCGCCTGAGCCAGGATCTGAGGCAGGACCGGCACCAATTGGCGCACCACTTCGCTCACATCCTGTTGCGAAAGCTGGCGCTGTTGCTGACCGCCCCACTGAGGTTGCTGCAGTTGGCCCCACGCCTGAGCCTGAGGTTGTGCACCCCATCCGGCGCCGTATCCAAAAGCACCCATGGGCGGCTGACCGCCATATTGGCCGTATTGCTGGCCGTAGGCTGCTTGCCCCAGTCCATAACCGCCGGTCGCCTGTGGCGACGACATGCCAAGCCAGGCGCCATAGGGCTGTGCCGTTTGCGAATGCAACGGTGCCCATTGCTGCGGATTGTTGAGATATTGTTGCTGGGTATCGTAGTAGGTCATCGCTGATCTCCTTGCGCTGGTTGTGGCCCTCAGCCCATAACGGGACAAAGCTCGTCTGCCTTCGCATCCGCCGTTATCCGGATGCGGGCAAACCAGCGTCACATTTCGTGTGACGCGATCACTCATACTCAATCGGGACTCTCGGCCAATCTCGCTGCCGCCGTCCTCAGGCGAGCGATGAACGGCGACGATGAATGGCAAAAAGTACAAATGCAACGCATGCTCGTGCCGGCGTTTTCAACCGGGTTGCGAGCTAATCTTGGTTCTGCAAGGTGTTCTGCGTTAGCTCCCGAAGACTCGTTTTTCGCTGTCGGGAATACTCGACGTTTGTCGTCGAATCTCAAAAGATGCAGCTACAATGCAGCGTATGAGCGGCGCTTTTGTGAAGGTTGGGCGGTCTTTTTGTGGAAACTCTGTGCGCGGTTCCAAATCGCCGCGGTCTTCCCCGCGTAACCGGCGAAACGCATTTACGTAATTCGATTTGAATGTCAGCTACGTAATTCAACTTGAATGTCAGTAGGCAAGGCTCAGCAGCGCGCCGACCCGCTCCGAAGTTGCGGGATGGCTGCGAAGGAGACGCATTGGACCATCCTCGAACGCAGCGACGGACAGGGCCGGAAAACCGGCGTGGTGACGTTCCAGCTTGTCGAGCGCGGCGATCAGCGCTTGTGAGTCTCCGGTCAATTCGAGCGCCGTCGCATCCGCGTCCAACTCGCGGGTGCGGGACAGTGCCAAACGAAGCAATTGAGCGATCGAAGGAGCGGCGCTCAGCAGTTCCACCAGCGGTCGACTAAGTGCCATGCCGCCATGTTGCGCTCGCAACAACGCGAGACCGGCCAACGACGTCCATTCAATCGAACGATGCAGTGCGGCCGCCCAGCCCATCGTCCAGGTATCGTTGTTGCGGATGTGGGCGACCTCATGGGCCAGGATCCCGGCGATCTCATCGCGCGTCATGCGGCGCAGCAGGCCCTCGGTCAATACGATCGCGGCGGCTCCAGGGCCACCCAGCGCGTACGCGTTCATATCGCCCGGAGCTGGGAGGCAATAGAGATCCGGCAATCGAGATAAGCGGGCTCGGCTGCAAACGTCTATCAGTATACTAAACAGCTCCGGCAGTTCGGCAGGACGCAGCAGGCGGGCGCCGAACCAGCGAAACATGGCCTCGCGCGAGATCGCCGGACCGTTCGGTCGCGGCGCGGTTCCAGCCAGCGCTTGGTGGACCCCCTCGGTTCCACCAACGATCCAGCCGCATACCGCAAGCAACAGCGTCATCCCAGCGATTGCCAATGCAGACGATCGGTGGTTCGCCGCTTGATGAGCGGGCCGCCGAAAACGCGACGGATTCCGATCCTGGGAATGCACGTCGATGCTGCAGCGCAGAACAGCGCCAGGCAGATTCGTCGGCAAATGCAAGTCTACGATGACGGACGCGCCAGAACGCCTAAGCTGCAGCATTTCCGGGCGCGGTGCAGAACGCACCAACGCCAGTGAAATGCAGGGCGCCAGGCCGGTAACAACGTATTGTTCAGTCCGACCCCCGCGCCACGTCCCGCCATCAGCGCTGACGTTGAACACCGTTAGCCCCCCAAATCGCTACCACAGTAAGATAGGCTCCGCATGCAACAGTGTCATGCCAATTTCGTGCCATAGACACAGGAAAGTCACAGATAGACACAGGAAAGTTACATGCAGCAGCGGAATACCCGAAGCCGGTTGCGTGGGCGTTCGCCGCAAATCGTGGCGCAAGATGCCGGCATAGACGGCGAGATAAAAAGGCCCTTACGCCGACAGGGAAACCGGCCTGTGCTGGCCAGGAACCGCCGCGAGAAGTTCCCTTGTGTAGGGATGTTCGGGGGCCGCGAACAACGTCGCCGTGGTTTTGAGTTCGACGATCACGCCGCGCTGCATCACGGCGATGCGGTCGCAAATCTGCGCGGCAACGCGCAGATCGTGGGTAATGAAAAGCATCGACAGCCCAAGCCGGGTCTTCAAGTCTTCCAGCAGGTTCAGCACCTGCGCCTGCACCGAGACGTCGAGTGCGGAGACCGCCTCATCCGCGACAAGGATTTCCGGATCGAGCGCCAGTGCGCGGGCGATGCCAATGCGTTGGCGTTGTCCGCCGGAGAACTCGTGGGGGTAGCGTTCCATCGCTCCGCCATCGAGCCCAACCATGCCCAGGAGATCCCGGGCGCGCTGTCGCGCCAGTTTTGGGTCGGTACCATGCGCGATCGGTCCGTCGCTGATGATCTGTCCGACCTTGCGGCGTGGATTGAGCGAGGCAAACGGATCCTGAAAGATCATCTGGATGCGGCGGCGCTGGTCGCGCAGCGCCTTGCCCTCGAGCTGCGTCAGATCGACCTCGCCGATCCGGATGGTGCCGCGATCGGCCTCGATCAGCCGCATCACCAGACGCGCCACCGATGACTTGCCGGAGCCGGACTCGCCGACCAGGCCGAGCGTCTCGCCTTTCAGAATCGCGAAGCTGACTTCGCTCGCAGCCTGCACCGTGCGATCCGGCCGAAACCAGCCGCCCGAGGTGACATAGGTCTTGTCGATCCCGATCACGTCGACCGCCTTGTTGCGATCGATCAGCGGGCTTCGCGGCGGCGGCGTCATCGAAGGCACCGCGGCGAGCAGCGCCTTGGTGTAGGCGTGCTGCGGGCGGATGAGCACCGCCTGTGCGCTGCCTTGCTCGACGATTTGCCCATGCCGCAGCACGACGACGCGATCGGCGATATCGGCCACCACGCCGAAATCGTGGGTGATGAACATGACCGCCATATTGCGGCTGCGCTGCAGGTCGCGGATCAGCTTGAGAATCTGCGCCTGCGTGGTGACGTCGAGCGCGGTGGTCGGCTCGTCCGCCACCAGCACCGCGGGCTCCAGCGCCAGCGCCATCGCAATCATCGCCCGCTGACGCTGGCCGCCGGACAGTTGATGCGGATAGGCGCGCACGATCCTCGCAGGGTCGGGAAGGCCGACTTCCCGTGCGAGTCCCAGCGCCTTTTGCCGGCGTTCGCGCGGCGACAGCAGGCCGTGCGCCTCGAACATTTCCATCATCTGCTCGCCAATCCGCATCAAGGGATTGAGCGCCGTCATCGGCTCTTGAAACACCATGGCAATGCGGCGTCCGCGCAGGTCGCGCCATCTGTCCGCGTCGAGCGCCAGCAGATTGCAGCCTTCCAACGCGATCTCGCCAGTTTCAGTGGTGACACTGTCCGGCAGCAATCCCATCAGCGCGTGCGCGCACATCGACTTGCCGGAGCCGGATTCACCCACCACGCAGACGATTTCGCCAGGCGCAAGGTCGAACGAAATGCCGTCGACGGCGTAAGCGCGCTCGCCGCCGGGCGGCAGCGCGATTCTCAAATCCTTGATGCGGACGGCGGGATCGGAGGGCATGGTCAGCGGCCATCCCTTGCAAGCCGCGGATTGAGGGCGTCGTTGAGGCCCTCGCCAACCAGATTTAATCCCAGCACGGAGATCAGGATGGCGAGGCCCGGAAACACCGTGATCCACCAGGCCTGCCGGATCACGGTGCGGCCGGCGCCGACCATGTAGCCCCACGAAATCAGATTGGGATCGCCGAGGCCGAGGAACGACAGCGAGGATTCCAGCAGGATTGCGGTCGCGACCATCAGCGATGCCAGCACGATGACCGGCGAGAGCGCGTTGGGCAGGATTTCGTGCCAGATGATCCATCGGCTGGTCTGGCCGGTGACGATGGCGGCCTGGACATATTCGCGGCTGCGCAAAGACAGCACCTCGCCGCGCACCAGCCGGGCCACCGGCGGCCAGCTGACGATGGCGATCGAGGCGACGATCGAATAGATCGACGGCTGCAGGATCGCCACCAGCACGATCGCGAGGGCGAAGCTCGGAATGGTCTGGAAGAACTCGGTGAAACGCATCAGCGCGTCGTCGATGCGGCCGCCGAAATAGCCGGCGATGGCGCCGAGCGGAACGCCGATTGCCAGCGCCGCCAGTGTCGAGACGAGGCCAACCAGCAGCGAGACGCGCGCACCGTAAATCATGCCGGCAAAGACATCGCGTCCGAGCGCGTCGGTGCCGAGCGGAACACTCGATAGTGTAAAAGGCGGCAGGAACGGCCGTTGCACCATGCGCCACGGCGAATTCGGGAAAACCATCGGCCCGGCTACGGCGAGGAAGACGGCGATCACGAGGATGATCAGGCCGATCAGCCCGCTGGGATTGCGCGACATCTGCTTCCAGAACTGCTTCATGGGGAAAAGTCGATGCGCGGATCGACCATGCGGTAGACCAGATCGGTGACGAGATTGAAGATCAGCACCATTGCCGAACACACCACGAAAACACCGAGCAGCAGATTGTAGTCGCGCTGCAGCAGCGCCTCATACATCAGCCGGCCGATCCCGGGCCAGGCGAATACCGTTTCGGTCAGCACCGCGCCGCCGATCAGGGTGCCGGAATGCAGGCCGGCCAGGGTCACCACCGGCAACAACGCGTTGCGCAGCACATGGCGGCGCTGGATGACTTTGTCGCGGAGCCCCTTGGCGCGGGCGGTCTTGACGAAATCGAGCCGCTTCACCTCCAGCATCGAGGCGCGCGTCATCCGCGCATAGGTCGCCATGAAGAACAGGCCGATCGTCATCGCAGGCATGATCAGATGCGCGCCGACGTCCAGGATGTGGGCAAAGCCCGTGTAATTGGCGCCGATGGTCTCGTAGCCGAAACTCGGCAGCCAATCCAGCGCCACCGAGAACAGCAGGATCGCCATCAGCGCGATCCAGAACAGCGGCGTGGCATAGAACACCAGCGCCACCACCGTGATCGCGGTATCCGCCCAGGTTCCGGCCCAGCGTGCCGCCAATGTACCGAGGAGAATGCCGAGCACGAGCGAGATCGTGAACGCGGTCATCGTCAGCAACAAGGTCGCCGGCAGCCGATCCAGGATCAGTTTGGAGACCGGCATCTGCTGGCGAAACGAAAAGCCGAGATCGAAGCTGAGGATGCCCTTGACGTAGAGGAACAATTGCTCCGGCAGCGGCCGGTCGAGACCGAATTTCTCGCGCAATTGCGTCACGAAAACCTGGTCGCCGGCGCCGGCCTCGCCGGCCATGACGACAGCCGGATCGCCGGGAGCAAGCCGGATCAGGAAGAAGTTCAAGACGATGATCGCAAGCAGAACGATCGCGCCCTTGACGATGCGCTGGGCAACGAATGACAGCATCAAAGACTCATTTTACCTGCGCTGCAATCCGCCGACCCCGATGCCCGACAAGCGCCGGTATGGCGTGCCGCCGCAGCGTTCACTTGTCAATCCAGGCGTCGCGGAAGCCGTCATTGACGCCGATGGCTGTCGTAACAAGGTCCTTGATCCTGCAACGGGGTAACAAGGTCCTTGATCCTGCAACGGGTGATGGTCGGAAATTGCAGTTCGAGCATCCATGCCACCGGCACGTCCTCCACCAGGATTTTCTGCGCCTTTTCGTAGATTTCCTTGCGCCTGGAATCCGGTGTCGCGACCGCACCGTCGGCAAACAGTTTGTCGATCTCCGGGTTGGAATAGCCCTCGACATTGTTGAACACCGCACCCTTGGCGATCGCGCTGGAGACATAGTTGCGGCCGACGCCGAGTGCTGGATCTCCGTACTGGTAAAGATAGGAGAAGGCCATGTCGTAGTCCCAGTCGCCGATCTTCTGGTTCGAACCGGGCACGTCGGTGGCGACGGTCTCGATATTGATGCCGACGTCCTGCAGGTTCTGCTTGACGGCTTCGCCCCAGCGCAGCCAGGTCTCGCCGTAAGGCAGCGGCATCAGGCGCACCTTCTCGCCGTTGTAGCCGGCTTCCTTCAGCAGCGCCTTGGCCTTGGCCGGGTCGAAGTCGTATTTCGGAACGTCATCCGTGTAAAACTTGATGGTGGATGCCGACGGGCCGGTGGCAACCTTGCCGAGCCCATTCCAGATCACGTCCTTGGCGAAGTTGCGGTCGATCGCGTACATCACGGCCTGACGGAATTTCTTGTTCGACGTCGGGCCGGCGCGGTTATTGAGCCACATCCAGGCCAGCGGGCTGAAAAATTCCCAGCCGGCGCCGGTGACGCAGACATCCTTCAATTTGCTGAGCCGCGGGACATCGAAATTTTCCACCGAGCCGCCGGGCAGCACGTCGATCTTGCCGGTCTCGAATGCGACCGAGCGAGCCGCGGCATCCGGAATCACCTGCCAGTAAATTTCATCGATGTAAGGCTTGCCCTTGATGTGGTAGTTGGGATTCTTGACGAGACGAATGAACGAGCCCTTCTGCCATTCCTTGAACATGAACGGGCCGGTACCGATCGGCGCGTTATTGTAAGGATTGGTCTTGTAGTCGGTGCCTTCGTACAAATGCTTCGGGACCATCGGCAGTGAGCCGACCTCGAAGATGCCGAGGAATGGCCCAAACGGCTGCTTCAGCGTGAATACAACCGTCAAATCATCCGGCGCCTCGACCTTCTCGACCTGCAGCAGATTGTTGCGCGCGCGGGCATGAAACTGCTTGAGAAATTCGAGCGAGAACAGAACGTCGGCTGATGTGAATGGCTTGCCGTCATGCCAGGTCACGCCCGGCTTCAGCTTGAAGGTGTAGACCTTGGCGTCCTCGCCGACCGTCCAGCTTTCGGCGAGGCCGGGCAGCGGCTCCAGTTTCGGACTGTACCGCAGCAGACCTTCAAAGACATTGCCTGATACCATCTGGGTCGGTCCATTCTGGATCATCGCCAACATCAGGCCGGGCGGCTCGGGCTGGATGACGGCGTTGATGACACCTCCCATCCTCGGCTCCTGTGCGAGCGCAAGACCTGCGCTGCAGGTCAACACGAGGCCGAATACGATTTTCTTGAGCATGACTTACCTTTTGATGGCTCGATCCGCGGACGGCAAGCCCTGTTGAAGCACGAGAATGCAGGCTTTTGGGCTGGTTGAAATCCCTGTCGAAGGGAGGCTCACATGGCGTCAATCCAGGCCGCAAGATGAAACTGTCGACAAACGGCGACTAAAATTTGGACAACTCACGGCTCAACGCCTATGCCTGCGATACCGGCAAAAACAGAGCGCGACGTCGCGGTCGCCTGTGCCAGGCCTCGCCTGGTAGCGTCAAAACAGCGTAGAAGCTTCGCATGATTCCGTGGGAACATATCGATACCGCGCGCGTGCCTGGCGCAGACGTCGAACTTCGTCTGATGCGAAGGGGGACTGATTTCTCCATGATGCTCGGCCAGAACGAACTGATGAGCAGTCGGCTCAGTGGATCCGAGGCAGCGCTTGCCACGCTCGCCTGCCGCAGGATCGCAGAGGTCGAGCGCCCGCATCTGTTGATCGGTGGATTGGGCATGGGATTCACCCTGCGCGCCGCACTTGCCGTATTGGGAGCCGAAGCGCGGATCGTGGTGGCCGAGCTTGTGCCCGCCGTGATCGCATGGGCACGGGGTCCGATGGCCGATATCTTCGGCGATAGCCTAGACGATCCCCGCGCAAGCATTCGCAGCGCCGACGTCATTGAGGCGATAAAATCCCATGCCTCGGCGTTCGATGCGATCCTGCTCGATGTCGACAACGGCCCGGAGGGCCTGATCCGTAAAGCCAATGATGCGCTTTACGATCTGGAAGGGCTGAAATCGATCCGCCGGGCCTTGCGCCCGGGCGGCGTCCTCGCCGTCTGGTCGTCGGGACCTAACGCTCCGTTCTCCAAGCGGCTTCGCGCCACCGGCTTCGATGTGAACGAGGTGGCCGTGCGCGCCACCGCAAAGCGCAGCGGCGCGCGTCATGTGATCTGGTTTGCGACGAAGTCTTGAGGTCGGCGCCGATCTGTCAGCGCCGCGCTCACTGCCGCAGTATCGGATAGTCATTGAGCACGTCTTCCCTGATCGACACAGACTGAATCGCGCGAAATAGTATCCGCGCTGTCCTCACATCGTTGGCCTGCAAACACAGATTGACGATCTGGCGTATTGCGGAATCGCGCAACAGGTCATCGGAAATCTTGATGGCGATTTTCATGGCGGTCTTGGCGGCGCGTTCGTATCTTTCGGCCTCGTATTTGATTTTGTTGTCCGAGCGGTCAGCCGAGCCGCCTAGTTTTTCAGCGCTATCGGCAGCGGAACGGCAGATGTCGCGTATCTTGTGCGCCGCTTCGATATCGCCGATCGGCCACTGGATATCTTCGTCCCAGATTTCCTTGCGCTCGCGCTTGTTGAACCACCACATCGCCCACGCCCTTGAATATTTGCAAGCATAGATCGCCGCGGTACGATTTCAATATTCATTCCACCGGTGCACCCGTTCTGTGCCGCGCGCCATCGTCCGTTCGAATGAGGCTGCGCGGCGGGTCAACCGGGTTGGAGACGACGCCAGGACCCGCACCCCGTAGTTGTACGGTTGCTCAAATTAATGAGCTTGCAGCATCCGGTATCCTACGGTCGAAACGGAATCGTCGTCGCGGTGGAAGTTTCACTGCTGATTCGGCGGATCGGGGCGCCTGAAGGTCAGAAGAATGAAAGCCCGAATCTCAATCTCCGCTGCCATTATCATCTATGCGCTGGTTACGGCCGTCGGGCTTTTTGCCGTGTTGTTTACCAGCGGGTACGCCCTGCAGCAATTGCGCATCGGCGGTCCCCTGTACACGCAGATAAAGCTCGGAAACGATCTGGTCGCCGACATCCTGCCGCCGCCGGAATACGTGCTTGAAGCCTATCTCGAGGCGACCCTCGCGGTGCGTGATCCATCGGCGGTCAAAGCCCGGGGAAACCGGTTGGTTCAACTGCACAAGGATTACGACGAACGTCGCGACTACTGGATCAAATCCGACCTCGAACAATCGCTGAAATCGAAGCTGACAAAGGCCTCCGATACCGAGGTGCAGCGGTTCTGGACGATCATCGAACAGGAAATGTTGCCCGCGCTTGAGAAAAACAACGGCGCCGCCGAAACCGCCTACGCGAAGCTGGACCCGGTATATGCCGCCCATCGCGCCATCATCGATGACATCGTAAAGCAGACCAACGACGAAAACGCAGCATTGGAAACCACCGCCGCCCAGCGCGTGACATCGTTTTCGTATATTGTGTGGTCCGTCTCCGGGGTTGTTGTGCTCATTATCACCCTGGGCATCCTTGGCATTGCGTTGGGGGTCATACGGCCTGTCGTCCGCATGACGGCTGTCATGAAGCGGTTGGCTCAGGGCGATCTGGATGTCGAGATACCGTCGGCCGCGCGGAAAGACGAAATCGGTCAAATGGCACAGACCGTGGAGGTCTTCAAAACCAGCACGATCGAGAACGTGAAGTTGCGCGAGCACCAGCGCCAATCGGCTGAAGACGCCACCGAGGCCAAGCGCAGCGCCATGCTCAAAATGGCGGACGCCGTCGAACACGAGACAACCAAATCGGTCCAGTCGATTTCCGCCGCCACCAAGGGCGTGGACGTCGCGGCGCGGGGATTGACCGTGTTGGCGACAACCTTGTCGTCTGATTCGCAGGCTGTCGCCGCGGCATCTGAACAATCGCTCGCCAACGCCCAGACGGTTTCAGCCGCAGCCGAACAATTGACCGCATCGATCCGGGAGATTGGATCTCAAATCGAACGGGCCAGTCAGGTCACGGGCAATGCGGTTCGCAGTGGCCATCGCGCTCAGGAGACAATTCAATCTCTCTCGGCCGTCGTGACCAAGATTGCCGAAATGAGCGGCAACATCGGCAGCATTGCCAGCCAGACAAATCTGCTGGCGCTGAATGCGACCATTGAGGCTGCCCGCGCCGGAGAGGCTGGAAGAGGTTTCGCCGTCGTGGCGTCGGAAGTGAAGTCGCTTTCCCATCAGACCGCGCAATCCACCGAAGAGATCAATCGCCTGGTGGCTGAAATACAGTCAGCGGCGGATGCGGCGGCCACGTCGGTCGGACAAATCGGACAGGAAATCGGAGAGGTCGATCGTGTCGCCAGTTCGATTGCGGCGGCCATCCAACAGCAGGGCGCCGCGACGCGAGAGATCGCGCGCAGCGTCGAGCAATCCGCGCAATCCAGCCGGGAGGTCAGCTCGCGAATTGCAAACGTCAGCGGCGGCGCCGAAGAAGTGAGCATTCGCGCGGTTGAAGTACGAGGGGCGATTGCCAACGCATCGGCGAACATTGCGGCGTTGCGCTCGATCCTGGTACGGGTCGTAAGAACATCGTCAGAAGATACGAATCGACGCGTGTTCCCTCGATTTCGGATAGACGTGCCGCTGGCAGTTACCGATTCGCGGGGATCGCGAACGGCGTCCAAATTGATCGACATCTCGCAGGGTGGAGCGCGCATTTTGAGCGTTCCGGATCTGAACCTTCGGGATGGATGTACCCTTCATATCGGGGGTGTTGCGGCACCGATTGCCTTCATCGTCCGTGACAAGACCGAACATCAAACGCTGCTGGAGCTCACTGCAGAAGGCGAAACCCGGGAGCAATATCTGGCGTGGCTTCAGCAACAGATTTCGGGGCTGGTGGCAGCCTGATGCGGGGGCTTCCGTCGCGGCACCTT